>ODAI012014278.1_pt1 | contig 17115 bp, 26 predicted proteins | sample 1539321 | NCBI WGS metagenome assembly ODAI01 (sample SAMN02144231, study PRJEB22623) | gut metagenome | biome: sheep rumen | host: Ovis aries | place: New Zealand | reverse complement strand
GAGCCCGGACAGTATGTTTGTAAGATAAGACTGATACCACTCCGGGTAGTTGTCGCTCGTGTCCGAAATGAAGCGGTTCGCGCTGAATGCCAGCGTAGCAACGCCGCTCTCGGCAGATGCCTCGGAGGTCTTGCCGTAGCGATCGGTGTACCTTATGCCGTCGATAGAAAAGGGACGCTCCGCGAGCTTGATGTTGTGGCGGCGGTCGGCGTGTATCGAGAGCACCGGAGTGCTGCCGAATTTCCGGAATTCTATCTCGCCGGAACGATTCACAAACGCGAAACCACCGACCACCTGCGCTATCATCTGCACCTCGTCCCAGTAGGTCTGAGGGTAATAGATGCCGTAGAAGTTTTCCGGATATACGCCTGCGAGAGCTGCGATCTGAGCAGCGGTCTGCGCGAATTCAACGCCGGTTCGCTCCGTGATGATGCGCATAGAATACTCAAGATAGCAGCGTCCGATCGTGTCAATGTTGAAGTTCCCCTTCATTCTGTGCATACGGTCCTGAGCTTTCAGCGTCCATTCGTCAGCAGCACCGCGCTCCGCGGAGGATATATCCCAGATGCCGAGCGGTACCCATTCGGGCTCGTCCGAACCGGCAACGTCTACGCCGAAATCAAGCGTTATCTCCGCACCGGTGAACATATCGGTGGTCGCGTCCGAGATGCAGACAACAACCTCACAAGAGCCGATATACAACTGCCCGAACATAAACGTGTCGTCGTTCTCCACACACTTAGACTCGATGTGCGGACTGCCCTTTATCAGCTCCGTGATATCCTGCTCAATTCCAGACGGATAGAGTATGCTACCGCGGATATGCTGCTGGGACTCGTTAGTAATAGCATTCTGATATGCCTGAGGATCATTCACTTCGTACAAATCGCCACCTCCAACTATATCTCAATAAGATTAACGGACAATTCGCCCATATAGCCAGTATAATTAGCTGTGCGGTCTGAAGGGTAAAACTTATGTCCGGTCACATATACTGGCTGACCGTTGTTATCGAATTGCCCATCGAAGAACGAAACGGCCAGCTCATAAACGCTCACCAGTTCCTCTACCTGATGTATATCCGCAGCCGGTCCTTTGAATTTTAGCGTTATCTTATAGGTGTTCTGACGCACCATATATCTGAGTGCCTTGCCAGTCTCAGCTGTACGCCCTGAGCTGTCAGAGAGCAGATCAGAGCGCAATACCTGGTAGCCGTCACGAAGAGGCTGAACAGCCGGCTGTGTATTATTGATACTCTGTATCGCAAGCATTATTTGCCCCTCCTTGCATTATCTTCTGCAACAGCTTTTACTACTTCACGGCTGAATTCCTTTGAATTCTTAAACATATAGTTAATTATCTCGATATTCATGCCGCTCTTCAAGAGATCAACTATCATTCTGAGTAATTCAAGTATTTCAGGATCGTTACCTACCATACCTCGCAGCTTTGAAAGCGGTGAAATTACCTCAGGATCGACTTGAGCGTTGCGGTTATCGCCGACCATTGCCAGTGTCGGAGCAGTTGCGAGACCGCCCTGAGCGAGTGCAGGCAGATGCGGTATTTCAGGTATATTGATCGTCGGCATCCACTTGAACGGTTCTACTGACAGCTTGCCTTTGCCTATTTTCACGTCCTTGAGCTTTTGCAGAGCATCATTGATAGCCTTGAACGGCACTGAAACGACTTTATTGATACCGTCTATGAGGTAGTCAACTATGGTCTTGAACGTATTGTAGATACCCTCGGAAATCCCCTTGAATACCTCTCCACCTTTGCTGAATACCTCTTTGACCTTAGTCCACGCCTCACTGAACGTATTGCCGAACCATTCCGCTACATTTCCAAATGCTCCCTTAATGCCGCTCCAGACTTCGCCGAAGAAATCTCCGGCATTAGTGAACGCGCTTTTGACATTGCTCCAAGCTCCACTGAAAGTCGAGCTGAACCACGAACCGATGCCGTCAAAAGGCTTCTTGACAGCATCGACAACCTTGCCGAATATCTCAGTAATGCGCTTGATACCGCCTGCAACAGCATTATAAAGACCGTCGATGAGATAACCGCCCATTTCCGCCATTACCTTTGACGGTGAGGCTATGCCGAAAGCATTTTTGAAGCCGGTTATGAACGGCTTGAATATATGGTCGTATATCCAGCTGCCGACATTTTTAAAAGCGTCCAGTATGCCTGAGAAAATGCCCGCGACAACATTGCCGCCGCACTCCTCGATCTTGCTGCTGAAATAGTTTTTTACACTGTTATAGGCTGATACGATTATGTCCCATACCTTGCGCACAAGACCTACTGCAAGTGCAAGTTTTGCGCCGACAGCTGCTCCTGCGAGCCTGAAAGCCTTTGAAACAAGTCCGCCCCAGTCGATGTTCCTGAGCATAGCTCCGAGACTGTCGAAGAGCTTTCCGGGCAGCTTGCCCCACTTGGTTTTCTCAACTAAGCCGACAGCGAGATCCAGAGCTCCGCTGATTATACTGCTGAGAGTGTGTGCGAATTCTCCGGCAATTCCAACGATGTCGATATTGTTGAGCGCATCGGATACTTTTCTGCCGATGCCGACAAAGTCAGTCCTGTCGAGAGCTGCGGAGGCAGTTTTAAGAACGCCGATGATACCAAGGGAAAGCGTCTGACCTGCCTTTGCAAAGTCAACAGCCTCAAACCAGCCGTTTATCGTGTCGCCTATGGCGTTCCCGAAGCCCGACCAGTCGAAGTTCAGGGCGAAGCTGTACGCGGCACTGATTATGCTCTGAACGATGCTTCCGAGAGCCCTGCCGAGCTGCTTCCAGTTGGTCTTTTTGATAGCGCGGTTGAGTCCCTGCGCGATACCGGCACCGAGCTTATCCCAGTTTACACGGCTGTTGAACGTGAGGATAGCACCTGACAAAGTGTTCAGACCGCCTGCAAGCGTATCTCCAAGGGTGTCCCAATCAATATTATCGAGGAAACCGTTGATGCCGTCCGCAATCTTGCCGACTCCGGTGTTGACCTTTGAGCTTACCTTATCCCAGTCTATTGAGCTGAGAGCCTTGTTGATGCCGTTTGCGAGCATTCCGCCCACGCCTGCCCAGTCACCGGAACGCAGCTTGTCCTTGAGCTTTTCTGCCCAGTCCGGGAGCACCGGTTCTGACATATCGGGGCTGCTCTGATCCGCAGCGGAAGAGCTCTCCGAACTGCTCTCATCAGATGAGAGTATGTTCATCTCATCAATGCCGGCTGTTGCAAGCTTTGCCTTCTTTGCAGCGTCGGTAACGCCTTTCAGCTTCTTGGTAGTCTCGGAAGCCTGTTTGTAGGTCGTCCCGAAAAGCCCTGCAATAAACGCCGCTGTCTGCTTAGTGGCGGCAGCAAGTCCGGACATCAGAGCGTTCAGCGCCGGCATTACTGCCTGCATTATCGGTGCAAATGCAGCTGCAAGATTTTGTTTTACCTCGGCGAGAGACTTGCTGAATTGCTCGTCAGCTTTGGCAGTTTCGAGCAGACCGTCCTTTACAGCGCGGAAAGCCGCATAGATACCGGCTGCAAAGAAAACTCTCCGGAAGCTGTTTTTCAGCATTCTGCCGAGCTTATCAACAGGTCTCGTCAGAGAGGAAGCAGACTTGCCGATCTTTCTGAAACCATTACCGAGAGAATTAAGAGCATTGCTGCCGGCTGCTTTTAGACCGTTGAAGGCTTTTGTGCCGACTTTTTTTATTGATGAAAAAGCACTGCTTGAAGCACTTTTCAGTTTGTTGAATTTAGGCGGTTCAGGCTCCGGTATCTTAGGGACTTGAGGAAGTTCAAAGTCAAAAGCTATCGGCTTACTAATTTCCTCCTGATACTTTTTTATTTGGGCTTGATACTTTTCAAGCTGTTCGTTGGTACTTATGATCTGACGTTCAGTTGCATTCAGCTGAGAAACTATCTTATCATCAGATCCGGCATTAGAAAGTTCCTGCCATTTCTTTTGGAGCAAACTCAGTTTCTCGTAACTGGTTTCAATTTTTTGATTTAATCTCCCGACAGGATCTCCGGCAACCTCAAAACCCGAAAACTCATTCAGCTTCTTCTTACTTTCTTCGACTGCTTCTTCGATTGGCTGCTTGATGCTATCTGATATTTTATCAACTTTGGTAACAACAAACTCGATAGAAGCAGCTTTATTTGCTACATCTTCAAATTCTTTGTACTGATCTTCATAACGTTTAGTTGCTTTCGCAACAGCCTCATCTATGCCATTACCTATTGCAGACTCAGCCTGTTTTAAAGCTGTCCTAACAGTCTTACCGACTTTTTCGCCAGCATTAGCCATCGGCTTCTCGATCGACTCCTGAACGAGCTCACCGACCTTTGCAGCCGGAGCGCTTACCCTCGCCTTTATCTTGTCGAGCTGCTCTGCGAGCTTGTCCTTGATGACAAGGTCGAGGGAGATCACGCCGACAGAACCATTTTCACCCATATTCTCACTCCCTTCATATAGATATTTTCGTATTAGCCAAACATTTTCGCAAACATTTTCTCGAACATTCGGGCAAAGTCTTCCGGCTTCTTACGCCCATACTTTATCTTCTGCTTTGCGCGGAAGTTACGCCATTCATTGCGTATATGGTGCTCATACTGTGTGAAGTTCTTCAGACGATCCTTATCATCTTCTTTGCGAATAAGCACCACTCTTCCGAGTGGAGTATCTTCCATAAGTCCCCCTACCAGAAGCAGCCAGTCTTTATAATGGAGCTCCTCCTGATCTGAAGGAATAATGTTATATTGCTTGGCAATCGATTGTATGATCAGATCACGGTCGTAGTCAAGATCATACCACGGCTCAGGATCGTTCTTCTTCGGGAAACGTTTCCTCTTTCTCCGGCTTGTCGGGATCCTCGCCTGTGAGTGCAGCGATGACGAGTTTCTGGAGCTCAAGGTATGCAGCGAAAGGCATATCCATAGCCGCTATCTTCTTGTAGTTCTCACCAAAGGCGAGCCTGAACGCTTCGTCCGCTTTATCCATATCGTCCTTATCAGCAGCGTCAAAGAGCTTCATTATCTTCTTGACGTTCTTTTCACGGTCATCGACCGGGAAAACTTCGTCTCCTATGCGTATTTCGGGACTGCCTATAAGCAGCTTTTTATCAAGTGTGTACATCTTGGCCATAATCATACCTCCTATTATAAGGGCAAAGCGCCCGGTCACTCAGGATCGGACGCTGTTTCTGCTGTTTCTTCAATGCTGCTGGGTTCTTCCTGCGGCTCTGACGGTGCAGCTTCCGTCAGGCTGCCGGCGTAAAAGTCGGCTTACCGTCGCTCATAAGATCAAAAGAAAGCGGAGCAACAGACCTTGAATCGCCTGCTTCCCATTCAGTCACATTTACTACGCAGGGCATAGTAAGTGTAGCACCGCTCGGGAAAGTCCAGATTACAGTAGTTGTGCAGTCTGCACCTGTCTTGGTTGCAAGGCCGGCAATATAGTCGTTTCCGTCGTCTCCGACATTACGCTTTCCGCTTACGGAAATAGTGATAGCCTTACCGGTGACGAGACGGCGTGTCCAGCCCTCAGTGTCATAAGGGTTCCACTCCTCCACATTGCCATCGATAGATACAGAGAAGCTCTCCATATCTGCGATTGCCTTGTTATTTGCAGCGGTAGCGCCATCGCCACCCTGAATATCAACCTTGAACTGGTTTTCATAACAAGGATAAACGCCTGAAAATGTATTCGACATTATGTTTCAGTCCTTTCTGTATATATGATATCGGCATCTACAATGTATTCACAGATGCCTTTCTCGTCTTTGCCAATCGCACGAACAGATTTTAAATCTGTAAACTTTATAATGTGCGTTGACGTTGGCATATCTCGGAGAGCCTGTATTATTTCGCCCACTTCTATCGCTTTTGCTTCAGCTGTAGTAGGATTTGTCCCCCAATGTATTAGAAACCTGATCTTAGCCGTTTCATAGCTGCTGTCAGTACCTACACATTCCCGGGGAGAAAAAGGCTCCCTTTGATATACGCCGATGGTTTCAGTCTTAACTGTGTCTAAACTTCCAGCGGTTACGCTTTCAGTATCGAGCAGTTCTGCGAGCAGATCGGCCACTTCAAGTAGTGTTAGATAGTTCATAAACCGCTCCTTTCCTTGAACGCAGTTGAGAATTCTGCTTGAACAAACTCTGCTTTGTTTCCATTTATATATGGATCAAGCCAGTATGCGCCTGCATTAGCGTTCTTACCTCTTTGGAAACGATATTCCGGATGATAGTAAAGCCGGCGAGCTTGAGGAGAACCTGTGATAAGAATAGCTCCAGTATCGGTGCTCTCGACGAACGTCTGATTGTTCTGCATATCACCGGTATCAAACGGCATAGTCTGTGAACTTACTAAATCAGTATATACAGCTTCGAGAGCATCAGCAGCAGCGTCTCTGGCTGCCTGCTCAATTTGCTTTATTCGTGCGTAGTCCAGCTTTATCTCAATATTCATCAGATCAGCTCCAGCCTGGTATAGTTGACTGTACCGTCCGGGTTGCGGCACTTCTGACTTGCATATATGTGGCGGTGTATACTGCTGAGGACTTCGACATCGCCCTCGATAATATCAGTATCGGGAGCAATGTCACCGTTGAAAAGCGCCTCTGCATTCAGCGTAACAAGCTGTTTGTCTGCGGTCATTCGCTGATAAGTCTTTTCGGAGTAGTTGCACTTCCCTTCAAATATAACTGTACGTTTAGGAGAGCCGTCCCTGTTGAGACCGCCCTCCCTGTACACAGTAATAGGGGTATTACACACTTTGTCAGGCACAAGCTGAGGATATTTCATTCACATCAGCCCCCTATAGCATAGGCCCGTCTGCATAAGCAGGCTATAAACCTCATTTGAAGTCGTTACATCACCAATAGTGACTATCTTCGATTTGTCGAAGCTCATACTCACGCCGTTGATAGCATACGAGGCAAGAGGACTGTCAAACAGCTCAGCATTATCATAGCAGAAGTCAGCGTGGAGCTGTACGGCTTCCCTGACGAGCTCCTGCTGGAACTCTGTCAGGTTCTCGAACCCCTTCTTGACGATCCTGTTGAACGTCAGGCTGTCAATGTCCCGGCAGGCTCTTCCAATTCTTGCCTCGACCTCTTCGGCAGGAATGTTACCGCTGTACTCCTCAGGCGGCAGATATGTGCTCATGAGCCTGTGTATTCTGTAGTATCCACGTCAACATATATACTGTCGATGCTGCCGTCCTTGCCGTTCGGGAAGGTGAATACATCAGAGAGAGCACGGTTCTGATAGAGGTAGCCATCACCCTTTGTATGACTGCCAGGAGCGAAGAAATAGATGCTTGAGATCTTCGGCACCACCTTTGTAGTAAGCGGAGAAGCAATGAGCACATTGATCTTGCGTGAACCGAGAGCAGTCTTTTCATAGTAGCTGCCGAGGTCTGTCTTTGCAGGATTGGCAACCGCTGTATATACATATGCTCCCTCAGAACCTGAGCGTGTGTAATAAGTCTTGCCGTCAACAATATCGGTGTCAGTTGTAAGAGCATAGTCGGCAACAGCAGGCTCGAAGCCGCCGTCCTCAGGATCGAAGTTAAAGCGATCGTAGAAGCGTTCATCGTCGATAACTTCCATTACCGGTACGCCGTCGATGTCAGTAACTCTTGTCTCAATACCTGTACCTGCACCCTCTGAGATCTGAGTCATCTCGATCTTGCGAGTAAATGCCGTTGACTGTTCAAGCAGATCCATAACCTGAGACGTTACGTACATAATAAGCGCACCCTGTGCTTTGTAGCGACGGAGCTTGCCGGCTGCAAGGAAGCCTTTGAGTTTATCGAATACGTTGGACTTAGTGTATGAGTTTGCTGCTGTAGCGCTGTTATAACCAGCAACGCTCTCAGCCTTGGCAGCTGTCTTGGAGAAGAACAGCGCATCCTGCTCAGGAGAAGCCTGAGTAGTCTCAAATGTCTTAGAGATATTCATGATAGATGCAGTCTGATTTGTCTCATCAACGTCAGCCTTGTCTACCAGGAATTCGATATCTCTGTCGTGGGTAACTGTGAACGGTACATCCGTCTGAACGTACTTACCTGAATTCCAGCCACCGTTTCTGTTGTGGGACTTGTATCCCGATGTGGACTGCTGTGTGAAGTGGAAGGTCTTTGCATCAAGCCATCTGACATTAGTAGTCACGAACGGACTTGAAAGCGTATCCTGAATTCTGATTTCAAGAAGATCGCTCTCCCACACCTCAGCATAGTTACTTGTGTTTGGCATAATAATACCTCCTTAATGATTAAATCTATTCCAGCGTTTCTGCGCTGTTGACTTGATTGTACCTGCCGGCTGCTTGGGCTCAGGAGCTCCTACACGGAAACCTGTCGCCTTGCCTGCATCAGCTTTCCATTCTGGATGCTTTTTGAGGAAAGCGGAAAGCTCTGTCTTGATGTCCTCATCATCGAACTCGCCGTCATTGTTCTTGGCAGCGTTCCTCATTGCGAGATATACAGCATCGTCGATAACATCAGCCTTGAAACCGAGCTTGGCAGCGGTGTTCTGTGCTCTTGCCTCCTGGAGTTCACTCTTGAGGGATGCGATCTCTGCGGAGTTATCAGGAGCTGCTGTGGGAATATTGCCGTCACCCTCAGTCTTAGGCTCAGCAGCCTTTGGCTGTGACTGCGACTTCTCCCATTTCTTCTGTTCCTTTTTCAGTCTGCGCTCGATAAGCTTGTCGAGTTCTTCCTGTGTCTTAGGAAGTGTATCCTCAGCCTGTCCAGTTTCACCGCTGTTGCCGTTCTGACTATCTGCCGGTGTAGTTTCACCCGTGGACTGTCCCTGTCCTTCTGCGGCATTCTGAGCGCCCTGAGCGCCTGCCTTGTTCTTGTCGTCTTCGTTCATAAAATTATCCTCCTTCGTTAGGGTATAAAAATAGCACTTGCAACTTAGTTTCAACCTTGTTGCAATCGCTTTCAAGCGTTATTCAGCTGTACAATCCCACACTGGTACTTCCTCGATTGCTGCCCTTGCTTCAAGTATCGCAAGATACTTCTCCATAGCTTCGAGCTGCAATTTGTATATGCTCTTCGGGCATCTGGGGACGAAGCTCAGATGATCCCAATTATCATACATCTTTTTCAGTTTCTTGTATCTGATGCTCAGCTGCTGATACTCAGCCTTGAAGCGCTCCTTGTAGTCCTCGGACTGCATAAGGTCGATAGTGTCTTTCAGTTCCATTATATCACCTCCTTCAAATGGGTATAAGAAAACCGCTCATTACTGGGCGGTTTAGTCACTTATTAACTTAAAGCTCTTTATTGAGGGAACGTCCACGCTAACATAGCAATCGCCAATGTATAACTCAATTTCATCTTGTCCTGATGATGTATCAATTGCATCGTCAAAGCCTGTCACTTTCCCCTTATACGTTTTACCATCGGTAGTTATAATTTCGATTATCTTTTCAAAATATTCCTTAAAATCAAATATAGTCATTTACGTTCACCTCTCTTTTTACTTGGGTAATCCGGAACAATATGTATTCCGTCATTACTATAATGAATTTTGAACACACTTGTAGGAACAGACTTTCCTGTCATATCATTAACTACAACACCAACTATTTTATCATTGGTTATTATAACTTCCTCGTTATCCCATTCGCCTTTCTTAGTTAATCTAATATCGCCCTTTCCTTTATATTGTTTTACAAGCTCTATTATTTCATCATCAGATATAGTAACATAACCAGGACCGTATTTTTTCTTGTTTTTTAGGTAGTTTTGTCTATCATAATATTCTTTCGTGCCTTGCCTATGAACTTTTTGTCTTGGGATAACATTATCAGTTTTCTGAAGAGGAATAACTTTTTCTTTGATTCTGCGTATTTCAGCAGCTCTTTTACGCTGTTCTTCCTCTTGCTTAATTATATCATTTTTCTCTGCTTCTGTCAACTCAGCAGCACCGTAAGATGTCTCTTTTCCGTAGTCGCGCTTCAACACTGTTGTGCCCTCAGCTGCGTTGGTCTGTTCGATGAAGTCTTTCAGCTCCTTCTGCGCCTGTCTCAGCTCGGCTTTAGCGTTGCGGACGTTCTCCGGATCCGTGAAGCCCTCGACCTTCCGCTTTGCTTTCCTGATCTCGCGTTCGAGAGCTCGCTGTTGCTGTTCCAGCTTGTAACGGCGCTCGCTGTCGGAGTTGTCTACACTCTCAGGCAGAGGATCGCCGTCACGCCAGAGACTTATGCTGTGCCGGCAGTTCGGGTGGAACAGTCCCTTTTCAATGGCACTGCTCAGCAGTGGGAACCACTTGCCGCAGTAGTTGGACTTGCCCCACAGTATGCCGCCGTGCTCTCTGACCTCGCCGTCCCAGTCCGAGAAGGTGTCCTCGATGTAGATCCTGCCCTGCCAGGGCTCGCAGGTCTTGCTGCACATACCGTAGCTGCTGACCTGCACTGTGTCATAACCCAGAGCCTTGAACTTGGCGGACTTGCCTTGCAGCGCCGCTCTGGTAGCCGTAGTGCGGAGAGCCATGCGGACATAGTCTGCGATGTTCACACGCCTGCCGTCCTTGTAGACAATACAGTTGACGCCATTATCGAGGAAGTCCTTCACAGCAATGTCGATAGCCTGCTGCAAGGTCATACTGCCCGTACTCATGGCAAGCTGAACGCGGTTCACGGTCTGTCGGTAAACGTCATCGGTCAGGCGGAGAGCGGCGGTCTCGGCATTCTTTTCGAGGTATGTCACGTCCTCGATGAGCTTGTTTACCTTGGTAGTGTCCACTCCGAAGAAAGCAGGCTGATTTTCAGCAGGCGAAACATCAACTCCGTTCACACCCTCGTCGAACTGCTGCTGCATAATCTGCCGGGTATCGCTGTCGATCTGCTCGGTGTACTCTGCCATAATAGCAGCGTTATCTTTTCGGAACTTTTCAAGTGCTCTTAGCTTTTCTGCCTGCCACGCTGACCAGTTGAAGCCTTCCTGCTCCTCCTCGTCCTTATGCCGAGAGAGGTTGCGCTTGAGAGATTGTACAAGGCGCTGCTCGATCTCTTCAAATATCTTTACTATTCCGGCGATGTCAAGCATCACATATCACCGACCGACGGCTCATTCGCAGTAAGCAAACCTTTTTCAGACATTATCCTCTGGACCTCTGCCGACTTCCACTCTTCGTCCTTAGAGCTGCCCCAGAGCTCATCGACCTGAGTCTCCACAGACATTACGCCGTAGGTTGCCGCCTTGCCGACGGTCTCAACGCGGCTATCGAAGTCAGGAGCTCCGTACTCACCGAAGCTGACAGTAACATCCCGCTTGACAGGTGCGATACCGCGAATATTATCATACGTCATCAGAACAGCATTGATGAGCTGAGGAAGTGCTTTTTCCAGCGCGGCAGTGATAGTATTCCTGGTATTTCCAGTAACATCCTTCTTCTCACGCTGAGCCTCAGCACTCGACATCTTTCCGACATCTATTCCGAGCGTTGCAGGAGATACAAGTCCCTGCAAGCACATCAGCAGAGCGTTAGTGTAGGCGCTGACGAATGCTTCATAGTTTATCTCCGGCTGTACTACCTTGATTTCCTGATTATTTACTCCCTCGATGATCGGCGCACTAACTGAAATGTAATTGTTGCCGAACTGATCCGGCGGCAGAAGTGATCCGTTATGTGGATCCCGGGGAATCATACTTTCCGGTATATACTGCTTGACTCGGCCTGCTCTTACTGCGTCCCACCACTGTGAGATAATCTCATCAAGGCTGTCGAAGCAATCTGACTTACCGCCGTCGAAGATGGACTTTCCACGCCCCTTGTACTTTTTCGAGGCATAGAACATTAGCGGTACTGCAAGGCTGTAATCGCCGCTGAATTTGATATACGGCTCAATGTCTGCAAGTTCCGGAACCGTATCAAGCGGAACTTCGTGACCGTTCTCATCATAGAGCCGGCTCTCTACACTGCCTTTGCTATATTGCTCTGACAATGTGAATATGCGGTTCTTTGCCGGATACTGAGTATGTATGATAACATCATCTTCCACAAAGTCGCAGCGGGAAGCACCTATGAAATCCAGTCCTATCTTATCACCGTTGACTGATATTCGGAAAGCACCGTCCCCTTCAACAAGCGTGTCAACGATAGCCTGTCCGACAATGCTTGTGAAGTCAACACTTTCTGCAAGGTCGTTCCACTCGTCAGGAGCTTCGATGCCGTCCATATCGGACTTGACTATGTAAGCAAGTGTATCCGCAATGATCGCAGGTATGCCGCTGTGTACCTTACGGACCGTACCGCCTGACGGAACACTTCCCCAGAAACCACCCTGTACTCCGGTGAGCTGATGAAAGAACTGGTACAGCTCATTTGCATCGCCTCTGTACCATAGCTGAGAGCGAATAATCTCAGTCTCACGGGTAGTATACTCATTGATATTAAAGCTCTGCTGTGGAGCAGGATTCAGCCGAAGCCAGTTCTTCACTTTTTCTCTCATCCTTTCTCCGATCTTGTCGAATATGCTCATTTTATCGCTCCAATCTGCATTTTGTATGGCAGCCATGCGTACTGGCAGGAGTTGATGCAGTGATCGTTCCTGTCCTCGGGTTCGTACTTGTCTTCCTTCCAGCTGTAAACGTTCAGCTCGGCTATCAGCGTTCTGCAATGACTGAGTATAAAAAAATCACCGGCTGCCATCCAAGCACTCTGAAGCTGGATACGGTCGATGATCTTAGTCTTTTTGAAAGCCGGTATGAAATTGTATATGCAGCCTGTCAGACGCTTATACTTGCCGCACTCGGTTATAGTCGCCTGATCTGCACTGTCGATGTAAACGTCCCTTGCAAATCCCCAGCGCTGACGGTTGAGTTCAAGGAAGTCAACGTAGTCCACCGGAATGTCCGAAGGCGTTTTCGGTACCATCAGCTCCGCATTGTTGAAAACTCTCTCATCAAGCACGATGCACTTTCTATCCTCAGTTATGCCAATAAACGTGAAAGCAATAGTGTCCGGAGAGGTCTGCGAGTAAGCTGTATCAAGGGCAGCCGAGAAAAGCGTGAACTTATACTCCTGCGCCTGCTGAGCTGTTATGATATTGCTGTCACGGCAGTCAAAGACAAGCCCCGTAGCCTTGCCTCGCTGACCGAGTATCTTATTCTTGTAGAGCTTAGTTCCCTTAGGAGCTGCCGCCTTCTTCCTCTCGATGTCCTCAGGCGTCAGGCTGAGATTGTCCCGGAACGAGAAGAACCAGTAGCGCCAGTGCGGTGTCGGCTCAGCTTTATTGAGCTCATCCATTATCTCCTTCGGAACGTCCGCCGCGTACTTGTTGTACGGTCGTGAGCGGTTTACGAACTCCTTATACACCGGCAGTGTCGGATCGTCAGGGTTCAGCGTTGCAAGGAGGTAGTCGTTTCGGGTGGAGATCTCACGGACGAAGTCAATATCCGCCGTGTTTATCTCGTCGATGTACACGCAGCCGAACTGCGCTCCGAGCGCCATTTCCCACTTGTCGCGGTTATCATAGCCGAGGATATAGATTATCTTGCCCTCGAACTTGATATGCGGCAGCTTGAAGTCCTTGTCGCCATTGCCATAATACGAAGCATTGTGATGCAGGTCGAGGATACCGTTGTCCTGCTGTATGATAGTCTCTTCAGCCTTGCCGGTGGTCTTGGCAGCAATGACGTGCAGTTTCTTCTGCGAGCCTGACACCATACGCATAAACTTTACGCCTGCTCCGACAGTCGTCTTTCCTGAGGCTGTAGTACCTTCAAGAAACTCAGCCGTCACTCCTTTGGTACTATTGATAAAATCGATATACTTCTGCGATAAAGGGAAGCTACTCTTCAAGGCCCTCACCGCCGATCTGATCCATTACGTCAGCGAGCTTTTGAGATGCATTGACCTCAGCTGTCACCTTGACAGTGTACTCACCGGTCATCTTATTCAGAGTGTCAATAGCTCTTATTCGGTCGGCTGCAAGTTCATTCTTGTTGCGAGCTATCTCAGAAAGCTCTACTTTGCGTTCACCTGCTGTAAGTATGCGCTCGTTCTGCTGCTCATCGGATAGCTGCCTGATATAGTCAGCGAGTTCAGGCTTATATTTCTTGGGTTTTCTTGGGTTCAGCCAGTTACTTGCATACTCTGCTGTTTTCTCAGAGTACCCTGCTGCAATAGCTGCCTGTATAGCGTTACCGCAGGCAATATAAACTTCTGCGAATTTGAGCTCTCTGTTTGTCACGGTAACACCGTCCTTTCGTGTGTAATGCAAACGCCCCGGCTAATGCCGAGGCGCTCTGGGGGTATAAAGGAGAATGTCAGTATCTGATGTGTGGTTGCAGAAGTCGGAGTCGAACCGACTGCCTCAAGGTTATGAGCCTTGCGAGATGCCGTTTCTCTATTCTGCCACAGAGGTGCCGGATTGTGCTCCGGCAAAGAAAGAAAAATGTACAACCACGGAGACAGAACCTGCGGACGGGGAGAATTCAGCTGTTAAACCCTCGTTCCGTCATAGTTCTATGGTATTATTATACCACTTGATTTTTTCCCAAGTGTATCAACTTTTAAATCAGATAAAGAAATTTTGCTGTCATATACGTTAGTTTATATTTATAACGCCTGTATGTAGACTCACCTGCGGTAATAGGATATCGTTCGTTGTTGCGAATACTTCTCAGCACACCTTTTCGATACTCCGGAGGTATAGTTTCAATAGCATTTGTGACAGCCTCGCATTCCCTGCCAAGCATTGCCAGCTTTATAGCCTTCTGCTCGGTAGGGTTGCCTGTGCCGGTGTGAGGAACGCCGTCCGGAGCGGGACTGCTCTGAAGAATATCTTCGCGCTCGGAGCGCAGCCGTTCATAGTCTCGAACGAGATACAGCATACGCATATAAAGGTTGTGCGGCAACTTGTAGGGGTTGTTCTTCTGCTTCTGGTAGTTCCTCATCTTATCTCCTCCACATAGTATATTTCCGGACTGAGACCGTTCCGGCGCATATACCATAGTGCCTCAGCGCGTGTATCGAACTCGAGCAGTTTGAAAAGCGTGACGTGAATGTAAGCACCAGTGATGCTGTTGCGGATCCGGAAGCGCATTCCCGATTTGTCGATGTGAGCGTTCATCTTCTCCGCCTCCTATCCGAGCCGCGCTTGTGATCTCTCAGGCGCTTGACCGCGCCCTTGACTTCGGAAGCAAAAGCTCTCTCATCTTTATCCGCAGCACGCTTAGCCTTGAACTCATCAAGCTCAGAGCAGTACTGCTTGTACCTTTCACAGCTGCTGTGACAGCCGATGAACCTTTCCGGGCAATCCTTGCAAGGTGATGCAATCATTCATCAGCACCACCTTTCAGGATAAGGAACGCTATACCTCCTATGCAGACAGCAAAAATTCCAATACTGATAATCAGGTTAGACATTCTGCTCACCGTCCATTCTCGCGCCAAAAGAACAGAAACCGTCATCACTCATTGAGTATTTTGTGAATTTACACTCATACTTGATATATGGCTTTTCGCCACTTTCTTCATAATGCCGTTCTTTTCGATGTTTGCAGTCTTTACAGCGTACCACAGGCTGTACGTCTGCGGATGGCAGTTGCTTAATAAATTCCTGCATTTCTGCCATTGCTGTATTATAACCACAGTCCCATTCGTTGTCAGCAGGAACTGATATACTCAACTTCGCTTTTTTAAGTACATCTTCTCTGCTTATATACTCAGTCATTTTCAGTCCTCCGTTCTTTCCGCTTCCATTTCATCAGGCGTTTCAAGAAGTGCTTCGTCAATCGCTTCTTCATCAGAATCCGCTTCGACTATTACATACCCTTTCAGTCCAATAACATACTCAGCCATTTGTATCACCGTCCTTACTGGCAGGGACATTTGTGTCCTCACCAATCAGAGCGAGGGCTTCGGATGCGTATAGCCACTTAAAGCTGTCATCATAATCGCAGTTCTGTCTCTGTTTTATACATTCACTGCAATAATCTTCATCGCACGGTATAAACATATTTAGCACGTTTGTTGATGATTTCAGAAGTCTTTTTGCTTTTTCAAGCTGTTCTTCAAGCTGGCATATCCTCAGCGCATCACCACCGCTGACCTTGCTTAGCAGTTCGCCCTTTTCCTTTATCAGCCTGTCGCACTCCTGCATCAGCACTTTTTTTTCTTCTCTCAGGTCTTTCAGCTCCGTCAGCCATTCGGCAAGCTGTCTGTGGTCTGCGGCACACTCACGGCAGTCGTTCTCAGCTTTCTCTGCGGTCAGTTTCTCATACATATTGGTCTTGATTTCCTTGCAGTTCTTGTACGTTATTGCAGATATTTCATTCTGCTCTGCCACATCAAGGCAATGTTTTATAGCTTCGTCAAGTGTCATTTTCACCACCTCCGATCAGCTCAGGGGTGTCGTAGATGTTGCCGATAACTGTGACACTGTTTCCATTCTGTATGTAATTGAAGAGGTCGTTGTTGATCCTGGCGCTGCCGTTCTTACCGGCTGTAACTGAAAAACTGGCACGGAAGTCCGAGAAGAACACTCTGCCGATGCGCAGTTTACCTCCGGCTTCATACTCAACAATATCTCCCTCGAAGATCTTAGTGCCGTTCTTGTCGGTCAGACCGGTGAACTGTCCGATTGTATTACTATCGACCTCAACGCCCCATAATGCGCTTGCATAATCAGGAATAATATAATCCTTTTCTTTTCCTGTCCAACCGTATCGGCAATAATACCCTTCCGTCCATTCGTTATCTTTGAGGCTCTTGCCTCTGAAAAGTATCTCACGCATTACTCAGCACCTCCCACAGCAGCCTTGATCTTATCATACAGCTCATTAGCAGCATTAGTATCCTTGTAGTTTGCGAAGAAAGCAGCTTTCAGTATCGGCATTGCTTCACGGAGCAGGTCGCGCATTTTCTCAGCCCTGGCTTCATATTCTGCCGATCTTGCAGCCTCTGCATTCAGCTTTGCTTCGAGCTCCTCGTTACGCTTTTCAAGCGATGCCATATAAAGCATATCTGTGTCAGTCATATCAAGCGCTCCTTTCACCGTTGTTGTACCAAGTCAGCTTGAAATCATCAGGAACATCTATCTCGATAACGGTCGTGTAGCCCTCGAAGCTCACTCTGATGTTCCACTCCGGGTATGAGAAT
>ODAI011169810.1_pt1 | contig 17115 bp, 10 predicted proteins | sample 1539321 | NCBI WGS metagenome assembly ODAI01 (sample SAMN02144231, study PRJEB22623) | gut metagenome | biome: sheep rumen | host: Ovis aries | place: New Zealand | reverse complement strand
TTTATATTTTTTTCCGCTTCCGCACCAGCATGGTGCGTTTCTGTCAATCTTTTCCATATGTTCTCCATTTTCAGGTTTATGCTGTTTTAGAGCACCGGAGTAAGAGTGAGAGCGTATCTGCGTGGTAACTGCATGCTAACCCCGGCGCTCATACAGTATACCACAATCTGAGTGCTTTTGATAAATTAAACAGCAATATGTGGTATACTTATAGACATCATGAGAATCAAAAATTCGCTCAGAAATATGATCTATATATATGGTTCTACGGCCCTTATAGTTATCCTCAATTTCGTGGTCCGCAGGATCTTTCTTGATGTACTGGTTGTAGACTATTTAGGCTACGACGGCCTTTTTACATCCATATTTTCGTTCCTTAATCTCTCGGAGATGGGAATCGCTTCGATCATAACCTATCACATGTATCGGGAGATCGCTTCCGATAACAGGGAAAAGATCCGAAAACTTCTTTACACCTACAAGCTTATCTACAGGATTGTGGGAACTTTTGTTTTTGTAGCCGGGATCCTGGTATCTTTCTTCCTTCCGATCATTCTAAATGACCGTCAGAAGGAATCGTGGCTGTTCATTTACACGATCTATTTTCTGCAGCTGATGGCAACTCTGTGCACATATTTCCTTGCTTACAGAAGGATACTTTTTATCACTCATCAGAGGATATATGTCTGCACGGTCGTGGATACCGCAACAAACATTGTTTCGGTGATCTTAAGGATGCTGGTCCTTCTTCTCTTACGGAATTATATAGTATACCTTATCATTGCGATTATAGCGAATGTGACATCGAATCTGATTATAGCTGTTCGGGCTAAAAAAGAATATCCGGATCTTATCGAGGAAAAGGCTTCTGCTGCATTTATGAAGGAACTTAACCTGTTTCATGAAGTTAAAAACATGATGGCGACCAAGATCGCGGGAACTCTCTACGGAGCCTCGGATGATATCATCATAACTTACTTTCTCGGGATAGAAACGAACGGACTGGTCAGTAACTATAAAATGCTTACCGGCAAGCTTCAGGAGCTTATTTTGTCTTTATTCCATTCTCTTCAGGCGAGTATCGGGAATCTGGTATACGATAATGACAAGGAAAAGGGAAGGGATTTCTTTTATGCGCTTGATCTTCTGGGGTTTTTCTTTGGGATCGTATGCGCAACAGGACTTATAAGCATCGGTCAGCCGTTTATCATTGTATGGTTAAAAAAGGAAAGTCTACTTCTTCCTTTTGCGTTTCTAATAGCTTTGGGTATAAACGTATTTATAGCTCTTTGCAACAATCCTATGACATATTTCAGGAATACGATGGGACATTTTGAACAGGACAGGAATTATATGATAGCGGCCGCTGTGGTCAATATCGTATTGTCGATAGTTCTTTCATTTCCCCTTGGAGTCACAGGGGTTGTTATCGCTACGGTATTGGGACATCTTCTGATATTTGCCGGCAGGACTGTAGTTGTATTCCGCCACATCATCGAACGATCCGAATTCGGATATTATGCATTGTTTGCGTTAAGGCTTGTACTTCTTGCAGCCTCATGTGCTCTGTCTCTGTATCTGGGCTCGCTGGCCGGTACTTATATTTCCGGATTAGTCCTTTCCGTTATAATAAAAGGGATCATAAGCGTTGTGGTTTCGGTGACGATATTCGTTATCTCTTCGGTAAAGACCAGATCATTTAAGGTGATACTGAACTATATGAAAAAAGTAATCAATCTGATGGGAAGGAAGGTACCGGCCGATGAATGAAAAGCTGAAAAACCTTTTACCATACGGAATAGTGAAAAAAAAGACGACTCCGCTATTTGGCGAGGAAGCATCGGAAACTCCCGAATTATATAATTCCAGGGGAGAAAGGGTTAAAGTCTTTTATCTCAGGAATTCACTGAATGCCCATACTCCATATTCAATGGTTGCAGGAAGGATTCCCGACAGGATCCTTTGGGACAGATTTAATGAGGGCCTTCCTATACATTTTTACAATCATCGGGATATGATCGCTCCATCCGATAAAGCAAAACGAAGATTCGGGGTGCTTCGGGAATCCGAATCGATCGTTCCGGGAGATTATTCGATGCTGTTGGACAACCCTTCCATGGCATCGGAATTCTACAGGATATTTACTCACGATGAAGAGATATTGAATAAAATTTCGAATGCGTCTTTTGTTCCTGCCTATGGTGTCTGGTATGGAACAAAACGATACGGTGGATTGATGGATGATCGTGGTTACGAAAAGAAAACCAAAGAGATATCTGTTATATCCTCCGACAAGCAAATGAGTGAATACCATAAGATAAGATACGCGATCGCAAAAAAATATATGAACGATCCGAAGATTGACGGATACGGAAAAGCGTGCGGCAACTATATAGAGAAAAAGGCGGATGCGCTTACCGATTACAGATACAGCATTGTCGTGGAAAACGGCTGCTCACCTTATTATTTTACGGAAAAGATTCTTGACTGCTTTGCTTCGATGACAGTTCCGATTTATCTTGGAGCAACAAGGATTGGAGATTTCTTTAATTCCGACGGTATCATCACGATAGACAGGAACGACCCGCTTTCCCTTGATGATATCATCGCATCCTGCTCCGAGAAGGACTACCGGGACCGCCTCCCGGCAATCCGAGACAACTATCAGAGAGTACAGAAGTACCTCTCCTTCGAAGACTACATCCTCGATAATTATGAAGAAATGTTTGAGATGTAAAATATAAAAGTTGTGAGGCAGGATCTTTCCTAAGCAAACCTTTCGCAACGCGTGTTTGCGTGGAAAACACCTTTTCTCACAGCGTACAATATCATTCTTCACAGCGGATAAATTTAGTTAATGAAAGGACTCATATGTACGACGTTGTAATCATCGGCGGAGGTGTTGTCGGCACCTGCATAGCCAGAGAATTATCAAAGTATGAACTTAATATCGCTCTGATGGAGCGCTCTTCGGATGTCTGCGAAGGCACATCAAAGGCAAACTCAGGAATCTGTCATGCAGGATATGATGCCAAAAGCGGAACATTGAAGGCCAGACTTAATGTCAGGGGTTCCGAGATGATGGAGGATCTGTCCAAGGAGCTTGGTTTCGGCTACATACGATGCGGATCCCTGGTCCTTTGTTTCGACGAGGCTGATAAGGACAGACTTGTTGAGCTATATGACAGAGGCGTCACAAATGGAGTGAAAGGTCTGGAGATCATTTCGGGAGATGAGGCCCGTATTCTGCAGCCTAATTTAAGCGAGGATGTTAAATGGGCTTTGCACGCACCGACAGGTGCGATCGTAGATCCTTTCGGTCTTACCACGGCAATGGCGGAAAGCGCTGCCCTTAACGGTGTAAAAGTCATGCTGAACACCGAAGTTACGGGAATCACTAAGGATGAAGATAGATTTAAGATAACCTGCAGAAAGCATCCTTCGACCGTTGATCCCAAAGCAGAAGGCGAGTTCACACAAGAGGCAGCCATGGTCATAAACGCCGCAGGAGTATACGGTGATGTCATCCATAATATGATAAGTGCCGATAAAATAAAGATTACGCCCAAGCGCGGTGAATATATGCTGCTTGATACGACAGCCGGGAATTTCGTTAACAAGACGATATTTCAGCTTCCTACCGATAAAGGAAAGGGAATCCTCATAACCCCTACGGTTCACGGTAATCTTCTTGTCGGGCCCACAGCCGAAGATATTGAAGATAAGGAAGATACCGAGACCACATCGGCAGGTATATCCGAGATCAAAGTCAAGGCATCCATGAGTGCTCCTGATGTTCCTTTCAGAGAGGTCATAACTTCTTTTTCGGGACTCCGCGCCAGGCTTACGAAGAGAGTCAAAGTCGATAATACCGAAACAGATGATAAGGACGGGGATTTCCTCATAGGCGAAGTTACGGACACCGGAGGATTTTTCGATGCAGTCGGAATAGAATCGCCCGGGTTAAGTGCAGCCCCTGCTATAGCAGAGTATGTTGTCGGCCTTATTTCAGGACGCTGCAAACTGACTCCAAAAACATCCTTTGTAAAAAGGACACCGATCCCCAATTTCAAGATGGCAACCGATGAACAAAGACATGCTATGATCGCTGAAGATCCTCTGTATGGGAATGTGATCTGCAGATGCTGTACCGTTACCGAAGGAGAGATAGTAAAGGCTATTCATTCACCGGTTCCGGCGACAACATCCGATGCGATTAAGAGACGTACCGGTGCCGGAATGGGCAGATGCCAGTCAGGATTCTGCAATCCGAAGATTGTCGAGATACTCTCAAGAGAACTTGGTGTTCCTGAGGAATTCATATGCAAAAACGATGCCGGCTCGGAGTACTTGACCGGCGGAAAGGAGGATGCCAGATGATATATGATTTAATCGTCATAGGCGGAGGACCCGCCGGAATGGCAGCAGCTCTAAGCGCCAGAGAACAGGGAATAAGTGACATCCTCATCCTTGAAAGAGATAAGGAACTTGGAGGTATCCTGAACCAGTGCATTCATTCGGGATTCGGACTTACCACGTTTAAGGAGGAACTCACAGGCCCCGAATATGCTCAAAGATATATAGAGATGACCTTAAATGAAAAGATAGGATATATGCTCAATACCATGGTTACCAGGGTAGAGGGTATTCGTGACGGTAAAGATATTTGTACCGTTACTGCTATGAATAAGGAGAAGGGACTTTTTGAACTGAAGACACGTGCCATTGTTCTGGCTATGGGATGCCGTGAAAAATCAAGAGGAGCTCTTAACATCCCCGGATACAGACCGGCAGGTATTTATTCAGCCGGAACGGCCCAGAGATATGTGAATATTGAGGGAAAGATGCCCGGAAAAAAGGTTGTTATCTTAGGATCCGGAGATATAGGTCTTATCATGGCCAGACGTATGACGCTCGAAGGAGCGAAAGTTCTTTGTGTTGCCGAGATCGCACCGTATTCCGGCGGCTTGAGAAGAAATATAGTCCAGTGCCTTGACGACTATGACATACCGCTTCTTTTCAGCCATACCGTAACGAGGATCCACGGTAAAAAACGTGTTGAAGGAGTGACAATATCAAAAGTCGATGAAAACTATAATCCCATTCCGGGAACAGAAAAGTATTACGAGTGCGACACGCTTCTTCTGTCGTGCGGACTTATCCCCGAAAACGAATTATCAAGGGATGCGGGAACACTGATAGAAAAAACCACACAGGGACCTGTAGTCAACAAAAATCTTGAAACGACAGCCCGCGGGATATTTGCGTGCGGTAATGTTCTTCATGTTCATGATCTTGTTGACAACGTTACAAAGGAAAGTGTCGAAGCCGGGAAAATGGCGGCACAGTTCATAAAGGACGGTATTAAAGACTGGGGGGAAGCTCATGCGGTAAAGATACCCTCAAAGGAAAAGAATACAATTCCCGAAGACATGGACAGGACCTGCCAGATGATATGCATATGCTGTCCAAACGGATGTTTGCTGACTGCAAATAAGGGTAAAGACGGTCAGTATACCGTTTCCGGAAATCTCTGTCCCAAAGGTGAGGAATATGCAATAAACGAGATGACCAATCCCGTAAGAAATATCTCATCCATAATCAGAGTTAAGAACGGAACTGGTCCTGTGGTATCCTGCAAGACTTCGTCTGAGATACCCAAGGGCAAGATACATGAAGTAATGGAGCTTATCATGAGGACAGAAGCTGACGCACCGGTCAAGGTCGGAGACATACTCATCAAAGATGCTGCAGGCACAGGAGCCGATATCATAGCTACTAACGTGATGCTTCGGGCATGACCGTAGTAATATACAGATGATCAGAAACATATACAGATGATACAGAGGAGGAACTTATGTCCGGATCTGAAAATGTAACTCTTAAACTGAACAAAAGCCGTACATTTCTGATAGGGTTTGCGTTCTTTGGGATACTTCTTTTATGGCAGGTATACGATTCGTGGTGCCCGACATTCCTGACTGATATCTTTGCCAGGAGGATGTATGACCTTTCTTCAGCGCAGCTAAAGGCCGGGGATCCTGACAAGATACTCAATGTTCAGTGGATAGTCGGAATCATAATGGCGTGCGATAACCTCGCCGCACTTATACTGCTCCCTATATTTGGTAACCTCTCTGACAGGACAAAGACTCCGATAGGCAAAAGAATGCCCTATATTCTTACGGGGACCTTCGTTTCGGCGATCGCATTCCCGTTCATTCCTGTTTTCTTCCACTACAACAATGTGGCAGGCATGGTGATAATCATGTGCATCGTCCTCATATTCATGATGATGTACCGTAACCCTGCTGTAGCGCTGATGCCCGATATCACGCCGAAGCCCTTAAGAGCCAAGGCAAACGGCATAATCAATATCATGGGCTACCTGGGAGGAGCTTTTGCTACCGTTCTTGGAATATTCCTTAAACTTTCCGACTACATCAATGTTGAGGATTCAGCGAGAAAGCTATGGATAATAGAGATCCCTTTCATTATAGCTTCGGTTCTTATGGTGATATCTGCCATGGTCCTTTTTGCTACCATAAAGGAAAACAAGCTGGCAGAAGAACTCAAAGAAGAGATGGAACTCGGAGAACAGATGGCGGCGATTGAAACTCCGGTCGATGATGACGCTCCGATGTCAAAGGCCAACAGAAACATGCTGATGGCGATCCTGGGAGCAGAATTTCTGTGGTTCATGGCAGACAATGCTATAGGAACATACATCGGAAACTATGTTATCTATTATCTGAATTCGGTATCAAGCGCGACTATGTTGCTGACAATAATAGGCGGGGCAGCCAGCGTGATCGGTTTTGCTACGGCCGGTAATATCGCAGACAGGATTGGCCGCAAATGGACTATAAGCACAGGCCTTTGCATAACGGTTCTTTCGATGATAGTCATGTGCTTTGTAGCTCCGACCGGGAATGTTACGGGAGTGAACGGTGAATATGCTTTCCCTTCCCTTCTCTTTACGGTATGGGCTATAAAGGGATTCGGCATGGCACTTGTTCACAACTGTTCGTTCCCGATGGTGGTAGAACTCTGCTCAAGCAAAAAGATCGGAAGATTCACAGGCTTTTACTATGCGGCCAGCATGTCAGCCCAGACCATCACACCGATCCTTCTGGGAATGGTGTTCAAGGCTACGCTCATGTGGAGAGCCCTACCCGTTTATTCGACGATACTGTTCCTTTTAAGCCTCGTGGTATTTACTATCCTTGTTAAGAACATCAAGGCCAGAAAAGTTGAAAATGCCCACGGACTTGAAGCACTTGATAACGACTGACACACATGTCATAATCAATCACTGTTTCTACGGGGAAAAATACAGAAAGATTCGGCGGGAGAATATATGATAAAGATCTTACTGACCATCCTGATAATTATACTAGCACTTATACTGCTCATTCTTTTTCTTATCACACCGGGACATGCTTCGGCTGCCAAAAAAGAAGCTTTCATAGGAAGAAACTTTGCTCACAGGGGTTTGTATGAAAAAGATCAGAGCATTCCGGAGAACTCTTTGCCGGCATTTAAACGGGCAGTTGAAGCTGGCTACGGAATGGAACTTGATGTGCAGCTTTCCCGTGACGGGCAGGTAGTGGTCTTCCATGATGACGATCTTAAGAGAGTCTGCGGAGTCGATAAGGATGTGGATGCACTGACGCTTGATGAACTTAAGGCTTTAAGCCTGTGCGGGACCAAAGAGCAAATACCGCTGTTTACCGAGGTGCTAAAGGTCGTTAACGGACAGACTCCGATGATAGTGGAACTTAAGAACGGACGCAGGAACAGGGAATTGTGCCAAAAGACGCTGGAAATACTGAACGGATATAACGGAAAGTACTGTGTGGAGAGCTTTAACCCGTTTATTACCGCCTGGTTCAGATTTCATGCTCCTCATCTGATGAGGGGTTTCCTCTGCCAGCTGCCAGAAGTATATGTTAAGGACGGTTTAAGCCCGGTTATCGGAGGTATGCTGGGAAGGGGAATATTTAACTTCGCGGCCCGCCCGGAATTCATAGCTCATAAGATAGGCAAAAAGACTTTGTTTGTCAGGATTGCCGAAAAACTCGGAGCAATAAAAGTTGCCTGGACTTCGCATGATACCGATACTGAAAAGGACTATGACATAGTCATTTTCGAGCATTATCGACCGGAAATAAGATACAGATCATAAAGAAAAAATAATCACCTATCTGTTTTTAGGGTAAATATTGAATTTAGCGATTAAAAGCGCTAAAATATAAAATCAAAATATTCATTTGGAAGGGAATCATCAGAAAATGAAGCAAAAACTCGGTCTGCTGACCACAATTATTATAGTCGGAATAGTGATAGGTGTGATCTTTGGGTCATTTTATACTGTATCCGAGCAGCAAAATGCCGTGGTTACACAGTTCGGTAAGGTTGTAAGGACAGACACGGCAGGAATGTATTTTAAGGTTCCTTTTCTTCAGCGTGTGAACAAGCTTGATATCACTACTCACGGAACGGGAATCGGATATACGATCTCAGCCGACGGACAGAATATTCCGGATGACAATGACGGGATCATGATAACCAGCGACTTTAACCTTTTGAACATAGATTTTTACCTTGAATACAGGGTATCTGATCCGGTCGCATATCTTTTTAATTCCAAGGAACCGGAACTCATACTTAGAAATATAGCACTTGCAAGCATACGATCGGTCGTATCCAATTATACGGTCGATGATGCGATGACTACAGGAAAGGGACAGATCCAGGCTGATGTTAAGGATGAGATGATAGAGGAACTGACCGAGCAGAATATAGGTCTTTCCGTAGTCAATATATCGATCCAGGATTCTGAACCTCCCACACAGGAGATCATTCAGGCATTTAAGGCCGTTGAGACCGCAAAGCAGGGGGCCGATACAGCAAGGAACAATGCCCTTCAGTACCAGAACCAGCAGATACCTGCCGCTGAAGCATCCGCCGACAGGATCGTCCAGACTGCAGAGGCTAATAAAGCAGCCAGGATCGCTGAGGCCGAAGGACAGGTGGCCAGATTCAATGAAATGTACGATGAATATGAACTGTATCCGCTGATAACAAAGAAAAGACTTTTCCTCGAGACAATGGAGACGATCCTTCCCGGAGCAAAGGTCATCATCACAGACGGAGAGACACAGAACATGCTCCCGCTCGAGAGTTTTGTATCTGAAGAGATAACCATCCCGGATATTGAATCCACGACCGAAGAGTAGGGCAATAAGAACAGGACAAATAACAGAAAAGAGAAAATAAATGGAACATTATCGTGAGTTTGATATGAAAAAAAGTGTAAAAAGAGGGCTAATTGCTATCATAGCGATTCTTTTGCTCATAGTTATATGTGACATACCGTTTGTGGTTCATCAGAAGGAATTTGTTGTTGTAAAACAGTTCGGGAAGATCGTTTCGACATTCGAAACTCCCGGTCTTTATGCCAAGATCCCTTTTATTCAGTCCACTCAGAGGGTTTCAACGGCAACGATCCTTTATGACCTTCCGGTATCTGATGTCATTACAAAGGACAAGAAATCCATGATCGCTGACAACTATGTTTTGTGGAGAGTAACGGATCCCAAACGTTATATACAGACGCTCAATGCTGTTGAAGCAAGAGCGAATGAAAGGGTTGAGGCCGCAGTCTATAACGCTACCAAGAATGTTATCTCTTCAATGACGCAGGATGATGTTATCGCAGCCAGAGGAGATCTTTTAACAGACCTTGTCACCACACAGGCCAACTCAGACATAGGCGGATATGGGATTTCGATCATTCAATCCCAGATCAAAACACTGGACCTTCCTGATGACAACAAATCAGCAGTATACGAGAGGATGATCTCCGAGAGAAACAACATCGCAGAATCATATCGTGCTGCCGGAGATGCACAAGCACAGAAGATAAGAAACGAAACTGACAGGACTGTCACCGAAATGACTGCAACCGCCGAAGCTGATGCGGCCAAGATCGAAGCTCAGGGTGAAGCAAGCTACATGCAGATCCTTTCCAAAGCTTATAACGATCCGGATAAAGCTGAGTTTTATACCTTTTTAAGAAGCCTTGATGCTTTAAAAGCATCCTTTATCGGAGGCAACAAGACGATCATTCTTGATAAAGATTCTGAATTGGTAAGGATGTTATACGGCTTTCAGCAATAGGAGATTCACTGAGTGATAAAACATTCCATAGATAAAAAGGACATGAACAGGGTTCTTAGCGTTTTATTGGGAATCCTTATTAATGTTACCCTGTCATTTATTCTGTATAAATTTGAGATCCCTCTTTTTCTGGATACTATAGGAACGATCCTGATCACTATGCTCGGCGGATCATTCCTTGGTATTGCCACGGGCGTTCTGTCAAATACGGTAACTACCCTGTTTAATGACATATCGATATACTATGGAATTCTGAATGCGCTTATCGCCATCTGCACTGTACGCTTTTTCCGCAAAGGGCATCTGAAAAAGGTTAAAGGGATAATACTCTTCATATTGCTGACAGCTGCCATCACCGGGGTTTTGGGAGCTGTTATCCAGACATTGCTCATCGGAGCCCCACAGTACCGGTCTATTGAAGAAACTGTACGGCTTTTGTCGGAGAGCACCGGGATCAACCATGTGATCAGCTTTGTGATCGTTAACTTTTTCCTCAACATCGTTGATAAAGGGATCTCGGTCGGACTGGCTATCCTTATGTACAGATTCTTTCCGCAGCATCAGAAGGAAGCGATCTATAGCAGTGAATGGAGGCAGAAGCCTTTTACCCTTGATGATATCAAACGGGTCAGGGAATTAAAGGGAAATAAAGTCCAGCATTCTCTAAAGAAAAGAATGACTGTACTGCTTATTTTTGCTGCGCTCTTCCTGTCTTTTGTCATGGTATGGATAAGCGTTAAGCTGTACTATTCAAATACCAAAAAGGAATACACTGAACAGGCTCTTAATGCGGTCAGATTTGCCGCGGAGATAATAGATCCCGATAAAGTTGATACTTATCTTGAAAAAGGCAAAATGGCGTACACCTATGTTGAAACCGAGAACATGCTCTACCGCATTAGACGAAATGCTCCCGGAGTTCAATTTCTTTATGTTGTAAAGATAAAGCCCGACGGATGCCATTTCATTTTTGATCTGGAAACGGGAGGAACACCTGCATTCGAGCCGGGGGATGTAGTCGGATTTGAAGAAGCATTCCTGCCTTATGTGGATGATCTTCTGCAGGGAAAAGAAATAGAACCCATCGAATCGGACGATATATGGGGATGGGTCCTTACGATCTACCATCCCGTAAGGGATGAGAGAGGCAACACGGTATGCTATGTCGGTGCAGACGTTTCCATGCAGTTTCTGTCTTCATATACAAGGAGCTTTTTGCTAAGAGCGCTTCTGGCTTTTTCGGGATTCTTTGTTCTGATACTTGCATATGGCATGAGGGTCACAAGAACATATCTTATCTATCCGATCAATTCAATGGCTGCTGTTGCCAGAGGCTTTTCAAGTGATTCGGACGACCAGACGGCGCTTGATGATGATGTTAAAAAGCTGGAATCACTCGAGATCAAAACAGGTGATGAGATAGAAGCTCTTTATCGTGTTCTGTGCAAGATGACTGCCGACACGACACAGCAGATGAAGGACATCAGACATTATTCCGAAGCTGTGGCACAGATGCAGAACGGATTGATCATAACAATGGCGGACATGGTCGAAAACCGTGACTCCGACACAGGTGCACACGTTCAGAAAACCTCTGAATATGTCAGGATCGTTTTGGAGGGACTTAAGAAAAAAGGGTATTATAAGGATAAACTTACGGATAAATACATCTCGGATGTTGTAATGTCGGCACCGCTTCATGATGTCGGTAAGATAAACATACCCGATGCAATATTAAATAAACCGGGTAAACTCACTCCTGAAGAGTTCGAGATAATGAAGACTCATACCACTGTCGGTAAGAGGATCATGGAACATGCCATCAGTACCGTCCAGGGAGAAAACTATCTTAAGGAAGCCAGAAACATGGCGGCATATCACCATGAGAAGTGGGACGGCTCAGGTTATCCCGACGGACTATATGGGGAGGTCATTCCTCTTTCTGCACGTGTTATGGCGGTTGCGGATGTATTTGATGCTCTTTCTTCAAAGCGTGTATACAAACCGGCCATGCCAATGGAAAAGGCTCTGTCAATCCTACAGGAAGGATCGGGAACACATTTTGACCCCAAGTGTATAGAGGCCTTTATGGACTCTCTGGATGAAGTCATGGTCGTATACAAAAAATATCAGGAGATATAAGTCATGGATCAACGATACTGAAAAAGTATCGTTGAATCTGTTTAAAGAGGTGCAGGAATGTTCAAACACAAAATGCACAGGAGAATAATCTTTGTTGCAGCACTGATACTCGCACTGTCGGATATTGCCTGCGGATGTTGCTTTTTAGCAACATTTGCAGATGAAAATGTTGCTAAAAACGGTACGGAGTCTGAAACTGCTTCGGTTAACGGCGGAGGATACGCGGTAACCGGTCAGCTTTCGGGGGCCGGTTATAATGCTGAACTTTACAATGCAAATAACGGGCTTCCGACCTCTGATGCCAATGTCATTCTGTCAGCTTCTGACGGCTATATCTGGATAGGCGGGTATAGTGGAGTCATCAGATATGACGGCAGGTCGTTTGAACGTCTTGATTCATCAGATGGTCTGACCAGTGCAAAGGCCCTTTTTGAGGACAGTCGAGGCAGGATCTGGGTCGGGACCAACGATAACGGGGCGGTCCTCATCGATAAAGGACAAAACGTTCACTATACTTATAAAGAAGGTCTTCCTTCCTCAGTAATAAGATCCTTTGCGGAAAACAATGACGGAACGATCTATATCGGATCAACTAACGGTATTGCTTACTTAGAAGACGGGATGTCCATACGCACGCTTGATGATCCACAGCTTAAGGATGCCTATATAGTCAAGCTCGTCAGCGATGGTAACGGCACGATATACGGTAATACAAAAAGCGGTGATATCTTTGCGATAACAGGTAATAAGGTAATTGCGTTTTATCACGGCATTGACCTCGGTATCGGAAATGTAACGACGATATATGCCGATCAGGATGATCCCGGAACAGTATACCTTGGAACTGACTCACATTGGATATACAGGGGCAGCTTCAATGATAATTTTGCGAAGATCCTGCCCATAAATGTAGCACCGGCAGCCAATGTGAACTGGATAACCGTTGCGAGCAACAGAGTCTGGGCTATCTGCGATGATGTCATAGGTTATATCAATGAAAACGGCAAGTATGTCAAGCTTGATAACATACCCTTCAACAGCGGAATTGAGACCATGGCTGAGGATTATCAGGGTAACCTGTGGTTCACATCCTCAAGACAGGGCGTGCTTAAGATCGTTACGAGCAATTTCCAGGACATTAATGAACTGGCAGATCTTGATGAGGAAGTTGTCAACAGTACATGCCTTCACAGAGGACATCTTTATATAGGAACGGATAAAGGACTTAGAATACTGGACAGCCGTTACAGACAGGTCAGTAACGATCTTACGGAATATCTGGATGAGACCAGGATCAGATGTATAAACGAGGACAATGACGGGAATCTCTGGATATCCACATATACTAACGGACTCGGGCTAATCTGCGTGAATGAAAACGGTGAAATGACTTCCTTCACAGAAAAGAACGGATATGTCAATAATTCCACACGCTGTACCGTGACCGGAAATGACGGATCGATACTTGCTGCCACAAACGGCGGAGTCGTGATAATAAAGAACGGAAGGATAGAAAAGACCTTTGGCGAAAGCTCGGGGATCAGCAACACGGTGATCCTGACCGTTGCCGAAGATAAAAACGGCAGGATTTATGCGGGTTCCGACGGTGACGGGATTTATATAATCGATGGCAATAATGTCACGCATCTTGGCCGTGACGACGGCCTTACAAGTGATGTCATATTGAGGATAAAAAGAGATGATCTAAGGGATGTGATGTGGATCGTAACGTCCAATTCGATAGAGTATATCAAAGACGGTACTATCACGACCGTTAAGAATTTTCCCTATTCCAATAACTATGATATCTATCCGGATAACAACGGAAATCTGTGGATACTTGCCTCATACGGGATATACTGTGTCAGAGCATCGGATATGATCGAAAAGGAAACCTTCGAGTATACGCTTTATAACACAAAAAACGGTCTTCCGAGTCTGCCGACAGCCAATTCATTCAGTGAGCTTGATCCCAAAGGCAATCTTTATATCGCCGGAAGATCCGGGGTCAGCCGCGTCAATATCAATAATTTCTTTGACAGCAATGACCGCTTCAGGCTTTGCGTAAAATCGATCTATTGTAACGATGTGGAGATCAAACCCGATGAAAACGGGAAATATACAATTCCGGCAGAATCCGGAAGAATACAGATCAATGCGACCGTCCTTAATTACAAACTGTCTGATCCGCTGGTACATATATATCTGGAGGGAGCAAAAGACGACGGTATAACGATGACTCAGAATAACCTTACCGCTCTTGAGTACACCGATATGCCCTACGGAGATTATGTGCTTCACGTTCAGATACTCGATGATGACAGGACGGATGTGATTCAGGACGAGACCTACAGGGTGACAAAACTTCCCAGATTTATGGAACTTCTCGTAGTAAGATTACTTGCTGTGGCGTTGCTTGCACTTCTGGCCGGACTGATGGTATGGCGTTTTATGCAGAATACCATCATTAAAAGGCAGTATGCCGAGATAAGTTCAGCCAAGGATGAGGCAGAGCGTGCCAACGGAGCAAAGTCAAGATTCCTTGCCAATATGTCCCATGAGATAAGAACGCCCATCAATACGATAATGGGTATGGATGAGATGATCCTAAGAGAAGATGCCACAGACGTCCCGAAGCCATATTTCATGTCGATAGTCAACTATGCTCTCGACATCCGCAAGGCATCCGAATCTTTACTCGGATTAGTAAATGATGTATTAGATCTGTCCAAGATCGAATCAGGCAAGATGAATCTCGTTGAGCAGGACTACGATCTGCCGAAGCTTCTTCGCTCATTTGTGACCATGATCAGGGTGCGTGCTCACGAAAAGGATCTGACCTTTGATGTTAAGGTTGATGAGAACCTTCCCGTAAGACTATATGGTGACTCGGGCAAGATCAAACAGATCGTTCTGAATCTCCTTACAAATGCGGTCAAATATACCGAACACGGCGGGGTCGTTCTTAATGTTTCGATGCTTGAAAAGAAAGATGATAAATGCAGGATCCTGTTCTCTGTAAAGGATACCGGTATCGGAATAAAGCCCGAAGACATGGATAAACTGTTCTCGGCATTTGAACGTCTTGATGAAGAGCGAAACTCTGGAATACAGGGAACGGGACTCGGCCTTGATATCTCAAGGCAGTTTGCCGAGATGATGGGCGGAGAGCTAAAATGCGAGAGCGTTTACGGTCAGGGCTCCGAGTTCATACTGACCATAGATCAGAAGATAGTAAATGATGATGCCATAGGAGAATTTAAGGAAGAAGATCCGGATGAGATGAAGGGACCGTATGTTCCTCAGTTCTGCGCTCCGGATGCGGAGATACTGGTCGTTGATGATAATCCGATGAATCTTACGGTGATAAAGAACCTCTTAAGCGCGACCAAGATGTTCGTAACCACGGCATCGGGTGGTGAAGAGTGTCTTGAAAAGATAAGATACGGTTCGTTTAACGTGGTTTTACTCGATCATATGATGCCGGGCATGGACGGCCTTGAAACGATAAAGAAGATAAGAGAGGATCATCCCGACCTTCCTGTCATTGCACTTACTGCAAATACCGCCAACAGTGGACTTGAGTTCTATAAGTCATATGGCTTTGATGATTATCTTTCCAAGCCGATCGACAGCACGACTTTGGAAAAGACGATCAAGAAATACCTTCCGGAAGAGATAGTGATGGAACTCAAACCCGGTGATGCTCCTGCAAAACCCGAGATACTTCCGGAGGAGATGGAGTGGATAAAGGAAACCGACGGCATTTCCGTTCCCGATGGAATAAAATACAGCGGAGGTGTTGACGGATTTTTGTATTCTTTAAAGCTGTTCCATGATACGATAGAAGAAAACTGTAAGACGATCAAAGATGCTTTTGATAAAAAAGATGTTAAGCGCTTTACGATAAAGGTGCATGCTCTTAAGAGCTCAGCAAGGATAATCGGAGCAGGAGCCCTGTCAAAACTGGCTGAGAAACTGGAGGATGCCGGCAATAAAGAAGATTTAGAATCAATTGAAGAAAGCACACCTGAGCTTCTTAGTATTTATTCCGCCTACAAAGAGAAGTTGTCGGGACTTAAGAAGGATAATTCAAAGAATGACGTATCGGAAAAGAAACCGATAGATGAAGCAGAACTTAAGGAAGCGCACGAAGCATTAGCGGAACTGGTGGGACAGATGGATTATGATTCCATAGAAATGGTCATATCCGAAGTGAAGCAGTACTCGCTTCCTGCGAAGGAACAGGAATTCTTCGAAGAGTTTGAAAAGGCCCTTAAGCGTTTTGACTGGGACAAAATGGAAAAGATAGTTGGGCAATGATGTAAGGGGAGATTATGCTGGAAGAAAAGACAAATAACCGGATAATGGTAATAGGACAAAAAGAGACATTTCTCATCAGGGTTCTGGTAAAAAAGATCAATGAAGCCGGTATGAAAGCATTCTTTGTTCCGACAGATGTTAATGCTCTTAACAAAGAATGGGAGAATATGGATATCATCACTTGCTATCTCGAGACAGAAGAACTGCTTCCGGAAAAAGTCCGTCAGTTCCTTATGGACAAGATGATGGACGATAATAAGCAGATGATACTCATAGGAGACACTTATGACGTAGGCCATGTAACCGACAACATGCCGGGAGACCTTATATATAAGGTTTTCCACAGACCTCTTGATAATGAAAAGTATATTGAGACAGTTACGGACTATTTTGAAAAGATCTCCAGCGGAGAGTTTAAAAAGAGCATCCTCATCGTGGATGATGATCCAAATTATCTGGGATTAG
>ODAI010069315.1_pt1 | contig 17115 bp, 15 predicted proteins | sample 1539321 | NCBI WGS metagenome assembly ODAI01 (sample SAMN02144231, study PRJEB22623) | gut metagenome | biome: sheep rumen | host: Ovis aries | place: New Zealand | reverse complement strand
TAACGGCTTCCCGGTGGGAGATGAACAGAATGGTTTTCTTTCCGTGATATCGCGTGTGCAGATTCTGCAGCAGCAACTGCTCCGTGGCGGCATCCAGGGCCGTCGTGGACTCGTCCAGGATGAGCACACCGCCCTTTCTGAGCAGGGCCCGGGCAATGGCGATCCGTTGGCTCTGCCCTTCGCTGAGACCGCTTCCCACCTCCCCGCAGACCGTGTCCAGCCCGTCCGGAAGGGAGTACACGAACTGGGCGACAGCCGTTTCCAGCGCTTCACGCAGCTGCTGGTCCGATGCCGATGGATCGGCCAGCAGAAGATTGCTCCGGATGGTGCCGCTGAGCAGGGAATTCCCCTGCGGGATATACATGAAGTTTTCCCGAAGGCCCGCTCCGCAGGGATGGCCGCCGACCGTAATGCTGCCCGAAGAAGGTTTCAGAAGCCCCAGGACAAGACGGATTAGCGTGCTTTTCCCCACACCGGTGGGACCGGCGACGGCGGTCAGGGAGCCCGCCGGGAACCGGCAGGAAAAATCCCGGAGGACAGGTTGCTCCTGCTGCGGGTAAGCAAACGAGACCCGGTCCACGACAATCTCCGGCGCAGCAGTCAGGTGCACTGCCGCTGCCTGCGGCTCTTTTTCCAGCTCCTGCAGTTCCATCAGCCGCTCTACCGAGGCCAGCGCATTGATGAAAGCGGGCACTTGCCGGCCCAGATCGGCAATGGGCCGCTGCACCTGGCCGACCAGCTGCATGAACGCTGTCATCATGCCGTAAGTGACCGTACCGCCCCGGATGCCGAAAATCCCCCACAGAAACGCCGCGACATGTCCTGCCTGAAAGCCCAGGAACATCAGGCCGCGGGCAACTGCATTGTAATTGAGGCGCTTACGGGTATTATTCTCGATATCCTTCTGATACCAGCCGAACTTGTCCAGGACCCGCTCCACCCCGCTCAGGGTGAGCACCAGGACCCGGTGCTGCAGGCTCTCCTGCATGAGCTGCTGAAGGTCGCTTTCCCGGGAACGGATAGCGGCCTGCAGCTTCCGGATCTGGCGGAAAAACAGTTTGGACCCGAACACGGCCGACGCCATCAGAAGCAGCAGAAGCCACAGCAGACCGGGCGCCATACTCATCAGATACACCGACGCCGCCAGCAGCTGCATCAGCGTGATGACAATACCCGGGAACCAGTTCATCGTCAGCTCCGCCAGGACGCGGATGTCTTCTTCCAGCCTGTTCACCGTGTCTCCGGAGAGAAATTTTTCCCGACCGTCCCACCGGCTTTCCAGCACATGGGAGAACAGCTTCATGCGAAGGAGGTTCTGCGCCTTCACATGGGAATAACTGTCCCACCACTGGGCAAACAGGTTCACGCCGATCTGGAGCGCCAGGACCGAGACAAAAAGGGCAATGGCCGGGCCGATCCGGGCATCGCTCACCCCCGTCGCTATGTCGACCAGGAGCCGGCTCAGGGCGACAAAGCCCAGCGACGCGCCGATCCGCACCCCGCCCACCAGGATACTCACCAGCATCCGGGGACGGACAGGCCGGGAGTTCGCCCAGATAAACCGCAGACAGGTCCTGACGTCTTTCATGCTACTGCTCCACTACGCCTTCCCGGAGCCACACTTCCGCCACTTTGCCGGCGTCCTTGAGCGCCTGCTCGAAAGTGACCTCATACTTGTCGGTCAGGAGCGTGGCCATGTCTTCCACGGTGAACTCCCTGCCTGCCACGCTCTGCCACAGATAAGCCGCAGAAGCGTTGAGCGACAGCATTTTGTTGAAATTCACCTGGGCAAGACCCTCACCTACCACGATATACTCTCCGCACAGCTGGCGGAGGATGAATCCTTCTTTAATCTTCATATGGGCAAACGTCTGTAAATGGCTAAAATATATCTTCTTACCGGTTTCAGGAAGCGCCAGGGGCGCCCTTTGCCGGGAATCACTTTCCTTTTCCCTTTGAGGATGGCAACCACCGTTCCCATCACATCGGCACAGGTGCAACTTTCCGTGCCGGCGATGTTGCCGTCTCCCATCAGGGTTAACCTGTCACCGTCCCGTTCAATGACCCGATGCAGGACATATCGGCCCGGAAGCCTGACCAGGACGATGTCTCCCACCTCCACCTGCGGCTTTTTCGCCAGCGTGACACTGTCTTTCCCGCCCTGGATAAAAGGCAGCATGCTGCTTCCGAGGGGGGTGAACGTCACTTCCCTGCCCTCGTCCAGCAACCGGCCCGCCTCTTCCAGCAGGACCTCATTGGGAAGAATCTTCTTATCCATGTACGGTCCGGTAACAAAGCTCGGCGGCCTCCCTGTCCGGCAGGCAGTCCAGGACATAACAGGGAACCTTTCCGGCAAGGCTTTCCAAGGTACGGTGCCAACCGTCGGACAGCTCCCGGAAAGGCCGGAAAGAAGAGGCCGACGCCATCAGCGAGGCGTATGCCTGTACCAGGGACAGCCGTTCTATCCGGTTGTACGGGGCCTGGCTGATACGCACCACCGCACCCACCGGACAGTCCATGGCCTTGTAGCACGGGGTTTTTCCACTCCACGGAGAGCCGTACACCCGTACCGTGCCGTCTTTTTCCAGCCGAAGGACGGGATTGTCGTCGTTGAGCAGTTCCGTCCCGGGGATATGTTTGAGCCACAGGCTGCTGTGTGTGCTTTTTCCCGTGCCGCTCCGGCCCAGGAACAGATAGCCCCGGCCCCCGTTGACAACCACGGAAGCATGCATTTCCAAAGCCCCTTCCAAGGCCGATGCAAACGCAAACTGCAGCATCATGGCATTATTGAGGGCAAAGACATCGTCCACACCCTCCAGTGCCAGGGTGGCCTGGCGAAAGTCCGTACTGGTATCCAGCGTACCGGCCACCGGGCGGCCGGGAAGGGCGCTGAAACGGAAGCGGAACGCATCCGGACGCCGGCTGATGGCGATTTCGGGAAAGCCAGGGCCGTCTTCCGTCTTGAAAAAGGACTCGAATGTGCCGGGCAGTGGCTCCGAGGCCAGCCGCAGCGTGAACAAGGGGGCCTCTTCCGTGAAGTCTCCTTCCTGGAAGAAAGGGGCCAGGTTCTTCAGGCGGGCAGGCAGATCCCGCCCCTGAGGAGCCTCTATCCGGAGCAAAAAACCGGCAACCCTATAATGGAATACGTTCATATCCTGCAAATATAACCAAAAACAGAGAAAAGAAAAACAAGACAGGGTTCATGACGAGATTTTAAAGATTATGGTCGCTTTTTAAAGTTTATGGTCGCTTTTTGGCATCGAAACAGAAAGAATCCCTTTATCTTTGTTTACCCTCATGTCAGTATATATACACTAAACCTTTTCTATATGACAATCGATCGTTTTATTCTCTCTGCCGCGGCCATTCTCACGGCCTTTTCGGCGGCAGCCCAAGTGAAGGAAGACTTTGTACCTTCTCCCAACAACCAGCCCGGAAAACAGTACCCCATGGTCAATTCCGAGCGTTGCGTCCGCGTGCGGGTGAACGCTCCGGAGGCCAAGAGCGTGAAGCTGGATATCGGCGGCGTCAAATATGAGCTCACCAAAGACGCAGAAGGATTCTGGATGGGCGAATCCGCTCCCCAGGACGAAGGCTTCCACTACTATCAGCTGAATATCGACGGGGCCGACGTTCCGGACCCCTCCAGCCTGTATTATTACGGGGCAAGCCGCTGGGGCAGCGGAATCGACGTCCCGGCCGCAGACCAGGATTTCTATGCCCTGAAGAACGTTCCCCAGGGCCAGATGCGGGAAATCTACTACTGGTCGGAGTTCAACCAGGCCATGCGCCACTGCTTTGTCTATACCCCGGCCGACTACGACCTCAACCCCACCAAACGTTATCCCGTGCTGTACCTCCAGCATGGCGGCGGTGAGAACGAATACGGATGGCCCCAGCAGGGCCGTACCGCCCAGATCATGGACAACCTCATCGCCGAAGGCAAGGCCGTTCCCTTCATCATCGTCATGGAGAACGGTTCCTGGACCATGCCGCGTCCCGCCGCCGGAGCCCCGCAGGCTCAGCGTCCGGCACAGCAGCAGCGCCCGCAGGGACAGCGTCCGCAGGGACAGCGCCAGGGCGGCGGATTCCAGATGCCCTCCAACTGGGCCGACGGTTTCGCCAACACCCTGATCAAGGATGTCATTCCCATGATCGACAAGCGTTTCCGCACCATCGCCGACAAGGAGCACCGTGCCATGGCCGGCCTCTCCATGGGCGGCATGCAGACCAAAGCGATCACCCTGGCCCATCCGGAGGTGTTCTCTTCGCTGGGCATCTTTAGCGGCGGCACCATTACCGTGGATGACGCAGCCTCCAACAAGGAGTTCCGCGACGGCCTCAAACTGGTCTTCGTGAGTTTCGGCAGCCGTGAACTGGAGAACCGCAACCCCGCTTTCGGCGGAGACCCCAAGGTGGAGACCGAAGCCCTGGCCAAGACCGGCGTGAACGCCCACTTCTATGTATCCCCCGGCACCGCCCACGAATGGCAGAGCTGGCGTCGCAGCCTGTACCAGTTCGCCCAGCTGCTGTTCCGGTAGGCAGGGCCCGCCTTCATTGCAAGAATTTCAAACTCTCAAACCCAACTCTTTATGAAGCGAATCTTATTCCTCGCCGTCCTGGCCTTATCCGCGTCCCTGCTGGGCAGCGGGAAGGCAAGCGCACAGGAACTTCGGCTGAACGACCTGGGCTATTTCGAAGCCCGGGGAACCAACGTACTGGTTTACAACAACATCTATAACGGAGGCTTCTATGACGAGAAATTCGCCGGCCTGGAAATCATCCAGCGCGGCGAACGGATTGCCACGGGAGGCGGAATCCGTCTGATGAACACGCCCGAACAGTGGGACATCTTCGGTGTGGTGAGCCCCCGCCGGATAGACCGCGGCGAAAGCAGCGTGGCGGTAGACCTGGACTACAAGGACTACGGCTTCGTCCCCACGCTCAAGGTCCTGCCCAAGGGCAAAGGCGTCCTTGTGCAGATCTGGCTGGACAAACCCGTCCCGGAGCAGCTGGTGGGTAAAGCCGGCATGAACCTGGAGTTTTTCCCGGCATCTTTCTTCGGCCACAACTACCTGGTGGACGACCTGGCCCGGATCCTGCCCAAATACCCGATGCACGACACCGAGGTGCACCCCGTGTCGGAGAAGATTCCCCAGTACTTCGGCGAGTCCACCTTCGACGACCGCGGCCGGGGAGACTTCCTGGTCCCGCTGCCCATGGCCACCGGCCACCGCATCGTGATGGCCCCCGAAAGTGACGATCTCCGCGTAGGGGTCACCTCCGACGAGCCCATCAGCATCTACGACGGCCGCCACCTGGCCCAGAACGGCATGTTCGTGCTGCGTTCCCTGCTGCCTGCGGGAAAGACCGGAAAGGTCCTGGAATGGTACCTGGAGCCCAGCATCTCCCGTGACTGGATCCGCAAGCCCAATATCGGCTTCTCCCAGGTGGGCTACACCCCTGCCCAGAAGAAGGTTTCCGTAGTGGAACTGGACAAGAACGACACGCCCCAGTCGGTGGGCCGCCTCCTCAAGGTGAACCCCGACGGCACAAAAACCGTAGCCAAGCAGATGGTGGCCAAGATGTGGGGTGAGTATCACGGCCGCTACAATTACGTGCAGCTGGATTTCTCCGACGTCCGCGAACCCGGCCTTTACGCCATCGAGTACCAGGGCGTGGAAACCAACGCCTTCCCCATTGACAAGGAGGTCTATGACGACAAATGGCATCCTTCCATGGACATCTCCCTGGTGGTGAACATGGACCACATGGAGGTAAACGAGGCCTACCGGATCTGGCACGGCCGCGCCAACATGGACGACGCGCTCCAGGCTCCGGCCAACGTGCGCCTGCACGACGGCTATTTCCAGGGCGACGAGACCAACACCAAGTACAAACCCCTGGAGCACATCCCGGGCCTGACCATCGGCGGCTGGTACGACGCCGGCGACTTTGACATCCAGGCCAATTCCGTGCTGAACACCACCCAGGACCTGGCCTACATCTGGCGTGAGTTCCAGCCCATGCGCGACCAGACCCTCATCGACGAAAAGACGCAGTATGCCGACATCCACGTCCCGGACGGCGTTCCGGACAACGTGCAGCTGATCATGCACGGCACCCTGAACATCAACGCGCAGGTGGAGAACATCGGCTTCGTGGCCCAGGTAATCGGCCAGCCCGACATGCACCACTACCACCACTTGGGAGACGCCATGACCCTGACCGACGGCAAAATCTACGATCCTACCCTGGCGCGCTACGAGGTGAAAGGAGACCGCTCCGGCACCCCGGACGACCGCTATGTGTTCACCAGCCGCTTCAGCCCCGCCGGCGTGATGCAGGACATCGTATCCCTGGCCGCCGCCTATCCGGCCCTCAAGGACTACTACCCTGAAGAGGCCGAGCGCTCGCTGAAGAACGCCAAGATGCTGTGGGACAAGTATTTCGAAGCCGCAGCCCCTTCGCAGAACGCCAACGGCGGCGGCCGCTGGTTCGGGTTCGGAGGCGACGCCCGCATCAATGCCGCCATCGAACTGTGGATTGCCACGGGGGACAAAAAGTACAAGGACTTCTTCCTCCCGCTGGTAGAGAAGCAGGTAACGGAAAAACCGGCCGCCCCCACCTCCAACGGAAACGTCCAGAACGGCATGTTCTCTACCCAGTTTGTCGGCGGTCCCAACCTCACCGCAGCCCTCAAGATCTATCCTTATATGGACAAGGGCTTCCAGGCCAAAGTAAGGGCGGCCGTACCGGCCTACGTAGAGGTGCTGACCCGGGGCGGACAGGACAATCCCTACGGCGTATCCATCGGCGGAGCCAGCTGGGCCGGCAACGCCTCCATCATCAACAACGCCTACAATTGCTACAAGATCTGGAAGTACTTCCCGGACCTGATCGACCCCGAATATGTCTTCGCCGGCCTGAACTTCATCTTCGGCTGCCACCCCGGCTCCAACGTGTCGTTCGTGACCTCCGTGGGTGTAAACACCAAGAAAGTGGCCTACAGCAACAACCGCGCAGACTACTCCGTCATTCCCGGCGGCATTGTCCCGGGCCTGCTGGTGAAGGAAGATTACTTCGAGAACAAGGATGACTATCCGTTCCACTGGGGCGAGAACGAAGCCTGCATCAACACGGCTCCGCAGTACGTCCTGCTGTGCCTGGCCGCCAACGAAGTGGCCAAAGCGCTGAACAAATAGGACTCCCGTAATCCAAAAAGAGCTGACCGGAATGGTCAGCTCTTTTTTTTTATTTCAGTCGAGATGATCCGACTCGAACGGACGACCCCCACGTCCCGAACGTGGTGCGCTAGCCAACTGCGCTACATCTCGATTGCGCCGCAATTAAGCGAGCTTGTTGATGTAAACGGCCAGACCGCTTTTGAGGTTGGCTGCTTTGTTCTTGTGGATAACGCCGATCTTGGCCAGTTTGTCGATCATTGCATACACCTTGGGAGCATTCTCCTGGGCAGCGGCTTTATCGGTGGTGTTACGAAGGTCGCGGATTGCGTTCCGCGTTGTCTTTGCATAATACTTATTATGCAGTCTGTGACGCTCGCTCTGGCGGGCGGCTCTCTGAGCAGATTTAGTGTTTGCCATTATTTTATTTTTTATATTTGGTAGTGGGTAGGAGAATCGAACTCCTATTGCGGGAATGAAAATCCCGAGTACTAACCGTTATACGAACCCACCAAACTTTGGGACTGCAAAGGTAAGAATTTTTTTTTAGCAAGCAAAATTATTTTCCATCTTTTTTCCACTCGAAAGAATAGAGCAAAGATTCCACCTGACGCAAGTACTGCCGTTTGTCATATTTAGGGGCGTAGACGAAGGCTTCCAGCACAATGATATCCTTCCCGTCGGGGCTGTAAAAGGAGTGCGAAACGAAGGGCCCGCCCATAAAATCCCCGTGGACATCCCAGAACCCGCGCGTTTCCACGAATTCCCTTCCATGATAGCGCAGATACCGCATTTGAGGCTCAAAAGCGGTAGAGGTGGTCATGTAGGAACCGTCGCTAGGTCCGGGGACATTCACCTGCATGATTTCGTTCCGGTGGCCGATGATGCTCTCCAGGGTGAAAAGCCCGTCCGCCTGCCCTACCGGATACCTGTAGATGAGCACGGTCTGGCTGGTGTACTGCTTTTCGTCGGCAATCCATACGAAGTTGTCCGTAACCTTGCGAAGTTTGTAGCCGGAGGGGAAATGGAGGATGCCGCCGGTTACCTTCTCTACGGGATCCCGGAGCTTGAGCTCTTCGTAAAGCTGGGCGTTGGCAATGATGCGGTCCCGTTCCGCCTGCTCAAAATACTCGGCCACCTGGGCGCCGTTTTCCCGGAACAGCTCCACGGCGCCTTCTTCGTCGAAGGCGTTGATCTGGGCCACCACCTGAGGCTGGGCCCACTGGTTGGGATGATAGACCATCCCGGCGTTCTGATTCTGGGGATTGATGTTCACAATCAGGATGTTCCGGTGCATCTTGAACATATTGTTAAAGCTGCCGGAGGGGACGTTGGAGAGGCTGAACAGCGGCTCCCGCTGGGCCAGGTAAGGGCAGTCGTCGGCCAGGACACTGCGGATGGCCATTCCCAGATTGCCTTCCCACTGTTCACGGTCTATCACAACCAGCACTTCGCCGGCCTTGCCGCTCACGTTGGGAAGCAGGTTCCGTTTGTTCCCGTTATTACAGCTGCAAAGAGTAAGGAGCGCGCAGGCAAGCGCCGCCCAAAAACAAACTGTCTTTTTCATATTCAACGTATTAATCTACCAATATCGTTTCCAAAGGCAAGCACCATCAAAAGCAGGAGCAGCACCATTCCGATTGCCTGGGTCACCATCAGGAAACGGTCGCTGGGCTTGCGGCGGGAGACCATTTCGTACAGGCAAATGACAATGTGTCCGCCATCCAGTGCGGGAATGGGCAGGAGGTTCATCACGGCCAGCATGATGGACAGCAGGGCCAGGATCTGCAGGAACTGGTACCAGTCCCAGGTAGAGGGGAACACCTGGCCGATGGCGATGAAACTGCCCACCGACTTGTAGGCCTCGGTCTTGGGCGTAGCCACCAGCCGGAGGTCTTGCAGATAGCCGCCCACCGTGTCCCAGGCCAGGTTCCACCCGGCGGGGACCGCCTGGGGGATGGTATAGGTGCGGACCTGGACCGAAGGGTTGCGGAAGAACACGCCCAGCCGCCCCAGGGAATCTACCTGCAGGGGGAGAGAGAGGGTATCCGCCTCCCGGAGCACCTGCACCGGAAGGGATGTGCCGGGATGCTCCCGCAGAACCCGCTGTGCGTCTTGCAGATAAGGGGTGGAGACACCGTCCACGACAGCGATCCTGTCCCCTTTGAGAAGCCCCGCGCCGGCATTGGGCGACCCGGCCATGACACTGTCCACCACGAAGGGGATGGCCAGGTCGAACATGCCCGGGGTGTTCACCACGGCGCCCAGCAGCGCCTGGTCTATATAGATATCGAGGGTGTCCCCTTCCCGCAGCACCGTAGCTTTGCGGGCCTGACGCCGGGCAAGGTCGGCCTGAAGGGAAAGGAAATCGTCGGGGACATAGTCGTCGAAGCGGAGGATACGGTCTCCGGTGCGGAAGCCCATGTCGTACCCCAGATCGTTCACGTAGATGGGATTGTCCCGGGAAACGTAGGTGGAGCCCCAGATGGACAGGATGGCGATATACAGGAGGATGGCCAGGATGAAGTTGTTCACCACGCCCCCGGCCATCACCAGCAGGCGCTGCCAGGCGGGTTTGGTGCGGAATTCCCAGGGCTGGGGCGCCTGCTTCAGCTGCTCGGTGTCCATGGATTCGTCCACCATGCCGGCGATTTTGCAGTAGCCCCCCAGGGGCAGCCACCCGATCCCGTATTCCGTTTCCCAGCGGGCGGCCGACGGGACCATCCGGACAAACCACGGCGCCTTGGTGGAAAAGAGTTTCACACCGCCGGCGTCGAAAAAGAGGAAAAACTTGTCTACCCGGATCTTGAACAGCTTGGCCCACATGAAATGTCCAGCCTCATGGATGATGATGAGGATGGACAAAGCCAGGACTACCTGGAGGATTTTCAAAAGTACTGTCATAACGGGCGAAGGAAGGTTTCCGCCATGCGGAAAGCTTCTTCATGGGTTGCAAAAATATCTTCCAGGGAAGGGCTTGCAACAAAATTCACGCCATCCATCACCCGGGATATCGTTTCGGGAATCGCATACACCCCGATCCGGTCCTGGAGGAAAGCCGCCACGGCGGCTTCGTTGGCCGCGTTCATGGCGCAGGGGATATTCCCTCCCCGCTCCATGGCAAGCGAAGCCAGCTGCAGGCAAGGGAATTTTTCCCGGTCCGGCTCATAGAAGCTGAGCCCCTGCAGTTCACTGAAATTCAAGCGTTTCCCCTCCAAGGGAAGCCGCTCCGGGAAGGCCATGGCCAGCTGGATTGGAAGCCGCATATCCGGGCTGCCCAGCTGGGCGATCACGGCTCCGTCGGCAAATTCCACCATGGAATGGATGACCGACTCGGGATGCACCACCACGTGGATCCGGGAAGGCTCCACGTCGAAGAGCCACTTGGCCTCGATCATCTCGAAGCCTTTGTTCATCATGGTGGCCGAGTCGATGGTGATCTTGGCGCCCATGTCCCAGTTGGGATGCTTCAGGGCCTGTTCCTTGCGGGCATGCGCGATCTGCTCCCGCGTCCAGGTGCGGAACGGGCCGCCGGAAGCGGTGAGGTGGATCAGGCGGATGGCGTTGCCCTGCGCCCCCTGCAGGCACTGGAAAATGGCCGAGTGTTCCGAATCTACGGGGAGGATGGGAGCCCGGCACACACGCGAGCGCTCCATGACCAGGGCGCCGGCCGCCACCAGGGTTTCCTTGTTGGCCAGGGCGATGGTTTTCCCTGCGCTGATGGCCGCCAGCGTGGGTTTGAGGCCGCTGAAGCCCACCATGGCCGCCACCACGACATCCACTTCAGGGGCCTGGACCAATGCACAGGCCGCGTCGATTCCCGCATGTACCTGGATGGAAGGCGGCAGGGCGTCCCGCACCTCCCGGTATTTGTCCGGGTTGCAGATGACCACATGCGGAACCTGGAAGGCAAGTGCCTGCTTCACCAGCAGCTCCGCGCTGTTGTTGGCCGATATCATCCCGATCCGGAAACGGTCCGGATGCTGCCGCACGACGTCCAGTGTCTGGGTGCCGATAGAGCCCGTAGAACCCAGCACGGCGATAGTCTTGATGTTTGTCATAGCTTTAGAAACTGATATATAAGGCGGGATCCACAGGCTTGCCGTCGTACCAGAGTTCGAAGTGGAGGTGGTCTCCGGCCGTGAGCGAGGAAGACGAGGCCACCATGCCCACCGGCGTTCCGCCTTTCACGACATCTCCGCGCTGCCGGAGGACCTTCTGGTTGTTCTTGTAAATGGAGATGATCTCCCCCTTGTGCTGAATGGCCAGGATATAGCCGCTCTCGGCGTCCCAGCCCGTATAGACCACCGTTCCGTCCAGGACGGCCAGCACGGGCGTGCCGGCAGGGGCGGTGATGTCCGCCCAGGGATGGACCGTCAAGTCAAAGCCCCGGGACACCACGCCTTTTACCGGCGTGAAGAAAGACAGGGCTTCGATAGGCAGGGTGCGGCGGGAACCGCTCACGTTGAACTGCTCGGCTTCGGTGACATCGGCCCGGAGCAGGGAATCCCGGTAGGAGAGATAGACGGAATCCACCACGCTGCGGGGGGCTTTGTTGGCCAGGATGAGGCTGTCCATGCGGATAGGCGCCTGCCCGGAGACTACCCGGCGGAGATTTTCCGAGTACAGCTCCCACTGCAGGATACGGGTTTCCAGCGAGTCTATCCGGAGGGAATTCTGCACGGCCTGGCGACGGGACCGGGCGTCCGGGTAACCGGGGATGAACGTGCGGATGGGCGTATAGGCGATCAGGCAGAAAAGCCCCACCACTACAATCACCACCGCCGTGATAAGCGAGACGATGAAGGTGGAGCGGCTGAAGCGCAGGCTCCACAGGCGCTCGTGCGAGGTGGCGTCCACCAGGGACAGGCGGAAATTCCGGATTTTCTTATCTTGCTGGTTGTCCATAAAATTCGTAACTTTGCAACCGTATGGACAGACTCCTGGGAATAGACTACGGACGCAGGCGCACCGGCCTCTCTGTCAGTGACCCCCTGGGCATCTTCGCTTCCGCGCTGGATACGGTCGATTCTACAAAGTTAATAGATTATCTCAAAAATTACGCCGAAAAGGAGAGAATCGTTCGATTTGTAGTGGGCTATCCGGTAAATCTGGACGGGAAGCCGGCAGAGGCCCAGGCCGATGTAGACACCTTCCTGAAGCAGCTCAAAGCCGCTTTCCCGGACATTCCGGTTAGCCTGGAGGACGAACGCTTCACCTCCGTGCTGGCCCACCAGGCCATGATCGACGGCGGCATGAAAGCCAAAGACCGCAGGAACAAAGCCTCGGTAGACCGCATCAGCGCCGCCATCATCCTTCAGGGCTACCTGGACCGGGAAAACGGCGGCATCTCCTGCATCAACCCGGACAACGTACCGGAAAGCCTGTCCCGCAACAAGACAAAAAGAAGAAGATAGACATGATAAGACCCATTTACCTTTACGGGGCAGAGGTGCTCCGGAAAAAAGCGGCCGACGCAGACCTGTCGGACAAGGCCGCCCTTCAAACTCTGGTACAGGACCTGAAGGATACCCTGGCCAAGGCCGACGGATGCGGCCTGGCCGCCCCCCAGATCGGGGAAAGCGTGCGCGTAGTGATTGTGGACGGGGACGTCGTCTCCGACATGTACGACTATCTGAAGGGTTTCCGCCGCACCCTGATCAACCCCGTGATCACGGAAGAAAGCCAGGAGCAGGTCACCTACTCGGAGGGCTGCCTGAGCATTCCCGGCATCTACTGCGACATCCTCCGGCCCAAGAAAATCACGGTGGAGTATTACAATGAAGACCTGGAAAAAGTCACCGAAACCTTTGACAACTTTGCCAGCCGCATGATCCAGCACGAGCTCTCCCATCTGGACGGAGACCTGTTCACGGACCATGCCGCCCCCATCCGGCGCAAGATGCTCGCTTCCAAGCTCCAGAACATCACCAAAGGGAAAGTCCACCCCCATTACAACGCCAAACTGAAATAATTTTTATAAATTTGTAAAATACACCAAAACCAATAACACCATGGGAGCATTTCACGCATACGATATCCGCGGTATCTGGGGCAAAGACTGGGACCTGGACATCGCTTATAAAGTAGGTTATTTCATCCCCGAACTGCTGAAGACGGACAAAGTCCTTGTCGGCCGCGACTGCCGCGTTTCTTCGGACGAAATCCACGACGCCGTCCTCAAAGGCATCAACGATGCCGGTGCAGACGTATATGACATCGGCCTCAGTTCCACGCCGATGGTGTATTTCGGCACGGCCAATTACGGGTTCGACGCCTCTGTCCAGATCACCGCTTCCCACAATCCCGCCGAATACAACGGCATGAAGGTGTCTACCACCGACGCCCAGGCCGTGGGCTTCGACGCCGGACTGGGACAGATCAAGGCCTGGATCGACGAAGGGAAGCCCACGCCTGTCGCCGCCCGCCGCGGCCAGGTTTTCCAGAAAGAGATCATGGCCGACTACCTGGCCTTCATGCGGAAGTTCGTCAAGGATTACAGCAGCCTCACCGTGGCCATGGACCTGTCCAACGGCATGGCCAACCTCTTCGCAAAGGATATCTTCGGCACGGGAAGCAATTTCCACTATCTGTTCGACACCATGGACGGCCGATTCCCCAACCATGAGCCCAATCCGCTCATCGAGAAAAACTGCTTCCCCCTGGAAGAGAAAGTCCGCGAAGTGGGGGCCGATGCCGGCGTCATCTACGACGGCGATGCAGACCGCGTGATGTTCGTGGACGAGAAAGGGACCTTCATCAGCCCGGACCTTATGATTGCCCTGATGGGCCGGTATTTCGTGGGTGAGCGCGGCCTCAAGGGCCTGGTGCTTCAGGATATCCGCTCGTCCAAGGCCGTGGGCGAATATCTCGCCCCCATGGGCTGCGAGATGCGCACCTGGAAAGTGGGACGCGCCTTCGCCGCCAAAAAGCTCCGCGAGATAGACGGCATCTGGGGCGGTGAACTCGCCGGCCATTACTACTTCCGCGACTTCTTCTACAGCGACAGCGGCCTGCTGGCCTCCATCATCCTCCTCAATATTGTAGCAGACCTCAAAAAAGAGGGCAAAAAGCTCAGCCAGGCCATCGCGGAGATTATCCGCTACCAGAACTCCGGAGAGATCAACTACCGGGTGGAAGACAAGAAAGGCGCCATGGATGCCGTCAAAGACCATTTCATGGGCAAGGAAGCCAGTACGGCCTTCATGGACTTCGACGGCTACCGCGTAGAATTCCCCGACTGGTGGTTCAACATCCGTCCTTCCAACACGGAGCCCTACCTGCGCTTCATCTGCGAAGCCACGTCGCAGGAGCTCCTGAAAGCAAAAATCGCCGAGGCCGACGAAATCATCGTCAAGCAGTTCGGCGGAAAAAGGTAATGCATGAATAAACTGATTCTCCCCACCATCCTGACGCTGACCACGGCATTGTGCCTGCATGCCCAGGAGGAAAACCGCGAGGCGGATTCCCTGCGCCACGCCTTCGGACGCCAGCAGGTAGCGCCCACCAATACCATCAGCACCCCCTACGCCGACACCCTGGACACAGGCAATCCCGGCGTAAAGGTGGTCCTGTACGACAACGGCACCTACCGATTTGTACGGGACCTGTCCCAAATGGCCGCAGACAGCGTATTCACGGAGTTTTGGGACACCAAGAATGTAAACCCCTACCGGAACGACCCTGATCCCCTTCCGGAGCAGTTCTCTCTCTGGATCGTAGACAGCCTGGGCGCCTACTGCTGCCCTAACCAGACCAAACCCCGCTCGCTGTTCGGCTATCGGCACGGCAGAAGGCATCAGGGCATAGACCTCCCCTATCCCAAGGGAACGCCGGTACCCGCCGCTTTCGACGGCAAGGTCCGCATATCCGACTATGTGGGCGGATACGGCAACCTGGTGGTCATCCGCCACGCCAACGGCCTGGAAACCTTCTACGGACACCTGTCCGAGCGCAAAGTGGAATCCGGCGACTGGGTAAGCGCAGGTGAGATTATCGGCCTGGGCGGCTCTACGGGGCGCTCAACCGGCCCGCACCTGCATTTTGAGACGCGCTCCCGGGGCGCCGCCTTCGACCCCGCCTGGCTCATTGACTTCGAGACCGGTACCCTGCGTCACCGCCTGCTTAAAATCCGGAGCTGGTACTTCAATCCCAACCAGCGCTACGTGCAGAACGTAGACGACGAGGACGAGATTTTCCGCACCGACGAAGAAGACCGCATCGCGGCTGAAGAGCAGGCCAAGAAAGATGCCGCCGCCCGTGCAGCCGCAGAGGCCGCAGCCGCCAAGTATCACACCATCCGCTCCGGAGATACGTTGGGTGCCATCGCCCGGAAATACCACACGACAGTCCGGAAACTCTGCCAGCTGAACGGCATCAAGGAAACCACCATCCTGCGGGTCGGGAAACGCCTGAGGGTACGGTAATTCCCCGCAGCACTTAGAATGCTGATACATAGTTGTTTATACAATTATTGGTGCACATTTTTGTGCACCAATAATTGTATAAACAACTGACGGTCAGCTACTTGAGTGCCGACGGCTAGAAGTTGAATTTGGTCATGCAGATGAAGCGGTGGTTCATCACCCAGTGGGAGGCGGAATACATGCCCCGCGAGTCGCGGTTGCCTTCGCCAAACTCACCCGCGGTGAGGTTGTACTCCAACGACACCGTGAACTTGCCCAGGTTCCAGGCCACGGTGGGCGTGGCGCGGAAGGCCTGCTGGATCTTGGTGTCGGCCGAGGAGTTCATCCAGAGCAGGTTGTCGGTGAGATCCAGCGTGGTGCCCAGCTGCTTCATGTAGCCCAGCATCCCCATCACCTGGAATTTCTTGCCGTACTGGAAACTCACGAAGGAAGCCCAGTCCCGCATGGGGGTGTAAGTGATGGTACCGTCGCTGTTGAAGCTGTGCACGCCATATCCGGACAGGAGGTTCAGGTGTTCTCCCCCCTGAGCCAGGATACTCTTGGCACGCAGTTGGAACATACCGCTGGTATACTGCAGGAAAACAAAAGGAGAGACGGTGCTGAGCAGGCTCTTGACCTCGATGGTCTTATTGCTTCCATCCTGGATGCGCCAGTCGGCGATGGTCCGGTACGGACGCATATTCACGGCATCTACACCCGCCTTGGCCAGGAACTTGCCGTTCTTGTAGGTAACGCCCATATAGGCCTCGGGCAGGCCGTATTTGTAATAGTCCTTGCTCTTTCCGGCAGGGCCGGTAGGCAGATAGTGGTTCAGATACAGGAGGCTGGCCGTGAGGCTGAAACCACCGCCCAGGTCCAGGTCCATCGTCAGCTGCGGGCTGCGGTTGAACGGATTGAACGGAGCACCGGTTTCCAGGTTGTTCATGTGCGGCATATCGGCAGCCATGGGATGCCAGGCCTGGCCGATGGTAAAGCTTATGGGGCTCTCGTCGAAGGTCAGTTTCATGAAAGCCTGGCGCAGGCGAAGGACGGGGACGCTGCCGGAAAGATTGTAGAAGTCGGCCTCTACCTTTCCGGAGACGCCCATCCTCCCCCACTTGTAACCGGACACGTCCAGTCCCAGCCGGGAGGTAAGGGATACGAAACGCCAGTTGAAGCCGGCATTGGCATCATAGCCGTCGGTCATGCTGATATCTTTGGGCATGTAGAAATACAGGTCCTCGGTACCGGCGTTCACGGCACGGGAGTCAGCCACCATGTAATTGCGGATGAAGCCGTAAAGCTTGAACTTCGAAGGCGATTCTTCCTGTGCAAAGGCAGTGCTGCCGATAAGCAGCACTACCAGAAGAAGGGTTATTTTCGTTTTCATACTAAGCAAACGGGAAAATTTTTGTGAGCCAGAAGTAACCCAGCACAAAGCCGATGGTGCCGATGATAAGGCCGATCTTGGTCATATCCTTGGTCTCCACCATGCCGGTGGCCGATGCAATGGCGTTCGGCGGGGT
>ODAI013451876.1_pt1 | contig 17119 bp, 13 predicted proteins | sample 1539321 | NCBI WGS metagenome assembly ODAI01 (sample SAMN02144231, study PRJEB22623) | gut metagenome | biome: sheep rumen | host: Ovis aries | place: New Zealand | reverse complement strand
GCCCGCATCGCGCCGGACGGCGCCCTGCGGCGGCGCCTCCGCTTGTGCTGCGGCGCTCGCCACATGACGCTCGCCCGGCGCGCGCGGATCGCGCGCCGCCTCCGTCCTCGCCCTGAGGCTCCGCGCCGCCCTCCAGCTCCTTCCTCGCCGAATCCCCGCCTCCGGGCCGGCCCGAGAACGCCCCAAAATCGCACCGAATTCTATTTGAAATATATCTTGTCAATTAAAGAAACATCTCGCGAGAATTCGGTCGGATTTCGAGCGGTCCGGCCAAGGTCCGGGCGGCGGTCTGGCGCGGCCGTGGAATCGGCGCGGAGAGGGTGCGGAGGGGGAAGCGGAGCCCAGTGGGGAGCACAACGCGGACGCGCGGATTGCCCCCGGCATGCGGATGCATCGCGGCAGCGGCGAAGCCCGGCTCCGCCGCGCTGTCGCTGTGGCGGGACGCCGCTCCCGCGCGGGCGGCGCTCGTCGCCTACGTCGAGGCGGTCGCCGATCCGAACGGTCCGGACTTCATCCCGCCAGAGGACCGCGTGGCGGTGTTCGATCTCGACGGCACGCTCTTCTGCGAGACGTATCCGAACTACTTCGACTACATGCTGCTCGTCCACCGCGTGTCGGAAGACCCGGACTACCGGGACGAAGCCGGCGCGTTCGAGCGGGAAACGGTCCGGAAAATCCTCGAGAGGCCAAGGGCTGGATCCCGGTCTCCATGAAAGACGACTGGAAGACGATCTACGGCGACCGGCCGTGAACCGGACGGCCCCTCCGGCGCGGTCAGTTCCGGCCCCGCGGACCCGCGGCGAAAAGGCGCCGGCGGGCGGCGGCGCGCCAGCGGGCGTCTTTCGGGAAATCGGAAAAGGACCGGATCGGCGCGAGGAGCGGGTCGTCGCGGGAGACGCCGAGCGTCTGCAGGAGCGCATAGTCCTGCATCGCCTCGGAAAAGACTTCCCAGCGGACGGAGTCGATCGGTCCGTCCGGACCGGGATAGACGAGAAACGTGTCGCCGTAGGCCCAGCCGCCCTCCCAGTTTCCCGCGTCCGAGACGGTGAAGGGATCGACCGGGAGTCGCGTCTGGCACTTGTTCCAGTAGTTGAGCCCCCAGTGCAGGAACCCCTTGAACGGCCAGCGGTAGAACAGGAAGCCGTGCATGGCGATCTTCGCGAGCGGCGTGTCCATGAGGTGCTGCAGGTAGCCCTCGCGCGGACTGCAGCAGTAGTAGCACCAGGACCCGATCCCCTCCTTCAGGAAATCAAGGGCGACCTGCGTCAGCGGCACGGGCGTATCCACAAGCCCCTCGCGGGCGAACTCGATCTGCGAGAGGGCGTCCATGGTTTTCATCCAGGGCGCCAGTTCGCGCAGCATGGCGCGGGCCGCCTTGTAGTTGGCGCGGGCCTCGTCGCCGTGCGGCTCGTCGGAGACGTGGAAGAACGATTTTCCGAGGATCTTCTCGTCGGCGAGGAATTTCCTCAACTCGGGCAGCAACTTCGAAAGGAAGGTTCTGTAGATCTCGGACGTGGCGGGCGTGTCGGCGGGCCAGAGGAGCTTTTCCGTCTCGCCCTGCCCCTCGTAGACGCGGATGGCGCATTTGCACCCCCACTGCGAAAAGAAGTGGGACCATTCGAACTTCTCGATGCCGCATTTTCTGGCCGTCCGCACGTAGCGCCGAACGCTGGACCAGTCAAAGGTATATCCACCGCTCTTCGCACGCGAGACCTTGAGCAGCTGCGACGGCAGCTTGTCGGTGTCAAGCGGCGGCGTGAAGAGCGGAACATAGACGACATTCTGCCCATGCTCCGCGATGTCCTTGAGATAGGCCTCGAGCAGCGTCCAGTAGCGCTCGTCGAACAGGCGCGTCCCGTAGCGCTGGATGATGCAGTCGCTGTAGAACCAGTGCGTGACGTCGAACCCCGTGCGCGGGGCGATCCGCACGGGGTGCAGGCGGATGGCGGCGGAGCGCGTGACCGGTCTGCCGATGCGCCTGGCGCCGTCGCCCCTGCCGAACGGGACAACGGTCGCGGCAATGCGGTAGGCGCCGGGTTTCGCGTCGGGCGGCGGCGTGACGGTGAACCAGAACGAAACCGTCTCGCCGAAGGCGAGCGTCGCGGACGTCTCGTCGAAGAGCGGATCGGGGACGAGTCCGGGGATGCGGCCGATCCCGTCGAGATCGAGCGGATCGGCCGGGACGCCGGAGTTGTGGTGCGGGACGGGCACGAGTCCCACGCGCCGGATGCGGACGGTCCACCCCTCCGGAGCCGACGCGGACACGGCCACCTTGGCGTCGGAGCCGGTCCGGACGGCGAGCTGGAAGGAGATCCGTCCGTTCAACGCGGCGTCGATCCGGGAAAAGGCGCGCGGCGGAGGAAGATCGCCCGGGAAAATCCGGAGCGTGGACGGCGCGAGCGTGCAAACGAGTTTCATTCGAATCGTGGGGGTTCGGTCCGAAGCCCTCCCCGGAGCGCCGAACGCGCGTTCGTCCGGATGCGGCTTTGCGTGACTGGGCGCAAAGTATACCACGCCGCCGTCGCGCGGGGCGGCTTTCCTTTCGCCCGGGGCTTTGCTACAATCCGGGGCGTCCCTCGCACACGCAATCCGACCGAACGCCATGACTTTCCGCCTCGCATCCGTCCCCGCCGAGCTCAAACCCGCGCTCAAGATCCTCGCCAAAAGCCGCCCCGCCCTCGCCGGCGGCAAGGACGCCGTCCCGCTGATCTTCGAAAAGCTCCCGGACCCCGCGGCGCCGGCGTCCGTCGCCGCCCGGGGCGCGGGCAAGACGGTCCGCTACGCGCGGCCCTGCGACGCGCTGCGCCTCCTCGGCCGCCTTCTCGCGGGCGAACCCCCCGCCGCGCCGGAACGCAACCCGTTCGAGCGCTTCGGCGTGATGATCGACATCTCGCGCAACGCGGTCATGGAGCCCGCCTACGCCAAGACCGTCCTCGAGCGCCTCGCGCTGCTCGGCTACAACTACGCGATGCTCTACGCGGAGGACACCTACGAACTCCCCGGCGAGCCCTACTTCGGGATGCTCCGCGGGCGCCTCTCGGCCGCCGACGTGCGCGCGCTCGACGACCACGCCGCCGCGCTCGGCATCGAGCTGGTGCCGTGCATCGAGACGCTCGGCCACCTCGAGCAGCTCTTCCGCTGGAAGGCCTACGAGCCGATGCGCGACATCGACGGCATCATCTGCGCCTGGGACGAAAAGAGCTACGCGCTGATCGAAAAGATGCTCCGCTTCTGGCGCGACAACGTCCGCTCCCGCACGATCCACCTCGGCCTCGACGAGGCGTGGAAGCTCGGCCAGGGCGAGTTCCGGAAGCGCTTCGGAGAGCAGAAGGTCTTCGACATCATGCTCAAACACGTCGATCGCCTCTCCGCCATGTGCCGCAAGCTCGGCGTCGACGCGGTCATGTGGAGCGACATGTGGTTCCGCGCCGGTTCGAAACGCCGCGACTACTACGACCTCGAAGCGGAAATTCCCGAGTCGATCTCGAAGAAGATCCCGGACAACGTCCGCCTCTGCTACTGGGACTACTACCACAAGGATCGGGCGTTCTACGAGGCGATGATCGCGCGCCACCGCGAGATGCACGGCGAGCCGGTCATGGCATCGGGCGTCTGGACCTGGAACACGTTCTGGTACAACCACCGCATCACGCGCGCCGCGGCCGGCCCCTGCGTGGACGCCTGCCGGGCGGCCGGTCTCCGCGACGTGCTCTTCACGATGTGGGGCGACGACGGCGGCTTCTGCGACTTCGAAAGCGCCTTCGCGGGCCTCGCGTGGGCCGCCGAGCGCGCCTACGCGGGCGCCGAGCCCGACGAACGCGTCCTGGAGAAACGCTACGCCGCGCTCTTCGGCGGCGCGTCCTGGAAGGCCGTCGCGGCGCTCGGCGAATGGGCGGACGGCGAGACGACGCAGCTGATCTGGGACGACCCGATCATGAACCTGCGGGCGGGCGTCCGCCGTCTCGAGGCCCGCGCCGAGATCTACAACACGCTCACGGGCCAGACGCACGCCGACCTGGAGTCCGGACTCCGGAAGGCGGCGCGCATCCTCGCCCGCGCGCCCGTCCCGGCGGGCGGCCAGGGCGGCAGCGTCCCCTACGCCCGCGCGTTCTGCGCGGCGCTGCTCGCCCGCATCGCTCTGGCGGACGCCCTCGCCGCGGCCTGGTCGCTCCCGAAGGGGAAGCGCCGCGCCGCGGTCAAGGCCAAGGCGCTCCCCGCCGCGCGCCGCAACGTGGCCGCGATGGAGGCGTTCGAGGCCGAGTTCCGCGCGATGTGGCTTTCGCACAACCGCCCGCAGGGGCTGGAGACGACGCAGATCCGACTCGCCGGCGCCGCGGAACGCGCCGCGGAGTGCGTCCGCCGCCTGCGGGACTACGTCGACGGCCGCGCGGACACGATCCCGGAACTCGACGACATGGCGCGCGTGGACTTCAAGCCCGAGATCGCCGGCCCGGGCACCTGGGCGCGCGTCGCCCACGCCACCGTGATCGCCTAGCCCGCGGAACCGGCTTGCAGGAAGGGCGAGGGACAGACTCCATTTCTTCCATTTCTTCATGAAAACCACGCACTTGACGTTGCAGTTCGCGGCGCTTTCCCTTTTCGCGGCGGCCGCGGGAGGGCAGTCCTTTCCCGGCGTTCCGGAGCGCGTCCCGGCTCCGTGGATCGAGACGCCCGAAGAGTCGGGGGACCGTCCCTGCACGCTGGACGCGCTGGAAATCAAGGCGGAGGTCGTCGGCCTCTTCGCGCGCACGTCCGCGACGCTCTCCGTCCGGAACCCGAACCCGCGCCCGATCTCCGCGCCCGTCGCGTTTCCGCTTCCGGACGGCGCCGTCGTCTGCGGCTACGCCCTGGAAAGCGGCGGCGCGATGCTTGAGGGCGTCGCGGTGCCGAAGGAAACGGCGCGCGTCGCGTTCGAGACGGAGCAGCGCCGCGGCATCGATCCCGGCCTCGTCGAATCCGTCAAGGGCAACGTCTGGCGCACGCGCGTCTACCCCGCCCCCCCGGGCGGAACCCGCCGCGTCCGCGTCGACTACGTCGCCCCGCTCGCGATCGGCCCCGACGGCTCTTCCGCCGCGCTCGACCTCCCGATGCCCGACTGCACGCTGGCGCGCCGCGCCGTGACGGTCGAGGTCGCCGACGGCGCCGTCTCCGGCCCCCCGGCGCTCGGCGGGTTCGGCGACCGCCGTTTCGAGCGCGCCGAACGCTTCTGGCGCGTTTCCGGCGCCGAAGAGAACGTCGCGCCCCGCGACGACCTCCTGATCGGGCTCCCCGTGCTGCCCGACCGGGTCGTCTCGCTGGAACGCACGCCCGACGGCGACGTCTGGTTCTGCGCCTCCGCGAAGCCCTCCCTCCCGATGCCGCCCGCCGCCCCCGCGGCGCCCGCGGAGGCCTTCACCGTGCTCTGGGACGCCTCGGGAAGCCGCGCCGGCGACCATTCCCGCGAATTCGACTTCCTCCGGGCCCTTCGCGCCGCCCCCCACGGCGCGTTCCGCCTGGTGGTCTTCCGCAACGTCCCCGAGCCCGCGCGCGAATTCGGCACCGTCGAAGCGCTCGTCGCCGCGCTCGCCGGCGTCGCCTACGACGGCGGCACCGACCTCGCCGCCCTCGCTCCCGCGGCGGCCGCCGCGCAAGGCCCGGCGTACCTCTTCACCGACGGCATGGACACCCTCTCGGGCAAGCCGCTCGAATTCGCGCCCGGTGCGGACGTTTCCGCGCTCCTCTCCGGGGCCGAGCGCGACGCCGAGGCGCTGCGCCAGGCCTGCGGCGGCCGCGTCTTCGACCCCGCGCTCTCCCCGGACGAAACGGTCTACGCCCCCGCCCGCCGCGTCCGCGGCCTCGAAGGCGCCGGCTTCGCCGACGTGCAGGGGATCGGGTCGGACGCCTCCCGCCGGGCCACCGTCATCGGCCGCCTGACGGCCGACGCGAAGGCCACGCTGCGCTTCGACCGCGACGGCGGCGGCGCGGAGCTGGAACTGCGCATGGACGACGCCCGTCCCGGCACCACGATCGCCACGGCGTGGGCCGCGGCCCGCGTGCAGGGCCTCGCGCCGCGCGCCGACGACAACGCCGCGGAACTCCTCGCCCTCGGACGCCGCTTCGGGCTCGCGAGTCCGGTCGCGTCCCTCCTCGTCCTCGAAAACCTCGACCAGTGGCTGAGGCACGACATCGAGCCTCCGGCGTCGCAGCCGGAAATGCGCGAACGGTGGCTCGCGGAGAAAAAGCGCGTCGGCGGTCCCACCCCGGAAGAAAAGGCCGAACGGCACTTCGCGGAAGTCGCGCGGCTCTGGAAGCACCGCATGGCGTGGTGGAACGCCGAATTCCCGGTCAAGCCCGCCGCGCCGAAGACCGGCGCGGACGCGTCCGGCGGGGAGACGTCCGGCGCGCGCCCGGGCCTTCTCGGACGGGCGCTCCGCGCCGTCGCCGGCGCACCGCGCGCCCCGGCCCGTAGCGTCATGTCCGCCCGGACCGCCGAAATCGCGGACGACGGGTTCGACGGCGAGGCCGCCATGGCGATGGAACTCGCCTCCCCGGCGGTTTCCGGCGCGAACGCGCTCCCGCCGGAAGGCGCCGGCCCGGCCCCGGAAAGCGGAGCCGGGCGCGCGGCGTCCGTCACGGTGAAACCGTGGTCCCCGGACGTTCCGTACCGCAAGGCGCTCGACGCCGCGCCCTCCCCCGCCGCCGCCCGCGAAGCCTACCTTTCCGCCCGGGCCGAGTGGGCCTCGTCGCCCGCGTTCTTCCTCGACTGCGCGGGCTGGTTTTTCGGAAAAGGCGACCGGGAGTTCGCCGTGCGCGTCCTCTCGAACCTGGCGGAACTGCGCATCGAAGACCCGGCGCTGCTCCGCGTCATGGCGTGGCGCCTCAAGGAGGCGAAGGCCTACGGCCCCTGCATCGTCGCGCTCCGTCGCGTCTGCCGGCTCCGCCCCGAGGAGCCGCAGTCGTGGCGCGACCTCGCGCTGGCGCTCGACGAATCCGGCCGCGCGTCCGGCGACGCCGCGGCGCTCTCCGAAGCGCTCTCGCTCTACCGCAAGGTCGCGCTCCGTCCGTGGGACCGGCATTCCGACCCCGCGTCGGTCTTCGCGGTCGAAGAGCACAACGCGCTGCTGGCGTGGTGCGAAGCGCGCGCGGCGGAACTTCCCGCCGCGCCCGACGGCTCCGTCCCGGGCCCGCTTCCCGAAGAGCTTCGCGGCGTGCCGGACTGCGACCTGCGCGTCGTCCTCTCCTGGGACGCCGACGAGACGGACCTCGACCTGCACGTCACCGAACCCGGCGGGGAAGAGGCCTTCTACGGGCACCGCCGCACGTCGGCGGGCGGCGACGTCTCGCGCGACGTCACGGACGGCTACGGCCCCGAGGAGTACATGATTCGCAGGGCCCCGGCCGGCGCCTACCGGATCCGCGCCCACTACTTCGCCTCGCACCGGCAGGAAATTTTCGGCCCCGCCACGGCCACGGCGACCGCGTTCACCGACTGGGGCCGCCCGGAGCAGGCCTTCGAGACGGTGTCCGTCCGGCTCGACAGGCAGAAGCAGATGGTTGAGCTCGGATCCTTCTCGGCGGGCAAGAGCGAGTAGCCGGCCCCCGAAACCGGAATTGCGCTATCCTCGGCGGCATGAAGATCGCGATCCTTGCGGCCATGGGCTCCGAACGCGCCCTGGTCGAATCCCTCCTCGAAGACCGGCGCGAAGTCCCGTTCGGCTTTTCGCGCCGCGCGCCGCGCGCCGCGACCGCCGGGCGGCTGGGCCCGCACGAAGCGTTCCTCGCCGAAACCGGCATCGGCAAGGTCAACGCCGCGGTCGGCGCGGCGGAGATCCTGCGCGCGTTCCCCGCGGACTGCCTCGTGAGCACCGGCGTCGCCGGCGGCATCGACCCTTCGCTCCGCGTCCTGGACGTCGTGGTGGCGACCGAAGTGGCGTACCACGACGTCGATTGCGGCCCCGGGAACGAACCCGGGCAGATCCAGGGCCTGCCGCCGCGTTTCGCGTGCGACGCCGGGCTCGTCGCCTCGGCCCGCCAGGCCGCCGCCCGGCTCGGACCCGCCGCGCGCGTCGCGTTCGGGCTCGTCTGCAGCGGCGACCGGTTCGTTTCGGCGCGCAAGGACCTCGAAGCGATCAAGGCCCTCTTCCCGGACGGGCTCGCCGTCGAGATGGAATCCGGCGCGCTGGCGCAGGTCTGCCACCTCTTCGGCGTGCCGTTCCTGGGCCTCCGCGTCGTGAGCGACACGCCCGGCGCGGAAGACCACGCCGGACAGTACGAAAACTTCTGGAAACGGATGGCGGAACGCTCGTTCGACGCCACGCGCGCGCTCCTCGAAGCGCTTCCGGAACGCCCGCCCTTCCCCTCCCCCCGCACGACAACCCCCGACCCGCGATGAAAATTTCCGTTCCCTACGGCCGCACGCGCATGGAGGCCGACGTTCCCGCCGGCCGCCTGCTCGGCGTCTTCGAGCCTTCCCTCCCGCCCCCGGCGCCCGATCCCGCCGCGGAGGTCGCCCGCGCCCTGGACGACCCGATCGGCTCCCCGCCGCTCGAAACGCTCGCGGCCGGCGTCCGGGACGCGGTGCTGGTCCTCAGCGACCACACGCGCCCGGTCCCGTCGCGCCTCATCGTGCCGCAGATGCTCTCGCGGCTCCGCCGCGGCAATCCCGGGATCGACGTGACGCTCCTCGTCGCCACGGGCTTCCACCGCGCGACGAAGCGGGAGGAACTCGTCGAAAAACTCGGCGAAGAAATCGTCGCGTCCGAAAAAATCGTCGTCCACGACGGCCGCGACGAGGCGTCGCTCGCCGACGCCGGGACGCTGCCTTCCGGAGGCCGGCTCCGGCTCAACCGGCTCGCCCTCGAAGCCGGACTGCTCCTTTCCGAAGGGTTCATCGAGCCGCACTTTTTCGCCGGATTTTCGGGAGGGCGCAAATCGGTCCTCCCCGGCGTGGCGTCCCGCGAAACCGTGCTCGCGAACCATTGCGCGGAATTCATCGCCGACCCCCGCGCGCGGACAGGGATCCTCGAAGGCAACCCCGTGCACCGCGACATGCTGTTCGCCGCGGACCGCGCCCGCCTCGCGTTCGTCGCGAACGTGGTCCTCGGGCCGGGGCGGCGCGTCGTCCGGGCGTTCGCCGGCGCCCACCGCGCCGCCCACGAAGCCGGATGCGCGTTCCTTTCGGAGTACTGCGGCGTCCGGGTTCCGGAGGCGGACGTCGTCGTGACGTCCAACGGCGGCCATCCGCTGGACCAGAACGTCTACCAGGCGGTGAAGGGCATGACCGCCGGCGAAGCCGCCGCGCGCGAAGGCGGCGTGATCGTGATCTGCGCGGCCTGCGGCGACGGGCACGGCGGCGAGGGCTTCTTCCGGACCCTGTCCGGCGCGCCTTCCCCGCGCGCCCTCCTGGACCGCATCCTGGCCGTTCCCCGGACCGCGACCGAACCGGACCAGTGGGAGGCCCAGATCCTCGCGCGCGTCCTCTGCCGGAACCGCGTGGTCGTCGTCACGCGCGACTGCGACCACGCGATGCTCCGCGCCATGGGCCTCGAAGCGGCCTCTTCCCTTCCCGAAGCCCTCGACCTCGCCACGAAGTGGACCGGCCCCGACTCGAAGATCGCCGTCATCCCCGACGGCGTTTCCGTCGCCGTCCGCCACGCGTAGACAAGGCGCGAAAAAACGGTTGACACGGAACGGGAGCCGGTATAGACTACGCTCCCGTTTTGCGGCACGTGCTGCCGCTCTCCCGCGCGGGTGTAGTTCAACGGCAGAATGGAAGCTTCCCAAGCTTCACACGAGGGTTCGACTCCCTTCACCCGCTCCACTTCCCGAACCGGCCGTTTCCGGCCGGTTCTTTCGTTTCCGCCGTCCGGGAGGCGGCGGCCGCCGGCGGCGGAAAAGGAGAAGCCCCTTGAAAACGGGCGTTTCCAAGGGGCTTCCGGGGGGTGCGCCGTGCCGGACTTGAACCAGCGACCTAGGGATTATGAGTCCCCAGCTCTGACCGACTGAGCTAACGGCGCGGGGAAAAGATCAGACGAGGCCGGCCTTGGCGAGCGGGACGAAGGCGTCGACGCCGCTGAAACCGAACGGGACGGTGCCGGGCGAAACGGCGGACGCCGAGCGGCGGGCGAACCGGAGCGCCTCGCCGAACGACGGAAGCCGCACGGCGCGCCGGTAGGCCAGCGACCGGGAAGGAAGGAAACTCGTGGCGAAAAGGCCGTCCGAAAAATCCGCCGGCACCGGCTTTCCGGCCATGCGCGCGTTCCAGGCCGCCGCCACGCGGAGGCACAGGGAGCGCGTCCGGAGCGAAAAGGCGCCGTCCATCGCGCGGACGCCGAAGAGGGACGCCGCCGCGCGCGGCAGCCACGCGTCCGAAAGCGGGTGCGGCGCCCCGACGAAATCGAACCGGTCGATGTAGGACCCGAGACCGGGGCGGACCGGAAACGCATCCTCCGACACCACGAGAACCCAACCGGTGCGGAACAGGTCCGGCAGGCGCGCGGCGCGGAACGCCGCCACGTCCGCCGCCCGGCCGGAACGGATCGATGGCTCGACGCGGATCTCCACGCGCCCGCCGAAAGAGGACGCGAAGGCCGAAAGCTCCGGCGACTCCGCGTCCGCCACGACGACCGTGCGGAGGAACCCGCAGTTGCGCCACGTTTCGCGCAGCGCGCATTCCAGGCGCACGGCGGCGGCGGCGCGATCCGATCCCCCGGGCGCGAAGTGCGTGACGACCGTGACCTCCGAAGGCCCGGGCGCGGGCTCCGGAAAGTCGCAGTCGCGCTCGAGCCGCTCCTTCTGCCACTCGGCGAACAGCAACGCGCCCGCCTTGCGGTCCGCCTGCTTCTTCTTGCGCTTGTTTCGGCTCATGTCGGGCGGACATACTACCATTTCGAGGACCAAAAGGCAACCGGAGAACGCGTTTTCGGCGAAAAAAACGGAATTTTCGCGTAAAACCTTCCGAAAGACCCGTTTCCCTCTTGCACAATCCCGGACGATGTTGTATTCTGTCGCCGTTTTCCGCGTGGAAAACACTTCGGCCCCTTGCGGCCAACTCCCAAATCAACAAGATCGCCTCGCGCTCCGGCGCCAGGCAAACACAACATGGACATATACGTCGGCAACCTAGCCTACGCGACGACGGACGACGAGCTCAACGCCCTGTTCTCCGAATACGGCACCGTATCCGCCGCCCGCGTCGTCAAAGACCGCGTGACCCAGCGCTCCAAGGGCTTCGGCTTCGTCGAAATGCCCGACGCGGCGCAGGCCAACGCGGCCATTGCCGCCATCAACGGCCGCGAAGTCGGCGGCCGCGCCCTCCGGGTGAATGAATCCCAGCCGCGCCCCGACCGCCCCCAGCGCAGGCCCTACAACCCGTCCGGCTCCCGCTGGTAAGGTTGCGGAGACGGGCGATGACGGCCGACCATCCGATTTGCTGCCCTGACGTCTCCTCCCCCGTGCCCATCCGGCCCCGCCGGTTGGGCGCGGGTTTTCGTTCGATTCTCGCGACGGCGCTCGCGTTCGGCGTTTTCCTCGCCGCGAACGCCCTCTCCATGCGGCTGTGGGCCCGCGGCGAGTTCGCCCACCACGTGCGCGGCGCGGTCTCGGAAGAGGCCCGTTCGCGCCTGTCCGGCCTTTCCGGCCATGCGTCGGTCGTCGCCTTCTTCGAGCGCTCTTCGCCGCTGCGCAACCCGGCACGCCGGATGCTCGCCGACCTGGCGGACGCCGCCGCCGAAAATCCGGCCCTCGCGCTCTCGGTCGAGGCCGTCGACCTCAACCACGACCTTCCGCGCGTCGCGGCGCTCGCGCGCCGCTGGCCGGTCGAGGCCAACAGCATCGTGGTCGAATCCGAAGGCCGCTTCGCCGTCCTTTCCGGCGACGAACTGTGCCGCCCGGCGCCCCGCGGCGGCACTCCGGTCTTCGCGGGCGACGTGCCATGCGCGGAAGCGCTTGTCTCCCTCCTTTCGCCCGGAAGCGGGGGGACGTTCCTTTTCATGCGCGGGCATGACGAAACGGAAAGCGCCGGAACCGGCGTTTCGGCGTTTCCCCTCGCTCGCCTTCTCGAATCCGCCGGACACGAGGCGGCAAATGCCACCGGACCCTGGCTCGCCGGCATTCCGCGCGGCGCCGTCGCGGTCTGTGACGCCCCGCGCGTTCCGTGGACGTCCGCCGAGGCGGCCGACGCCGTCTCGTTCCTCCAGGGCGGCGGACGGATGCTTCTGCTCGCCGGGCCCGAAACCTCCGGCGCGTTTGGAGGATTCTGGACCCAATGCGGAATCACCCCCGTCCCGGCCCCGGGCGGATCCGGGCGGATCGGAGGACCAGGCGGGACGTTGCCGCGCGTCGTGCGCGGCGAAGCCGTGCCGGGGCATCCGGTCTCGGACCGCGCGGGCGGCGCCTCCCTGCTCTTTTCGGACACCGTCGCGTTCTCGGTCGGCTCCTCCCGCCCCCGCGCCGCGGACGAGCCCACCGCCTCCGTGCTCGCGAAACCGGTGCGCGGCGTCGGCCGGGCCAACGCCGGCGAGAGCGGTCGCGCGCTCGCCGTCGCCGTCGAATGGCCCGGCGTTTCCGCCTCCGGCCGGACCGGCCGCCTCGTCGTCGTCGGCGACGGCGCGTTCGCGACCGAGGCCGCGCTCCGGGCCTCTCCGGGCAACGGGCGGCTCCTGCGCGCCGCGGCGGACTGGCTCTCCGCCCCGTGACGCGCCCCCGTCCCGAATGTGCTAGTATGGCGGCCATGCAATACGCAAGCACGAGGGGTGGCGTCGCCCCGGTACGTTTCAAGGACGCCGTGATGATGGGCCTCGCCAGCGACGGCGGCCTACTCCTTCCCGAGTCGTTTCCCGACGTCCGCGACCGTCTCGCCGCGTGGGCGGAACTCCCCTACCGCGACCTCGCCTTCGAGGTGATGCGCCTCTTCGCGGACGACATCCCCGAGGCGGACCTCCGCGCGCTCGTGGAGAAGTCGTACGCGACGTTCGATCCCGTCCCGCCCGCGCCCGACCAGGCGTGGACCGGCCCCGAGCCCGTGCCCGTGCGCCCGTGCGGCGGCCTCCACGTGATGGAGCTCTACCACGGCCCGACGCTCGCGTTCAAGGACGTCGCGCTCCAGTTTCTCGGCAACCTCTTCGAGTACGTCCTCGCGGAGCGCGGCGGCGAGCTCAACGTCATCGCCGCCACGTCCGGCGACACCGGTTCGGCCGCGATCCACGGCCTGCGCGGCAAAAAAGGCGTCCGCGTGTTCGTCATGCACCCCGCCGGCCGCGTTTCGCCGGTGCAGGAGCTCCAGATGACGAGCGTGCTCGACGACAACGTCTTCAACATCGCACTCGCCGGGACGTTCGACGATGCGCAGGGCATCGTGAAGGCGCTCTTTTCCGACCTCCCGTTCAAGACCGCCCATTCCCTCGGCGCCGTGAATTCCATCAACTGGGCCCGCATCCTCGCCCAGGTGGTGTACTACTTCTACGGCGCGTTCCGCACGATGGAGCGCTCCGGCGCGCGGGAGGTCTCGTTCTCCGTCCCGACCGGCAACTTCGGCGACGTCTTCGCGGGCTACGTCGCCGCGCAAATGGGGCTTCCGGTCCACCGCCTTTTCGTCGCCACGAACGAAAACGACATCCTCTGCCGCTTCTTCGCCTCGGGCGCGTACGTCCGCGGCGACGTCGTGCCGACGATCTCGCCGTCGATGGACATCCAGGTGGCGTCCAACTTCGAGCGCTGGCTCTGCCTCCGCGCGGGGCGCGACGCCGCGACGCTCCGCGCCTGGATGGAGAAGTTCGCCGCGACCGGCGCCCTCGAAATCCCGCCCCTGCCCGACGGTTCGCTCGATCCCGTGCTCCGCGCCGGCCGCGCCGGCACGGAGCGGACGCTCGACGTCATCCGCCGCTGCCACGCGGAGAACGGCCGCGTCCTCGATCCGCACACCGCAGTCGGCGTCGCCGTCGCCGAGGACGCCGTCCGCGCCGGCGAAACCGCCCCGGTCGTCTGCCTCGCCACCGCCCATCCGGCGAAGTTCCCGGACGCCATCGCGCGCGCGACGGGCGACGCTTCGCTCGCCGTTTCCCCGCGCGTCGAAGCGCTGAAGGGCCTCCCCCCGCGCAAGTTCCCGCTCCCGGCCGACGTCCGGACCGTCGCCGATTTCGTCGCCGCCCGCGTCTGACCGCTCCCCCTTCTTCCCTCCCCCGCATCCCCCAGCCCCGCTCCCCGCCATGCTCATCAAGACCTCCGCCTGCGCCCGCGCCGCCCTCATCGGCAACCCGTCCGACGGGTATTTCGGAAAGACGATCTCGTTCGCGTTCACCGACTTCCAGGCGACCGTGACGCTCTGGGAATCGCCGGAGCTCACGATCCTGCCGACGGCGCGCGACACGATGACGTTCGCCTCGATGGGCGACCTCGCCCGCGAAGTGAACCTCTTCGGCTACTACGGCGGCGTCCGCCTCCTCAAGGCCGCGGTGAAGACGTTCCACGAATACGTCGAGACGCGCGGCATCCGCGTCGATCCCCGCAATTTCACCGTGCGCTGCGAATCGACGATCCCCGGCCTCGTCGGCATGGCCGGCTCCTCCGCCATCATCACCGCCGCCTACCGCGCGCTGTCGACGTTCTACGGGGTGAGCATCCCGAAACCGGAACTCGCCAACGTCATCCGCAGCACGGAGGAAAAGGAGCTCGGCATCGCGGCCGGCCTCCAGGACCGCGTGATCCAGGTCTACGGCGGACTCGTGTACATGGATTTCGACAAGGCGCTGCTCGACTCGCGCGGCTACGGCGACTACGTCCCGCTCGACACCGAACTCATGCCGCCCGTGTACGTCGCCTACCGCACCGACCTTTCGGAGGCGTCAAGCGTCTACCACAACAACCTCAAGGCCCGCTACGCAGCCGGCGACAGGCAGGTCGTGGAGGCCATGAAGTTCTGGTCCGACATCACGGTCGAGGCGCGCGACTGCATCGAACGCCGCGACTGGAAGCGCCTGTCGGAGCTCATGGACGCCAATTTCGACCGCCGCGCCGCGGTTTCGCGCATCTCCCCCGACAACCTGCGCATGGTCGAAACGGCCCGCAAGTGCGGCTGCAGCGCGAAGTTCACCGGCTCCGGCGGCGCCATCGTCGGCATCTATCCCGACGACGAGGCGTACGCCCGCCTCGAAAAGGCGCTCGCCGGCATCCGCGTGAAGGTGCTCCGCCCGCACGTGGCGCCGCCCTGCCCGTAGCGCCGGGGGCCCTCCCCGCGGCGGGCCGCCGGCCCCCGCCCGGCGCCGGCCGCCCTCAGAAGTGGCCCGGCGCCGAGCCGTGCGTGAATCCGCGGAACGAGAACGGACGCCCCTCCGGGACGTACGAGTCCGGGAAGTGCACCATCACGCGGTCGTCTTCCAGCCGTTTCTGGAGTTCCGGCACCGGCACCGCGGCGACGTCGCACCCTTCGTCGAGCGCCAGCGCGGCCGCTTCGCCGGCCGCCTGCCCGGTGAGGATCGCCGGCGGGATCACGCGCAGGACGTCCCAGCCGAACCCGTCCGCCGAGGCGCTCCGCCCCGCGGTGAGGAAGTTCGGGAAGTCGCGCCGGCAGAGCGTGCCGTAGGACACTTCGAAGAGGTGGCAGCGGTGCTCGAAGTCGGGGATCGCGCAGATCGAGTCCGGCTCGTGGCGGTACACGGTGTCCTCCCCGAAGCGGAAGACCGCGTCGCCGTCGAGACACGCCGTGGTGCGCAGCTGCGGCATGAGCGGAATCTGCGCGAGGTCGAAGGTCCCGCGCCCGCGCTCCGCCGCGAGCGCGCGGAGCTTGCCGAGCGTCTCGCGGTGGTTGCGCAGGAGATACGCCGAGACGTTTTCCGCGGTCAGCCCGGACCAGAGCGGCACGTCGGCGGGCTGTTCGTCGCCGTAGAGATTGACCGTTCCGGCGCCGAAGTGGCTGCCGTAGACCGCGCCGATCCGGCCCTCTTCCGCGGCGCGGGCGCAACTTTCCAGAGTGGCCAGATACGCGAGCCACGTGTGGTAGTTGCCGCGAGTGCGCACCGGCACTCCGGCCGCGCGCAGCAGGTCGGCGTCGCCCGTGGCGTCCACCACGACGCGCGCCTCGTGGAACCGGAGGCCGTCCTTGCCAAGCGCAACGACGCCGCGGGCGCGCGCGCCGTCCATGACCGGCTCCGCCGCCGCGCAGTCGAAGAGAACGTCCACGCCTTCGGCCAACAGCTTTTCCCCGAGCTGCAGCGCGTAGATCCACGGGGAGAATCGGGTCACGAGCCGCGCGCGGGTGGGTTCGGCCGGCTCGCCGTCGCGCCACTCGGGCGGAAGGGTGTCGAACCCCAGCGAGATCGCGTCGCGCAGAAATTCCTCGGCCATGCCGAAACAGATCTGCTTGCCGAGACCATTGCACATGGGGACGAAGAGATTGATCAGCCCGAGCGTCGCCAGCCCGCCGAGCGCGTTCGATTTTTCGAGGAGCAGCACGGACTTGCCGCGCCGGACCGCCTGCAGCGCCGCCGCGCAGCCGGCAAGTCCGCCCCCGGCGACGACGACGTCGTACGCCCGTCCCGCGTTCCGCGCGCGGCACGAAACGCCGCCCGTCCCGATCTTCGCATCCGGTTCCATTTCCGCAAAAGACTTCCGTCCGAGAGAGAGGTTGAGAGCGTCGGCCTTTCCCGACCGAACGCGCCGAATCATACCACATCGTCCGGACCGCCGCGGCGCGCCGCACGGTCCTCGGTGGCGAACGCGGCGGTTTCCAAGCGGACGATCGGACCCTTCTTCCGCATCCTTCTTCCGCACTTCTTCGGGTTTTCAGAAGACGGTGACGCGCCAAATGGTAGGCGTGCGCGACTTCAAGGTTGCCGCGGAGCACGATATAGGAGACGAGTTCGCCGCCGACACCCTCGATGTCCTGTCCGTTTCGCCTCCCGCCAAGTCAAACACCGAATTCTCGACAGATTATCAACTAATCATAAATATATTTATACACTTGACAATTTCCTTACTTTCACGTATTCTCACCTTCACTTTCGCACCCGTATTCCCCGTCACGGGTTCCACGCTCGTCGGATACGGCGTCTTCGCCCTCGCCGAGCTCGCCGCGAACCGCCTGCGCAAGGCGAAGGCCGACGCGCGCAGAGGCGACCTCGCCGCAAGAAGGGCGCTCCACGTCCTG
>ODAI014459143.1_pt1 | contig 17121 bp, 15 predicted proteins | sample 1539321 | NCBI WGS metagenome assembly ODAI01 (sample SAMN02144231, study PRJEB22623) | gut metagenome | biome: sheep rumen | host: Ovis aries | place: New Zealand | reverse complement strand
AAGAGACCCCGAGACAGGACGCATCGTCGTTATCGAGATAAACCCCAGAACTTCACGTTCTTCCGCACTTGCTTCCAAGGCAACAGGCTTCCCCATCGCTCTCGTTTCAGCTATGCTCGCCTGCGGTCGCACACTGCAGGATATCCCCTGCGGCAAGTACGGCACTCTTGACAAGTACGTTCCCGACGGAGATTATATAGTTATCAAGTTCGCTCGCTGGGCTTTCGAGAAGTTCAAGGGCGCAGAGGACAAGCTGGGCACTCAGATGAAAGCTGTCGGCGAGGTAATGAGCATCGGCAAGACCTACAAGGAGGCTTTCCAGAAGGCTATCCGCTCACTGGAGACAGGCAGATACGGTCTCGGCTTTGCAAAGAACTTCAACAGTATGTCCAAGGAGGAGCTCCTTTCAGAGCTTCGCTTCCCCACCAGCGAGAGACAGTTCGTTATGTATGAGGCTCTCCGCAAGGGCGCGACTGTTGACGAGCTCCACGACCTCACAAAGATAAAGAAATACTTCATCGAGCAGATGAAGGAGCTTGTTGACGAGGAGGAGCAGCTTCTCACCATGAAGGGCGCTGTTCCGGCAGAAAACGTGCTCAGGCAGGCTAAGCTCGACGGCTTCTCAGACCGCTACCTCAGCTCACTTCTCGAAGTTACCGAGGAGGAGATCAGAAATGCCCGCATCGGCTTCGGCATAAAGGAAGCATGGGAGGGCATTCATGTAAGCGGCACACCGAACGCGGCTTACTATTACTCCACCTACCACCTCGACGAGGACAAGAGCCCCGTCAGCACAGATAAGCCGAAGATAATGATACTCGGCGGCGGTCCTAACCGTATCGGTCAGGGCATCGAATTCGACTACTGCTGCGTTCACGCTGCACTTGCCCTGAAAAAGCTTGGCTTTGAGTCTATCATCGTAAACTGCAACCCCGAGACAGTTTCCACCGACTACGACACCTCAGATAAACTCTATTTCGAGCCGCTTACTCTCGAGGACGTTCTCGCTATACACGACAAGGAGAAGCCGGTCGGCGTTATTGCTCAGTTCGGCGGTCAGACTCCCCTCAACCTCGCAGGCGACCTTAAAAAATACGGCGTAAATATCCTCGGAACAACTCCCGAAACTATCGACCTCGCTGAGGATCGCGACCACTTCCGCGCTATGATGGACAAGCTCGGCATTCCTATGCCTGAGGCAGGAATGGCTGTAAACGTTGACGAGGCTATTGAGATCGCTAACCGCATCGGCTATCCTGTTATGGTTCGTCCTTCCTATGTTCTCGGCGGACGCGGAATGGAGATCGTTCACGATGACGATATGATGAGGGTCTATATGGCAGCCGCAGTAGGCGTTACACCCGACAGACCTATCCTCATCGACCGCTTCCTCAACCACGCTACTGAGTGTGAAGCTGACGCTATCTCGGACGGCACACACTGCTTCGTTCCCGCTGTTATGGAGCATATCGAGCTCGCAGGCGTACACTCCGGTGACTCCGCTTGCATCCTCCCCTCCATGAATCTCACCGAGAAGCAGGTCGCTACTATCAAGGAGTACACCAAGAAGATCGCTGTTGAAACGAACGTTTGCGGTCTTATGAATATGCAGTACGCTATCGAGGGCGACACGGTATACGTCCTTGAGGCTAATCCCCGTGCTTCAAGAACAGTTCCGCTCGTATCGAAGGTTTGCAGCATAAACATGGTGAGGATCGCTACCGATATCATCACATCGTCAATTACCGGCAGACCCTCACCTGTTCCGGAGCTCCATGACCGCCAGATCAACCACTACGGCGTTAAGGAAGCTGTATTCCCGTTCAATATGTTCCCGGAGGTCGATCCTGTCCTCGGACCTGAGATGCGTTCCACAGGTGAAGTTCTTGGTATCGCTCCCACATTCGGCGAGGCTTACTACAAGGCTCAGGAAGCTACTCAGACAAGACTTCCCGGCGGCGGAACAGTTCTCCTCAGCGTTTGTGACAGAGATAAGGCAGAGCTGCTCGATATCGCACACGCCTTCAATGATCTCGGCTTCAATATCCTTGCCACCGGCAAGAGCTACGAGATGATAAAGGAAGAAGGCATCCCCTGCAAGAAGATCTTCAAGCTCTATGAGGGACGTCCGAATATCGCCGACGAGATTGCAAACGGCGAAATACAGCTTATCATCAACACTCCCGCCGGCAAGACCAGCGTCCACGATGACAGCTATATCCGTAAGGCAGCTATCAAGCACCGCGTACCCTATATCACGACAATGGCCGCCGCAAAGGCAAGTGCAGAAGGTATCAAGGCTCACCGCGACAATAAGCACTTCGGCGTAAAGTCACTCCAGGCTCACCACAATGATATAAAGTAAAATAAGAAGCTCCCCGGTAAGGGGAGCTTCTTTTATGGGTTGTTGACTTTTTTTGGGGGACAGAGCTGTCGGTATCAGTAACGTTTTAAGCTTACCACCTTAGGGCGGAGCTATTATTGTAATATTCATAAATTGCTTCAGCATCCATATCATCTACGCCGTCGCCGGTATTGTAAAAATCTGCGTTGGCGAGTTGCTGTTTTGTCAGCGGATAGCTTACAGGATCTTTCAGCCACCTTTTCAGCACGATATAATCGGAAAGATCGACTATTCCGTCAAGATTCACGTCTCCGCACAAGTAAAGCTGCGGAGGTTCTGTTGCTACAGGCGCAGCAGTTGTCTGGATCGCAGTAACAGTAGTTGCCGGCTTAGCAGTTGTGTCAGCGGCTTTAGTAGTTGTTTTATCCGTAGTAGTTCTCGCAGCAGTAGTTGTTTTCTGTGAAGCAGTCACCTTTGCTGTAGTTGTATTTTTCGTTGTAGTAGCAGCCTTTGCAGTTGTCACGGGCGGCGCTGTCGTCACCTGAGATGAATTTTCGTCAGATGTTACCTCTGGCTGTGTATCATCGGCGGAAGTGGTGGTCTCGGTCTGCGTCACGGTATTGGTGACCCTCCTGACATTTCCCGCGGAGGCTTGCTCGACATGACTGGCAGAAGGCTCCTCATCGACCTCGTTCACTATCGCAGCTCCTTGACGTTGGCTGAATCCGGAATCCTTTTCCGACTCGGCGCAGGCTACCATTGTCGGGAAAAGTGCAAAGGAAATCGCAAGTGCTGCTAAACGATTCTTCATAGTTTTATCCCCTTTGAAGCAATTTTTTATCTGAGATATTATATCACTTATTTCCATGCTGATCGTTAATGATCAATGAACACCTACAAAAAAGGACGCCCAGACAGACGTCCTTAAATCTCAGACCGCTTCTTTTTTATCAGACTTGGCAGCCGACTTATCCGGCACGCTGACCTTCTCGATATCAGCGCCGAGCTCACGGAGCTTGCCCTCCATGCAGTCATAGCCGCGCTCAATGTGGAAAATATCCTCGATCTCGGTAATTCCCTGAGCCGCGAGCCCCGCGATAATAAGGGCTGCGCCGGCTCTGAGGTCGCAAGCCTTCACGGGAGCGCCCATAAGCTTACCTGTACCCTCGATGAGAGCGACTTTGCCGTTTACGGTGATATCAGCACCCATTCGTCTGAGCTCGTCCACATAGCGGAAGCGCTGCTCCCAGACGCCCTCAGTGACGATGCTTGTCCCCTCCGCAAGAGTGAGGAGAGTAGCTATCTGCGGCTGCATATCAGTCGGGAAACCGGGATGAGGAGTGGTCTTGACATTAGCCTTGACGAGCTTTCCATCGGACCATACTCTTATGCTGTCGTCAAACTGCTCGATATTCACGCCGATTTTCTCGAGCTTCTTTGTTATGGACTCAAGGTGCTTGGGGATAACGTTCTTGATGAGCACATCGCCCTTTGTAGCGGCGGCCGCGATCATGAATGTACCTGCCTCGATCTGGTCGGGGATAACGGCGTAGGTAGTGCCATGGAGCCTTTCAACGCCTCTGATCTTGATAACGTCGGTACCGGCGCCCATGATATTTGCTCCCATTGAGTTGAGGAAGTTGGCAAGATCAACGACATGCGGCTCTTTAGCGGCATTTTCGATTATAGTGAGGCCCTCCGCCTTTACAGCGGCGAGCATAGCGTTCATAGTAGCTCCGACGGTAACGACGTCGAAGAAGATCTGGCTGCCTCTGAGGTGGTCGGCACGAAGGTCGATCATACCCTGACTGAGGGAATACTCAGCTCCGAGCGCAGAGAAAGCCTTGAGGTGCTGATCTATCGGGCGGTCGCCGAGAGGACATCCGCCGGGCATAGAAACTCTTGCCTTGTTGAATTTTCCCAGCAGGGCGCCGAGGAAATAGTACGAAGCACGCATTTTTCTTGCCGTTTCATAGGGTACACAGCACTTGTCGATACCTGTAGGGTCGATACGATAAGCGTCCTTGCCTGCGCTTTCGACAACTGCACCCATTTCCCGGAGGATACGGAGGCTGATGTTCACATCGCTTATAGAGGGAACATTTTCTACAACGCACGGCTCGTCTGACAAAATTACTGCCGGAAGGATCGCAACTGCGGCGTTCTTGGCACCGCTGATAGTGACCTCACCGCTGAGGCGTCTTCCGCCCTTGATAACAAATTTATCCAAACTTTTTCTCTCCTTAATTTTCAGGATTATTTATTTCTGCTCCTGAACTCTTTCTTTTGTCTATGCTGTGCGGCACGCACCGCGTAATTAAAGGCATTTGCCAACAGATCATTGTGCCTGAGCTTCACTGGAAGCATTGGAGGTATCCTCCTCAGACTGAGCTTCGCCCTCAGGCTCGGTCTCGTCTTCTGTCCCGGTCTGACCGGCTGCTTCAGTCTCGCCCTCTGAGCTTGTTTCGTCCTCGGACGCATCCTCGGATGAAGGTTCTTCCGCCGCAATGTAATCGGAAATGTACCATTTCATAGCTCTGCCGTCGTACTTCTCGACCTTCATGGACTCGATAACGACGTCGGTGAGAGGCTTGTCATTGGCGTCCGTAGGCACCTGCTGAAGCTTATAGACGATATCCAGACCGTCGAACACCTGTCCGAAAACTGTATATCCTCCGTCAAGCCACGGATATCCGCCCGCCTTGAGGTAAGCCTCCTTTGAAAACGAGGGGTAACTCGGGGCAAACTGTTCTTCAGTGAAGGTCTGACCAGTAACTATATAGAACTGGCTTCCATCGGTAGCAGTTGAACCGCTGTTGGCGTAAGCAACAGCTCCGCCGACGTGTATAAGGTGCGGATCAACTCCTCCGTCGAATTTAGCACCGTATATTGACTCGCCGCCTCTGCCTGTACCTGTGGGGTCTCCGCCCTGTATCATAAAGTTATTGATGATCCTGTGGAAGATTATTCCGTTGTAGTAGCCCTGTTCTGCGAGCGTTTTGAAGTTCTCGACGCCCTTTTCGGCGTATTCCGGGAAGAGCTTGATCCTGATATCGCCGTAATCCTTGACAGTGAGGACAATTACCTCCTCGCCATCCGCTGGTGGGGTAAAGTTCATGACCTCAACGTTGACAACCTCTGAACTGTCTGAGGCCGCAGATGTTGAAGCCTCTGTTGTCTGTGAAGCGTTTTCTGAAACGCTGATATTTTTTTCTCCGCATGAAGAAAGAGCTGCTGCCGCGAGCAGACTGCAAAGAGCTGCCGTTATAGCCTTTCTGAACATAAATTTCACTCCTCGGGATAAATATAGTGAAATCAAGTAGATCCTTATTTATTCAACCCACACATTATACTACAAAACGAGCGCAATGTAAATAGTCAGCAGATATTTTTGTAACAATCAGGCAAACCCGCCGACCTTTTGCACAATATTTATTGAAATGCACTATTTTTTCTCTGTGCTTTCCTGCTGACTGTCAGCGTGGTAGGTGTCGATCCTGACTGAAATTATCTTAACTTCCTCAACAGGCGTTTTAAACTCGCCGTTGCTCTGTGAATCAAGGGAAGCAAGTGCATCAACTACGTCAAAGCCCTCATATGTCTGACCAATGATGGTGAACTGCTGAGAAAAATTCGGGATGCCTCCCTTGCTTATAAAAGCCTCCGCAAGCTTAGGGCTCGCAGATTTTTCTCTTACATCCTGGGAAAACTCCTCGGTAAAGGCAACTGAATTGAGTATGCTGAACCGGCTTCCGCAGTAATAAGTACCGCCGCCGAAGATATACTGCTTCCAGTTTCTTTTGAACGAATTATTGAACATACAGACGGTGCCGCGGAAGGGCCAGAGATCCTGATCGAGCTCACGCTTGATATGCTCCTGATCGGAGGACTTGCTGACATTCAGGGAGCCGTCCCGGTTGGGAGCGCCCATGCTGGAAAAAGCGCCGTCCTGTGCGTCGTAAACATAGGTGCCGTCGTAGTAGCCGCTTTCCGCAAGAGTGATGAAATTGGCGACTGCGTTTGGAGAATACTCCGGATAGAGCCTGAATCTTACCTCACCGATAGTAGTATCGACAATGGCGATCTGGTCGCCATCCTGAGGCGGATCGAGCTGGACAAGTTTCATGGTGCTGACATCGATAGTGATAGCGCGGTTATTAAGCTCTCTGGTCTTGGTCAGCATCATCAGTGCGAGCGAAAAGCAGCCCATTATCAGGCAGATCAGGATGATATTCCTGACGAAATGATTTTTCTGGGTCATTAAAATATCCTTTGACCGCTCCGGCAATGGAGCGTTGATAAATATATCTTTGCATAAATTCCGATATATATACCTATTATATAATAAAACTATGGATTTGTCAATACATAATTTTACAAAGACTGCGGCAGAATTAAAAACAGCTTTCCCGCGCGGCAGGAATATGCAGACAAAATTTACAAACCGTAAAAATGAGACGCCCTCTTGCAGGGGCGTCCTTGATCATTTAAAATGCTTCTGTGATACCTTCAGCCGGTTCATGGCGCGGTTAAGCGCAGCCTGCGTCTGGTAATACTCCTTGATGCTCTGCTTCTGACGGAGCATTTCCTGTGCGCGTTCTCGTGCTTCCTCGGCTCGCTTTATATCAATTTCCTCCGGAAGCTCACAGTTATCCGCAAGAATAACTGCATACTCCTGCATGACCTGTATGAAGCCGCCTGAAATAGCGGCATAATGCCACACACCGTCCACCATGTATTTCAGCTCACCCGTGGGCAGCGTGGTCACAACAGGCTCATGCCCTGCCATGATGCCAACAAGTCCGTCTATCGCAGTGATAACGAGATGCTCGCAGTCACCTTTATAGAATACCCTGTCTGTCGCAATTATTTCAAGATGAAACGTTTTTGCCATAGCATATCACTCATCCTTGCCGATCTGTTTAGCCTTTGCGATAACGTCATCGATAGTACCCGCCATAAGGAACGCCGCCTCGGGGTACTTGTCCATATCACCGTTGATGATTGCAGTGAATCCCTCGATCGTGTCCTTGAGCGGGACGTACTTACCCTTAAGTCCGGTGAAGTTCTCGGCAACATTGAACGGCTGTGAGAGGAATTTCTGTATTTTTCTTGCACGGTATACCGCAAGCTTGTCCTGCTCGTCAAGCTCCTCCATGCCAAGGATAGCGATGATATCCTGCAATTCCTTGTACTTCTGGAGAAGCTCCTGAGTGCGGCGGGCGACGCTGTAGTGCTCCTCGCCGACGATCTCGGGTTCGAGTATACGCGAATTTGATTCAAGCGGGTCGACCGCGGGATAAATTCCCTGCTCGACTATCTTACGCGAAAGAACCGTTGTAGCATCAAGGTGAGCGAAAGTTATCGCCGGCGCGGGGTCAGTGAGGTCGTCCGCAGGAACATAAACCGCCTGAACCGACGTAATAGAGCCGTTTTTGGTTGAAGTGATACGCTCCTGGAGCTCACCGACTTCAGTGGCAAGGGTAGGCTGATAGCCAACGGCAGACGGCATACGTCCGAGAAGTGCCGAGACCTCCGAGCCTGCCTGAACGTAACGGAAGATATTGTCAATGAACAGGAGAACGTCCTTGTGCTCCCTGTCGCGGAAGTATTCCGCCATAGTAAGACCTGTCTGGGCAACTCTCATACGCGATCCGGGAGGCTCGTTCATCTGACCGAAAACAAGAGCGGTCTTGGAGATAACACCGGATTCCTGCATTTCGTTCCAGAGGTCATTGCCCTCACGGGAACGCTCTCCGACGCCGGTGAAGATGGAGTATCCGCCGTGCTCAGTAGCAATATTGCGGATAAGCTCCTGTATAAGGACGGTCTTGCCAACACCTGCGCCGCCGAAAAGACCTATTTTGCCACCCTTGGCATAAGGTGCGATGAGGTCTATTACCTTGATGCCGGTCTCGAGCACCTCAACAACAGGGCTCTGCTCCTGAAAGGTCGGAGCCTTACGGTGGATCTCCCATTTTTCGTCGGTATCTACATCGCCCTTCTTGTCGATAGGCTCGCCGAGAACGTTGAACATACGTCCGAGAGTAGCCTCGCCGACCGGTACCTTTATACAAGCGCCGGTAGCGTTGACCTCCATATTTTTTTGCAGACCCTCACTTGCAGCAAGCATGATGCACCGCACGATACGGTTGCCCATATGCTGAGCGACCTCCATAACGCGGTTTCTGCCGTCCACCTGAACGGTGAGGGCATCCCTTATCATCGGGAGCTTGCCGGTGGGGAATTCAACATCTATAACAGGTCCGATGACCTGGGTTATCCTGCCTTTTTCCATGTTTTTCTCCTTTTTAAGAGAACTTTGTAGGGGCGCGTTCCGTGCGCCCGAAGATTACGCCAAATCGGATGAAGATTGTGCATAGGCGCAAGCTGTGCGCCCGGATAATAATTGTGACGGTGCCCTGCTCACTGCTTACTGATTTGAGCCGCTCCGCCGCAGACCTCGGTGATCTCCTGGGTTATCGCAGCTTGGCGGGCGCGGTTATAAAGCAGGGAGAGCTCCTTTATCATGTCCTTGGCACTGTTCGTAGCGGCATCCATAGCAGTCATACGCGACTGCTGCTCACAGCAGAACGCCTCGACCATAGCGCCGTAGATAACGCCTTTTGCATAGTTCGGGATAAGATTAGCCATAACGACCTCTGGTGACGGCAGGAATGACGCTTTCGGCATTTTTTTCATCGTGCCGTCAGGAGCCTTTCCGAAGTGCCTGCGCTCAAACGGGAGAAGTCTCAGCTTTCTGGTCTCCTGAACGTTCGAGGTCACCATGTCAGTGTACAGGAGGTAAACCTCGTCAAGCTCGCCGTGCTCAAATTTTTCAAGGACGAGCTGGGCTATCTCCATTGCGCGGTAGAGCGTAGGATTCTGGGTAGTATACAGAAATTCGCTGTCAACGGAGCTTTTCCTGCGGTTCTGGAAGTAGATACGCCCGACCTGCCCCATGACAAAGAGCTGACAGTTGTCGAGATTGGTCTGCGCGGCAAGCTCCTGCTCGGCAAACCTGAGGATGTTGTGGTTATAACTGCCGCACAAGCCCTTGTCGGCAGTAATGACGATATAGCCCTTTTTACGGTTCTCCTCAGCGATACCGGAGCGGCGGTCAAAGTAGAACTGACGAGTATGCGGGGTATGCTCGAGGATACTGTCGATAGTCTCCTGCAATTTATAGAAGTAGGGTTCGGTGTCCTCGAGGGACTTGCGTGCCTTTTTGAGCTTTGACGAGGACATGAGGTACATAGCGTTCGTAATTTTGAGTATCTGTTTTATACTGCTTATACGCTCGCGTATTTCTCTTATATTAGCCATAGTTTATTCCTCGAAGGCAGTAACGATCCGCTCGATACGCTCAGCAAGGTCGTCCGTAAGGACCTTCTTTTCCTCTATTTCCTCAATGATATCCTGACCGTAGGTTCGGATGTAGCTCATGAGGTCATCGCGGTAGGAACGCAGCTCCTTCAGCGGTATGCCCTTGAACAGCTCATGCTGTGCGGCATAGAGAAGTATTACCTGCTCATAGTGCGGAAGCGGATTGTAAAGCGGCTGCTTTAGCAGCTCGGTAAGCATATGGCCGTGGTCGAGCAGCTCCGTGGTGGACTGGTCGAGCTCTGAGGAGAACTGGGTGAATATCTCCATTTCCTTGAACTGTGCAAGGTCGATACGGAGGTTTCCGGCAGCCTTCTTCATAGCCTTTGTCTGGGCAGCACCGCCTACACGCGATACGGAAAGTCCGTAGTTCACGGCAGGTCTGAGGCCGGAGTTGAACAGCTCACTCTCAAGGAATATCTGACCATCGGTTATGGATATGACGTTTGTCGGGATATAAGCCGAAATATCGCCCGCAAGGGTCTCTATTATCGGCAAAGCTGTCAGCGAACCTCCGCCGTGCTCATCGTCAAGACGGCTTGAACGCTCGAGAAGTCTCGAATGGAGGTAGAAAACGTCGCCGGGATAAGCCTCACGTCCGGGCGGACGGTGGAGCAGCAGCGACATTGCACGGTAGGCAACAGCGTGCTTTGAGAGGTCATCATAAACAATGAGGACATCCCTGCCCTTTGACATGAAATATTCAGCCATAGCCGTGCCTGAATAGGGTGCGATATACTGGAACGGAGCGGGGTCGCTCGCGGAGGCGCACACAACTACGGAATAGTCCATAGCGCCATACTTTTTGAGAGTATTCACGACCTGAGCGACGGTCGAGGACTTCTGACCGATAGCAACGTATATGCAGATAACATCCTTGTCCTTCTGGTTGATAATAGTATCAAGGGCAATTGAGGTCTTGCCGGTCTGACGGTCGCCGATTATGAGCTCACGCTGACCTCTGCCTATCGGGAACATTGAGTCTATCGCAAGTATACCTGTCTGGAGCGGCACGTTTACAGGCTTACGCTCGATAACGCCGGGAGCCTCGCGCTCAATGGGGAAGTAGTCATCCGCCTTTATAGAACCGAGGCCGTCAATAGGAGCACCGAGTGCGTCAACAACTCTGCCGAGAAGCTCATCGCTCACGCCGACACCGGCGCGCTTGCCTGTACGGATAACGGACGAGCCCTCTGTAAGGCCGTGGTCGTCGCCGAGAAGGACGACACCGATAGAATTTTCCTCAAGGTTCTGGACGATGCCGCGTATTCCTGTCTCAAACTCGACGAGCTCGCCGTACATTACAGAGTTCATGCCGCGTACAGCCGCGATACCGTCGCCGATACGGGTGATGAAGCCTGTCTCGGTGGCGCCGGACTTTATATCGAAGTCCCTGACCTCCGTTCTTAGTACGGAGATGATATCGCCGGAGCCGGAAGAACTTTCACCGTCCCTTTCTGCAAGCTCTGCAGCCTTGCCGTGGAGTGTCTCCCGGAGAGCGCGAAGGCTTGTGCGGTAGCTCTTGTCGTACTCGATATCGCCGGCATTGAGGATAAAGCCTCCGATGATATCGGGGTCGCGGATATATTCGATAGAAACGTCGTTCTTGCCGAATTTTTCGATTATAAACTTTCTCAGGTCAGCCTGCTGGAGCTCTGTAAGGGGGGTGACATAGCGGACGCTTGCGCGGATGCTGCCCTCCTGCTCTATCAGAAAGTCGGTATAGAGCTCGATAAGCTCAGGGAGCTTGTCAACGATGCCTCCGCGGACTGCGCTCATTATGTGCTTCTGCATACTCTCCGGGAAGAGCTTTGCGATGACCGCACGCTTTTCCTCATGTGTGACAAGTGGATTGCCGAGGGTCTCGGAGACATCGCCGCACGAACCGAGCACAGCGGCTGTCTCGTCAATATCGGCCTGTGGTATCTTAGCTTCCTTCAGCTCATCAAGGAGCTGTTTTTCCTTTTCATTCACTTGCCGACTCCCTCCTCTTCCCTGAGGAATTTGTCAACGAGGCGGCGGTTCTTCTCATCGTCAACGTTCTCTCCGATTATCCTTGAAGCAGCCTCGACCGCAAGATCAGCGATCTGGGTCTGAGCCTGTGCGAGCACGCGCTTGCGTTCGTTTTCGATAGATTTTCCGGCATCGGCGATGATACGGTCAGCCTCCTCCTGTGAGCGGCTTATCATAGCAGCGCGCTCGGTCTCGGCGGCCTCATGAGCCTTGTCGATGATCTTCTGAGCCTCCTCCTTAGCGGAAACGAGCTCAGAGTCGTACTGTTCTTTAAGCTGTTCAGCCTCCTCGCGGGTGCGCTTGGCTGAATCGAGCTCGTCCTGCACCATCTGGGTGCGCTTCTCCATCATTTTCCTGATCGGCTTGAACAGGAATATCTTCATAAGTATCAGCAGCAGGATAAGGTTTATGCCTGCCCAGATGAAATTCCATATATCAATATCCAGCATAAGTCTTCCTCCTGTTCTTGTATAAAATAAGAATGCTCCCGAACGCACTTCTCAGCAGAGATGTCCTGGGAGCAATTTCTGCGTTATTTAAGGAACAGGATTATAAGGAGCGCGATAACGAAGCCGTAGATAGCCGTAGCCTCCGCGAGCGCACATCCGAGAAGGAGAGCCTTGTTTATGTCGCCCTTTGCCTCAGGCTGACGTGCAATAGCTTCCGCAGCCTTTGAAGTTGCAATACCTATACCTATACCTGCGCCTGCACCGGTAAGAACAGCGATACCTGCGCCTAATGCGATCATTCCCATATTAATATACCTCCAGATAATTTACTACTCCTCCTCCATCGCTTCCGACATGAAAAGCGAGGTGAGGAAAACGAATACATAAGCCTGTATACAGCCGTCAAATACATCGAAGTAGAAGCTGAACACCAGCGGCAGTCCGACCGGAACTATGAGCTTTATGAGCTCCATGATAACGAAAGCGCCGAGGACGTTTCCGAAAAGTCGCATACAAAGCGAAAGCGGCTTTATAACGAGCTCCAGAATGTTCAGCGGGAGCATGAAAGCCATAGGCTCGCGGAATCCCCGCAGCCATTTTCTCACGCCTTTTTCGCGTATCCCGCTGTACTGTATAAGCAGTATAGCGAAGACTGCGAGCGTAGCGGTAACGCCGAGATCCTTTGTCGGAGGTCTGAGACCGACAAGACCGATGACGTTGGATATGCCGATGTAAAGCAGCAGCGTCTCCAGCACCGGCAGATATTTCCTGCCGTTTTTCCCCAGTATTTCGAGGAAAAAGTTATCCATCCAGAGCACGAAACTCTCGACGAGGCACTGGAAGCCGGTGGGTACTACCTTCATCCTTTTGGTGAAGATAATCGAGCCGATGACGAGGATCCCCATGATGAACCAGGTCATCACGCATGATTCAGGCACCGGTATGCCGCCGAAGATCGGTATAGTAAAGCTTGTCCGGCATTCAAGCTCCTCCATGAGCTTGTCTGCAAGATCGCCCATTATCAGATCACCTTCCTTCTTTTGCAGAAACGGGACAGTTCCGGTTTCCGCGGTGGATATCAACTAACTATAATAATATAACAATTCTCGCGTAAAGTCAAGTGTTTACTGTCATTTTTAACATATCAGCCAATAAAAATTCGTATATAATGCTATGTCGTTCAGGTGACAGCTTTCATCAGCCGCCGTTCTCCCCGGCAAGCCTCAGGGCATTGCTCAGACGTTCGATAGTGCCGGAATTGAGCTTCTCCGAGAGCCTTACCCTGTCGAGCTCCTTCTTGAACGCAGAGAGCTCCTCTGCGATCTTCCTCATTATCTCCTCATTATGCACCTGCTTTGACTCCAGGTCGCTGATACGCTTCCCGAGCTCATCAAGCACGGAAGCAAACAGCTCATTGGCTTCATTCTGATTTTCGCCGAACTCTGTCAGCTTTGCCGGAGCCTTCAGGGCACTTATTTTCTCATGGCCCCTGAAGGTCAGCAATTTGTCCTTCTCAATCATTGTACATCCTTTCAGAACGTTCAGTCCCTGATGCGGGTGAATTTCATTTCGCCGGCTGCTGCGCTCAGAGTCAGCGTGTCGCCGTCAAGTGTATACGGCACATCTTTATCGTATATCGTGACAGTCTCGTCATCGTTGACCTTTCCGAACGGAACCTCGGCAAGCGCGGAAAGTCCCTCCGCTGAAATATCAAAATATATATTTATATCCGAGCCGTCGAAGGTGTCCTCGCCGCCAGCCTCGGAGGAACGCTTGTCGTAGCCATTTGAGATGGCATCATATGTCGCGCTTTCCTCAAGGATATATTTCCCGTAGAAAACGCTTCCGTCGTTGGGTTCAAGCCTCCGCAGCGTTAGGTCATTATCGGAAAATGCGTGAAGGACGTAAGTCTCACCGTCGTAGTCGAAGGTATCGCTGCCGCACTCCCTGCCCTGAAAGGTAAGGGAGCCGTCCTCGTTGAACTGCATGGAGCCTCCAAAAACAGAGCTGCCCATATCTGAGCACGCCAGTATATCGCCGTCTTCCTCTATAGTCATATCAAATTTGTCGGAAGTCCAGCTTCCGGTCAGCGATTTTTCAGCAGCGGATTCCGAGCTGCCGCTTCCGCACGAAACAAGCAGCGCGCCAGCAGCAGCAATGCTGCACAAAAGAGCGATGGATCCTTTCATTTTTCCTTTCTCCAGTATTCCAGTGTATCACCTATGGTCTGCTCCATAGTTATCTCAGCCTGCCAGCCGGTATCCTCGCGGATAAGCGAAACATCCGGTTCGATGAGCGGAATGTCAGAAGCCCTCATACGAGCAGGGTCACGCTCAGTCCTGATATCAGTCCTTGCCATGCCGAGAGCGGTGTCGAGGATGTACTGTATCTCAACAGCCTTTCCCCGCCCGACGTTATACACCCTTCCGGAAACGCCGTTGGTGCCGAGCAGCCTGTAGGCTCTCACCACATCGCGGACATCTGTGAAGTCGCGCTTTGCAGAGAGATTGCCGACCCTTATGACCGGCTCGCGCAGTCCGGCCTCAGCCTCGGCTATCTGGCGGCAGAAATCTGATATCACGAAGATATCCGCCTGCCCCGGACCAGAGTGGTTGAATGCCCGTACCATTACGATATCCATTTTGTATGCGCGGGCGTAGATCTCCCCGAGCATCCCCTGACAAGCCTTTGTAGCCGCGTAGATATTGCCCGGATGAAGCGGCTCGTCCTCGCTGAGAGGACACGCGCCATCACGGATGAAGCCGTATTCCTCGCCCGAGCCGATGAGGACAGTCCTTGCCCTTCCGTATTCCCGGACAGCTTCAAGCACATTTATCGTGCCCACAACGTTTATCTCAGCCGTGAGCTGCGGACGCTTCCACGATACTGCAACCGAGCTCTGTGCGGCAAGATGGTACACGACGTCGGGGCAGGTCTTTTCAAGAACTTCCCCAACAGCGCCGCTTTTCAGTATATCCAGCTTTACAGTATCACAGCCGGTTATCTTTTCCTCCGGCAAGCAGGTCGCGCAGACCTCCCAGCCGCTGCTCAGGAGCTCACGGATAAGATAGCCTCCGACAAATCCCGCTCCGCCGATGATAAGTGCCCGCATATTTCACCTCAGAGCTTTCCGGAGAGAACTCCGCAAAGCCTTTCTATAATTAATTTTTCGTTAAAAACCTTATCGACGCGCTCCGCAGCAGCCTTTCCCATCTCCTCACGCAGCTCCCTGTCGTCGGCAAGCCTGTTTATGGCAAAGCACAAGGCATCCGTGTCCGATGGAGGCACTGTCATGCCGGTATCGCCGTGAATGCTGACATAAGGCACTCCCGAGGGCAGAGCGGTATTGATGACCGGCTTGCCGTAGACCATAGCCTCAAGCTGGACTATGCCGAAAGCCTCACTGCGTTCAACTGAGGGCAGAACAAAGATGTCACAGTCCGCGAAGGCTCTGCGCAGCTCCTTCTGCGGGAGAAAGCCCAGAAAATGTACTCTGTCCTCCATACCGTAATGCTTCACCCTTGCCTTCATTTCGGATTCAAGCGCACCCGCGCCGGATATGAAAAGCTCACATCCGGTCACGCCCCTGAAAGCCTCGATAAGTACGTCAATGCCCTTGTAATAGACGAGTCTCCCGCTGAACAGCACCTTGACGCTGCCGACGTAGGTACACTTATCCTCAAGGAAGTCTCCGGGTCTTACGCACCTGTACTCCTCCGGAACGATGCCGTATGGCAGGACAGTGCATTTTTCCCAGAATTCCGGGAGATACTCCGAGCCAATGATATGTCCTTCCGTAGCTACAAGTATCCGGTCTGCGCGCCTGAGCAGCTTATACATCAACGGCTTGTAGAGCTTCATGAGCTTTTTCTGCTTGACGATATCGCTGTGCCATGACACTATGACCTTTCCCTTGAAGCCGGAAAGCAGCAGGGCAGCGTCTGCAAGCGGGAACGGCACATGGATATGCACGACATCGGATTTTGCTGCCATTTCCCGGAATTTACGGATAAACTGCATCGAGAGCGGACATGAGAAATACGTTCCCATGCTTCCGCAGCGGGTCACGTCAACTCCGTTGATCTTCTCCCGTCGCATACCGCCTCTGTCGTCGCGGCAGACGAGTACCTTCACCGAAAAGCCCTCAGTTTTTCCGAGCTCCTCGGCGTACTGGCGGATGATCGTTTCAATACCGCCTATATGCGGATAATAAGCCTTATTGACTTCAAGAATCCTCAGCCTGCCGTCCACGGCAAAAGCCCCCTCTCGTTACAGTATTTCGTTATATATCTTATACAGCTCTTTTGCTGAATTTTCCCATGAAAAGCCTTCTGCTCTTTCAAGTCCGCGCTCTGACAGTTCCTTCCGGAGCTTTTCATCGGCGTAGAGTCTGTAAAGTCCCTGAGCTATGCTCTTTACGGAATAAGCGTCGCATATCACCGCACAGTCACCCGTTACCTCCGGCAGCGAAGCCTCACCCGAGGCAAGCACCGGTACTCCGCAGGCCATAGCCTCCAAAGGCGGCATACCGAAGCCTTCATACAGCGAGGGGAAAACGAATGCCAGTGCCCCGCACATAAGCGGATTCATGTCCTCCGAGGGGACGTATCTGGTGAATATAACCTTGTCCTGCAAGCCCAGACGTTCGACCCTTGCGAATATCCCGTCATACAGCCAGCCCTTGCCTCCTGCAAGGACGAGCTTCGGCGAGCGCTCCCCGAGCTTGCGGACGAGCGCAGCATAGGCACTTATGAGCCTTTCGAGGTTTTTCCGCGGCTCGATAGTTCCGAGGTACAGGAAGTAGTCACCCTCGATGCCAAGCGAGGCTTTGACCTCCGGGATGCGTTCCGGCTCGGTGCAGGGGTGGAATTTTTGCAGGTCAACTCCGCATGGCACGACCCTTATTTTTTCTTCATGCTGCGGAAAATATTT
>ODAI013998339.1_pt1 | contig 17121 bp, 20 predicted proteins | sample 1539321 | NCBI WGS metagenome assembly ODAI01 (sample SAMN02144231, study PRJEB22623) | gut metagenome | biome: sheep rumen | host: Ovis aries | place: New Zealand | reverse complement strand
TTTTTGGTGAGTGTGAGTGCAATAGAATATCAATTCATTGCGCGAGAACTCGCCGAAAAGAACGCAAAATATGCCGTCAGAAGCGGGTTCGTATTATTCTCGGCTGGTATGAAAGACGGGACGACTGTTTTGCAGCGCAAACGATGACTTTTAATATGGTTTGTCGCTTAAAAACGAAGTCATACACAAGTATTACAAGGTTTTTATGCGGCAGGGGATTAAAAGACGAGCTTGCGGCGGTTAAATTATTATTGTCGTAACAGGCTTATCTGCGTTCGGCTCGGTCGTCTTTTATTCGTAGCGTTCGGCAAGAGCAAACGCGACGACTTTGCCGCCGATAGTAACTTTAACGTACGCCTTTTCGATTTCGGGGGCGGCGAGCCTTATTTCTTTATATCTTTCGGTTTCATCGAAAGCGTAAAGAATTTCGCCGTTTTCGCCGATAACTCTTATCGTATAAAAGCCGTCTATAGTATCGTTATTCGCGCTTTCATAATAGTCTTGACGTGAGTTTTCGTCAATTATATAAACGCCGATAAACAGTTCCTCGTTCTCGAAATATCCGTAAGCTTCCACGCGTTCTTCGATTGCGGCGGAAGTGGCGAATACCGAACGAAAACGCTCGTTTTCGGTTTCGCTGTCGACGACGGTAAGCGTATATTCCGTCTCTTCTTCAAGGTCGTAAAAAGTGATAAATCTCTCGTTTATTTCATATTCGCCGGTGAGAGTATCGTCGCGGTAAAGTCGCGCTATAAGCGGTTTATCTGAAGTTGAGGATATTTCAAAGGTAAGTGAGTGAAACGAGGCGAACACGAGCGAAACGTTTACGGAAAGCATTGCCGCCACGACAAGTACGACGAGCGCCGCGGCAGAAACCGCGGCGGTTGCGAGCGTCGCGGTAAGTTTTATTGCCGTATCCGCCGCGCTCGGCGCGGCGGGCGTCGCCTTGCCTTGGGGGTTAGGAGTTTGGGTCTGAATCTCCTCATACAGCGAATACTCGGTTTCGGAGTAGGTAAAGTTGCCTTCCGCCGTCTTTTCGTCGTTAGCGTAAACGTGCTTGTTTTCCGCTTTATGGAAGGAAGAAATACCGTCCGAATTATCTATTTTTAAACGATTGAATTCGTCCATTCGGATTATTAAAGATCGTTTCTTTCCGCTTCGGGGATCTTTTTCCCGAGTTCTTTCTGCTCCTCGACGAATTTTTCCGCGTCTCGGCGCTGTTTTGCGGTTGCGTCCTCGAATGCCGCGGGTTTATTTAAAACTATCTGCGGGAACGGGATATTTATGTTGTATTTATCGAAGAGAAGTTTGAATTGTCTGTTCATATCCCTTTCTACTTGATATTTAGCGCCCTCTTCGCATTTTGCGACGAACTTGATTATTACCGCGGAGTCGGCGAGTTCGGCTACGCCTTTATAGAAAGGTCCTTCCTTGATGTCGGGGATATTTTCGCGTATACTATCAAGATTATCCTTTAAGATTGCCTCGACGCGTTCGAGCGATTCGCCGTATTCGATGCTTAGGTCGCAACACGCGAGGGAGAGTTGTTCCGTCATATTTATCACGGTTCTCAGGTCTGAATTATTGATGATCTTGACGTTGCCGCCCGCGTCCATTATCTGCGTAGTGCGGACGCCGATTTCTTTGACCGTGCCGCGAAATCCGTCCACCACTACGATATCGCCCACGTCAAAAACCTTTTCAAACACGATAAACAGCCCCGCGATTATGTCGGCTATAAGGGGCTGGGCACCGAGACCTACGACGAGTCCGAGTATCCCTACGCCCGCAAGAAGCGCCGTGGTATCTACGCCTAAGGTTTTAAGGACGTAAAACACGAGTACTATCGCGGCGGTATATTTTATAAGCGAGCAGAGAAGATCGATCATCGCTCTGCCCTTTTTGAGAAGTTTCGCAGAGTTTTTAAGTAAAAGCCTTGATAGGTAACTCACTCCCAAAACGAATACGACGTAACTTATCGTCCTGATAAGCGTATTCGGATTGCCCGCGCCGGAAAAGATATTGAAACTTCTGTAAAAGTCGCTCGTATCTTTGAAGATCGCTTTCCCGAAAATCAAGATTGCCGCATACAGAATAAGTATTCCGTAGCCGACGCGTCTAAGTATGAATTCCACCGTTATTTTCTTTTTAGTGTCCGACATTTTATTGCTCCTTATTTATTTTGTCTATAACGTCGCCGAGGAAATTTCCTATCGCCTCGACTTCTCCTTTATCGACCTGCGCGGAAAGTTCTGCCTTTATCGGCAGCCTGCCGAGTATTTTAAGCCCGTATTCTTCGGCGACTTCGTCGAGTTTACTTTTTCCGTAAGGGTATATCTTTTCCCCGCAATGCGGACATTCTATATAACTCATATTTTCCACTATGCCGTAGATTTTGACGTTCATAAGTTTAGCCATTTTGACCGCTTTTTCGACTATTACCGATACGAGTTCCTGCGGAGTTGTAACCACTACTATTCCGTCTATCGGCAGAGATTGAAACACGGTAAGCGGCACGTCGCCCGTTCCCGGCGGCATGTCTACGAACATATAGTCCACTTCTTCCCACAAAACGTCGGTGTAGAACTGTTTTACGGCTCCGCTTATGACGGGGCCGCGCCAGACTACCGGTTCGTTTTCTTCGCCGAGAAGTAAATTCATCGACATTATTTTGATGCCTTGGCTCGTTTCTACGGGGTAAATAACTTTTCCGTCCTCGCTGCCGCAGGCGTTTTCGGTTATTCCGAACGCCTTTGGGATTGACGGACCCGTAATATCCGCGTCGAGTATCGCGGTTTTATAGCCCTTTCTGAGCGCGTTTACGGCGAGAATATCCGTTACCATGGATTTGCCTACGCCGCCCTTGCCGCTCATAACCGCTATCATTTTACCTATTTTGGTAGAGGGGAGAGGCTGTGCCATAAATTCGCTTTTTTCGCATTTTTCGCCGCAAGACGAACAGTTTCCGTTACAATTACTCATATATTTTACCGGCCTTTATTTTAATATTATTGTATTTTTCGTGCTGTGGTATACCGTCTGGTTCGGTACAGGTTATTATCGTCTGAATACCGCTTAGCGAACTTAAAAGTCTGCCTCTTCTATCGGCGTCGAGTTCGCTCATCGCGTCGTCCAAAATGAGAACGGGGTATTCGCCGAATTCGCTTTTGAATATTTCGGTTTCGGCGAGTTTAAGCGAAAGCGCCGCGGTGCGCTGTTGCCCTTGCGAGCCGTATACCCTTACGTCCTCGCCGTTTACCTTGATTTTTATATCGTCGCGATGCGGGCCTATCGTGGTGTGTCCGCGTTCGACGTCCGTCTCAGTGCGCTCGGATAGCGCGGTGTAAAACGCCTCTTCGATCTCCTTTTCGTCGCCCGAAAATTCGGTTTCGCCCGACAATGAGAGTTTTTCCGCTCCGCCGGTTACCGCATCGTGCGCGGCGGCGGCAAAGGGCGAGAGTTTTTCCAAAAACTCGGTTCTTCGCTTGATTATTTTAGCGCCCGCCTCGGCAAGTTGCCTGTCCCAGATAGGCAAAGTGGCGTAAATTACGTCTTTGTCATCGCTCTTTAAAAGATTGTTTCTTTGCGAGAGGATTTTTTTATATTTTTGCAGGGCGTAGAAATAGCCCTTGGATAGTTGCGATAGCGAAATATCCATAAACCGCCGTCTGTCCTCGGGGCTTTCCTTGACGAGTTTTAATTCTTCGGGGCTGAAAAACACCGAATTGATGTTTCCGAGCAGTTCGCCTATTTTGGAAACGGGAACGCCGTTTATCTTGACGGATTTGTTTTTATCCGGATAAAAGGTTATCTCGACGCTCGTTTTCCCGAATCTCGTTTCCGCCTCGCCGTAAACGTTTGCAAAATCCGCGCCGTAGCGAACGACTTGCTTATCGCGTGTGGCGCGCGGCGAATATCCGGTGCAGAGGTAGAATATCGCCTCAGCCGAATTGGTCTTGCCTTGCGCGTTCCCGCCGCTTATTATATTTATGCCGTCGGAATATGCAAATTCTTCTTTAGAATAGTTTCTGTAATCCGATAAAACGAGTTTTTTTATAAGCATTTTAAAAAGCCTTGATTTTTTTCGACGTTTAGTATATTATATAATATAAAGAGAAATTAGTAAAGCGTTTTTTCGCTTTTTCACGGCAGGGTGGCTATGGAAACGTATGAAATTTTATGGAATAAAGTATTGGAAGTACTCAAGAAAACCGTCAGCATGATATCTTATTCCACTTATATAACGCAACTTAAACCGGTCGATCTTTTGGGTACTACGCTCGTTTTGTCGACCAAAACCGAGATGTTTGCGTCCGAAGTCGCGGTAAGATTGCAAGACAAGATCCGCGACGCGCTCAAAACCGCCGAAACGGGCATAACCGACATAAAACTATTCGTCGGCGACGGCAAAGAGGACTACCTCGCGCAAAAAGGCGTGGCCTCGATAAAAGACGAAATAGAAAACACACCTATAAACCCGAATTACACTTTCGACACGTTCGTAGTGGGCGACTCGAACAGATATATGTGCGCGGCGGCTAAAGCGGTTGCCGACAACCCCGGCGAGAGTTATAATCCGCTCTTTATCTACGGCGGCGCGGGACTGGGCAAAACGCATATGCTCCACGCTATCGCAAACCAGATAAAGCGCAACAACCCTCTCCTTAACGTTCTTTACGCCACTTGCGAAAAGTTTACCAACGACCTCATAACGACGATACGCCAAGGCAAAGCGTATTCGCAAGAGGGCATGGATTTTCGGAATAAATACCGCCACGTTGACGTGCTTATTATCGACGACGTGCAGTTTTTAGCGAAAAAACAGTCCACGCAAGAGGAGTTTTTCCATACTTTTAACGAACTGTACGCTCAGAACAAACAGATAGTCTTATCGGCGGACTGTCTGCCGAAAGATATCGAACTTCTCTCCGACAGATTGAAAACCCGTTTCGAGGGCGGGCTTATGGCGCAGGTGTTGCCGCCGGACGTGGAAACGAAGATAGCGATACTCCAGAAGAAAGCCGAGATGAAAAAGAATATCCTCTCTCTCGACGTCGCGCTCTATCTTGCCGAGAACTCCGAAAGCGACGTCCGTTCGCTCGAGGGGCTTTTAAACAAGGTCATTTTCTTTTCAAAACTCCACGAATGCACTATTACTTTAGACTCGGCAAAGGCAGCGTTGAAAGAATCGGTTTCGCCCGAGAACAAGCAAGAAATAATCACTCCGGACGATATAATAGACGCCGTATGCTCGTTTTACGGCATAAAAAAATCCGACCTTACGGGCAAGCGCAAGAACAAAGAACTCGTCGAGCCGAGGCAGATCTGCGCATATTTAATGACGGATATACTCTCTATCCCGCTCATCTCGATAGGCGAGGCGTTAGGCGGAAGAGATCACACGACGGTTATTTATTCGAGGAATAAAATCGCCGAACAGATGAAAGAAAACACCAGAATACTTACTACCGTAAAAGACATACGCAATCTTATACTGAAAAAATGACGGAATTTATACAAGGACGATTCGACGCCGTCGTCATCGGCGCGGGGCATGCGGGCTGCGAAGCGGCGCTCGCGCTCGCGAGGTTAGGCGCAAAGACGGCGATACTGTCCGTAAACTTGGAAAACATAGCGTTCATGGCGTGCAATCCGTCTATAGGCGGAACGGCGAAAGGTCATCTCGTTCGCGAGATAGACGCTCTCGGCGGCGAAATGGGCGTAAACGCGGACAAAACCGCGTTGCAGATAAAAATGCTCAACCGCGGCAAAGGCTCGGCGGTGCAATCTCTTCGCGCGCAGTCGGATAAGTTCTCGTATCACGCGCTTATGAAACAAACGCTCGAAAAGACCGAAAATCTCTCTGTGCTACAATGCGAGGCTACGGAAATACTCACCGAAAACGGAGAGGTAATCGGCGTTAAGACCGCTTTCGGCGGGATACTTCAATGCAGGGCGGCGATACTTTGTACTGGCGTATACTTAAACGGCAAAGTAATTGCCGGCGAGTGGGAAAAGCACTCCGGACCTTCCGGCTTTGCTCCCGCGGACGCGCTTACCGCAAACCTCGTTTCGCTCGGATTTAACGTCCGACGCTTTAAAACGGGTACGCCCGCGAGGATAGACGGCAAAACGATAGACTTTTCAAAGATGGAGCGCCAGGACGGCGAGACCGACGTCTATCCGTTTTCGTTTATGACCGAACGCCTGCCCGAAAAACAGCAGCCTTGCTATATTACCTATACGAACGAAAAAACGCACGAGATAATTTTAAACAATCTCTCGCGTTCGCCGCTTTATAACGGCAGTATTTTATCGACCGGTCCGAGATATTGTCCGTCGATAGAGACCAAAGTCGTCCGCTTTGCGGATAAGGACAGACACCAGATTTTCATAGAACCCGAGGGTAAGGATACCGACGAATACTACGTTCAGGGAATGTCGACTTCGATGCCGCCGGATATACAGATCGAAATGTATCGCAGTATAAAGGGTTTAGAGCATTGCGAGTTCACGCGCTTCGGCTATGCGATAGAATACGACTGCATAGACAGTCTCGACTTACTTCCGTCGCTCGAATTCAAGAAGATAAAAGGGATTTTTTCGGCGGGGCAAATCAACGGTACGAGCGGCTACGAAGAGGCGGCGGCGCAGGGTCTGATTGCGGGAATAAACGCCTATAGGTCGATTAACGGCTTAGAGCCGTTTGTTTTAAGCCGCGACGAGGCGTATATAGGCGTGCTTATCGACGACCTCGTTACAAAGGGTACGGACGAGCCTTACAGAATGATGACTTCGCGCGCGGAGTACAGGCTTTTTCTTCGGCAGGACAACGCCGACAGCCGCTTGACCGAAAAAGGTAGGGCGATAGGGCTTGTTTCGGACGAGAGATATAAAAAGTATCTCGACAGAAAGGCGCAGATAGAGAAGTTAAACGAAGAGATAAGTAAGAATATGCCGCCTAAAGAGGCGGAAGAGTTCGTTCTCTCTTACGGCGGAAATCCTTTGCAGGGCGGAATAAGCGTCAAAGATATGATAAAGCGCAATATTCCGCTTAAAGCGATAATGGATAAATTCGGGCTTTACGGCGAATACGCCTATGACATTTTAGAGCGCGTCGAAACCGACGTCAAATACGAGGGGTATTTAAAGCGGACGTTAGAGCAGATAGAGCGCCAAAAAAAGACCGAAGAGAAATTATTGCCGAAAGATATAGATTATCGACTTATAGGCGGACTTAGGTTAGAGGCGCAAGAAAAACTCGAAAGGATACGCCCCATATCTCTCGGGCAAGCGGAGCGCATTTCCGGCGTAAATCCCGCGGACATTGCGGTTTTAATGGTGTATTTAAATGGAAGAAGATAAGAAGAAAGAAGTCGGCGAGAAAAAGCCGCAGGAGAAGAAACCCGTAAAAAAGTGCAACGACGATTTCAAGCGCAAGTATTTTGAATTTTACGACGATATAAAGATAAGCGATCGTCAAGATTGGTAAAACTCGCTTATTTACTTTTTGACTTTTATTTATATTTTGAGTACTCAATAAGTACGGAGGAGAAAGATTTATGACGAAAGTTGCCCTTTTGGGGGATTCGATCAGACTTTTAGGGTACGGAAACAAAGTTCCCGAATTGTTAGGCAAAGACTACGAGGTCTTTCAGCCGGAAGATAATTGCAGGTTTGCGAAATACACGCTCCGCATGCTTTTTGATTTAAGAAACGACCTAAAAGATTGCAAAGTTATTCATTGGAATAACGGATTGTGGGATATATGCAGATTGTTTGACGACGGCAAAACTTTTACAAGCGAAGCGGAATACGTTGACAACATGCTAAGGATCGCGAAGATATTGAAAAATATCACGCCAAACGTGGTTTTTGCGACCATAACGCCTGTAAGGAAGGAACATCCTTACAATCGTAACGAGGATATTGACAGGTACAACGCAATCATCGTTCCCGAACTTAAAAAAATGGGTTTTGCAATAAACGACTTGAACGGACTTATAAGAGGAGATATAGAAAAATATATCTGTGACGATTTAATTCATTTGAGCGAATCCGGTGCGGATATTTGCGCGGAGCAAGTAGCGAAGTATATCAAGGCTTTCGGCATATAATTCATAAGCCGAAATAAATTTTGCGTTCATAACGAAACGCCGTATCGTTTACTTTGACTATCCGAATAAAAGCCTACTGCTATAAATGCGATAGGCTTTTAATTTTCTCTTAAATTCTAAAAACTTTTTCTTTCGCATAAGATTAATATACGGAGGAATAAGTTTGTACTACGACATAGACCTTAGGGTAATAAAAGAGGCGGAATATATCCTGAAAGAGCAAACGACGGTGAGAAAAGCGGCGGAGAAATTCGGCATAAGCAAGTCCACCGTGCATTACGATATGATACGGCGACTGCCGAAACTCGACGCGGCGCTCTATGCGAGAGTCAAAAAACTTCTCGGGATAAATCTTGCCGAAAGACATATCCGCGGCGGTATGGCTACGCGCGAAAAATTTCTTAAAGACAGGTCGCGGAATATAAAACAAAATGTTTGACGGGTTATTTTCTTCCATAGGGCTTTCGGAAGAGATAGCGCCTTGCGCATACCGCTATTTCGTCGCGGGCAGGCGCGGCGGGAGGTTCGAGGGCGTAAAAATCGAAAGTTACGGCGAAAACGAAGTCGTATTTTCCGTGCGCTGCGGAAAACTTATCGTAAACGGCAGAAATCTTTCCGTAAAAAAATACACCGAAAACGAGGCTGAACTTTCCGGCGAGATAATCGGAGTGGAACTTAAATGAACGGGCTTTTGATTCGGTATAAGATAAGCGGGGGACGTCTCGAGTACCTTTTGAAGTGGTTACACGATAAAAACGTCGAAATCCGCGACGTAAAAGTCGATGAAAGTGCAATCTTTTTGACGATAGAGCAAAAAGACAGTAAAAAACTTTTTGCAATTTCGTCGAATATGTGTTATAATATTAAAAAGATAGGGTATAAGGGTAAGTATGCTCCTATCAAGATATTGTCGGAAAAAATAGGTCTGGCAATAGGCGGATTACTGTTTATCATAGGCGCGGTAATTTCGGACAACTCCATAAAAGACGTGGTATACCTTGCCGACGCGGCGGAGTTTAAAAGCGAGATAGAACGCGAGATAGCGGGAGAGATAACTTCGGGGTTTTTCCGGGTTTTTGAAAACGACTATTCCGCGGTGGCGGAAAGGATAGCGAAATCGTCCGAAGAGATAGCGTTTATAAGCGTTAAAAAGAGCGGCAAAAGGCTTATCGTCGAGGCGCACAGGGCGAAAGAAGAGCCTCAAGTCAAGGCGATAAAAAAGGACAAGATCGTATCGACGGTAAACGGCACCGTGGGCAGAATAACCGTCCTCGGCGGCACGGCGAGAGTAGGCGTGGGCGACGAGGTAAAGAAAGGCGACGTAATAATAGACGGCGGCTACACCCACGGCGACAAGTCGGGCGAAACGTATGCGCTCGGCGAGGCGGAGATAATCTGCGAGTACGAGTACGAATACGAGGGCGTCGGCGAGGACGCGGCGATAATCAGTCGGGCGAAGGCGCTCGCTTTGACAGAAGTCCAAGGCGAGATAAAGAGTATGCTCGCCGAAGTGAAAAATGAGGGGGAACGGAAGATTTGGGGCGTAAAGGTGCTTTATTCCGTATGGATATATGAGTGATTTTTCTCTTTCCGTAGACGCGGAGAACGTTGCGAATTTAACGGATCTTCTCGGCGTGTACGACGAGAATTTAAACGTAATAATGCGCGAGACGGGAGTAAACGCGAGCGTAGACGGCGTGAAGATAAAACTAAGCGGCGCTCAGGACGACGTATTGCTTGCCGAAACGGTGCTTGTTAAACTTCTTTCGATAATAAAATCGAAAGAGCCGTTGGACAAGTCCCGTATAATTTACTGCGTGGAACTTGCCAAAGAAGGCAACGCCGACGGCATAGAAAAAGTAATGTCGGGGGTAGTTGCGATAACGTCCAAAGGCAAGCAGATAAAGTGCAAGACTCTCGGACAGAAAAAATACGTCGACGCCATAAAGCGTAACACCGTCGTTTTCGGCGTGGGACCCGCAGGAACGGGCAAGACGTATCTTGCGGTCGCGATGGCGGTTTCGGCGTATAAAAATAAAGAAGTTGAGAAGATAATCCTGACGCGTCCGGCGGTTGAGGCGGGGGAGAAACTCGGGTTTTTACCGGGAGATCTTCAGACTAAAGTCGATCCGTATCTTCGCCCGCTATACGACGCGCTGCAAGAGATGTTGGGGCTTGAGAACTACGGCAGACTGATCGAGCGCGGAACTATCGAGATAGCGCCGCTCGCGTATATGCGCGGCAGAACGCTTTCAAACGCGTTCATCATCTTAGACGAGGCTCAGAACACGACGAAAGAACAGATGAAGATGTTTCTGACGCGTATGGGCGAAAGCAGTAAAATGGTAATTACGGGTGATTTGACGCAGATAGATCTACCCGACGGCAAAAAGAGCGGGCTTAAACACGCCGTAACTATCTTAAAGGGTATAGACGGCTTGGACAGCGTGTTTTTGACCGCTAAAGACGTTGTAAGGCATCCCCTCGTTATGGAGATAATAAAAGCCTACGAAGAAAACGATAAAACAGGCGAAAGAAAAGAGAAAAATGTTTAAACAATCACAGAAAATCAAAAAATGGGCGAGGGCGGATTACGCGAGGACGATAGCGCTTTTCGCACTCCACACAGCGATATTGTTTTTAATATTCGTGTTCGCGGCGTTTATAGAATCGAACTACGATTTTTCGGCAATGCTCGGCTTGGTGTTTTCAAGTCAGAATATCGAGATAACAATCTATATAGTCATTGCGCTCGTGCTTGCGTCGGTTGGAATGTTCCTGTATTTTTACAGCGAGCATCGTGATTTCATACGCTTTGGCAAAAACGTAAATCTGTTATTCATCATAGTTGAAATATCAATCGTCGTAATGTATCTCGTCGGGCATTTCATAAGCGTTTACGCGCGCCCGTTCGCGCTCTGCGCGTTGCTTGCGCTGCTGCTTATAAACAGGCGCACCGCGATATTTTTAAACACCGTAGTGTGCATACTCATGTTTATGGCGGATATATTCGTGGCAAATTCGTTTGCGGGCAACGTTCAGTACTATTCGGCGCTCGTTATATGCTATACCACGAGTTTGTTCGCGATATATCTCGTCTACGGTCTGCGTTCGAGGCTTTTGGTTTTCGTAATGGGTTTCGCGATCGCCGTTCCGGTAATAATCTGTTGCATTAGCCTCGAGTTCTCGGACTTCGTCGTCGCGCCGACCAAGTATATATTATTCGGCTTGACGTCGGGGCTTTTATCCGTAACTCTAATGATGGCGTTACTTCCGTTTTTCGAGAAGATATTCTCGGTGATTACCGATTACCGTCTCGCGGAAATAACCGACCATAAATCAACGCTTATAAAAGAACTTATCAGTCACGCGCCGGGAACTTTCAATCACTCGCTCGTAGTTTCCACGCTTGCCGAGTCCTGCGCGAACGCGATCGGCGAAAACGCGCTTCTTGCGAGGGCTTGCGCGTACTACCACGATATAGGCAAGTTGAAACAGCCGCAGTTTTTCACGGAAAATCAACAAGGCTATAACCCGCACAACGAATTAAGCCCGGAACTTTCAACCGACATAATCCGCTCGCACGCGAAAGACGGATACGACTTAATACTCAAATACCACTTGCCGCAGATGCTTGCGGACGTAGCGTTGCAGCACCACGGAACCTTGCCGATAAGATATTTCTACGTCAAGGCGCTCAAATACACCGAGGGCGAACTCGACATAGCGAACTATTCCTACCCCGGTCCCAAGCCTCAGAGCAAGATCGCCGCGATAATAATGATAGCGGACGGAGCAGAGGCGAAAGTCAGGACACTTTCCGACCGCTCTCACCCGAAAGTGGACGCGGCGGTAAGGGAGATTATAGAAGAACGTATGAACTTCGACCAGTTCTCCGAGTGTGAACTTACGATGAGGGACATCGACATAATAAGGGCGACCATAACCAACAGTTTGGCGGGCGTATATCACGACAGAGTGGCTTACCCGAAACTCAAATTCGGCGGGAACAAGAATTGACTTATGATAAAAATAATTACAGAGGGCGACAGCCCGTTTGATTTAAACCCCATAGCGGACGCGGTAAACGCCGCTTTTCCGCAAAAATACGAATTAGGCGTTGAAGTGAATTTCGTAGAAGAGGACGAGATACGCGCGTTAAATCTCGAAAACAGAGAGATAGACAAAGTGACGGACGTGTTGTCTTTTCCGTATACAGACTGTCAAAAGGGCGAAGAGATAGATATATCCGATTACCTTGACGAGGTAGAGGACGGAGAACTTTTAATAGGCTCGGTCGCGGTGTGTTTAAAGCGCGCCGAGGAGCAGGCGAAAGAGTACGGACACAGTTTAAAGCGCGAGGTGTATTATCTCGTTTTGCACGGAATTTTGCATTGTCTGGGTTTTGACCATATAGATAAGGACGACGAGGCGGAAATGACCGCCGTGGCGGAAAAAATAATGACGAAGTTGAACGTTTTAAGAGGCGAAAATTGAAAAGCGGAAGAATATCCGTGGTAGGCAGGGCGAACGCGGGCAAGTCTACGCTTATAAACGTATTGGTAGGCGAAAAAGTTTCGATAGTCTCGCCAAAACCTCAGACCACGAGAGACAGGATATACGGAGTTTTAACGACCGAAGATTATCAGATAGTTTTCGAGGATACTCCGGGGATATACAAAGCCAACACTCTTTTAAACTCGCGTATGCAAAAGTCCACGAGCGCGGCGGCGAAAGATACGGACGTAATAATGTTCGTTATCGACGGGCATGCGGGATTAAAAGAGGAAGACATCGCCGAGGCGATAAAATACTCCGAACTCGGCGTTCCGTTCGTACTCGTAATGACGAAAACGGATATAATGCCGAAAGAGCGTATCGCGGAAGAACTCGTGCGCCTTTCCGTCGTCGAAAAGGCTGACGATATCATAGCGGTATCCGCCAGAAAGGGCAAGAACATAAAAAAACTCCTCTCGATTTTAATAGATAAACTCGAAGAAGGAGATTATATTTTCGACGAAAACGCGGTGTCGGACAAGTCCGAGAAGTTTATGGTGTCCGAGATAATGCGTGAAAAGATACTTCTTAAATTCGATAAAGAAGTGCCGCACGGCGTGGCGATAGCGGTAAACGATTTTTCGCTGATGGATAACGGCGTATACAACGTCGATTTGGATATAATTTGCGAAAAGCCCGCCCATAAGTCGATTATCATCGGAAAACAGGGCAGAGCGATAAAGGAAGTAAACACTTTTGCAAGGGCAGCGATGGAGAAGTTTTTAGGCGGAAAAGTGTTTTTGACGACTTACGTTAAAGTAAAAGAAAATTGGCGCGATCGCGCCGATCTTTTGTCGGAATACGGTTACGGCGAAAACGACGAAGAGGAATAATACTTGAATTACCGCGCATACTTCGGTTATGAAAACACCGGAAAAGGCGGCGTGGGAACTCTTTGAAAAGACGGGCAATCCCTGCTATTACATGCTTTACAAGAAATTGACTAAAAGATAAGTATATGGAAGAAAAAGTACTTGGTATTACCCTAAGGAGCGTAAACTATAAAGAAAGCGACAGAATACTGACCGTTTTCACGCTCGAAAAGGGGAAAATATCCGTTTCCGCGCGTGGGGTAAGAAAAGCCAACGCGAAATGGAAATGGGTCGCCGAGCCGTTTTGCTTTGCGAGGAGCGTTATCGCCGAAAAATCCGGCAGATTTACGCTCAAAGAGAGCGAAACGGTAGATTTTTTCTATCCCGTAAGGACGGACATCGAGAAGTATTACGCTGCGTATTCCGCGCTCGAGTTTACCGACGCGTTTATGCAAGAAGAAATGGTATCGCCGGAATTTTTCTACGTTTTGGCGGACTTTTTAAAAAAACTGTGTTACGGCGAGGAGAAGCCGAAAAATCTGCTCATAAAGTTTTTTGACGCCGCGCTTAAACTGTCCGGGCAGCAGGTCGATTTTTCGGACTGCGGGAGGTGCGGCAAAGAGATAACGGGAAAAGTGTTCTTATCCCCCTACAGCGGCTGCAGCGTATGCGAAAATTGCAGAGAGCCGAGCGAAAAAGAATATTCTTTCGATACCTATCAATACATAAAAACTTTGCTTGAAGGTAAAGACGTGTATAGCGGCGACAGCGCCAAAAACGCGCTTAAATTTTACTATTACTATATAAAGACGGCGTGCGGAGTGGACATAAAATCCGTATCGGTCCTGAGTGAAATATGAAATACAAATTATATATGTTCGACTTCGATTTGACAATCGCGGACGCAATCGAGGCGACTAAAACGGCTTATAGGCGGGCTTTTGCCGCCGTCGGCGAGACTTTCGACGACGAAAAAATATTCTATTATCTTACCGTTCCGCTTAAAACGGCGTATTATAAAAGCGAAGAACTCTACGCCGTTTTCCAAAACGAATTTTTTATTTCTTCAGCCGAGACCAGCGGCGACGTTACATTTTACGACGACGTGTTTCCGTTGCTTGAAAGGATAAAGGCGGAGGGTGGGAAGATAGGTCTGGTAACCAATCGCAATCCGTCGTTTATGCGGGCGTTTTACGAGCGTCACCCCGAATTTGAAAAGATAATGGACTGCGTTATAACGAGCGGGGACGTAAAAGAGCGCAAGCCCTCTCCCGAGCCTATACTAAAGTGCCTTGAGATTATGGGCGTGGACGGAAAAGACGCCGTATATATCGGCGACGCGCCGAACGATTATAAATCCGCGGTAGCGGCAGGCGTCGATTTTATTGCGATAGACAGATACGGTTTTAATCTTTTGACCGACGCGAAAAAGGATTTAGCGGATATAGCCTAAAAAATTCAAGCGATTAAAAAAGCGCGCCTAAGAAGAAGTTTCTTCTTAGGCGCGCTCGGTATATTCGGGTTATGAATCCGCCTTAAATAAGTTCGGCGAGTTCTTGCGCTTTAAGCCTTGAATAGGTTTCTGAAGTTTTTGTTATAGGTAAGTAAAATCCCTATCGCGATAACGAGTACGAGGTCTATAAGAACGTAGGAATTGTATGCCAAACTGTAAATAAATACGTTTTGACCTTCCGCATACGCGCCGAACGCGAACGCGCCCGAAATGACGTGCGAGATATATCTTCCCGCTCCGCCGACGATCGTTCCTATCGCGAATTTTGCCGCCTCGGGCAGAGTTTTGACGTCTTTGAGTATTCCCGCCAAGCCGAGTGCGGCGAACGCTATCGGATAATCGAGCAGGAACTGAGCGGGGTGGATTATATACGGGCTTTGAAGGCTTTGCAACACGCCGTAAATAAGTCCGACGAAAATACCTTTTCTCGCACCGTAGATATACGCGTAAATTATGATCGGGAGCATTGACGCGAGAGTTATAGATCCGCCTTGCGGCATGGAAAAGAGTTTAACGTAAGAAAGCGCGTAAGCCATCGCGAGGCAGACGCCCGCGCGGGCTATCTCTTTAGTGGAGAGCGGCGAGCCGTTTTTGCCGAAGAAATACGCCGCGGCGGATAACGCCGCCACTAATATCAATGCCGAAACGTAGAGCGCTACAAGACTGAAATTAGTTCCGTCGGCTGTATAATACCCGTCGCCGTCAATGTGTTTGGAATAGTATACCGCTATCAGCACGAGCGAAACGAGAAACGCGACGGCGCATATCGAAGAAAGAATATATATCGTCTTTTTAACGTTATTCGCGCCTTTTAGTTTAAGAATATAAACCGCGACGCAAGAGCAAAGCGAAACGGCGAGAGTTGCCGCGAGCGGAATCAAAACGAAGTAGATTACGTCTTTACTGACGTAGTTTTTATCGAGATAAGCGGCGTTAAAATGCTTATAAATATCGAGCGCGAGCATGAGCAAAGACACCGCGAGCGCGTAGAATACGATCGCTACGGCGAAATACTTTACCGCTTTTTTAAGCGCTGCGGTCTTTGTGAAGTAAGTTACCGCAATCATTACGATAAGCGCTCCGAAAAGCGCGATAGATACCCATTTGACGTAAGGACTTAAAGCGTCAACTAAGTAATCGGTTAAAAAATTGAACATAAATATTCTCCTTTGCCGAAATTACGGCTAATTAAATTGACATAAGGCTTTCAAAGTGTTAAAATAAATCAATAATAAATTATAAGGAAACAGCAATGAAAGCGATTGTTACCGTTACAGGAAAAGACAGAATCGGCATTTTAGCCGAAGTGACGAACGTGATCAGCGAAATGAAATGCAACGTGGAAGATATTTCTCAAACGATAATGCAAGGCACTTTCGTAATGATAATGATGGTATCGACCGACTTGTCGCCGTATTCGTTCAACGATATTAAAGCCAAGGCTGACGAACTCGGTAAGAAGTCAAACCTTACTATAAACGTACAAAGAAACGAAATTTTCGACGAAATGCACAGCGTGTAAGATCATGATAAACAACAAAGAAATTTTAGAAACCATAAAGATGGTCAGCGAGCAGAATCTCGACGTGAGAACGGTTACGATGGCGATAAGCCTCTTGGATTGTATCTCGGACGACGAGAAACGCTCGGCGCAGAAAATTTACGATAAGATAAGCCGTTTATCCGAAAATCTGGTGCCGGTAGTAAAGAATTTAGAGGCGGAATACGGTATTCCCATAGTGAATAAGCGAATTTCCGTAACGCCCATATCGCTCATCGGCGCGGCGAGCGGCGGGTATATCTCGCTTGCACGCGCTATGGACAAAGCGGCGAAGAACTCCGGAGTGGATTTCATCGGCGGATATTCCGCGCTCGTTCAAAAAGGTATTACGAACGCCGAATACGACTTTATAAATACTATTCCGGAGGCGCTTTCCATAACAGACAAAGTGTGTTCTTCGGTAAACGTCGCCTCGACAAAAGCGGGTATCAATATGGACGCGGTGCGCCTTATGGGCGAAACCGTCTTAAATACCGCGAAGATAACCGCGGACAGAGACTCGATAGGTTGCGCAAAATTCGTAGTATTTGCAAACTCCGTAGAGGACAACCCGTTTATGGC
>ODAI010816348.1_pt1 | contig 17124 bp, 19 predicted proteins | sample 1539321 | NCBI WGS metagenome assembly ODAI01 (sample SAMN02144231, study PRJEB22623) | gut metagenome | biome: sheep rumen | host: Ovis aries | place: New Zealand | reverse complement strand
TGATGGTGATGGTTCCAGCGGCGGAGGACTGTAGGCTAATCACGATGATTACAGGCCTGTCTAGCGTCACAGTCTTGTCTAACGTTGCGCTTGAAGTGTAGTTCTCCGTCTGGGAAACGTACTGCATGGTGCTCGCGTCCACATATCCGAACGCCACGCGCGGAGACGAGCCGCTGAAGCCTATGTGCATGTGGTACGTCCCAGCGGGGAGCGGCTCGGTGTACATGGACAGGCCACCCCACGCAGAGGCCACGTTCAGCGCGAAGGTGCCATCGCCGTTGTCAGCCAGTGTCCCGCCAGAGGCGTTAGGATTGAACACATATCCGGCGGGTCTGTTGTAGTTGCCAGCACAGAAGCGGTCGTTTGGCAGCAGGTTCTTCCCCGCCACCGTGAGCACGGGACTCGCTGCGCTGCGTATCTCCTGCGGGTAGTCGGGTCGCGGGGTGGGCTTGCCGCCCGTGTATGGCTCGTAGGCGGTGGCGGTAGAGCCCACCTCTAGCTGCACGTTGGTGGACGTGGCACGGTAGCTCACGCGCACGTATGCCGCCCCCGTGGGTGCCGTCTGCGTGGTAGGTCCGCTCGGGAAGGTCGAGAGCACGCCTTGGTCGGCGTCGTACCAGCAGCCGTAGGCGGACCCTCCGCTCGTGCTGTTCGGTGTGAAGGTGTACGTGGTGCCAGCCACGACCGGGATGTAGTCGCTCCTTCGCCAGTCGGTTGCGCTGCCCGGGTTGCCAGACGAGTTGATGTAGCCAGTCTCTTCGGTGCTGCGGTCCAGCAGGTTCTTCCCAGTGGTCGTGACGTGCTCGCTCGCGCCCAGCACGCCCAGCGCAAGCATCGGTCCCGCGTGCGCGTCGGATGCGGTCACGGGGTTGCCGTCCAGCTCGCCCGTGAGCTGGTTGCCCCACAGCCAAGCGTGCTCCTGCTTGATGCCATCGGGTGCCAGCTTGGCGTCGGTGACGCTGTTGTCCTGCACGGTCGTAGTCCACTCGGGGTGCGCCGCGAGCTGCGCGTCTACCTCCGCCTGCACCCGCTCTGGTATGGAGTCGGTGACCTCTGTGAGCGCGTCGATTGCATCCTGAATCGCCGTGTCATAGCCCTCGGGAACTTCCTTGTCGGCCAGGGCGTCTGCGAGGATGCTCACGAAGAAGCTCTGTGTCGACGCGATAACCGTGGTTCCCTGCGTCAGCTCGAAGTAGGCGTTGCGCACCACGCCGGGCACCGACGCCGCCTGCGTCTCGTCTATGGTGACGGTGGCGGTGCCGTCGCTGTAGGTCGCGGCCTTGCGGTAGTAGTGCTCGCGGTCGGGCAGGGGCATGACGAAGTAGGCCCCGAGGCCCGTCTGGGTCAGGCGCTCCCCGTGGTCGTACAGCTCCGCCTCGATGGTGGTGCCGTTCTTGTCGCCCTGGCGGATCGTGATGCCGCCGTAGGCCGGACCTATTGAGTAGGACGGGCCCTTGTTCAGGTCTAGCTTGAGTTGGTAGGTGTTCACTTTGCCTCCAATGCTTCGAGACGTTTTGTGATGGCGTCTGGCTGCACCTGTTGCTGGTCGATTCGCTTAGACCCCTAGTCGGCGAGCTTGTGCTCGCGGATGTAGTCGCGGACCGCCTCCACGTGGCCGCGCAGGCCCTCGTCCACCACGAAGAAGGACTCCTTGTTGCCGTTGCTGATGAGGTCGCCGGTGTCGGGGTCTATCTCGTCATAGGTGTAGCTGATACGGTCGCCGCCGTTGATGGTCAGGGCCATAAAGCTGCTGAGCTGCTTCATGAGGTTCCTCCTAGCTCGTCTCTGTAAAGCGCTTCTATCTCGTTGACGTATGCCGCGGCGTCGTATGCCAGCGTCTCGTCGCCGTCGGCCCACTCGGGGAGGTCCTCCGGGTCCCACAGGGTTCCGTGGTCCTCGAGGTGCTCCGTCTCGTAGCCGGTCTGGTGGCAGGCCATGCGCCAGTCGAAGCGGAGCCCCGGCGTGCCCTCCACCACGAAGTGCGTCTGGTGCTTCTCGGCCACCCAAAGGTCGCCGGGGCCGCACTTCTGCAGGAACACCTGATAGCCGATGTCGGTCCGGGCCGTCTCCGCGAAGATGGCGTCCACCTCCACGAAGCAGAGGCCGTCCTCGCCGATGGTGCCGCTGCCCACGTCCTCGAATAGCGGGCTCGGCGTCTCGAGGCAGTACAGCAGGCGGTCGCCGTAGCTGTCCGTGCCAACGAGGCGGTTCTTGGTGCCGGTGACAGAGAGGTTCCCGAGCACGGTGAGCGCCTGCTGGAAGTTGGCGGTGGTGTAGGTCATCCACAGGCCGCGGGAGCTGGTGGCGCCGCTCTGCTTGGCCAGCACGCTCGAGCGCGAGTAGCCGAGGTCCATGAGCTTCGTGGTGCTGAGCCTGATCGAGACTCCGTCCGACGAGTTGCCGTCGCCGGTGTTGAACCTCATCATGATCGGCGTCGAGAGTCCGGCTGACGAGTAGATTCTGAGGGCGCGCGCCGAGTAGATTGCCGCGTCCTTCGTCTGGTTCGCCACCTGGTGGGGCACGATCACGAGGTCGCCCTCTGGCTCGTAGGCCGTGCGCTCCCCCTCGGAGTAGATGCGCAGGCCCTTGATGGTCTGCTCGGTCGTGACGCCGTTGAAGATGCCCGTCGCATCCGTGAAGGTGAAGTTGCCGAGGTTGGCGTACACCTTCGCTCCGCTCCTGTAGCCGTCCAGCGTCATTACGAGGCTGTTGTTGAACACGGCGCCGTTGGCGTTGAGCTGGAACAGGATGTTCCCGTCACTGTCCCTCTGGATAAGCTCGCCAGCGTCGAGGTCCCATCGGGCCGTGCCGTCCGCGTTGCCGATGTAACCGCTCGTGATGCTCACGACGGAGATCATTTCCGCCGCGACGTGTCCGCTGGTGAAGACGGTTTTCCAGTCCCAGTCGCCCGAGCTGGTCTTGCTGTTGGCGATGCGGATGGTGCCGCCCTTGATCTCGACAACGCTCCCGGCCTCTAGGCCGCTCGTCGGGTCTGCCACCGCCACGTCGTAGGTGCGCAGGCCCTGCCCCTCGGTGATGTAGGTGTAGCCGCCCGTGGCGTTGGCCTCGGTGTTGAGGCGCCCGAGCAGCGCGCTCAGGTAGGTGGCCGTGGTCTGGAAGTCCGAGCCGCTCGACACCTGCTCGCCGAGCGCCGCGACGGAGGTCGCTATGTCGGAGAGCTGCCCGGCCAGCGTCTGCTGGGCGTTGCCGATGGTGAGCTTCACGTCCGAGGGGTCCAGCAGGCTCTGCTCGATGCGGATGACGCGGGACGTGATGCGCAGGCCGCCCTCGGTAAAGGTGCGGTCCACCACCACGACCTCGTCCCCGAGCGCCACGCCGTGGGCGTCCATGCCAGCTTGGACGAACTGCGCGACGGTCGCCTCGTAGGAGACGATGGGGCGGCAGTATTCGCTTTTGTGGGCCTGCGCCCACGTCAGCAGGTCGGCGGGGTCCTCGTAGGTGTCGTTCTTGATGATGAGCGTCGGGTACTCCCAGCCGCCCGCCCCGTCGGGCACCCGCGTCAGAGGCACCGCCTCGGAGTCCTCGAGCCATATGACGCCGTCGTTGACGCTCTCGATTGACGGGCGCCGGGTGTAGCCGCCCGCCTCCGTCTCCATCGACTTGCCCAGCGGCACGATCCTGCAGGGCCACACCTCGTCTGAGACGATGCGCTTGATGCTGGTCACGTCCGCGCCGTAGTCGAAGCGGCGGGTCGCCGTCGTGACGCCCTCGTGGGCGAGCAGGTTCACCTGACGCGCCGCCACGCCGGTCGTGGTGACGGTGATGGTCGCGGTGATCTCGCCGCCCCACCGCTCCACGACCGTCTGCATGCCCTCCCATCCGCTCCTGCGGTAGAAGCTCGCGGAGGACATGGCTGTGACGGAGATGGTCCCTATGGTCCAGCGGCTGGTGCCCGCGAGGGCGCACTCGAGCGCCGTGCGGGCCGTCTGCGGGACGGACGCGTGGCCGGGGACCACGCCGCACCCGTACTGGTCGTTGATGAAGGTCGCGCTCAGGTCGTACTGCAGCGACCAGACGCAGTAGTACTCGTGCGCCATGGCGCCGCCTGCGGTGTGGTAGTCCTCGACGCCCAGCACCACGTACTCGTGCCATATGCCCATGCCGTCGCAGATAAGCAGGCGGTTGGTCTTTTCCAGCTCCTGCATCGTGGTCAGCGTGATGGAGTGCTCACCGTTGACCTCGGATATGCTCCGGGCGTCGAGCACCCGCGCCGGGTCTATCTCGCAGACGAAGGCATCGGTGTGGTCGAAGACCATCAGGCGCGTCATGCGCTCCATGTCACAGCCACCTCTCCTCCCACGTCACGGTTGCGGTCCCGTCGCCTACCGTCTGTAAGGTGTGCCGTCCGGGCGTGAGAACAAACCAGTCGCACTCCGGCATGAGGAGCGTCGCCACCCCGTCCATGGTGAGCGTGCGGGCCTCGCAGTCGAACACCAGCGCGCGCGTCGCGCTCCTGTCGAAGGACACCGAGAGGAAGTCGGCATCATCGAGGGTGATTCGCCACGAACCAGCGCGCGACAGCGCCTCCGGGACGCTTATGACCGGCGACGCCGGGTAGGTGCCCCCGACGTTGAAGGTCCGTGACCCGCTGCTCGACACGGTCACGGTCCTCTGTGCCCCGTGCAGCGTCGGGTCGTATGCCGTGAAGGTAACGTCGAAGCGCTCCGAGTTGACGTAGCGCGCTATGTCGTCGCCGCTCTCGGGGATGGCGAGGTAGTACATCCCGTCGTCGATGCTTATGGCGAGCGGCTTGGGCTCGTCCACCGCGAGGATCCCGGCGAGCGCCCGGGCGGCCTGCTGCCGCTGGGCGAGGTCGGTTCCCATCAGGGAGAGCGTCAGCGTTATGGTCCGCGTCAGGAGGCGCGAGCCGGTGAATATCGCCCCGTCCCGTCCCGGCACGTTCTCGCTGCCGAAGGTGCGCGGCAGGAGGCTCGTGCGGAGGTCCGAGACGTGGCACAGCGCCGTGAGGTCCGTGCCGTTGAAGGTCACTGTCGTTCGTATGCTCATGCGGCGGCCGCCCTCTCCCTGCGCGTGCGACGGTTGATTGCCTCGGCGATGCGGTCGATGTCGGCCTCCTCGCGTATGACCACGGTGTCCGCTATCTTCTCCACGATCACCGTGCCGCCGCCCTTGTTGGCCATCTCGGAGACGATGCCGCGCGCCATCTCGCCGTAGGTGCGGCGGTTCAGCGGCAGCGCCGCCTCCCTGCCCTTCTCGCCGATGCCGACGAGTGATGCCGAGTCGAAGATGCCGCCCTTGGCGTACCAGCTCACCGAGAAGCTCGGGATGCTCAGGATGCCGCCCACGTCTTTCCAGCTCCAACTGATGTGCGGGAGCTTCGGCTTGGGCAGCGACCACGAGAACTTGAGCAGGTTCTTTATCCTGTCCACGACGTTGGAGATGGTGGTCTTGATGCCATTCCACGTGTTGGAGGCCGTCGTCTTGAGGCCGTTCCACACGTTAGTGATGGACGTCTTGATGTTGTTCCAGGTGTTGACCGCCGTGGTCTTGATATTCTCCCAAGTGTTCGAGATCGTGGTCTTGATGTTGTTCCAGGTTGTCGTGACCGTCGTGGTGATGGAGGTCCATATCGCCGCGAGGGCCGCCTTGAGCGCGTTGAACTTCTCCACGCCGCTGTTGTACAGGTCCACGAAGAACTGGATCACCGCGTTGATGGCGTTGGCGACGTTCTGCTTGAAGACCTCCCACTGGACGGCGTTGTCGGCGAGGTTCTGCTTGATGACGGCCACGGCGTTGTTGAAGTCGGTGACGAGGCCGTTCCACAGGTTGGTGAAGAACTCCCCGAAGGCCTGCAGGATGGCCTGTCCCGCCTCGGTTTCGGTGAAGAACCAGATGAGGCCCGCCACGACGCCCGCGATGAGCGGCCCGAGCACGGCGAACGGCCCGAGCGCGCCTGCGGTCATGGCCGTCCAGAGCGCCGTGAGCGCCGCCGGTGCCCCAGCGAGGGCCGTCGCTATATTCAGACCCACCACGGCGCCCAGCGCCGTGACGATGCCCATGAGCGCCGCCTCCACCACGTCGCCGTGGTCGGCCAGCCACTTGAGGGCGCCGTCCACGAGGTCCACCAGCGCGGCGGCCATGTCCTTGACCAGCTGCGTGTCGCTGTCGGTCCAGAGCTTGCTTGCGAAGGATCCAGCGGCGTCCGCTATCTTGGACAGGCTGTCGCCGATGGAGCTGTTGTCCACGAGGCCCTTGACGTAGCCGATGGCGTCCCCTACCTTCGTCAGGCCGCCCATGATCGTGTCGGCCATGTCGTTGATGGGGCCGCTTATGTTCTCCACGCCGATAGCGTTGATGATGTTGGCCCAGCCGGTGCCGATGCGCCACTGCAGGTTCTCGAGTGCCGTGCCGATGCCGTCGGCGTTGGCACGCGCCTGCTGCTCGAAGCTTGCCATGTCGCGCCCAGCGACTTGGAACCCGTTCTGGTCGAGGTCGACCATGGTCCGCAGGAAGTCGTTCCAGCTGACGGTGCCGTCCTCGAGCGCGCTGTGCAGGTCCTCGGCTGATGCGGTCGGCCCGAGCATCGCCTTTGCCACGGCGGCGAGCTGCGGAGTCATGACCGACGTGAGGGACTGCCACTGGGCGACCGTCGCGCTGCCCTTGCCGAGCACGCGGTTCAGCACGCCCTGCGCCTGCGTGATCTCGCCAGCGCTCGCCCCCTGGGCGATCATGGCGTCAGTGAACGCCAGCGCGGCGTCGGTGGCGAGCCCCACGTCGCCGGTCGAGTCCGAGATTGCCTGCGTGAGCCTGACAACGTCCTGCGTGGACGCTGGCAGGCCCCTCAGACGCTCCATGACCTTCTGGATGCTCGCCTCGGCGTCGTCCGCGCTGTAGCCCATGGCCTCCATGACGCGCGGGAAGTTGCGCAGCGTGTCCGCGCGCTCGATGCCGACGCTCAGGCCGCTCACGATGTTGCGGCCCGCGCTCGTGGCCATGTTGCCGAGCGCCGTGCCGATGGCGCTGCCCTTGAGCACGTCCATGAAGCCGCCGGAGTACTGCTTGCCGCCCTCCGCGCCCTGCTGCCCGAGGGCGCTGTTGACGCCCTTGGTGAAGCCGCTCATGTCGGGCATCACCGTGATGTAGTAGGTGCCGACCTCAGCCACGGTCCCACCTCCTTAAAGTCTCAGGCCGAAGGCATCGGCGATGCTCTCGGCGTTGCGCTCCTCGCGCGTCACCATCTCCTCGTGGGCCTCCTCCTCGCCAGCCAGCCATATCGGCTCGGGCTCGCCGTCGTCCTTGCCAGAGGCCATGGCTCGGATGTCGACCTCTATCTGGCGCAGCAGGAAGGCCTCGGGCGAGTGCTGCCCCGCCGGGTACACGCTCCGCATGACGCGGCTCTCCTTGGGGAGCTGCGCTGCAAGGGCAGCGGCCCTGCGCACCTCGTCGGTGGTGTCCCCGCCGAGGTCGAAGCGCCAGAGGTTGAGGCCGTAGTACTGCTGGAAGTCGGCGAGCAGCTCGTCGGGGTGCCGGAGGCTGGCGATGGCGAGGAAGGCTAGTTTTTTGCGATGCCGCCCATATCCTCCACGACGACGGCGAGCAGCTCGGTCATGGCGTCCATGCCCTCGTCCCACTGGTCGTCGGCCACCTCGAGCCACTCGTCGTAGGGCAGCGGGTACTTCGCCGCGATGGCGTAGGCGTAGTATTCGTCCTTGCCCGCGAAGAGGCGCGCGATGGCGCCCGCGCTGCGGCGCGGGTCCCCGCTGTTGATTGCCTTCTGCCACTTGTACGACTTGAGGCAACGCTCGTCGTACTCGACCGTCATGCCCTTGAACTCGACCTCTCGCATTGTGCTTCCTCCCAAAAGACGCCCCCAGCCTGCAAGCCGGGGGCGTCGTCTCTCTTGTGTCCGTCAGTGCCTGCGCCGCTTAGGGGGTGACCGGTGCCGTAGTCTCGGTGCTGTCGATGAAGTCGAAGCAGCCGTTCCCGTCGTCGTCGGTGTTGTAGGTGATGGTGACCTCGCGCTGGGCGGCGGTGGTCTTGTTGGCCTCGAGGTCGCCGACCTCGGTCACCTTGCCGTCCGGGATGTACTTGGTCCAGGCGCGGTCGTCCTTGAGCAGGAGCAGGAAGACGTACTGGTAGTGCTCCGTGGCGTTGCCCCAGTTGTGGGCGACCGTGATCACGCCGTTTTCGTCGGTCACGTTGTCGTGGCCGTACTGCGTCCCGAGGGAGTGCCTCTTGACCTCCATGAGCGCGACCACGAGCGTCTCGGTGGCGCCGCCCTCAGTCTCGTCCAGGTTGTCGAGGTTGATGTCCTGGATGGTTTCGGAGCTGTCGCGGCTGACGGACTCGGTGAAGCCGTCGGTCGGGATGTAGCCGAGGCACTCCCACCCGGTGGGCGGGTTGCCGTTGGTAAGCCAGTCCTCCGCGCGGTAGTTGCTGGCGGTCGGGGCGCCATCGGCGGTGAGTGGGGCCGAGAAGAAGTAACCGCCCTTGACTCCACGGGTCGTGGAGACGTTCTTCTTGTTGTTAGCAGCCATGCTGCCTCCTTATTCGTCTGTGTTGATGTAGAGCCGCATGGCGGCGTAGTAGCGGGCCCTCCCGGTGGCGGTCCACTCGTCGCGCGCGATGGTGTCCAGCTCCACTGCCGAGAGGTAGGGATGGTCCTCTGCGGCCTCGACCAGCGCCTCGTGGGCGAACTGGGCCATGAAGAAGGCGTCGCGGTCACTCCTGCCCCAGCATGTGATGGCCATGTGGGGCATGATCACGAAGCCGTCAGTCTCCATGCCCTCGAGCGTCACCACCACGAGCCGCTCTGGCAGCCGCTCGTTCTTGGTGGCCGGTATCTCGGTTGTCACGGGGATGCCGCCGAAGGCCTCGGATAGGATCTCGAGCGTCAGTCTCACGGGGTCCATCTGGCCTCCTTAGTAGCGCCCGCGGCGCTTCGACCGGCGCGTGTTCGAGAACTTCTTGCGCTTGCCCTTGCCGGCGCCGTAGGTCCCGCTGCGCGGGGTGCCGCCGGACGCCCCGAGGGCGATTGACAGGGCGCGCGTGTAGCGCTCCCTGAACCACGAGCTTGTGGAGCCGTCGGTCGAGACGCGCGTGTGGATGCGGTTCATGCCTATCTGGGAGTCCATGACGTAGGGGCCGCCGCCGAGTCCCTCGGCGCGCGCCATGATGGCGCCAGCCTTGACCTCGCACGCCGTCATGACGTCGTTGTGGCTGTTCATGACGTAGCGGTAACCGTGCCAGCTCGGCTTGAAGTAATTCCTCTTAGCCAAGGTAGGTCACCGCCTCCACGCACCAGCTGTAGTCGCCTGGGGTGTTGCCCCTCATGTATGAGGTCGGTGTCCCCTCGACGGAGAGCTGCGCCCCGCCCAGCGCCCCGGGGGTCGCAATGAGCGCGGAGCGCAGGTCGGCGTCCAGCGTCTTGGGCAGGTAGAAGGTGAACCGGGCCACGTCGCCGTGGGGGCGGTCATCCTCTACGTCGTCCGAGGTGTCGGGCGCCGAGTGGCCGGGCGCCCAGCAGCAGGTCGTCTCGATGTCGGGGTCCTCCCCGTACTCGGGGCGGACGTTGCCGTACAGGTCGGGCGCGCCCCATATGGGCAGCCATATCTGGCAGGGGTCCGGGGTGAAGGGCATGGGAATGCTCAGCATCTGCGCAGCCCCCCTATCGCCGGGCGGATGGTGCCGATCACGGTGCCCCCGATGCCCAGCCAGCGCTTCTCAGAGGACGTGAGGTACATGTCCCCGCTGGGGTTGGCCACCGTCATGGACTGGCTGAAGGGCCCCATGGTGGCGCTCACGTTGGATACGCCGATGGGCACGCTCTCGCCGGTCTGCATGGCCCTCTCGACCATGTTGCAGGCCACCAGCTCGAGCAGGTCCAGCTGCTCCTCGTCGGAGGCGTCGACCTCCACCATCGCGCTCAGGATGGTGGAGGCGTCGGCCAGCTTCGCGGTGACCTCGGCCTTCTGCTCATCGGTGAGCGTCACCGACTTGTGGCGCTCGTAGTCCTCCCACGTCGCGTAGGCCATGGGTCACCACCTCTATTCGGTTGTCTTTGGCTTCTTGGGGGCTGGCTTGCGCCTCTTGGGCTCGGGCTTGAAGCCGTGCTCCTTCAGCACCTTCGCCACGTCCCCCTCGGCCTCCACTGCGTGCCCCGTGTAGGGGTTGATGAGGCGCTCCATGATTAGTTGGTGGCGTCGGTGAGCTTCACGAAGGCCGCGGCGCTCTTGACCACGAAGCCGACCTCTGCCTCGGCGCGCACGGCGAACATGTTGCGCTGCCACAGGTTGACCTGCTCGGTGCCGGTGTTGATGGTGGCCTCCTCGGAGATGGCCACGTTGATACCGTCCACGATGCCGTAGCGGGCCTGCGTCCAGTCTCCGGCGTAGCCGACCACGTTGGGGGTGCCTGCCTTGTAGAGGTGGCCGCTGCGCTCGACGCGGGCGCCGAGCAGGCGGGTCACGGCGCCGTCGGCGTTGGCGGAGTCGATGAGCAGCGGGCGGCTGTTGCCGTCGGTGGCGCTGAGCAGGATGCCCTCGCCCTGCGGGGAGATGGCCCAGCCGTTGAGGGTGCCGGTGGCGCCGACGGTGGTGTAGGCCGTCACGAGCTTGCCGTAGGTGCCGGTGCCGCCGATGCCCACGGCGGTCGCGCCGGTGAGCACGTCGAAGCCGGTGCCGGGGGCGGTGCCGCCGAAGACGGTGGCGTCGAACTTGGCGCCGATGGCGTAGGGCAGGCGGCGCACAAGCTCGCGGTAGAGGGCGGGCAGGTCGCGGCGGAACTCGTTGGAGAACAGCTCGATGACCGCGATCTTGTACGGGGTCATGGTCTTGGTGCCGAAGGTGGACTCAGAGACGGGCTTCTCGGCCGTCTCGGCCACGAAGTCGGCGACGGGCTCGCCGGTGATCACCGGGATGGAGACGCCGCTGCCCGGCAGGTTGACGCGCTGAGCGAGGCGCATGACGGCGCTCTGCTCGAGGGTGGCCGCCCAGATCTCGCGGCTCTGCTGCGGGGTGAGCTGGATGCCGGTGGTGCCGCGGTTGATGTCGATGGGGTTGGTAGCGAGAGCCATGTCGGCTCCTTTCTGCTAGTGGTTGAAGAACTGCTGGGCCATCTCGGCGAACTGGTCGGCGGTGCTCACGCCCTGCCCGTCGTCGTCGCGTATGACCCGGCTCCTTGGTGCTGCGGGCGCCGCCGGGAGCTTGGTTTCGCCCTCGTACTCCTTGGCGAAGGCCTCCATGTCCTCCCTGTCGGCGCAGTGGAGCAGCAGCCTCACGGGCACGCCTGTGGCCTCGGCCACCTCAGCCGCGTCGCTGCGGCGCTTGGCGTCTGCCTTGAGCTGTGCCAGCTCCGCCTCGGCGCTCTCGGCGCGCTTGGCGAGCTTCTCGGCCTCGCTCATGCCCTGCTGCTCGTACTCGTCCCACTTGTCGGCCTTCTCCTTGTTTGCCTTGGCGCGCTCCTCCCACTTGCGGGACTGCGCCTGCAGCTCCTTGAACTTGGCCTCCCAGTCAACCTCGGTGCCCTGCGACTCCTCCGTCGGCTTCTGCGGGACGTTCTCGTTCTCGGCCATGGCTGGCCTCCCCTCTGCCCGTGCGGGCGTCGGATTGCCCCGTGCGGGGCGCCTGCATATGAAAAAGGCCCCCGTGCGGAGGCCTGTTTTCGCTGGTGTTCGGTTGTCTACTTGAGGTTGTACTTCCACCGCATGACGGCGAGCGCGCCGTTGGTGTCGACGCGGTAGCCGGGCCGCTCCTGCGAGAGCCGGTCCACGCGCTCCGCGAGGTCGCGGGGCACGGCCCCGTCCCTCAGCATCGCGTTGGCCTCGCGCCACATGTCGCGGTACACCGTCGAGTCGTATCCGGGTATCCGCACGGCGTGGATGCCGCCTATGGCTGGCACGATGGCGCAGTCGCAGTGCGCGTGGGTGTGGCTGGCGCTCTCCTCGGTCATGAACCAGTACCCGAGGCCCGCCGTCATGAGGCACCATGCGCACGTCTCGGCCCCGACGGGGACCCTCGCGTAGCGGACCTCCCGGCTGTCGAGCTGCCCGTTCTTCCAGACGCCGACCTTCGCGGCCCGGTTGGCCTCGAACTCCACGCGGTCGCCGAGGGCGCTGGCCAGCCTCTCCTCGTCCCACTCGCCGTCGCCGAGGTAGCACTGGTTGTAGATGCCCCGGATGGCGATGAGCGTCTTTTCCCTGTCGTATGCGTCGAGGGCGCGCGCGTCGAAGTCGGACCCGGTCTGCAGGATGCTCATGCCGCGGTAGAACTGCGCGGCGTAGCTCCCCGACGCCTGCTGGGCCGCCCTGCAGGCACCCAGCACGAGGTCCTCCACCATGTCGCGGTCGCGCATGTCAATCGCCGACAGCGACTCCATGAGCGTGCCCCTCGACAGGCCGCTAATCTCGGAGACGCCCTGGGCGAAGTTGCGCAGCGCGTCCATGGAGAGCGTCGGGTCAGCCATCGGACCCCTCCTGCGGCTCCGTCGCGGCCTGCGCCTGGGCTCCGAAGATCTGCGCGAGCATCGCCTGCGCGTTGGCCTCGGTCACCTGGTCGTCAATCTCGCGGCGCGCGTCCTCGGGGACGCCAACCATCTTCCAGAAGGCGTCGGTCCCCGCGAAGCCCGGCACGACCCCTGCCAGCTTCACGGCGGCGTCGGCCATGCTCACGATGGAGGGCATCGCCGGGTTGGTGAAGTTGGGCGTGAAGTCGGCCCACTCGTCGGGAAGCTCGGCCAGCGGCACGTTAAGCTCGGCTGCGAGCGCCATCTTGGCAAGCTCGCGCAGCGTCTCTCGGCTGTTGTCGTTGAGGTCCTGGCACTCGATGATGAGCGGCTCGGAGGCCGCGTAGATGGCCTCGGCGCTGCTCGGGTTGTCGTGGACCACGCCGAGCTGGCTTATGGGGACGTTCGTCTCCCCGCTGAAGCGGGCCGCGAGCGAGCGCATGAAGTCGGAGTACTGCTGCATGGACGCCTGCTGCATCTGCATGAACTGCGGCATGACGCCGTCTTGGCCGTTGTAGCTCACGCCCATGATGTTGCCGATGTAGGCCTCCCACTTGGTCTTGCCAGCGAAGGCGTCGGCGTCCGCGCCGAGCAGCACCTTCTGCGGCGACACCGCGAACTGGAAGGATATGTCTCCGCCCAGCGCGCACCGCACGGCGCTGTCGGTGATGCTCATGACGGCGCGCGTGATGCGGGACTGGCCGTAGGGCTTGCGCTGCGTCGGGCGGTAGGCGAACGCCTCCATGAGGCAGCGGCCCATCGCGTGCGGGTGCGCCTCCCAGCGCCACCCGACCCCGGAGCGCCACAGCTCCACGTTGGCGCCCTCGTCGTAGAGCGTCATGGCCGCTATGCCTTCGCGGTCGAAGCGCAGGGTCATGCCGTAGGCGGTGCGCCCCATCGCGTCGTCCCATCTGGCCGCGGCGTGCTCGGCGTCGTGCATGTCGATGCGCGGCCCGCCCTCGGCCATGCCGACCGTTGCGAACGAGCACCCGTAGACGCCCGCCGCCTCGACCGTCTGGCGGTACTTCACATGGAGGTGCGAGCGCAGCGAGAGCCTGTCGAGCGCCCCCTGCGTCTCGTCCACGCTGGCCTTGAAGCCGTCGAAGCGCGAGCGCGTGGCCAGCGCCATGACCGCCTTGTTGGGCCACCCCACGACCGTCTCCACGCCGAGCAGGTTCGGCGGGGTGCTGATGCCGAAGTCCTTGAGGCGGTTCCTGCCGTCGTAGTAGGCGAAGCGCTCCCTGTTGCGCATGAGGTTGCGCTCCCACACGCCCAGCAGGTCCGCCAGCTCGTAGGCCCAGCGCGTCGGGAGCGACGCGGGAAGCTGGGGCATGTCGGGCAGCGCCTCGTATGCCGCCCATGTGTCGGGCTGCGGGAGGTCGTTGACCTTGCGGCCCCCCTGACCGTTCGGGTAGCTCATGGGAGTCTCGTCGCTCACCAGACCACCGCCTTTCTCTCGGGATTGCGCTTGGTCGTCATGGCCCCCCAGTAGGCGAGGGCGCACGCCTCTATCAGGGTCGCGTCGGCGTCCTCGGTCGACTGGAAGCCCCAGCCGCCGCCCGAGCCGAGGCTGCGCCTCATGCTGCGGGTGGCCGACATGTCGAGCGCCTCCTGCCCGTAGTGGGTGACGGTGCGCTCCTTGACGGCGTTGGCCAGCGCGCTGCAGGCCGCCGCCATGTCAGAGGTGCGGGGCCGCATGATCTCGTTCTTGGGCACCCGCTCGGCGAGCAGGCGCTCGGTCAGCGTCTGCGCGTTGCTCTGGCCGTCGATGAGGATGAGGGCGGCCCTCTCGGATACGTGCTTGAGCGTCTCCACGAACCACCCGATGCCGTGCCCGAGGCCGCGCGAGTCCACCACGTAGACGAAGGGGCGCCCGGTGCCCGCCCTGTGGCATGCTGCGAGCGTGCCCACGCTGCCGTCGGGGCTGAACTTGACGGCATAGCAGACGAGGCCCTCGCGCGTCGGGTTCTCGATGCGGCAGGCGCTCCAGTCGCGCTCGAGGATGGGCGCGGTCGTGGCTATCGCCTCCGGCCACCAGCCGAGGTGCTCGCGGGCGAAGGTGTCCGGGTTCATGGTCCGGGCGTCCTTCATGAGCGCGGGCTCTAGGAGCTGGTAGCCCAGCGACGGGTTGTACTGGTACCAGCGGACAACGTCCAGCGGGTCGCCGACCTCGGGGGCCGACCACTCGTGGATGCACCCGCCGACGTAGGGGGCCTCGTGCATGCTCGCCCTGATGGCGGCGAACTTCTCGCCCTTCAGGGCCTTCTCGGGGTTAGGCACGGTGCCCATGAGGATGGTCTGCGGGCTCCCGTGCGGGGCCGCCGAGTTGAGCGGCGAGAGCGCCGCGTCCTGCGCGTCGGTGTAGTTTTGGGCCTCGTCCACCACCACGAGGTCGAAGGTGCCGCCTCGCCCGGCGTCGTCGTTGCCGCCTCGGGTGCGGAACTCGATGCGGGCGCCGTTGGTCAGCTCGAGCACCATCTGGTTGGCGCTCGTGGTGTAGCGGGCCACGAGGCGGTTCAACTCTGGGAAGCGCGCGTTTGGGTCATTCTTGCGGGTGCCGAACTTCGCGCGCAGGCGGTCGAAGGCGAGCTTCGCCGTCTGGTACTCGTTGGCCGTGTGCAGGATCCACTCGCCGCGGATGATGAGGCCCTCGGTTTCGCGCGGGTCGCAGACGCCGGTCTTGCCGTTCTGGCGCGGAACCGGGAGGACGCACAGGGAGTTGAGCAGGCGCCCGTCGTCGTCCAGCGCCAGCCAGTCGTCCAGCAGCAGGCGCTGCCATGGGTGCGGGCTCATGCCGTATGCGTCGGCGAGGTCGGACGCGAGCCTGCCCTCCGTGCGGTTGTAGCTCCCGCACCACGAGTATGTAGGCGTCTGGCTGCCGACGCTCATGCCATGTCCGCCGCCGCCTTGAGGATGCGCGAGAGCGGGCTGTCCTCGTCGCGGGCGTCGTCCATGCCGTATGTCTGCAGAAGCTCGGTCAGCTGCTGCAGGCTCTTGCGGTAGTTGGCCATGAGCTGGTTGTATGCCTCGTAGATGGGGTGCTTCCTGATGCCGCTCTGGCCGCCGCCGTTGTTGTAGCCCACCACCAGCTGCGCGTCGCTCCTGTCCATGACCTTGCGGGTCTGGGCGAGCTTCCTGCACTGGAAGACCACGTTCTCGGCAAGCTCCACCGCGTAGGGCCGTATCTTCTCGGGGATGCCCGCGCACAGGCTCTCTGCCTCCGTCATGGCCCCTCCTTACTCAATGAGCGCGGCCTCGTGCCCGGTGAGGCGCTCCCAGCGCTCGATGATCACGTCGCAGTAGGCCGGGTCCAGCTCCATGAGGTATGCGTCGCGGCCCATCTGCTCGCATGCGACGGCCGTCGTGCCGCTGCCTCCGAACAGGTCCAGCACGGCGTCACCGCGCCTGCTGCTGTTGCGTATGAGCTGGGCGAAGAGCTTGACCGGCTTCATGGTCGGGTGCTCCGCCGATACCAGCGGCTTGTCGAAGCGCAGGACCGTCGTGGCCGCGTCGGGGGCCAGCAGCTCCTCGAGGAGCCTGCGCATGTCGGCCTTGCTCATCTTCTTGATGCTCTGCGCGTCGTCCACGACCGTCGTCTCGGCCCTCGTGGGCGCGAAGTAGTGTTGCGCGCCACCCTTCCATCCGAACAGGCAGGGCTCGTGCATCCACTGGTAGTCGCTGCGGCCCAGCGTGAAGTGGTTCTTAACCCAGCACAGCTCCTGCTTCGGGACGAGCCCGACCTCCTCCATGGCGCCGAACACCGCCGGGCCGTGCATGGCGGCGAACCAGACGTACCAAGAGGCGCCCGGCCTCATGGCCGCCTTTCCCGCGGCCATGGCGTCCTCGATGAAGCGCTGAAAGCTGGCCTCGTCATCGAACTTGTCATTGAGGATGACCTTGCGGTCGGTCCTCTGCTTGGCCAGCTTCGGGTCCCACTTGTCGGAGTCGTTCTGGTGGTAGGCCACGTTGTAGGGCGGGTCCGTGAGCAGCAGGTCGGCCTGCCGCCCGCCCATCAGGCGCTCGACCTGAGCGGGGTCAGTGCTGTCCCCGCACAGGAGCCGGTGGCTCCCGAGCGCCCACAGGTCGCCGAGCTTGCAGCGAGGCTTCTTGGCCTCGAGCAGCGGCTCGTCCTCCTGCACGCCGTCCAGCGTCTCCAGTACCTCCCCGGCCTCGAAGCCGTAGGAACCCCAGTCGAAGGCGGGGAGCGCCTCAAGCTCTGCCTGCAGGGCCTCGAGGTCGAAACCGGAGACCAGCGTGGTCTGGTTGTGGATGTGGACGTAGGCGCGGCGCTGCTCGTCGGTGAGGTGGTCGAGCGCGATGGTCGGCAGCTCCTCCATGCCCAGAAGCTGGGCGGCGAGGACGCGGCCGTGCCCCTCCACGATGACCGGCTTCCCGTCGGCGTCGTGCCAGATGCCCACCGGGTCGTTGAAGCCAAAGTCCCGGATGCTGTTGGCTATCTGCCACACCTGGTCGTCGGTGTGGATCTTCGCGTTTCCCGCGTAGGGCACGAGGCTCGCGGTGGGGCACATGGTCACGGTGAGCTGGGGCATCGGGCCTCCAAAAGTCGAAGGATTATGACAGAGGGGGCGGCCCGGAAAATAGACCACCCCGTCTGAAAGTGCGTTTTGGTGTGTGAGCCCT
>ODAI012952109.1_pt1 | contig 17125 bp, 14 predicted proteins | sample 1539321 | NCBI WGS metagenome assembly ODAI01 (sample SAMN02144231, study PRJEB22623) | gut metagenome | biome: sheep rumen | host: Ovis aries | place: New Zealand | reverse complement strand
TATAATTCCCGAAAAGGTCGAAAAGCTGAATAACTGGCAGTCGCCTATACAGGACGATTACATAGAAAAGTTTCTTGCAGAACATGAAACAAGACATCTTGATCTGACCGCAACAACAGATGCGGAATCGGCATACAAAGATGCGGATTTCGTTATTATTGCTGCGCCAACAAATTATGATCCGCAGAAAAACTACTTTGATTGCAGCGCGGTTGAAGCTGTTATTGAGCTTGTTCTCAAATGCAGTGACAAGGCGATAATGGTTATTAAATCAACCATTCCTGTTGGCTACACAGAAAAAGTCAGAGCCAAGTACAACACAGACCGTATCATATTCAGCCCCGAATTCCTCCGCGAAAGCAAGGCTTTATATGACAATCTGTACCCGAGCAGAATAATAGTTTCCTGCGACGACAACACAAAAGAAGCAGCGAAAACATTCGCCGCTTTGCTTGTAGAAGGAGCAGAAAAGAAAGATATAGATGTGCTTCACATGGGATTCACGGAAGCCGAGGCGGTAAAACTCTTTGCAAACACTTACCTTGCACTGCGCGTGTCATACTTCAACGAACTTGATACATATGCTGAGATGAAGAATCTCAACACAGCTGATATCATCAAGGGTGTAAGCCTTGATCCGAGAATCGGTGATTTCTATAACAATCCGAGTTTCGGTTATGGTGGTTACTGCTTACCTAAAGATACAAAGCAGCTGCTTGCGAATTATCAGGACGTACCTCAGAATATGATGTCGGCAATAGTTGAGAGCAACCGTACAAGAAAAGACTTTATCGCAGACAGAGTTCTTGAAAAGGCAGGTTACTATACTGCTTCTTCAATGTGGAATGCTGAAAAGGAAAGACCTCTCACTGTAGGCGTTTATCGTCTGACAATGAAAGCGAACAGCGATAATTTCCGTCAGTCATCGATACAGGGTGTAATGAAGCGTATCAAGGCTAAAGGCGCTACGGTCATAATCTACGAGCCTACACTTGACGACGGAACTACGTTCTTTGGAAGCCTTGTTGTAAATGATATAGATAAGTTCAAAAAAGGTGCAGATGCGATCATAGCAAACCGCTATGATTCTGTGCTTGATGATGTTGAGGATAAGGTTTATACGAGAGATCTGTTCAGGAGAGACTGATTTTAATAGATTACAGGAGATTAGAAAGCATGGATTTTCTTAATGATCCCCGTTTCAAAGGAATAGAGAAGTTCGGCAAAAAAATATGGCTCTCGTCCCCTACAATGCACAGCGATGAGCAGCGCTGGGTAGATGAAGCTATCCAGACCAACTGGGTCAGCACAGTCGGAGCAAATATAGATGCAGTCGAAAAAGCAATGGCAGAGTACATAGGCGTTAAGTACGCAGTAGGTCTTTCATGCGGAACATCTGCACTGCACCTTGCTACAAAGCTTGCAGGCGAAAAACTTTATGGTCAGGCTAAACCTAATGCAGGAACTCTTGCAGGACACAAGGTTTTCTGCTCGGATATGACTTTTGATGCTTCTATAAATCCCGTTGCATACGAAGACGGCGAAGCGGTCTTTATTGACACCGAAGCTGACACATGGAACATGGATCCTGTCGCATTGAAAAAGGCATTTGAGATATATCCCGATGTTAAGCTCGCTGTAGTTGCACATCTCTATGGAACTCCAGGGAAAATGGAAGAAATAAAGAGAATCTGCGATGAGCACGGAGCATTGATAATAGAAGATGCGGCGGAGTCTCTCGGTGCAAAATATAAGCTTGGCAATGAGTGGGTGGAAACCGGAACGCTTGGTGATTACAATGCAATTTCCTTCAATGGCAACAAGATCATCACAGGTTCGGCAGGCGGTTTATTCCTGACAAACAACAAAGACGATGCCGATAAGGTAAGGAAATGGAGCACCCAGAGCCGTGAAGCTGCACCTTGGTATCAGCACGAGGAGATCGGCTACAACTACCGCATGAGCAATATAATTGCTGGCGTTATCCGAGGTCAGATTCCATATCTCGATGAACATATATCTCAGAAAAAAGCAATTTACGAAAGATACAAAGCCGGTCTTACCGACCTGCCGGTTAAGATGAATCCGTTCGATGCAGAAAAAAGCCAGCCGAACTACTGGCTGAGCTGCATGATAATAGATGAAGATGCAATGGCACCTATGGTTCGCGGTGAGCAGGACTATCTGTGGAAACACGAAAGCGGAAAGTGCTCCCCTCAGGAGATCCTCGAAGCAATTGCCGCTTTTAATGCTGAAGGTCGTCCGATCTGGAAGCCCATGCATATGCAGCCTATCTACAGGACTTCTCCCTTCATCACTGTTGAAGGCAACGGGCGTGGAAAGAGCAATGCATATATCGCCGGTTCAGGTGCAGACGTCGGAGCTGATATTTTCAGAAGAGGACTGTGCTTGCCGAGCGATAATAAGATGACGGTGGAACAGCAGGATAGGATTATTGAGATTATTCATAGGTGCTTTGAATAAATGGTAGAACGTATGAAACACAAACCTTATGGTCCTTATGAAAGATTTATAAAGCGACCTCAGGATTTTCTATGTGCATTATTGGCAATTATTGTATTGTCACCTGTACTAATTATAACAGCTATAATTGTCCGCATTAAACTCGGTAGTCCTATCCTTTTCACTCAGGACAGACCTGGTCGAAATGGGAAGATATTTAAACTGTATAAGTTCAGAACAATGTTACCGCCAAAAGACGGTGTGATAGATCCAGCGCTGGACGGCACAAGACTTACTCCTTTTGGTAAGAAATTAAGAAGTACAAGTCTGGATGAATTGCCCGAACTTTTTAATATATTAAAAGGTGATATGTCTGTTGTCGGTCCTCGCCCACTTTTAGTACAATATCTTGAAAGATATAACGAGCATCAGGCAAGACGCCATGAGGTTCGTCCCGGATTTACTGGCCTTGCTCAGGTACATGGCAGAAACGCTATCAATTGGGAAGAAAAGTTCGATTGGGATGTAAAGTATGTAGATAATGTGACATTTATTGGAGATTGGAAGATTATTTTTGAGACAGTAAAAACCGTGGTTAAAAGAGATGGAATAACTACCGCCGGGGGAACTACTATGGGTGAATTTATGGGAAGTGTAGAGGAAAACGTATGAAAATCCTGTTTACAGGTGTTGGCAGACGAATTGAGTTAATACAAGCATTCCGAAATGCTGCGTTGGTTTTAAATAAGGACTTAAAAATATTTGGCGCAGATATTACAGATTCAGCTCCTGCATTGGCTTACTGTGATTTTACAAGAAGAGTTGTAGCTATGAGTGATCCAAGATACATAGATAGCTTGTTGTCTATTTGTTCAGAAGATCACATTGATTTATTGATTCCAACCATTGATACAGATTTGCTTGTGTTATCAGAGAATAAAGGGAAGTTTGAGACGATTGGTACAAGAGTCATGATTAGCGCCCCTGATAAGATCCGAATTTGTAGGGATAAGAATAACACCTCTCAGTTCTTTGTAGATTGTGGACTTCACGCACCAATGCCAGTAAATGATTGGCGTGAATATAACAGTGGTTTTCCCGCGTTTATAAAACCTAAGGATGGTTCCAGTAGTATCAATGCTTTTAAGGTAGAGAATGAAGAAGAACTGGAAGTATACGCCGGACAGGTTGAGGATTATATAGTACAGCCATTCGTGAGCGGTCATGAGTACACTATTGATATCTTCTGCAATTGGGATGGCGAGCCGATAAGCATCGTACCTCGTGAAAGGCTTCAGGTAAGAGCAGGAGAAGTTCTCAAGACGCAGATTTGCATGGATAAAACTATGATTGAGGAGTCGAAGGCACTGTGTAAAGTATTTAAGCCTTGTGGTCCGATGACTGTTCAGCTTATCCGCGATGTCTCGGGTACTGATTGGTTTATAGAGATCAATCCGCGTTTTGGCGGAGGGGCGCCTTTGTCCATGAAGGCAGGCGCAAGGAGCTCTGAAGCAATCCTGGAGCTTATGGATGGAGAAGCGGTTGAGGTGCATGATGTTGCCGATGGAGCTATTTATAGCCGTTTCGATCAGTCGGTGTGTATCACAGAAGGTAAGGGTCATATAAAAGGTGTGATATTCGATCTTGATGACACGCTCTATTCCGAGAAAGAGTATGTACGTTCTGGTTACAAGGCTGTGAGTGACTACCTTGGCGGTGGATATGAAGCAAAGCTCTGGGGCTTCTTTCAAGCAGGAAAGCCTGCTATTGATGAGTTGCTGAAAGAACTGGGACGAGAGAACGAGAAAGCAAAAGCAGTGGAGATCTACCGCACACATAAACCCAACATTCATCTTTATCCTGGTGTTGCAGAGATGATAGAGAAACTGAAGGCTGAAGATATCAAGGTTGGCATTATCACTGACGGAAGGCCGGAAGGTCAGAAAAATAAGTTAGAATCCTTAGGCTTGAATGATTTGGTTGATGATATTATCATTACAGATGAACTCGGTGGAATACAATTCAGAAAACCTTGTGATATAGCTTTTCGAATATTAATTACACGTTGGAGAATGAATCCTTCTGATATTGTTTATGTTGGTGATAATCCTGCAAAGGATTTCCAAGCTCCGCAGCAGCTGGGAATGAAGAGAATTTACTTTAATAATCCGGAGGGCCTCTACAGCAGCGGCAATAGAGGCGGAATAGAAAAAATTACGAAGATCATGGACTTGATCTAAACGAAGGAAAATCAAAAATGCGAGTATTGATTCTGGCAAATATTGACATGGGCCTATACAAGTTTCGGCGAGAGCTACTTGAGGAGCTGGTCAAGGAGAATGAAGTATATTTCTGCGTGCCTGATGGGGAGTTTGTAGAATCAATAAAAGAGATAGGTTGTAAATTTGTACCATGCACTCTTATGAACCGCCATGGTACGAACCCCATCCAAGAGCTTAAACTCATCAGTTTCTACAAGAAAGTCCTTCGGGAGATTAACCCCAATATCGTATTCACATATACGATCAAGTGTAATGCGTATGGCGGAATGGCTTGCGCGAGTCTTGGCGTCCCGTATGTTGCAAATGTGACTGGACTGGGTACAGCAATCGAGAACGGAGGATTGATGCAGAAGATCAGTCTGACGCTCTACAAAATGGGTCTTCGCAAGGCGCAGAAGGTCTTCTTCCAGAATACCGAGAACCGTGATTTTATGGTTAGTCGTGGAGTGGTTAAGGGGGCTTACGACATGCTCCCCGGCTCCGGTGTAAACCTAAACCAATATGAAGTCTTCCCTTACCCAGATGGTGAGACGGTTGATTTTGTCTTTATTGCACGCGTGATGAAGGAAAAGGGTATTGAACAATACCTCGATGCAGCAAAGAAGATTAGGAAGCGCCATCCTGAGACCCGCTTCCATATCTGTGGATTCTGTGAACAGAATTATGAAGGGCTTCTCAAGAAACTAAATGATAACGGTACGATTATTTATCATGGGCTGGTTAATGATATGACTGAGATCTACAAAATGATCTCTTGCACGGTTCATCCTACTTATTACCCGGAAGGTATCAGCAACGTACTCTTGGAAAGTGCTGCATCAGGGCGTCCTATAATCACAACCGATAGAAGCGGATGCCGTGAGGTTGTTGAGGATGGTGTGAATGGGTATGTTGTAAAACAGCAAGATAGTCAGGATCTGATCGAGAAGGTCGAAAAGTTCCTTGGACTGAGTGTTGATGAACGTAAGGCAATGGGATTGTCTGGGAGGGCTAAGGTTGAACGAGAATTTGATCGTAAGATTGTTATCCAAAAGTATATGGAAGAAATAGAGAGGCTCAGGAGATAATGGATTATAAGAAGATATTGAAAACCAGTAAGTCTCGAGCTGGCATACTAAATGTCCTAAGGTTTTTACCTGATTCAATTATGCTTCCACTGCAGTATAGAATTAAACTTGGAAGGAAATTAAATTTAAAGGATCCAAAAAGATTTACTGAGAAGGTTCAATGGTATAAGATTAATTACCGTAATCCTATTATGCATCAGTGCGTTGATAAGTATCTTGTCAGAGACTTTGTAAAAAGTAAAGGACTTGAGCATATACTGGTTCCCTTAATTGGAAAATATGATTCCCTTGACCAGATAGACTGGGATTTGCTGCCGGACCAATTCGTAATTAAGACAACACATGGGGGAGGCGGTGTGAACGTAATTACTTGCTCGGATAAATCTAAAATCAATAAAGTTGAGATGACCGAAAAACTTCAGTGTGGTTCTTCTCCAGTAAAAACAAATACTATGGGAAGAGAGTGGGCGTATTATGGATTGAAACCAGGTATAGTGGTGGAAAAATTACTGATTAATCGAGATAATCCTGCTGCAGGAGTTAATGATTATAAAATATTTTGCTACGATGGACATGCAGTATTTATAATAGTTGATGTGGATCGCTATATATGTCATAAGCGCAACTTCTATGATAAAAATTGGCATAATTTAAAGATCACTAGTGATTGTCCTGCGTCAGATAGAGAGATTGCCAAGCCTGAGAATTTTGATGAGATGATGTCTATTGCAGAGAAACTATCTGAAGATTTTCCTTTTGTCAGAGTGGATTTGTATAATGTTGACGGGAAAATATACTTTGGTGAATTGACATTTTATCCTTGGAGTGGGTATGTTCAATTTGAGCCCGATATATTTGATTATGAAATGGGAGATATGTTTCATCTTTCTAAATAGAAGAGATAGTTGTATTTGGAGAAATATAAAATGACTCTTGCTTTTTTTTATGACGGACCTTTGTATATTAACCCCAAAAAAGAAATATTTGGAATAGCGCTTAATGACAAAATGTTTCAGAGATATGAGCTTATGTGTGACAGGCTAATACTGTGTATGCGCCAAAAGCAGGTTTCCTCTCCGGAAGCTCTTTCAAAAATAACACTACCGTATATTGAGTTTGTTCCTTGTGTAAATCTTGCAACTCCGGCGTATTTTTTTAAAATATCAGAAGCGAGGAAAACGATAAGCAGTGTTTTAGAAAAGGTTGACGGTGCAATCATAAGACTGCCAAGTATGATCGGCGATATTGCTGTAGAGCTATGTTATAAAAATAATATTCCCTTTTTAGTTGAGTTAGTTGGTTGCACATGGGATTCGCTTTGGAATCATAGTGTTAAAGGGAAAATAATGGCTTTACCGCGTTTGATTAGCACAAAGAAAGCCGTGAAAAAGTCGCCATATGTCTTATATGTAACACAGAATTTTCTTCAAAATCGCTATCCTACAAATGGCAAGAGTATTGGCTGCTCAGATGTTGACATACAAAATATGAGCGAGGAAATCTTCAATAAAAGAGTTAAACATATAGAGAGTCATTCCGGAAGACTCAAAATCGGTACCTTAGCTGCAGTGAATGTCAGATATAAAGGTCAGCAATATGTGATAGAAGCTATTGGAAAGCTAAAAAAGCAAGGCATTGACAACTTCGAGTATCATATTGCCGGAAACGGAGATCAGAGTTATTTGAGGTCAGTAGCGGAAAAAAATAATGTTTCAGACAGGGTGTTTTTTACTGGCGGAATCCCTCACGAAAAAGTGTTTGATTGGTTGGACAGCATTGATATTTATGTTCAGCCAAGCAGAACAGAGGGGCTTCCCCGCGCAATGGCAGAGGCAATGTCGCGTGCGCTGCCGGTATTTGGGGCAAATACAGGAGGAATACCTGAACTTACAGAACCTGAATACATATTCAGTAATTCCCGGAATAATATAAATGAAATATGCAAAATTTTGAAGTCGTACATGTCCGAATCTATGCGCGCACAGGCTAAACGAAGCTTTGAAAAGGCTCAGGAATACAGTTCAATCGTTCTGAACCAGATACGTGAGGATTTCTACAGAGACTTTATAGAGTATGTAAACCGACAAAATAAATAACGAAAGAGGATAGTTCTTCTTGAATATCGCATTTATCAGTGAATCGTTATCCGGAGGCGGTGCAGAAAGAGCAACTGCAAATCTCGCAAACGGTCTTTGCTTAAAAGATGATATAAACGTAAGTGTTATAACCGGAGAAAAGAAGGATAATGATTATGAGCTTTCGGATAAGATCAGGAGAGTTTGCTTAATAAAGAATAGTCTTATTGCTGATTCTCGGGTCTTAAAACACTATTTGACAGAGAATGATATTGATGTTGTTGTAGGAATGGGTCTATATGTCAATTTCTGTGCCTGTTTGATGAACAGCAAGAATTTAAAAACAAAGGTAATCATTTCCGAAAGAAATTCACCTAAACATGATAATATTTCAAAGAAGAGCAAACTTTTGCGCTTTCTGATCTATAGACGTGCGGACGGATATGTGTTTCAGACAGAACAGGCTCGAGATTTCTATTCGAGAAAAATACAGGCTCGTTCGGTTGTGATACATAACCCTGTAAAAAACGATCTCCCGTACCGTACAGATAAGCACAACAAGGAAATAGTTGCTGTCGGAAGACTTATGCCACAAAAAAACTATGATCTTTTACTTAGAGCATTTTCGGAATTGCGTAAGAGAAATAAAGATTATATACTTCGGATATTCGGTGAAGGAAAGGAAGAAGAAAGGCTGAGAAATCTATGCAAGGATCTTGGAATTGAAAATGTGACCAGATTTGAAGGCTTTTGTACAAACGTGCATGAGGAAATAAAGGATTCCGATATATTTGTCTTGTCATCGGATTTTGAGGGTATGCCGAATTCATTAATGGAAGCAATGGCAATGGGTTTCCCGGTAGTAAGCACAGATTGTCCCTGCGGGGGTCCTAAGGAACTTATCAAAGACGGAAATAATGGTCTGCTTATACCTGTCGGTAATACTGAAAAGTTAATGGAGCGAATATTAAACCTCATTAATAATGATACGTTAAGGGAAACACTATCAGAAAATGCAATTAAAATAAGAAATACACATTCTATACATGCTATTATATCAGAGTGGTTAAAATATCTTAGTACAATAGAAAAGGTTAAGTAGAAATGAATGTAGTTATAAAAAAACCGACTTTTGTAAATGCTTTTATTGCATTTGTATTTGTTATTGGAGTTTTTGTAAGTTGTTTATTTGTTTCAGTTGATAATAGACCAACTTTCTTTTTTTACATGATAATGTTAGGACTATCTATGTTTATGGCTTTTATGGCAGATAGTGCTGATAATATAAAGACAGAAAAAATTTTTTTGTTTCTTACAATTGCTATTTTGGGATATGTATTTGCATTTAGAGCACAAACAGGAATTGATGACAGAGTATATATGAACCAATTCAACAGCATTGGAAATCAAGATTATTTTTCATTTATATTTTCAAATAATAATGAGAAAGGCTATCTTTCGTTAGTATATATTCTATATCATATTACCGGAGGAAACTATAATATAGCTCAAATAGTTATTTCATATCTTCCTTTTTTCACGTTCGGCATAGCTATTAATAGATGCAAAGGATTTTGTGATTATTCTATTATGGTATTGTTTATATGGGCGCTTTACTATCCAATAATAATGGGGGCAGGTCTTGTACGAATATTTATAGCCGTGCCAATAGTATTTGTTGGTATTACGTTCTTATTGGAGGATAAATTTAAGAATTTTGTTTTATGTATTATTTTTGCATCATTTTTTCATATTTCGGCATTGATTGTTCTTTTACTATGTTTGATAAAAATAAATAAAAAGTTTATATATAATAATTGGGGTATTTTGATTGTCATTATTTCTATTTTGATGCCTTTACTGCTGTTTGTATTAGCAAGATATATCATACCTTTGTTAGGTTCAAGATACTTCGGGTATCTTAACACGTCAGGCTTTTCAATTTCTATTGGACAATTTGATGTTCTTCCTATCATTCTATTAGGCATAATTTGTAAATATAAAATTAATAATATTGATAGAGAAAAATATACAATTGGTTTGATTTTAGCATCACTGTCTATTGTATTCTCGGTTTCATCATCAGTTGTTAATATAGGTAGAACAATCTTTTACGGAAATTTAGGCACATTGTTGATTTGTGCTTCGATATGTAAAAATAACAATTATAAGTGGTATGATTATTTAATTGTATTTATAATCGTTGCTTATGGATTTGTGTATATGATGTATACTGGATATTTACAGGCAATACACCAGGCAAATCTATTCCCATACAGGTCAATTTGGGGATGAAGGAGAAAAAAGAAATGAGCATTAAGAGACGTATATTGAATTTATTGCCAGACAAACTTTACCTTGAATTGATGTTTAAAACGCGGCTTGGATATAAGTTAGATCTGAAGAACCCCAAAACATTCAATGAAAAACTCCAGTGGCTTAAGCTGCATGACAGAAAACCAATCTATACAACAATGGTTGATAAATATGAAGCCAAAAAATATGTTGCGGATAAGATTGGTGAGCAATACATAATTCCTACTTTTGGGGTATGGGACAACCCAGACGATATTGATTTTGATGCATTGCCTGATCAGTTTGTTTTAAAATGCAATCATAATAGTGGACTCGGTATGTGCATCTGTAAAGACAAATCTAAACTTGATATAGAAGCGGTAAGAAGAGAGCTTTGGAAAGGCTACAGACAGGATTATTACAAGACAAGTCGTGAATGGCCATATAAAAATGTGAGAAGAAAGATTCTGGCTGAAAAATACTTGTCGGATGATACAGAAAATAGTTTAATTGATTATAAAGTTCTTTGCTTTAACGGATCTCCTAAATTAATCGAACTGCACCGAGGTAGATTTACGGATCATCAAACCCAAGACTTTTATGATTCTGATTGGAATTTGACGACTATTTCACAGACCGGAGTGGCTGAGTTCCAATCATCTAATGAACCTTTCCCGAAGCCGGATAAGTTAGATGAAATGCTCGAGCTTTCTAGAGTTTTATCTAAGGAATTTTCACATATTCGAGTAGATTGGTATTTAGTAAATAACAAACTATTTTGGGGCGAGCTTACTTTTTTTGACGGTTCAGGATTAGAACCTTTTGATAATATTAGTGATGATAAGATGATGGGTGAATGGATTGTTCTTCGATAATTGTAAAAATATGTCACGAAAAAAGAAGTTTATATTTAACACTTTAATATCGGTAATATATCAGATAATTGCAATCATATCCGGATTAATTATCCCAAGAGCCATCCTTTCGTTCTATGGATCCGCAGTAAACGGATTGGTCAATTCAATTACACAATTTCTTGGTATAATTACTTTTCTCGAAATGGGAATATCTTCTGTAATACAAGCCAACTATTACAAACCGATAGCTGATTCAGATATAATCCAAATAAGCAAGATATTTTCATCTTCAAAAAAGTTTTTCAGAAAAATAGGATATATACTTATAGCTTACGTAGTTGCTCTATGCTTTATATTCCCTTTTATTACCGAAGAACGATTTGATTTATTGTACACCGGGTTACTGATTCTTTGCATTTCTATTTCCAGCTTTGCTCAGTATTATTTCGGAATGAGTTATAATATACTGTTAAATGCAAATCAGACAAGTTATATAGCATATATTTTAAAAATAATCTCAATTGTTATTAATACAGTTTTATGCTTAATAATGATCGAGATGCAATGCTCAATACATTTTGTTAAGCTTGCAGCTTCATGTGTTTTTTTGATTCAGCCAATAGGAATGAAAATATACATTGAAAAGAAGTTTAAAATCGACCATAATATTAAATATGACGGTGAGCCAATAAAACAGAAATGGAATGGTGTTGCTCAGCATATTGCTTTTATAATTACTACAAGAACAGATACTATAGTTCTTACAGTGTTTTCAACGCTTGAGAATGTTTCAATATACTCAGTATATAATTTGGTTATCAATGGTGTAAATATGATTTTAGATACCCTGGGGTTGGGTGTCTCCCCACTTATTGGAGATATGTTAGCAAAAAAAGAAAAGGAAAAGATTGACGTTTTTTTTGGTGTGTATGAGTGGTTTATCCATACCGCTGTTACTTTTCTGTTTACTCTAACAGGTATACTTATAGTTCCTTTTATAGGTGTATACACTAAAGGTATAACGGATGCCGAATATATTGCACCTGTTTTTGCTGTTGTTATTACTATCGCAGGAGCTGCCAGGATGTTGAGAACACCGTATCAGACAGTGGTGTTAGCTGCAGGTCATTTCAAGCAAACCCAGACAAGCTCTCTTATAGAAGCGTTAATTAACATTGTATTGTCTGTTATAGTTGTGTTTAATTGGGGTCTTGTTGGTGTAGCAATCGGAACGTTTGTTGCTATGGCTTACAGAACAGTATATCTTGTGATATATAATTCAAAGAATATAATTTTCAGACCAGTAAAGTATTTTGTAAAAAATATTATTATCGACTGTTTAAGCACTGTAATAATGGTAGTTTCAACACTATGGATTTCAAAACAATGTGAGACGTATTGGGAATGGATTATCATGGCAGTTATAGTGGCTGTCCCTTGCTTTGTAGAAGTTCTTATCATAAACTGGTTTTTCTACAAAAAGGAACTAAAAAGCATAAAATTACTCATAAAAAAAGAAAGGAGCTAACATATGAAGAAAATCTTCATGATTCATCCCATAATTAAAAGTAAAGATGATATTATAAGATATTTGTGTATAAAGGATGAAGATGTAAAACAAGAGCTTGTTTGGGACGAAATTGATCCTGACTATATTATTGCTTCAGAACATATTTATACAAATCCATATTATTGGAATATATTTTTAAAACATTATAAGACCCCAAAGAATTGTATTTATATTTTTCATGGTGGAGAATCTGTATATACCGATTTGAATATTTTTGATTACGGAATTTCATATAGTGATCATATAAGTGAGCTTGACCGTTTGATAAAAATCCCTGAAAATTATTTCTTCTTTGATGATCCAGAAATAGTTAATGATTTCGATTCTATTGCTGCAAAGGAAGAACTTAAAAAGAAATCTGGTTTTTGTAGCTTTATTTATTCCAATCCTCATGCACACCCGAATAGAGATATGTTTTTTCATATGCTTTCAAGTTATAAAACAGTTGCTTCGCTTGGAAAGCATTTTAACAATACCAATATAAAAAGTACTCGTACAGATGCAAATTGGCTTCAGATAAGTATAGAACAAAAAAGTAATTATAAGTTTTGTATTGCTTTTGAAAATGAATCGTTTAACGATTATACAACAGAGAAGCTCCTTTCAAGTTTCAGAGCTCATACGGTTCCAATATATTGGGGAAATCATTTTGTAGCTGAACGATATAATCCTAAAGCGTTTATTAATTGCCATGATTATGGGTCGTTCGATGATGTAATAAAGAAGGTAAAAGAGATAGACGAGAATGATGAATTGTGGATCAAAATGATAGCAGAATCATGGCAAACAGAGGCACAGCGTTTGAAGAGTATAAGTGCCATGGAAAAATATCAAGAATTCTGGCGTAATATTATTTTGAACGCGAAAGAAAATGCTGTAAGACGTCCAAAAGGAACATGGACGGATAACTATTACAGTTGGTTTTTCAGACAATATTCAGGTCGTTCATTTCTGGAAAGAGGCATAAGAAAAGTTAAACATACAGTAAAAGAAATAGGAAATAAAAAAAATGCTTAAAAAATCATTAATAACCGGTATAACCGGACAAGACGGCTCATTTCTTGCAGAATTTCTTCTTGAAAAAGGATATGAGGTACACGGTATTATACGTCGTTCTTCTATATCGAATACTGGAAGAATAGATCATATTCTACATAAACTACATATTCACGATGGTGATCTTACAGATTCGACATCACTTATCAGAATAATAAAAGAGGTTCAGCCTGACGAGATATACAATCTTGCGGCTCAGTCTCATGTTCAGGTATCATTTGACGTTCCCGAATATTCAGGAGATGTTGATGCGATCGGTGTATTACGTATTCTTGAAGCCGTGAGAATGCTTGGGCTTGGGAAAAAATGCAAGATTTATCAAGCATCCACTTCTGAGCTTTACGGGAAAGTTGAGGAGATCCCACAGAGGGAAACTACACCTTTTCACCCGTATAGTCCTTATGCTATTGCAAAACAATATGGTTTCTGGATGATAAAAGAATATCGTGAAGCTTACGGAATGTTTGCAGTTAACGGTATTCTCTTCAACCATGAGTCAGAGCGCAGAGGCGAGACTTTTGTAACCAGAAAAATAACTCTTGCAGCAGGAAGGATAGCCGAAGGGCTCCAGGATCATCTTGAACTCGGAAATATGGATTCACTAAGAGACTGGGGCTATGCAAAAGATTATGTTGAATGTATGTGGCTGATCATGCAGCAAGATAAACCTGATGATTTTGTAATAGCAACAGGCGAACAACATACAGTACGTGATTTCACAGAAAAAGCTTTCAGAGCAAATGGTATAACCATCCGCTGGGAAGGAAGCGGAATGGATGAGAAAGGATATGATGCTGATACTGGCAAATTGCTTGTATCTGTAAATCCGGAATGGTTCAGACCCACAGACGTAGATAACCTCTGGGGCGATCCGACTAAGGCTAAGACCGTACTCGGATGGAATCCGCAGAAAACTACATATGAACAGTTAGTTGAAATTATGGCGAAACATGATCGGATCCTTGCAAAGCGCGAAAAAGCAATGAAGGGGGCAAACTGACATGATGGAGAAAAATGCCAAAATATATGTGGCAGGCCACCGTGGAATGGTTGGTTCTGCAATAGTACGTGAGTTAGGGAGACAAGGCTATAATAATATCATTACAAGAACCCACAAGGAACTTGATCTCACGCGACAGGCTGATGTAGAGAAGTTTTTCGCAGAAGAAAAACCTGAATACGTATTTCTTGCTGCAGCAAAAGTTGGCGGAATTATAGGAAATGCTACTGCTAAAGCGGATTTTATGTATGATAACATGATACTCGAAATGAATGTTATTCACGCAGCGTGGCAGAACGGATGCAAAAAACTTGAATTTCTTGGGTCTTCCTGCATTTATCCTCGTATGGCTCCCCAACCTATGCCGGAAAACTGCTTATTGACAAGTGCACTGGAACAGACTAATGAAGCATACGCCCTGGCAAAAATAAGCGGCCTGAAATACTGTGAATACCTTAATGTGCAATATGGTACAGACTATATCAGTGTTATGCCAACAAATCTCTATGGCCCCAATGATAACTATCACCCTGAACACAGTCATGTTTTACCTGCTCTTATCCGGCGTTTTCACGAAGCCAAAATTGAGGGCAAGACAAGTGTGACCTGTTGGGGTGACGGCTCTCCGCTCAGAGAGTTTCTCTATGTAGACGACCTTGCAAACCTATGTGTGTTCCTGATGAACAACTACAGCGGCAATGAGACTGTTAACGCCGGAACAGGCAAAGAGCTAACCATCAAAGAGTTGACAGAGCTTGTAGCCAAGGTGATAGGTTATGATGGTAGAATCGAGTGGGATACCACCAAGCCCAACGGTACACCGAGAAAACTGCTTGATGTTAGTAAAGCAACAAAACTCGGATGGGCATATAAGACCGAACTTGAAGATGGTATCAGACTTGCGTATGAAGATTTCTTAAACAATCCAATGAGAGCGGAGAGATGAATATATGAACATTGTGCTTCTTTCGGGAGGATCTGGTAAACGCCTTTGGCCCCTGTCAAATGATATTCGCTCGAAACAATTTATAAAGATTTTCAAAAAGCCTGAACATAGCATTCCTATGGGAACAGAATACACAGGCGAGTATGAATCAATGGTACAGAGAGTATACCGTCAGATAAAGGCAGTCGATTCCGAAGCAACAGTTACGATTGCGACAAGTAAATCACAAGTATCAGCTTTACATAATCAGTTAGGTGAAGGTGTAGGAATATCGGTAGAACCTTGTCGCAGAGATACTTTCCCCGCAATAGTTCTTGCTACTGCGTATCTCCATTATATTCAAGGCGTAAGTTTTGATGAAGCAGTTGTAGTCTGCCCTGTTGATCCATATGTAAATGATGATTATTTTACAGCATTAAAAGAGCTGTGGGAATTGGCTGAAAACGGCACAGCAAATCTTGTTTTAATGGGTATTGACCCAACATATCCTTCAGAGAAATACGGGTATATTATCCCAACATCAAAAGATAGAGTATCAAAAGTTGATACATTCAAAGAAAAACCGGATTCTGTAACAGCGCAGAAATATATTGATAATGGCGGTTTGTGGAACGGAGGAGTGTTTGCATATAAGCTCAGATATGTTCTTGAACGTGCTCATGAGCTCATTGATTTTACTGATTACAATGACCTGTACAAGAAATATGATACTCTCACCAAAATCAGTTTTGATTATGCAGTTGTTGAGCATGAGAACGATATAGCCGTACTCAGATTCGCAGGAGAATGGAAGGATCTTGGAACATGGAATACACTTACCGAAGCTATGGAAGAGCGTTCTGTAGGCGATGTCAGATTTAATGAAAAGTGTTCAAACGTTCACGCTATTAATGAGCTGGGAGTTCCAATATTGATCATGGGCTGCCAAAATATGGTGGTCAGTGCTAGTCCTGAAGGTATTCTGGTATCCGATAAAGAGCAAAGTTCATATATTAAACCTTTTGTTGATGAAATTGACCACCAGATCATGTTTGCCGAAAAAAGCTGGGGCAGTTATCGTGTTCTGGATGTTGAAGAAAACAGTATGACCGTTAAGGTAACTTTGAACTTGGGACATAGGATGAATTATCATAGCCACGAGAGGCGAGATGAAGTGTGGACTGTACTAAGCGGGACAGGATACGCTATTGTCGATGATGTACGTATTCCCTTGAAGCCTGGATTGGTGATACGGCTTCCTGTTGGTTGCAGACATACTGTTATTGCGGAAACTGAATTGCAGTTGATTGAGGCACAGTTAGGGACTGATATTAGTGTAACTGATAAGCATAAGTATGATATGCCTTTAAACGGTTAGTCACTTGTTATAAAAGGAATATTTTTACATTTTAAATACTAATAAGGAGTAAAATATGTGCGGAATAGTTGGCTTCGTCGGCACCCACCAGGCAGCCCCCATACTGCTTGACGGGCTTTCAAAACTCGAATACAGAGGCTACGACTCAGCGGGTCTT
>ODAI011492835.1_pt1 | contig 17125 bp, 16 predicted proteins | sample 1539321 | NCBI WGS metagenome assembly ODAI01 (sample SAMN02144231, study PRJEB22623) | gut metagenome | biome: sheep rumen | host: Ovis aries | place: New Zealand | reverse complement strand
GGGGGGGGGGGGGCGGCGGGGCCGCCGCGCGGGGGGGGGCGGCGGCCCCCCCCCCAAAAAAACAGAGGGGCGCCGGGGGGGGGGTAATTTAAAAACGGCGCGGGGGGTTTTTTTGAAAAGGGGGGCCGCTTTGTAAGAGAGGGCGCCCCCTGCTTGCCGTACCCGATGTCTTGTCTCAGGCTGCTTGCCAGCCTGACGAAGTTTCTTGCCGCCTTCGGCATTTTATATTTTTTAAAAGGAAGTAACTATAATGGAAATCAAAAGAAATATTCTTTTAAATCCCGGCCCCTCAACTACCACTGACACCGTCAAAATGGCTCAGGTAGTACCGGATATCTGCCCCCGTGAAAAGGATTTCGGCGGTCTTATGAAGGGTCTCCGTGAGGACCTGGTAAAGATAGTCCACGGCGACCTCAGCAAGTATACCTCAGTCCTCTTCTGCGGCTCAGGCACTATCAACATCGATGTGTGCATAAACTCTCTCGTCCCTGAAGGCGGAAAGGTGCTCGTTATCAACAACGGTGCCTACAGCACAAGAGCTGTGGAGATATGCCAGTACTACGGACTTCCCCACATCGACCTGAAATTCCCCGTTGACCAGCTCCCGGACCTTGAAGTTGTTGAGAAAACTCTCAAGGAGAATCCGGATATCGCTCTGGTACACACTACCCACAATGAAACCGGTACAGGTATACTCAACCCCATCCGTGAGATAGGCGCTCTTGCTCACAAGTACGGAGCTGTTTTCACTGTTGACACCACCTCTACCCTTGCTATGCGTCCTATAGACATCGAAAAGGACAACATCGACTTCTGCATGGCATCCGCTCAGAAGGGTCTCATGGCATTCACAGGTCTCTCCTTCATTATCGGAAATACTGAGATAATAAAGAAGTCCGCCTCCTACCCCAAGCGCTCATATTACTGCAATCTCTTCCTCCAGTATGACTTCTTTGAAAAGACCGGAGAGATGCACTTCACTCCTCCTGTACAGACTATCTACTCCACAATACAGGCTCTCAAGGAGTACTGGGCAGAGGGCGAAGAGGCTAAGTGGGCAAGACATACCAGAGTTTTCAACGCTATCAACAAGGGTCTTGACGAATTGGGCTTCCGTCAGGTAATAAAGCCTGAGTGGAGAGCAGGTCTTGTATCCTCAGCAATTTATCCGGATGATGAAAACTGGAGCTTTGAAAAGGTGCATGACTACTGCTATGACCGTGGATTCACAATTTATCCCGGAAAAATATCCACCACCAACACCTTCCGTCTCTGCGCTCTCGGTGCTATAGACGAGGCCGACATCGTGGATTTCTTCAAGGTATTCCGTGAAGCACTTGAAGCTACCGGTGTGGCTGTCCCAGTAAAATATAAGGACTGATAATATGGAAAATGCAATAATAATGGCCTCCGGAATGGGCACACGTATGCGCCCTCTCACAGAGACCACCCCCAAGCCCCTTATCAAGGTAATGGGCAGGCCTATGGCCGAGACCGTCATTGAAGGCCTTGAAAAGCGGGGCGTGGACAATATATACATCGTTGTGGGCTACCTGGGAGAGCAGTTCAGCTACCTCACAGAAAAATACCCCAATGTGAAGATAATAAAGAACGACGTCTATGAGACCGTCAACAACATCTCCTCCGTATACTTTGCACGAGAAGTCCTCAGACAGGGCGACTGCTTCATCTGTGAAGCCGACCTCTATGCCGCTGACGAAGACCTGTTCTGCGGTGCTCCAGACCACTCCTGCTACTACGGAAAAATGGTGGAGGGGCACTCCGAGGACTGGGTATTCGACCTGAACGATGAAGGCTATATAACCCGTGTGGGAAAAGTCGGTGACGACCGCTACAATATGACAGGAGTTGCCTTCTTCAAGGCCGCTGACGCTGCCATTCTCGCTGATGCTATCGAGGAGACCTACGGCTCAGAAGGCTATGAGGAACTCTTCTGGGACGATGTTGTTGACCGGAATCTCCATAAGCTCCGCCTGAGAGTCCACCCTGTTGCACATGACAGCATAGTGGAGATAGACACTCCCCAGGAGCTTGAAGAAGTAAATAAATTATTCGGAGGAAAAAATGAAGGCTGAGACTTTAATGGAAATCATCGGTGCAGACTTCTACACAGGAGTCCCCGATTCACAGCTCAAGGCGCTCTGCAACTGCCTGATGAACACCTACGGTATCGACAAGAAGCATCATATCATCGCCGCCAACGAGGGCAACTGCACCGCTATTGCCGCCGGCTATCACCTTGCAACAGGCAAGGTGCCTGTAGTATATATGCAGAATTCCGGAGAGGGAAATATCATCAACCCCGTGGCCTCACTGCTCAACGATAAGGTCTACGCTATCCCCATGATATTCGTTATCGGCTGGGGGGGCGAGCCCGGCATCCACGACGAGCCCCAGCACATCTATCAGGGCGAAGTCACAGTAAAGCTCATGGAGGATATGGACGTCCGCACCTTCATCATCGGCAAGGATACCACCGACGAGGAAGTCTCCGCCGCTATGGAGAACTTCCGGAAAGTCCTCGCTCAGGGAAAGCAGGTAGCATTCATCGTCCGCAAGGGCGCTCTTAAATACGATGAGCCTGTCGAGTACAAAAACGATAACACAATGCTCCGTGAGGAGATAATCCAGCATATAGCTGATGCCGCCGGTGTGGACCCCATAGTCTCCACTACCGGAAAGGCCAGCCGTGAGCTCTTCGAGACCCGTACCGCCAGAGAGCAGAGCCACAAGTACGACTTTCTCACAGTTGGCTCCATGGGACACAGCTCCTCTATCGCTCTCGGAGTCGCAATAAACAAGCCTGACAAGAGAGTGTGGTGCATCGACGGCGACGGAGCCGTCCTCATGCACATGGGTGCAATGGCCGTTGTGGGAGCAAATGCTCCGGAGAATCTCATCCACGTTGTCATAAACAACGGCGCTCACGAGACTGTCGGAGGTATGCCCACAGTCGCCGCCGGCATAGACCTGGTCGCTATAGCAAAGGCCTGCGGCTATCCCAATGCGGTCTGTGTGGACAGCTTTGAAGCTCTCGACAGGGAGCTGGAAGCGGCTAAATCAAGGCATCAGCTCTCCCTCATCGAGGTCAAGTGCTCCATAGGTGCAAGAGAGGACCTTGGACGTCCTACTACCACTGCACTTGAAAACAAGGTGAACTTCATGAAGTTCCTGGCAGAATGATATAAAAACGGAATTTGAGGAAGTCCATATGAAACGGCTCAAAATATTATTGCTCTGTTTATTTTGGCCTATGGTGATCTGTCTTGGCTGTAACAAAAAAGAAAGAGCTGATAACAGCCGTGATGTACCTCTAAGCATTGAGAGTGCGAACTCAGCGCTCAATACAGAACCTATCACGCTCCCAAAAGAAGAATGGACATTAGACACAATTTGTCAAGCAACATACATCAATGGAAAAAATTTGCAGGTCCCCTGCACGATCCATGATCTTGGCAATGAATTTAATATTAAAGAAATAAACGAAAACGACAACTTCGCATACAATGAAGGATTAGGCAGGGCTGCGGTGTTGCCTTAATAAAAACAAACAGCGCATGAAGATATGCTCCTTCATGCGCTGCTTTATTATTCGTCGTCCTCTTCATCCTTTTTCTTGGACTCCTCGATATTTTCGAGGTAATAGGAATCCATTGTATTGAGGTACAGTTCCGGGTCCTTACAGATATTCATGTACCTGACCTCGAAGTGGCAGTGGTTGCCGGTGGAATTACCGGTAGTTCCCACAGCGCCGATGAGCTGTCCCCTTGTGACCTGCTGGTCAACCGTAGCGTAGACTGTGCTCATATGAGCATAGACCGTCTGGTAGCCGTCGAGGTGGTCTATCTGGACGAAATATCCGTATCCGCCGGGGTTCCAGCCTGCGGCGATGACTACTCCGTCTGCGGCAGCATAAATATCAGTTCCTCCCGGTGCGGCAATATCGAATCCCTTATGGTTACGGTCACTGCCGAATGGGTCGCTTATCCAGCCGCCGTCAACAGGCCATGCGAACTGTCCCGAACCGGTCAGCACCCTGACTCCGGGGTCCGGTCTTGCAGCATAGGTACCGATTCCCACCTGTTCAAGAACAGGCTCCTTGGTGACCTCTGACTTTATAGTCTTTCTGGAGCGCTCTATGCCGTCAACGTAGGTTATCTCCAGCTCACTGCGGCGCTCGCCCTTCTCGCCCTTTACAAGAATGGCCCTCATGCCCACATTAAGGGATGAAGTCTCTATCTCCACTGTCTCGTAGTCCAGCAGTGAAAGGGTCTCGTAGTCCTTGACGTACTGTATGGGCAGGTAGCTTTCAGTCTCCATGACGTTTATCACCTGTCCGCCCTTTATCTTGCTGCCCAGCTTGGGGTTGAGCTCCTCCAGCTTGTCGAGGGACATATTGTACTTCTGGGCCACAGTTACCTTTGTATCGCCGGACTGAGCCACATATACCGCTTTTTTCTCCGTGGAGGAAGTCAGCATATCTATAGTGGCCTTCTGATCCATTACACTGCTCGCAAGGTATATTCCCTGGGTGTACTCCACCTTGTTCTTATATGAGACTTCACGGACGTTTCCGTCCACATGGTAGTTCATAAGCCGCTCCGAGAGCGCCTCCTCGACCTCATCCTTGTCCTCAACTGCACCGATGAACCTGCCGTCGATGTAGATGCCATAGGCCTCTGTGAGCTCCTCATCTGATGCGGCCAGCATCTCATTTGCAAGCTGGTCTGCACTGAGCAGCCTGTCGTTGTCTGAGATTATCTTCAGTGAGAAATTTGCCGAAAGGTCGAGGGTCTTGTCATCGGAGAGGTAAGAGATCCTCTGCTGTACCTCCCGCTGAGCCTCCTCGAAGTCGGACTCCGCACCTATAATGCCTATCTCCTTGCCGTCAAACTCGACTGCGATGCCGTACTCATAGCTTGAACCCAGCTTTACAACTCCGATGAGGAATGCCACTGAAAGAATTGGCAGCATATAGTTAAAGGCAGTGTAGAGGATGCCGTCCTCACCGAAGAGGAAGGAGCCTGCAAACCTGAGCAGGGAAGTGATATAGGCCCCTCTGCCCTGTTTTTTAGCCTTTCTCGATGCGAGCTGGAGCTCCTTGTTGCGCTTTATACGTGCTCTTATGGACTCCGTAGCCTCTTTGAGCAGCCAGAGCGCTCCATGGAGAATATCAATAAGGAAACTGAGCATTTCCCTGAAAACGAACTTAACTCCGGCAATAGCAGCAAGGAGTACCGCACAGATGACCTTGACGGTACACAGTCCGAATCTTGCGAAAATTCCGGTGACCGCAGAACCCATACGGCTCAGCAGTCCCTTTTCCGAAACGTCCTCCTGACGTTCCTGAGCCATGACAACAGCTCCTTTCTGCTTTCTGTTACATTTTGGTTACAGAATTATATTATAACTCTCCCGTGTGAAAATACAACGAAAATCCGGCCGAAAGAAATGATTTCCGGCAGATTTTGTATATCTGCACAAAAAATACGCCGCATCACTTTCCAAAATGGTAGGAATAATCAAGCATCTCCACGGTGTAATCCTTCAGCTTTTCAAGCAGAGGGAGAACATCCTTCCTTGCAGACTCCAGGTCGTGCTCCAGATAGTTTCCGCACTCCACCTCTGTACAGCCGGGTATCTCGTCATTGTAGTCAGCAATGAAGCGGTATGCGCTGCGTACCAGCTCTATGGCGTCCTCGTGGGACATCCCCCTTGTCAGGAGATAAAATCCTGTACGGCATCCCATAGGGCCAACGTAGACTATATTCTTCCCGAACTGCGAATTTCTTGCAAATGTGGCGAAAAGATGCTCGATAGTGTGCAGGGAAGGGCTTGAAATGTACACTCCGCCGTTAGGCTTTACCATGCGGACGTCGTAGGTCACTATATCATCGTCGATACGGGATATGTACATACCCACGCCGAATTTTGTGTGGTCTACCTGAAAGCTCGCTATTTTTTCCATGATATTTCCTCCTTAGGGAACAGTTTTATTATGTCCTCAGGCAGAGCAGAGCGGACCCTCACCTGTCCCTCTGAGGGGTCAGTGAACGTGAGCTCGCCGCAGTGCAGTGCCTGCCGTGTTATATCATCCATTCTGCCGCCGTACATATCGTCGCCGGCAAGAGGATGTCCTATGTGTGCAAAGTGGACTCTTATCTGATGAGTCCTGCCCGTTTCAAGATGTATCTCTGCAAGTGAGTACCTTTCGCTGAGGGCTATCCGCCGGAAATGTGTAACCGCCCTTCTGCCGTCCTCCCGGACGCATCTCAGAATTATGGACTCCTGCTGTCTTGCGATAGGAGCATCAATGGTGCCCTCCTCCGGGATAGTGCCCTCCACAGCGGCATAGTATACCTTCGTGACGCTGCCCTGGAGCAGCTTTGCGGCAAATGCGTCCTTAGCCACCGCACAGAGCCCGGATGTGTCCTTGTCAAGGCGGTTCACCGGACGGAAGGTCAGTCCGGGGTACATCCCCGCAAAGCAGTTACCCAGAGTGTCGCCCTGGTGTTTTATGGAGGGATGCACCGGCATACCGGCAGGCTTGTCGAATACTGCCGTACTGCCGCTCTCGAACATCACTGGCACATTCAGCTCCGGGTTCGACTCCAGCATACTTCTGTCCTCCAGCCGCAGGACTATCTCGTCCCCGGCCCGTACCATGTCAACAGTGCGGATGGGAGCGCCGTTACAGGTCAGGCCTCCCTCCTGCCGCTTGAGCCGGGTCAGGAGCCGCCGTGATACCCCATGCTGTTTCATAAGAAAGCTCTGGAGGGTCACCGGTTTTTCCGACTCCGGCCTGAGCCTTATCTCTTTCATTGTACTCTTCCTCTTTCACGGTTATTGATATGCACAGTGCCCACCCGGCCATTATCCTTGTAAGTGCAAAGGGCAGTCCGGCTACAGTCAGAGCCAGCGGCAGCTCAGCAGCGGCCAGCTTTACCAGTACCATTTTCCGCCCCCTTGTGAGCCTCATTGCCGTGAACGCAAGCCTGAGGACGCTCCTTTCCGGGTAAGCTGCCATTAGGTAAGGCAGTGCGGAAAGTCCTATCCGCAGAGCCGCCCACATACCAAGGGAAACTGCCGTCAGCACAAATGCGTGTACTGTCATGAAAAGGTCCCCGGCAGTCCCTCCGGACATGAGCATCCTCCATGCGGCAGTTCCGAAAAAGGCCGCCGGCAGCAGGGCTGCAAGTCCAAGCACCCTCTTTATGAGCTCAGCCATAAGGCTCCGCCGGAAGTTCCGCCTGCTGACAAGGACATCTCCAAGTGGAGTGAGACTTTCCTCAGAGCACAGCTCCGTCAGCCGGACTGCGGCTCCGTAAATGAGGGGAGCTGTCACAGTCATCCTCAGCAGCATGGAAACTGCCGATACCGCCGGCTGAAATGTCCCTGAGCCGCTGAAAAGCTCAGCGGGCCGGAGCCTGCCGAAATAGAGCATAAGGCTGTATACAGCCGCCTCTGCGGACCGGAAGGAGAGCTCCGCCAGCAGAGGGAGCATACATATACTCATAGTGACCGGGAGCCTTCCCCTCAGCATTTTCCTCACGAATGGCAATAGTTCACGTATCTTCACAGGACTGCACCTCCGGGTATATTGTGTGCAGTCAGCGGAAAATTATTCCTCCGGGTCGGCTATTCTCTCGTAGGGGCAGTAGCCAAGTATCTCAAAGGCCTGGGAATTAAGCCACATCTGAGCGGTGACGATGACGTCAAAGCCCTGTCCGAAGTCCGCACTGAGCTGCTTGGGGTCGTACTTAGGCAGGCCGAAACAGCTCAGCATATTTGAGATCACGCCGCCGTGAGTCACCACTGCACAGTGGGTCAGGCCGTCGTTCATCATGTCGATTATTATTTCATGGAGGGCCTTGTAGGTACGTGCGGTCATTTCCTCAAGGCTCTCGCCCTGCGGAGGACGTGCGTCCTTGCCGCCTTTCAGCCATGCGTTGTAGTCATCCCTGCCGATGAGCTCATCGACGCTCTTGTTCTCGAAAACTCCCAGGTCAAGCTCACGGAGGTCGTCCACGGTACACATCTCAGTACAGGGGAAGAGTATCTCAGCAGTCTCGGTACATCTTCTCAGAGGTGAGGAGTACACTCTGTGGACAGTTGGGTAGTCGAACTCGTCCATTTTAGCGGCCAGCTCTGCGGCGCCTTTTCCGGAGAGAGGGAGGTCGGTCTTTCCGATGTAAATACCCTTTTCGTTGGCCTCGGTGAGACCGTGGCGGATGATGCTTATGCGGTAGCCTTTCATAGACCCGCTCCTTTCACGTTTTGTATATTTGCCGGCTTATTATACATTTTGCACAAATATAGATGTATTTTTTTTACCTCCTCATAAATCTGACAAAAAAGGAGTGAAAAATTCGTCATTCTTCCATATCCCGGCATATTTACAAATTATACATTTTGTATTATAATAATATTAGATTATTTCAGTGCCCCATGATAAGCCGTTTCCAGGCAAGGGAGCTATTTGATAACAGGAGGAACTTAACCATGAATTCGGATTTTGCAAGAATAATCACTCTTCAGAGAAAAGAAAGACATATAAGCCAGAAACAGGCTGCAACAGACCTCGGTATCTCCCAGGCCCTCCTGTCACACTATGAGAAGGGCATCCGTGAATGCGGTCTCAACTTTCTCGTTAAAATAGCAGATTATTACAACGTCTCCTGTGATTACCTCCTCGGAAGGACTCCCGAACCAGAGGGAAAGACCATCACTATCGAGGATATCCCTGACGACGACGGCAACAACAGCATGAAGATGCCCTCACCTGAGATAATCAACTTCAACAGAAGGATAATCAACAATTCCATAAGCCTTCTCTTCAACCTTGCACAGAAGGCCAACAGCATAACCCTCATCAAGGAGGTATCATCCTACCTGATGCTCTCGGTGTACAAGCTGTTCCGTATCGTGTACAACGCAAATCCCCACAATGACCAGAAGCTCTTCCGCATACCCAAGGTAATAGCCAACGACAGTGCCAATGCTATCGTATCCATGAGCGAGGCTAACATCAAGGCGGCCTCCAGCGGTATCGCCCTTGACGGCAACGACTGCGTCGATAATTTTGATACCCTGTACGTCACCACAGCTACACTCCAGAAGGACTATGCTCAGTACTCATCATCCCTGCTGAACCTTATAAAGCGAAGCGAGGAGAGCATCGCACGTACCAGAGACAGATACAGGAGCGACGGAAAGTAACGTACATTCTATTATAACATATTTCCGGACTTTTGAAAAGAGTTTTTTTTTGCTTTCGTCAGCCTGAGACCTCTTGACAAATCCGGAAAACTGTGATATTATTGATTTACAGCTAAAAACCGTTGAAGAAGGGTAAGTAGCTGCCGGCAGCACATTTCAGAGAGTCTGCGTTTGGTGCGAGCAGATATGTGACCGACAGTGAATGGACTTCCGAGGGCGAGCCGAAGATGCTTTTCTGCATTGCGTAAGCGAGCCGCAGTGGTACTGCGTTAACAAAGACCATTGTATGAAAGTACAAGCAGAGAGGACGCTCAGGCGTCAAGCGGGGTGGCACCGCAGAAGACGGTATATCGCTTCTGTCCCGGCATTATTTATGCCGGAACAGGAGCTTTTTCATTTTCCGGCAGGACGTTATATAATGACACTTTTAAAAGGAGAGATACTTATGTCAACTGAAAAGATCCCTTACAAAATCTATCTTGAAGAAACCGAAATGCCCAAGGAGTGGTACAATGTCCGTGCAGACATGAAGAAAAAGCCAGCGCCCCTGCTCAACCCTGCTACAGGCAAGCCCTGTACAAAGGAGGAGCTCCGCCACGTTTTCTGTGACGAGCTCGTTGACCAGGAGCTCAACGAGACTGATCCCTATATCCCGATCCCCCAGGAGATACAGGACTTCTACAAGATGTTCCGTCCCTCTCCTCTGGTAAGAGCTTACTGTCTCGAAAAGAAACTGGGAACTCCCGCAAAGATATACTACAAGTTCGAGGGCAACAACACCAGCGGAAGCCACAAACTCAACTCCGCTATCGCTCAGGCCTACTACGCTAAAAAGCAGGGTCTCAAGGGCGTTACCACAGAGACCGGCGCCGGCCAGTGGGGCACTGCCCTCTCAATGGCCTGCTCATACTTCGACCTGGACTGCAACGTCTACATGGTAAAGGTATCCTATGAGCAGAAGCCCTTCCGCCGTGAGGTAATGCGTACCTACGGTGCCAGCGTTACTCCCTCACCTTCAAACACCACTGAGGTAGGCAGAAAGATACTGGCAGAATTCCCCGACACCAACGGAAGCCTCGGATGCGCTATCTCCGAAGCTGTAGAGGCTGCAACTACCCGTGAAGGCTACCGCTACGTTCTCGGAAGCGTTCTCTCACAGGTACTCCTCCACCAGACAGTCATCGGTCTTGAGTCCAAGATCGCTATGGACAAGTACGGCATCAAGCCCGACGTCATCATCGGCTGTGCAGGCGGCGGCTCCAACCTCGGCGGACTCATCGCTCCCTTCATGGGCGAAAAGCTCAGAGGTGAAGCTGACTACCAGATAATCGCAGTTGAGCCTGCATCCTGCCCAAGCCTTACACGAGGCAAGTACGCTTATGACTTCTGCGACACAGGCAAGGTTTGCCCCCTCCAGAAGATGTACACCCTCGGCAGCGGATTCATGCCCTCTCCTAATCACGCAGGCGGCCTGAGATACCACGGCATGAGCGCAATACTTTCCGAGCTCTACGACCAGGGTCTCATGGAGGCTCGCTCCGTTGAACAGACTGCTGTATTTGAAGCTGCTGAGCAGTTCGCAAGAGTTGAGGGAATACTCCCCGCTCCTGAGAGCAGCCACGCTATCCGTGTCGCTATCGACGAAGCCCTCAAGTGCAAGGAGACAGGTGAGGAAAAGACTATCCTCTTCGGTCTCACAGGTACAGGCTACTTCGATATGTACGCTTACGGCGCTTTCAACGACGGCAAGATGTCAGACTACATCCCCACCGACGAGGAGATCGCAAAGTCTCTGGCTAACCTGCCTCAGATAGGCTGATAAAACAGATACAACATATGTAAAAAGGCACCCGCCGGGTGCCTTTTTTTATTTTTCCTGCGACTGGCAGAGCTGTTCAAGGAAGAGCTCCAGCTTGCCTTTGTTCTTGTCCGTCAGCCTGGAATAGCCGTTCAGCAGACAGGCCTCCTCATCAGTGAGAGAGGCGCCATTGGCGCCGGAGATGCGGTTGGTCCTCCCGGCAATGTAGTCAAGGCTGACTCCGTAAAAATCAGCAAGAGTCACGGCAAAATCAAGCGGGACTGTATGCTTGCCCTGTTCATAGTTAGTGTACGTTGTTTTGTGCATGAAGAGCTTTTTGCAGAGCTGCTCCTGAGTAAGGTCCTTGTCCTCCCGCAGGTCCCTGATACGTTGGTAATGTTGCATAATTCTCCGCCTCCTATATAAGTGATTTCAACAAATTATAGCACAAAAGATGTTTTGCGCTTGACAAATTACAACAATTGTTGTATTATGTTTATATTGAACAACAAACGTTGTATTTATACATCAAACAACGTTCAGGAGGATATTATGAAAAGGCTGAGAAATTTAACTTGTATTACCACATCTGTGCTTTTGGCAGGATGTATGTTTTCCTGCTCTGACAACAATGATGACCGGCAAGAAAGTGAAAGCCGTTCCGTTCAGAGAGCAACTGAATATATCGAGTATCGGACAGAGTCACCTGAATACAATGCTCCAACGACCAGTCCTATTGAAAACACATACCAGGAAGATGTAGAAAGTTCAGTGAAGCTCTGCGACCTGAAAATGATAAATGATGATTATTTCACGCTCAGGGAATCCCTGAGTGATATTGACGGAAACTCCTATCCCGAGGGAAATCTATATTCAACACCCTCGCCCATTTGGGAGGGAGGCGGCCAGATAGGTTCTGCCGAATTTAACCTCAATAAGGAATTCAGCTTTATCACAGCAACAATAGCCCCAAGAAATGATTTTCGTCAGGACGGAGCTGCTGTTTTTGAAATAGTAGGTGACGACAGAACTATAGCGTCCTACAACATTTCCCAGAAAACAGAGCCTTTCACCATAAATGAAAACGTTGAGGGTGTCAAGTGGCTGAAATTAGTTATAAGAGGTGAAGACGTACAGGCATCATCCGTCATAATTTATGAACCAGTACTCAACAGATAAAAAACGCAGCCGTCTCAATGGAGGCGGCTGTTTTATGCCTGTAAATAGTACACTGATCTAAAAAAGTCATTGGCAGTTAATTAAAGGAAGGATTAAGTTTAAAATTATCTATACAAAATTGCTAAAAGGTGAGCTTAAAATTTTATGCTTCATTTTGTAGCATACTGCACAAATTCTATTGACAAAATTCAGCGAACGTGTTAAAATATTGGTGTGTTAAAGAGGGATTTACTGCACTGGGTCCCTTAAATTATAAAAAACATGAAAAAGTTTCAAACGGGAGGGTATAACAATGTTTGACAACGCTAAAAATGCAAAGCGCATCATCAGCATCTCCGCTGCCGCACTTTGTATGCTCACATCATTCAGGATCGCTCCGTACAGCGAAATAAGCACTGACGCTGCCGGTGACGTCCTCACAGCCTTCGAGATAACCGAGGATATGAAAATAGGCTGGAACCTCGGAAATACTCTCGATGCCACTGCATCCGTATGGGACAACGAGACAAAGAAATCTGTAGTTCTCGACACAGCAGGTCTGGAGACCGAAACTGCATGGGGACAGCCAAAGGCTACTCAGGAGCTCTTCGATGCTATCAAGGCTAAGGGCTTCAATACAGTCCGCATACCTACAACATGGTTCCAGCACCTCGACGCTGACAACAACATCGACCCTGCATGGATGGCAAGAGTCCACGAGGTAGTTGACTACGCTTACAAGAACGATATGTACGTTATCCTCAACCTCCACCACGAGAACTGGGTAAACCGTGAAGACATTGGTACAGCCTATAATGAGATGAAGCCCAAGCTCCTCAAGATATGGTCACAGATAAACGAGGAATTCAAGGACTACGACCAGCACCTCATCTTCGAGTGCATGAACGAGCCCAGAGCTATCGGCACAAAGCACGAGTGGTGGGGACCGGAGCAGAACGAGGTAGACTGTATCAACAACCTCAATGCTGACTTCGTGAATCTCATCAGAAGCTCTGATTCACCATACGCTGACACAAGACTCCTGATGATACCCGGCTACTGTGCGTCCAGCGATGTTTCAATAATCTCAAGGATAGCCGTTCCTGATGACGACTATGTTGCTATCTCTATCCACGCATATTCACCCTACGGTTTCACAATGGACAAGTCCGTTGCTGACCACAGTTCTTTCTCCGAAAAGTACCAGGATGAGCTCAAAACGATCCTTGATGGCATCCGCACAACATTCATCGAGAAGGACATCCCTGTAGTCATCGGTGAGTTCGGAGCATCCAACTTCGACAACACCGAGGCACGTATGCAGTGGGCTGACCAGTATATCTCCACTACAAAGGGAATGGGTGTTCCCTGTGTACTCTGGGACAATGACGCAAGACAAAACAACGACGCCTCTGAGAGGCACGACTATATCAACAGGAAAACTCTTGAATGGTACGATGACTCCGTTCAGGTAGTTGACAAAATGATGGAAGTCATCGCTGATGACTCCATTGCATGGGGCGGCAAAAAGCAGGGTGAGCAGTACGACCACGAGGACATCTCAACAGGTACTCAGCTCATCAGCGAGTCCTATGTCCTTGACGCATCCGTTACAAACGGCAACTGCACACCCGGTCTCAACGCAACATGGGCTCAGCTCGACGGCAACGACATTGCTATCCAGTTCACAGGCGATGCTCCCGTTATCGCAGTAACAAACGGCGAATGGAAGAACTGGACAGAGGTAAAGCCCTATGACATCGACGATGAGAACGGCATAGCATACTACTCTTCAAAGTCAATAGCAAACGCATGGAGCGGTGAGACCTCTGAGATAGAGCACCTCTTCGCAAGAACAAACAGCATTACCACAGTTACAGCTATTGCTATAATCGGTGAGACTGCCGGTACCATCGAGGACCCGCCGGTGGACAACACAAAGAAGTACCCCATCGAGCTCGCTGACGTTACACGCAACGGCAAGATGATGATAACCTTCGAAGGAGAGGCCGGAACATACATCAACGGCGGTCTCGGATTCATGGGTGCTGAGGACTGGACCAACATCGAGTGGGAAGGCACTATAGGCGCCGACGGCAAGCTGGTAGTGACCCTCAACACATCTGATATATACGCAGGCGCACAGTCCGGCGAGATACAGATATGGTACAACGCTGACAAGGCTGATATGACCGACTGGAAGGTATACGGTCTCGGAGATGCAGACCCTGTATGGGGCGACGCTGACGGCAACGGTACTGTTGCAATGAACGACGTTGTACTGGTAATGCAGTCTATCGCAAACAACGATAAGTACGGCCTTTCAGGAACAGATGAGAACCACATAACCGAGGAAGGTATTGAGCTTGCAAACGTTATCGACTATGACCAGACAGGTCTCACAGTTCAGGATGCACTCCAGATACAGAAGTTCCTCCTTGAAATAGTACCTGACCTCACACCTATAGCCGCTCCTGTAGTTGGCTGATAACAGCAAAAATAGTCCCCGCTCCTGCGGGGACTTTTCTTATGCGTCAAATAAGTAAATGCCGCATTCTCAAATCAAAGCAGCACTATAGGCAATACCGCACAAAGATTGTGCTGAAGATGCGCCGTGAGATTTCTCAGGGAGAAGCTGAAGATATATCCCAACGAGCCTGAGCTGCTTTCAAACCTTGCATTCGCTTTGCGAAACTACTATTTTTATCAGGGCAATGCAGATACAGATGAGCTGAAAAAGGCAAAGTCAAATGAAATAACAGCTCTGTGTGAAAGGGCACTGAAATACTATAAGCCTACCGATGACAACAGCTTTCCGAAGCAGCAGCTTATTATTCATTACATCTTTGACCTGCACGATAAAGAGAAAGCAAGTGTGTATAATATCATCACAAAACCGGAAAATGGTTTTTGTGAGCTGTTTGCCGGCAGCGAACGCTTTGAAAGGCTTGTGGAGAAGCTGAAAGAGAAGATAAGTAAATAATTGTCTGCGGCGTGCCTGCCTTGTGTGGGTATGCCGCATTATTATTGCCAAGCTCCAACATATCTGCTATAATTATTTCAGAAAAAATTTTTCGGCACCCCCTAACCAACTGTGAACTTCTGCATTATACAGACAGGAGCTTCTAAGAGATCACGAAAGAGGTGAACGATTTGACCGCTGAAGAATACCGTGAGCAGATAAAAATGATGTCAAAGTCCATGTTCCGCTACTGCATTTCACGCACAGGCTCGTACCACGATGCCGAGGATCTGGCGCAGGAGATACTGCTCATAAGCTGCAAGGGTGAAAACAGCTTTGCGAACGAAAAAGCCTTCTATGCCTTTGTGTGGCGCACGGCTGACAATATCCTCAAAAGCTGGTACCGCAGCCGCCGGGAAACTGCCGAGCTTGATGATACTATATCAGACGGCAGTTGGGAGGAACTTGAAGAGCAGGCGCAGAAAAACGAGCAGCTAACACTTATAACCAGAGAGTTATCGCTGCTGAATTCCAACTACCGCAAAGCTATGGTGGCTTATTACGTTGACGGAATGTCGGTGAGAGATATATCGGAGCGCTTTGGTATCACCCAGAGCATGGTCAAATATCTCCTCTTTCAGTCACGTAAGAAAATCAAGGAGGGTACTGTTATGGAAAGAAATTTTGGAAAGTTAAGCTATGACCCCATTGAGCTGTCACTGACATTCTGGGGAACTTACAATAATTATAACGGCAAATTCGACGACAAGCTGGGACAGAATATTTTGATGTGCTGCTACTATGACAAGCAGACTGAGGAACAGATAGCCTTGCAGCTGGGTGTGCCGACGGCATATCTTGAAGACGAGCTTAAAAAGCTGATCGAATTCGGCCTGCTGAATGTGAAAAACGGTTTTTATCAGACCAATGTTCCGATCATCACAAATGAGGTCTTTAACGAGATAGAAAAGGCAAACAAGACAGCCGTTGCAGATATCTCAAAGCAGATAGCACAAACAATTGATGAAATGCTTGAAGATGTTCGCTCCCTCGGTTTCTATGGCAGTGATGCGCCGGGTAATACGCTCAAATGGATGCTTGTGTCGCTTATACTGCACCTTGCATATATCGACATGGCACATGGCGAGATGCCCCTTGATTTCCCGACGGATGTGTTCGGCGAGAAGTGCTTCCGCTTTTTTGTGGAAAAAAACACAACTGCCCCTTACAGCGTGGGTACTTCTGCAAGGTGGAGCAGAGGCAGCATGATACTTTTCTGGGACGTCCTCATAAACGGCAGCAGACTGCACCCGAGGGTAACGGACACAAGAGCAGATATGCTCTGCACACTGCTTTCCCGTCAGCCGCAGACCGACAATGAAAAACTGGTCTGCTCCGAGCTTCTGGAGCTGGGGCTTGCTGTAAAGACCGATGAGGGCATAAAGCCAAATTTCCCCTGCCTTACCAAGGAGCAAGGAGATGAGATAAACAGCATGATCGTGTATATTGGCGGTGACATATGCAAGAGCCTTATCTCACGCACCGACAGCATTAAAAAGATACTCCTTGACCATGTACCGCAGCACCTTGCGGAGTATGTGAGCAAAATGCCGATGCTGCTTTATTACCATGAGATCGAGCAGATAATGCAGACCCTCTGTGAAAGCAGCTGGCTGCTGCCAATGAAGGGCGGTATGTCCGGAACAACGGTGATGTATCTGAATAAGTGATAGCCTGCGGCATACCTGCCTTGTGTGGGTATGCCGCTTTCTTATCAGAATATAAAAAACGCCCCGATGCTGTAAAACGGGTACCCATATAGAAGTAATACCCCGAAGCGTTTCAATACGCTTCGAGGCATTGTGTTTATTTATGTTGCTAAGATAAATCAGAATTTGCAGCGTGACGCTGCACCCTTTCACGCTGCCGCTTGCAAGCTCGCTCACTCTGTCTGTAAGGCTTACTCT
>ODAI011299436.1_pt1 | contig 17126 bp, 14 predicted proteins | sample 1539321 | NCBI WGS metagenome assembly ODAI01 (sample SAMN02144231, study PRJEB22623) | gut metagenome | biome: sheep rumen | host: Ovis aries | place: New Zealand | reverse complement strand
GCCGTCGGAGGTCCGTCATAGAAGACGTAGCTCTCACCCTATTTACGGCTGTCGATACTCTTTTCAAAGATGCCGTTCTCGTCCCAGAATTTTTCGACTTCCTTTTCTCTCTGAACAAAGTTCAGATTAGTGTCCACTTTTTTGTACACAAAACTCATCCTTTCGTAAATTGCCGCAGGGAGGCAATAAAAAATGCCCTCGTCCCGAAAAGGACGAAAGCATAAAGCTTATCGCAAACCACCCATTCAGCATACAATTATATGCGTTCCCGATAACGCCGGAAGAAGCGCCGCAGCCTACTTGGTTCGGTACGGAGCTGGTGAAGTGATCTTCGTCAGTGAGCTACTTGTACCGCCCTCGCACCAACGGCGGCTCGCTTAGACTTTCGCAGGCTGATTACTCTCTTCGTCATAGCCTTTCATATATGGGTATATTCTAGCACATTTGCGCGTGTTTGTCAAGCACAGAAATGGGATATTAAGTTAACTTTTTGTGCTCATTGACTTTCGGGAGGAGATATGCTATTATTATCTGAGGAAAACCAACTCAGAGAACTAACGAAATAAGGTGACTTCATGTCTTACAAAGTGAAAGTAAAAGTACCAGTTGAAAAGAAAGGGCTGCTCGGGAAGAAGACGGTTTACGAAGAGCGCATAGTAAAAGTTGACCGAAAGACCTATAAGCAAATGCAGAAGAAAAACAATGAGCACCCATACAGCATAGAAGAACTTGTGCTATATGATGAGATGTTTGATGATTAAAAAACTGCGAACTTCTTTATAATGTCAGGAGAATAGATCAGAGTTCGGTATTGACTTTTCTGCGACAGTATGATATAATAATGCGAGAAAGAACAGAGCAATAAGAACAGAGCCATGAAGAGCCACAATATACATAGATAGAGATAGTATATAGAAAAACTGATTTATAAAAAATGTGGTGCTCTTTTCTTTGCAAAGTTTTTTCTTTTTAAGCTTTTTTATTTTTCGCTGAAGTTTTCATTATTTCTGATGAGAACTTCAAACTACCGCGCTTGTTCGTAGGTCATTGGCTTCATTTCCTCACTTCCTTTATTTAGAGATGAAGCTAAAAACAGCCGCTTGCTGAGCGGCTGTTTTTTTGTAAAAAAAATCCCCGCACTCCATAACGAAGTGCAGGGAAGTGAGCTATTGGGGATTCGAACCCCAGACCCTTTGATTAAAAGTCAAATGCTCTGCCAACTGAGCTAATAGCTCATCACTTTACAGCGACTAATATATTATACCAAATGCGATCGACTTTGTCAAGGGTTCGGGGCAATGTTTTATTATTATTAACAAATCATATCTTTCTGAGCTTAGCGTACCTCGCCATAACTTTCTTCGTGCCGCGGCTGTCAAATGCTATTTCCACCAGCATATCGTTTGCCATAGCCTTAGCTGAGAGCACCGTACCTTCGCCGAATATCCTGTGCGCTACTCTGTCTCCCACGCGCAGCTGAATATCGCCGTCAGGCTCTGCTGAGACGCGGCTTCGCATCTGCTGCTGCAGAGAAATGCTCTTCGGCGCTTCAAATCCTGTGCTTTCGGCCGAGAACGCAGCCTCTTCCTCCCGCTCTATCTGCTCGGCAGGCAGCTCTTTGATAAACCTTGACACCCTGTTCCTGTCAGTGCGCCCGTAAAGCATTCTTTCCGCTGCATAGGTCATATAAAGCTTTCTCTTAGCCCTCGTTGCCGCAACATAAGCAAGCCTTCTCTCCTCCTCGATATCAGCCTCGCTCTCCATACTTCTCGAAGACGGAAAAATATTCTCCTCCATACCTACAACAAACACTATCGGAAATTCCAGACCCTTAGCCGAATGCATAGTCATCAGCACCACATAGTCCTCGTCCTGATCGAGATTGTCGATGTCTGTGTAAAGAGATATCTCTTCAAGAAACCCTGACAGAGACGGCTCTTCGCTCTCTTCCATATAATTCTGCATCGTTGACTTCAGCTCTGCTATATTTTCAAGCCTTCCGATGCCCTCGTCGCCCTCTTTCTGCAAAGCCTCAGCGTAGCCGCTCCTCTCAAGCAGCTCGTCCAGCAGCTCCGGCAGCTCTACCTCTTCCGCAAGCTCACTGAGCTCCCTGAACATAGCCGCTACCTTTTTAAGAGCAGGCGCCTTTCTCAGCAGCGGAGCCAGCCCGTCAGCGTCCTCCATTACCGAGATCGGGTCGATCCCAAGATCAGACGATATCTGCTCGACCGTTGTGACGGTAGCCTCACCGATACCTCTTTTCGGCACATTTATTATACGTCTGAGCCTGAGCATATCATTCGGGTTGTTGATAACATCAAGGTATGACAGTACGTCCTTGATCTCTTTTCTGTCATAAAACTTAGGGCCGCCGATGATCTTGTAAGGGATATTGTGCTGTATAAAAGCACGCTCCAGTCCGTTCGAGTTCGCATTCACCCTGTAAAGCACGGCATGGTCATTGAATTTTCCGCCCTCCTGAACGTCTTTGAGCACAGTCTCTGCCACGAACTGCGCCTCCGTCCTCTCAGACACACAGCGCCTTACCGTTACCTTTTCTCCGTCTCCCTCAGCCGTCCAGAGGTTTTTGCCCTTTCTGCCCTTGTTGTGGCTTATCAGCCTGTTAGCACAGGTAAGTATGTTCTGGGTCGATCTGTAGTTCTGTTCAAGCTTTATGACCTTGCAGTGATCCTCGCTCTCGAACTGATCCTCAAAGTTTAGTATATTGTCGATAGTGGCGCCTCTGAACTTATAGATGCTCTGGTCATCATCTCCAACAACGCAGAGGTTCTTGAACTTCTGTGACAGCAGCGATATCAGCCTGAACTGTGCCTTGTTCGTGTCCTGATACTCGTCCACCAGTATATACTTATAAAGGTTCTGATAGTGATCCAGCACATCCGGGAACTCCTCGAACAGCCTTACAGTATTCACAATGATATCGTCAAAGTCCATAGCATTTGCCTGCATCAGCCTGTTCTGATATGTCTTGTAGACCCTTCCGATAGTCATATTTCTATAGTCATTTGCCGACTGAGCTATGTATTCATCAGGGCTTATCAGACTGTCCTTTGAGTGTGATATCTCGGAAAGAATAAGCTTCGGCGGGAACATCTTGTCTGAGATGTCAAGGTCGGCAAGTATCCTCTTGATCGCCCTCTGAGAGTCGTCTGTATCGTATATCGTGTATGTCGGCATATAGCCGAGTTTGTCACCCTCACGCCTTAATATCCTTGCGCAGGCCGAATGGAACGTCGCCGCAGTTATACCGCTGCCTGCATCACCGAGCATGGCCGCAAGCCTGTCCTTTAACTCTCCTGCCGCCTTGTTGGTGAACGTTATAGCCAGAATGCTCCAAGGCTTAACGCAGTCGATAGCAATTATGTCCGCAAGCTTTAAAACGTCATCGGTGTCACCGCGGATATACGCCTTCAAAAACTCAATATCCTCTGAAGAAGGCGTCCCGAACCCTATATCTCTGTGATATGAGTCCCCGAAAAAGATCATATTAGCTATCCTGTTCACAAGAACGGTAGTCTTTCCGCTTCCTGCACCGGCAAGTATCAGTAAAGGCCCCTTTATCTGAAATATAGCCTCTCTCTGCTTGTCGTTCATATGAGAAAAGTACTTTTCAAGCGCTGCTTTTTTGAGCTCATTTATATCATTAGTCATTATTATCCTCCGTTCAGACGGCTCGGTACCATCAGCATAAGCAAGCATAAATAACCTGCCTATGCTATTATATCACAAGTTCATTCAATTGTAAAGCGAAGAGAAAGCACTCCGTTTTTTGAGAAACAGCCGTATATTATGTATTTTTATGAGCTAAAATGTAAATGTATTGTAACTTTAACTGCTTGACAATATCATAAAAATGGGGTACAATATATAAAGATATTTATGCTCGTTAGCGGAAACTATCCGCATTTGTATAGACGCGCTCCGTTCCACCCGTGGCAGAAGCCGTTATTCCTTGACGATAACCGTCAGGGCGCGTTGATCTGACTGTGTTCGTATCTATAATTCTGCGCTGAGGCGCATAGCAGGAAGGAGATTTCAGCTCCTGCCTTTTGTTTGCATTGCATACAGGGCAGGCTTGTGATGTTTTATGAGTGGATCAAAAAACAGCTTGAAAGAAACAACTAAAAGAAAAATATTCAGAAGAACAGCGGCAAGCAAGCCGCTAACGGTGTCCCCGAAGACTGAACGCAGGCGTTCTGCCGCACAGAAGGATACCTCAGACGGGAAGCTTAAACCCCTGAACCAGAGCAGGCGTACCGTTCAGCAGAAGCCCCGCGCTCAGAAGCCGAAGGAGCCTGCAAGAAGGACCCCCGTGAAGATAATACCTCTCGGCGGCCTTAATGAGATAGGAAAGAATTTCAACGTTATAGAGTGCTCGAACGATATGTTCGTGCTCGACTGCGGCCTTGCGTTCCCCGATGATGATATGCCGGGCGTTGATATAGTTATACCTGATTTTTCATACATTGAGAAAAACATTGATAAGCTCAGGGGCGTTGTGATAACCCACGGCCATGAGGATCATATCGGCGGACTGCCGTATTTTCTCAAAAAGTTCAATGTGCCTGTATACGGAACAAGGCTCACTATAGGTCTTGTTGAGGGCAAGCTCAAGGAGCACGGCATTCTCGGTGACTGCAGGCTTAATGTGGTCGAGCCCAGAAACACCGTAAAGCTTGGCTGCATGGCGGTAGAATTTATAAGAGTGAACCACTCTATCCCCGATGCAGTTGGCTTTGCTATCCACACACCGGCCGGCGTTCTTATCCATACGGGTGACTTCAAGGTGGATTATACCCCGATAGAGGGCGGCATCATTGATCTTCCGCGCTTTGCGGAGCTTGGCAACAAGGGCGTTCTGGCACTGATGTCAGATTCCACGAACTCTGAGCGTCAGGGCTTTACTATGAGTGAGAGAAAGGTCGGCGAAAGCTTTGAGCGCCTGTTCAGTCAGGCAGACGGCAAGCGCATAATAATCGCTACCTTTGCATCAAATATACACAGAGTTCAGCAGATAATAAACAATGCTGTGCGCTGGGGCAGAAAGGTAGCCTGCTCGGGCAGGAGCATGGTGAACGTAATGTCAAAGGGCGTTGAGCTCGGTTACCTGAAGGTGCCTGAGGGCGTGCTCATCGATATCGAGTCTATATCGAGATATGCCCCCGAAAAGACGGTCATCGTCACAACCGGCAGCCAGGGAGAGCCGATGTCGGCACTGAAGAGAATGTCTGAGAATGAACACAGACAGGTCTCTATCACCCCTAATGACTTTATCATAATTTCCGCAAACCCGATCCCCGGCAATGAAAAGCTTGTGACAAACGTTGTGAATGATCTTATGAAGCTAGGAGCCGAGGTTATTTACGAGGGAATGTACGATGTACACGTTTCGGGTCACGCCTGTCAGGAAGAGCAGAAGCTTATGCTCTCTATAACAAAGCCTAAGTTTTTTATTCCCGTTCACGGCGAGTACAAGCACCTTATGAAGCATAAGCAGACCGCTTTGTCCGTCGGCATACCCGAGAGCAACATCATAATCGCCGGAATAGGCAACGTTATAGAGACAGACGGCGTCGATATGAAGATATCGGGTCAGGTGCCTGCCGGCAGAGTTCTTGTTGACGGCCTTGGCGTCGGCGATGTCGGAGCAATAGTTCTTCGCGACAGAAAGAGACTTGCGGAGGACGGCCTTATTATCGCAGTTGCAACTATCGACAGAATGTCCGGCGAGATACTTGCGGGACCCGATGTGGTATCGAGAGGATTTGTGTATGTCCGCGAGAGCGAGGAGCTTATGAAAGAGGCTCAGTCGCTGCTGCTCGATACGCTTTCAGACTGCCTTGACAGAAATATCAAGGACTGGAACACTATCAAGGGCAAGATGAAGGACAGATTGTCGGAATTTATTTTCCAGAAGACAAAGAGAAGTCCTATGATACTGCCGATAATTATGGAGATATAGAAAAAGAGATAACAAAATGACTGGTTCAATGTGAGGCGTAACTTATGAAGAAAAACAACGGATTTCATGTCCTCGTGCAGGGAACTATCGCGGTAACGGCACTTCTTGCCCTTATCGGCGCTGTTATCCTGCATAGTATTCCGTCAAAAAGTACAGCAGGCACTGTCCTTATCGTGATGACGGTGATATGTATACTGCTGCTGCTGCTCGAACTCTGGGGCTTCAACACTCAGAACAAGAAGATAGTTTCAAGGCTTGCAACGATGATAACGCGCACCGAGAGGGATTCCATGTATAATTTCCCGGCTCCGACTATCGTTATCAATGATGTGAACGTTGTGGTCTGGGCTAACAGGCAGTTCAGCGAAAGGCTTTATACCGACGGTGAAGCCTACGGTCATTACCTTCAGGATATGATGAATATAGACCTTGACCAGATACACACCACCAAGGGAGACCTTGTATGCGTAAATACGAGATTTTATTACGCTAAGGCTGTTGAAAACGAAGCTGACAGGAACCTGACGCTTATCTATTTTGATGATGTTACCGACTTTATCGAGCTTGATTATGAGAACAGAATGTCTCACAGGGCTGTCATCATAATAATGATCGACAATTATGACGATATAATGTCCGGCGTCAGGGAAAGCGAAAAAGCTCACGTTCAGGTCGAGATAGAGAAGCTTATAGAGGACTTTATCGAGGGCTCGACAGCTATCTCAAAAAAGCTTTCAAATGACAGGTTCTATATCTTTATGGAAGAAAGACACCTTGCCCCGATAATCGAGGACCGGTTCAGGATACTGGAGCAGGCCAGAAAGATAACCGTTTCCGACCGCTCAAATATCACTCTGTCGATAGGCGTTTCAAGAGACGGCGTAAACCCTGCTGAAAGCGAAAAGTTTGCAAGGCAGGCCCTTGAGATGTGTATGGGCAGGGGCGGAGATCAGGCGGCTGTTAAAGAAAACGGAGAATTCAATTTCTTCGGCGGCCTTTCCTCGGGAACGGATACCAATAACAAGACCCGTATCAGAATGGTGGCTAAGGCTATCGCCGAGTATATAGACACTCATGAGCGTGTTCTCGTTATGGGTCACCGCTTCGGAGACCTTGACAGCATAGGCTCATCAATGGGTATAGTTAATGCCGCAAGGCAGATGGGCAAGCCTGCCTACCTTGTTGTTGACAGGACCAAGAATCTTGCAGTCTCGCTGATAGACTATCTTGAACAGCATGAGGCTGATAACATTTTCATCACACCAAAGCAGGCCTTGTCTCTCATCGATGACAGCACACTTCTTTTCGTGTGTGATACTCATAACCCTGCACTGGTAGAGTCGGCAGAGATCGTTGAAAGAGCGCGTGATATCATCGTTATAGACCACCACAGAAGAATGGTCGACGGCATCCAGCCGACTGTTATGTCGTTCCTTGAGCCGAACGCATCATCTGCGTGTGAGCTGGTAACGATGCTCGTTCAGTATTTCGGCGAGGACGTTAATATGTCAGCGCCCGTTGCTGAGGCTCTGCTCTCAGGAATAATGCTCGATACCAAGAACTTTGTTATGAAGACAGGCGTTATGACCTTTGAGGCAGCAGCGCTCCTCAAAAAATACGGCGCCGATACGGTAGCTGTCAAAAAGCTCTTCGCAAATTCTATCGAGACCTACCACCAGAAGTCAGCTCTTATCAATAATGCAGCTATCTATAACGGCTGTGCCATTGCCTATACCGAGGAGACCTTCCCCGAGATCAGGATAGCGGCTTCACAGGCGGCAGATGAGCTCTTAGGCATAACGGGAGTGAACGCATCGTTCGTTCTTTATCAGCTGGGCGATACTGTAAACATCTCCGCCAGGAGCATGGGCGCTTTCAATGTACAGATAGTTATGGAAGCACTCGGAGGCGGCGGCCACCTTACTATGGCAGCAACGCAGATCAAGACCACTCTTGAGGACGCAAGAAACAGGCTCAATGCAGCTATAGACGAATATATCAGAAACAATACTCAGCATGACTGAAAGGACGTGTAATATATGAAGGTAATACTTATCAAAGACGTAAAGGGCAGCGGCAAGGCAGGAGACGTCATCAACGCCGCTGACGGATATGCAAGAAACTATCTTATCGCAAGGGGCTTCGCTCTGGAGGCTACCTCTAAAAACCTTAATGACATCGCCGGAAAGAAAGCCTCGGCTCAGCACAAGATAGACGTTGAGGTAGCTGATAACAAAAAGGCAGCTGGCGCCCTTGAAGGCAAAGAGGTAGTTATCAAGGCCAAGGCAGGGCAGGGCGGCAAGCTCTTCGGTGCGGTCACGCCCTCTGCTGTAAGCGATGCCATAAAAGCACAGTACAGCGTTAATGTCGATAAAAAGAAGATAAATCTTCAGAGCGATATCAAAGCCTACGGAGATTTTGAAGCAGTCATCAAGTTTACTCACGGAGTAAACTGCTCGATAAAGATCAAGGTCATAGAGGAGTAATTATGCCCGCAAACGATAATACAGCTCAGCTTTCAACAGCATCGGTCTTCGGCAGGGAGCTGCCCTTTTCTCAGGAGGCTGAGGAGGCTGTTCTCGGAAGTATACTGCTTGATCCGGAGTGCTTGTCCTCGGTAGCAGAGCTTCTCAAGCCTGAGTCCTTTTACAGACCTCAGCATCAGCAGCTGTTCAATATCATTCTGAGAACTATGCTCACGCAGTCTGATAAGGACATTATCTCCGTTATCGATGAGTCGGTAACTATGGGCGTTTTTGAGAGCTCCGCAATGGCGAAGACTTATCTCACCGGCCTTATGGAGAACGTTCCCTCTACTGCCAATATAGAGAGCTACTGCAAGATCATAGACGAAAAAGCCAAGATACGCAGCCTTATCGTGACAGCCAATGATATACTTCAAAGAGCCTACTACGGCTCAGAATCCTCAGCCGATCAGCTCGATTCGGCAGAGCAGGCTATCTTTGATATCCGTCAGGGCAAGAACGTTCAGGGCTTCACAAGGATAGGCGAGGTAATTGTTGATACGTTTTCTCACCTTGAAGAGCTTTCAGGCCCCGATGCCGAGGAGTTCCTCGGTGCGACCTCAGGCTTCAAGCAACTAGATAACGTCATAACAGGCCTTAATAAGACCGACCTTATCATAATTGCTGCCCGTCCGGGTATGGGTAAGTCTGCATTCGCGCTTAATATAGCCGTTAATATGTGCAAGGCAACAAAAAAAGAGACCGCCATCTTCTCCCTTGAAATGGGCAAGGAGCAGCTCGTATCCAGAATGCTCGCATCGGAAGCACTTGTCGATAATACCCTTTTCAGAACAGGCAAGCTGCAGCCCGAGGACTGGGACAAGATAGCGCTCGGAGCAGAAACGCTCTCACGCCTGCCAATACTTATAGATGACGGTGCCGGCACAACTGTCGCTCAGATGAAGGCGAAGCTAAGAAGGCTCAAAAACCTGGGTCTTGTGGTGATAGACTACATACAGCTTATGCAGTCACCAAACAAAAACGCCAGCCGTGTCGAGGTTGTCAGTGAGATAACCCGTCAGTTAAAGCTTATGGCTAAGGAGCTTAATGTTCCTGTTATCGCACTTTCACAGCTGTCAAGAAGCTCTGAGAAGCGTGAGGATAAGCACCCCGTTCTGTCAGATCTGCGTGAGTCCGGATCTATCGAGCAGGACGCAGATATAATCCTCTTTCTTTACAGGGACAACTATTATGACAAGGAAGCGGATAACAAATCCGTTGCCGAATGTATAGTTGCCAAGAACCGTCACGGTGAGCTCAAGACCGTTCAGCTTGGCTGGATAGGTGAATATACACTGTTCAGGAGCCTTGATTTCAGGAGAGACAATGAGTGATTTTTCCGAAAAGGTACTTAGTACCGTAAAAACATTCGATATGTGCACTAAGAGCGAGCGCTTGCTCATCTGCCTTTCAGGCGGAGCTGACAGCGCTGCGCTCCTTTTGTGTTTAAAAGAGCTGGGCTTTGATGTTCGTGCCTGCCACGTAAATCATCAGCTGAGAGGCGCCGAAAGTGACCGCGATGAGCAGTTTTGCAGAGAGCTCTGTGATAAGCTCGGTGTAAGGTTTGACAGCGTCCGGCTTGATGTTAAGGGCTACTGTGAGAAAAACGGCCTGTCGGTCGAGCTTGGAGCAAGAAAGCTCAGATATGAATATTTCTATTCGTTCGACGCGGATAAGATCTGCACCGCCCACACCCTAAGCGACAGCCTTGAAACCACAGTGTTTGACCTTGCAAGAGGAACCGGTCTCAAAGGCATTTGCGGTATACCGCCTGTCAGGGACAGGGTGATCCGTCCGCTGATTGAGTGTACCAGAGAAGAGGTCGAGGACTATCTTGCACTGAAAGGTCAGGACTACGTGACCGATTCCACAAATTTGCAGGATATATATTCAAGAAATAAGATCCGTCACGGTATCATTCCTGTAATGAAAGAGCTCAACAACGGCCTTTACGGCTCATACCTGATAACTCTCCAGATCCTTCGCGCTGACAGCGAATGCCTTGAAGCTCAGGCCGATGAGCTTTATAAAAGCTGCCGCCTTGCCAAAGGGTATGACTGTAAGATCCTGACAGCCGCTCATATCAGCATAAGAAGACGTGCGGTAATGCGCATTCTTGACGGTGAGGGAATAAAGTATTCGTCTGCCATGATCTCAGATACGGATAAGATCGTTCAAAACGGCGGCAGGCTCAATATCAGCGGAGAGCTCTTTGCAAGCTCCTCTAAGGGTATACTGACTTTCGGCCCTCTGACCGATCCGGACGATACGGCAAAGAGCGTTGCTGTGGATGCAATGGGAAAATATGGATTTGAGGACAGGACAGTTTCATTCAGCCTGATAGAAGAGCCATACGATCTCGCAAATATTCAAAAAAAATTCACAAATTGTTATATGGATTATGATAAAATAAATGGTGTACTTTTGCTTAGAGGCAGGATCGCGGACGAGAAAATCAGACTTTGCAACCGCGATTTTAATTCCGATGTCAGAAAGCTTATCAATAAGGCGTTCAGACAGGAGGACAGAAAAAGTGCAGTCCTGATATCCGACGATGACGGCGTGATATTTGTGGAAAAATATGGGATTTCAGACAGGGTAAAGGTCGATGCTTCGACAAAAAGAGTGCTTGTTTTTGAAATATCATAAAACTGTCACATATATATATTATAATGATCCTGGCTCATAAGCCGCTATAATGAATTGTCCGCAGTGCCGCATAATTGTGCAGCGACTGCCAAAACTATAAAAAAGGTTGTGATCTATTGAAGAGTAGTGGAAACGGAAAGACGCTGCTTATCTATCTGCTGGTATCTGTAGCGATCATTTTCGGTCTCGTTTATATGCTGACGAGCCTGTCCTCAGGCAGCTCCGATAAGAAATATTCGGAGGTAATGAGCCAGTTTGATAACCTTGAGGTGTCAGAGTTTGAGCTTGACCTTGGTTCAGGGCAGCTGAAATATAAGCTGAATACCGATGACAGCGACAAGACCTATACCTACACCGTTCCGAATGTGTCTCTGTTTGCAAATGAGGTGCTCGGCGGTGAGGAGGCTGAGAACTACAGAAAGCTTTACAATGAAAAATATCCCGATGAGCCTCTGAAATATGACCTTATCCCGATATCTGACAACAGCTTCTGGCTTAATCTTATACCGACGCTCCTTATGCTCGGTGTGATGATATTCTTCTTTGTATTTATGATGAGAAGTGCCGGCGGCGGAAAGATGTCATCATTTGGCAAGGCAAATGCAAGAGTTTCACCTAACAGCAAAAAGGCTACCTTTGCCGATGTTGCCGGTGCCGATGAGGAAAAGGAAGAGCTCAGAGAGATAGTTGATTTCCTGAGAGATAACAAGAAATATATCGATATCGGTGCGAGGATACCTAAGGGAGTTCTGCTTGAGGGCCCTCCCGGCACAGGTAAGACGCTGCTTGCAAGAGCTGTTGCAGGCGAAGCAAATGTGCCTTTCTTCTCAATTTCGGGTTCTGATTTCGTTGAGATGTTCGTCGGTGTCGGTGCGTCAAGAGTAAGAGACCTGTTCGATCAGGCTAAGAAAAACGCGCCTGCTATAGTGTTTATCGATGAGATCGATGCTGTCGGCAGACACAGAGGTGCCGGTCTCGGCGGCGGACACGATGAGCGTGAGCAGACGCTTAACCAGTTGCTCGTTGAGATGGACGGCTTTGAGGATAATGAGTCGGTCATCGTTATGGCAGCTACTAACAGACGCGATATCCTTGACCCCGCGCTGCTTCGTCCGGGCAGATTTGACAGGCATATCCTTGTCGGATATCCCGATGTTAAGGGCAGGGAAGAGATACTGAAGGTTCACACAAGAAACAAGCCCCTTGCTCCCGATGTTGACCTTTCAACCATCGCGAAGTCAACTGTAGGCTTTACTGGTGCAGACCTTGAAAACCTTGTAAATGAAGCATCACTGCTCGCAGCAAGAAAGAATAAGAAGGCCATAACCAGAGATGAGCTCGAAGAGGCGTCTATCAAGGTGGTTGCAGGCCCTGAGAAGAAGTCAAAGGTCGTTACAGATGCCGAGAAGAAGCTTACGGCTTACCACGAGGGCGGCCACGCTATCTGTACCTATTACTGCAAGTCTCAGGACAGGATACATCAGGTGACGATAATCCCGAGAGGTTCAGCAGGCGGCTTTACAATGAGCCTGCCCGAGAAGGATAAGGCTTACGTCTCTAAGAATGAGATGTTTGAAAATATCATCGTTCTCCTTGGCGGAAGAGTTGCCGAGAAGATAATCCTCGATGATATCTCCACGGGTGCTTCCAACGATCTGGAGAGAGCTACTTCAACGGCACGCAATATGGTCACAAGGTATGGCTTCAGCGAGAATCTGGGCCCTGTCGTATACGGTCAGGCAGAGCACGAGGTCTTCCTCGGACGCGATTACAGCAACACTCCTAGCTACTCTGACAATATAGCAGCTGAGATAGACAATGAGATAAGGTCTATCGTTGAGACTGCATTTGAAAAGGCAGAGGAGCTCCTTACCGAGCATATCGACAAGCTGCATATGATAGCTAAATATCTTATGAAGCACGAAAAGATCGACGGCCCGAACTTCTATAAGCTGATGAACGGTGAGATACCTGAATCGGACTATATTGACGTTCCTGCGCCGCAGACAGATGCTGCTGAGGAGACACTTGCCCAGCAGGAGATAGAGGTCGGTGAAACGCCTCAGATAGACGATAATATCTGATATTTTAAAAGGACAGCTTTCTGGCTGTCCTTTTTCTTGCTTTTTTTTAAGTGATGTGTTATACTATATAGGTAACAGATCGGAGGAAGAATTATGAAGCTGCTATTTATTGGTGATGTCGTCGGCAGCGGCGGCATTGAGATATTGTCTCGCCGATTATATGATATAAAGAAAGAGTATGAGATAGATATCACGGTTATAAACGGTGAAAATTCCGCGCTTGGCAACGGGGTCACCGCGCAGTCGTACAGAGACCTTATAAATATAGGTGCTGATGTTGTAACGACCGGCAACCACTGCTTCAGGCGGCAGGAGAGCATTGCCCTTTATGAGAGCGAGGAAAGGCTATTAAGGCCGGCGAATTATCCTGACGGAGTTGTAGGCACGGGCGTTGCTTATATCGATATGGGAGCGTGCAGGGTAGCGGTGGTTAATCTTATCGGTACGCTTTACCTTGATGCTGTAGAGAATCCGTTCTCTTATGCCGATAAGGTGCTTGAACAGATAGATACACCGAATGTTTTCGTTGATTTCCACGCAGAGGCGACCTCTGAGAAAAAGGCTATGGGCTATTATCTTGAGGGCAGGGCTACTGCAGTTCTGGGAACTCATACCCATGTTCAGACCTCTGACGAGACTATACTGGAAGGACATACCGCATATATCACAGATGTTGGAATGACAGGTGCCGAAAGGTCGGTGCTCGGTGTCGATAAGGACGTTGTGATAAATAAGTTCCTCTATCATATGCCTGTAAAGTTTTCCGAGAGCTCTGAGCCGGCGTTTATCAATGCTGTTGTGGTGGAATTTGATGAAAAGTCGGGAAAAGCAACAAATATTACAAGAATAATTAAGCGATAATCACAAAAAAGTGATTACCCCCTTGCAAAGTAGGAAAATATATAGTATAATTAGAAAAAGTCTGTAGTGAGTGACTGAAAGTAGGAGATATCATGGAAATATTGAAAGTTTCATCAAGGTCTGCGCCTAATTCTGTCGCAGGAGCGATCTCTGGTGTTATCAGGGAGAGCGGTGCTGTAGAGATACAAGCAGTCGGTGCCGGTGCTACCAATCAGGCTGTAAAGTCTATAGCTATCGCAAGAGGTTATCTCGCGCCTTTGGGTATTGATCTTATCTGTATACCTGCCTTTGCCAATATCAGTATTGACGGCGAGGACAGAACAGCGATCAAGCTTATCTGTGAGAAAAGATAAAAATTGCCGGTGCAGCAACTAAGAGCTGTACCGGCGTTTTTGTTGTTATTGAAGGATCCATACCTGAGCCGCGTTTCCCGGCTCGAACTTTGAGATCGAAAGCTTGCCGCCCTGAGTGTTTTCGAGCACCTTTTCAAAGTCAGCCGAACCGACAGCGATACGGAACTTTCTTTTGCCGTAGGCCGCTGCCCTGAACAGTGCCGGCTTTGCGCCGATCTTCAGGTAGTCGTATCCGTTACATTTTGCATTTACAAAGCCTCCGTCCTTGATCTTTAAGGCGAAGGTGCCGCCCTCCTGCAAAGAAACGGCGATCTTCTGCTCCTTGTCCTTGTCTGCCTCATCGATAACGAGGCCTTTCGGGGTCACTGTTATCACAAGACCGGATGCTTCGTTGATAAAGGTGTATGCTCTGCCATCAACTATGAAATTACCATTATCAGAGGAGCAGTCATTGTAAAAGCGCATAAGAAGTGCCATAACATTCTGCTGGGTGACCGGCAGGGTGTTTTTTGCTACATCGTCAAAGGCTCTCGGGTCAAGAAGAGCTACAGTTTCAACGAACTTTCCTGCATAATTGACCAGCTTGTTCGACGCATCGCCGAAGCCGTCCTTCTCATAGACCTTGTTTAAACGCTTGTCATAGCTCTCGGCGGTGTGCTTTGTGCAGGTGGTATCAATGTGCTTTTCAAACGCATAATGCGGATTGTGAGCCTTTGGCAGATAATGCATATTTGATACGTGCACCGTGCAGCCCATATCCTCTACAAAATGTATCGCCCTGCCGAGATAGTGCATTGCTTCCTCTGTGTTTCCGCTTTTGTAGTAAGAGAGCGCAGCCGTATAATTCTCTTCAAGAAGAGTTCTTGCGCTTCTCAGAAATTTGCCCAGCCTGTTCTGATAGTAGCCGTAGGTCTGTGACAGCTCCTTGCCCTTAGGGTTCACACAGGAGTAATAGTGCCTGCCTGCGCCCTTGTCAAGGTCGCCCTTTGCGTCAGGTTCAACGCAGCCTTTAAGTATCTGCTCGTGCCAGTTCTGATAGAATGCGGCTATACGTCCCTTTTTCTCCTTTTCAAGCAGCTTCAGGGCTTTCACGGTGATGTCCTTGTGGGCATTGCTGCCCCAGGCATCTGCCTTTTTAGCTCCGAGAGTTGCATATAAAGCTATTGCTGCTGTAAAAGCAATGATCTTCTTCATAGTTGTTAAGTCCTTTTCGATTTATTATTCTTCTTTTTTCTGACAGAATACCCGAAGCTGCCCAGCTTTTTTCCTAGTGAGAAATACTCACCGTGAGAATAGGCTATCAGGTTTGCTCTGTCAAGGCAAAGCCTGCCGTTATCGTCAAGCAGCTCTGCAGCAGCGTTAACGCCAACTATATCAGCCATGAACATATCATGTGTTCCGAGCTTTATTATCTGTCTCACTTTGCATTCGAGCGACAGCGGACACTGATCGATCATCGGAGCGCCGACACTTTCACAAGGCGATACCGTCAGACCGGTATCTTTAAGCTTGTCACATTTGCTTCCGCTCTTTACTCCGCAGTAATCAACAGCCCTTACAAGCTCCTGCGTGGCAAGGTTTATCACGAACTCTCCGCTCTCTTTTATAATGCCGTAAGAATATCTCTCAGGCCTTACGGATATGTAGGTAACAGGCGGCTGAGAGTTCAGAATACCCGTCCAGGCAATGGTTAGTACATTCGGTTTTTCCGAAGTGCCGCAGCTTACAAGCACAGGCGGCGGCGGCGCCGTCAGAACACTGCCTTTCCAGTGCTCTTTTTCATAGGTCTTATAGTTCATTTCAGTTCGTCCTCATCGGCAGGGAAGCCGTAAAGCTTCTCATGCAGCTTTTCGTAATCATGATAGAGCGCCTGTGTCTGGTTTTCAAGAAAGTAATAATGCTTGATGTAAGGCACCAGCAGCACCAGCAGAGCTATCGCCAGCGGTATAAGGAGCATTTCCTTCGTGACAGCTATAACGATGAAAGCTATCACCGTTGATATAGCAAACAGGAACATAACAATAAGATGAATGAACCTTTCGTGCTGGAAAAACTGTATATGATCCTTGTGATACTGCATCAGCTGCATAAGGTCGGTGCTGTCATCGTTCAGAGCTTTCTGAAAAAAGCGCCTGTAGCTTTTAAAATACTTTGTCATAGCATCACCTTGTCAGAAGCTCTGCGTCTATAGGCTCAGACCCTTCGATCTCAAGCTCGCGGAGCTTTGTTTTGAACTGAGCTTTGTATTCTTTCTCCTTCTGCTCCTTGATGCTCTTGGAAGCAATGCGCATAAGGGCAGAATCAATGCTCTTGTAGTTTTTGGAGACCCTTTTCACAAAGCTTTTTCTCTTTTCAGGCTTTTTGTTTTTGCCGTCAAAGAGGATAGCCAGCGCAACAGAAGCCGAGAGAGCGATTATTGCTTTTTCGGCATTTGTATTTATCTGATAGCTGATCTTTTTCATATAATCACTTCCGTTTTCCGTAATAAGCAATTCGATCTGCTGATATTATAGCATAAATCAATAGAATTGTAAAGCCGCGCGTGCAAAAAAACAGTAATCACTATGTAGATAAGGCACTATCCCGTTGCACTACAGCCCCTTCGGGGTGCTCGCCGCACGGCTAATTCACGCCGTACTTTTGTTTGAGCGGCAATATAGTGGTCGCACCT
>ODAI011295225.1_pt1 | contig 17126 bp, 18 predicted proteins | sample 1539321 | NCBI WGS metagenome assembly ODAI01 (sample SAMN02144231, study PRJEB22623) | gut metagenome | biome: sheep rumen | host: Ovis aries | place: New Zealand | reverse complement strand
GTGCTCTACAAGCTGACGTGACGCTGCACCCTTTCACGCTCTCACTCGCAAGCTCGTTACTCTCTGCGGGACGGTCAGTCTGCTTTCGCTTACGGGAGTTTTACCTGTTGCAGGTGCTCTACAAGCTGACGTGACGCTGCATCCTTTCACGCTCCCGCTCGCAAGCTCGTTACACTCTGCGGGACGGTCAGTCTGCTTTCGCTTACGGGAGTTTGACCTGTGACAGGTGCTTTACAAGCTAGCGTGACGCTGTACCCTTCACGCTCCCGCTCGCAAGCTCGTTACTCTCTGCGGGACGGTCAGTCTGCTTTCGCTTGCGTCATCATGACGAAAAAGCAGCTGCGTGATACATACTGAATATACCGGGCGGCGAAACGCCGCCCTACTGCTTTCTTTTCACTACTCTCTATTCTCTGCCAACTGCAAAATAAAACCTTTATCGCAAACAAACATCCGCTCATAATGGAGGTCATATGAAGATCAGAAATATTATGATATTTGCAGCAGCCGCAGTGCTGCTCACAGGCTGCGGAAAAAAATCCAGCAGCAGCTCCTGTGATACCCCTTCAGTTGAAGGGAACTGGACAGTATGTGACTCTGACGGATTTACTTCCAATTCAACCAGCATTGAATTCAAGGACAACTCAGAAATGTCCATGGTGATAAGCAGCACCGACTACTCGCTGACTTATACAGGCGAATATGAAATTGAAGGCGAAAAAGTCAACATAGAATTTGACAGGTTAAAAACCATTGAAGAGCTGAAAAAAACTACCGATATCTATGATAAATACGGTCTGTCCGATGAAGAGCTGGCAGAAACTCTCGTTCATGTAAACGAAATGCTCACCGATGAATCCGGTGAATATTTCATAAGCAATGAGGATGAAAAGCATATGACTAAATCCGGAAAAGAACACAGATACCGCAGGGACGCATATGTTCTTATAGCGGATGACCTCCAGCGAGCAGCTACTATCGCCGGAATACAGGTAAATAGTACGAACAGCAGCCGCTACAGCATGGTCTGCTCAGATAAAAGCCTGAATCTCAATGCGGAGGGGTCTGCATATGATACTATCAAGGGATTGCAGGATGAACTCAGCATCGGCAATGAACTCAGCAAATATACCAAGGAGGAAGGCTTCACCACTGATTTCAGCTTTGATTCACATAAGTGGGCAATGGCTTTTTATGACGGATATGTCGTTGGTATCGGCATAGGCTCCCCGGATGACAGCAGCATTTTCGGCACAAGCGATATATGGTACATAGATGAAGACGGCGCTTCTGCATTCCTTGAAAACGATGAAGCTCCGGAAACACTGGAAGAATTTGTCGATTTCTATAAAGCACTTAACTGAACAACAACGGAGGAAATATGAGATTATCCTTAAAAGCAGGAGCATTCATAGTCGCTCCGATACTTTTGGTATCACTTGTAATATACATCTTTATCCCTGGAATATTCACATATATAAAAGTAAAACATGATTACGAAAACATTGACCGGACTATCCCGGCATTTGAAAAAGTCAGCGTACCTGAGGATTTTGAAGAATACTCTTTTTCTGATGTTGTATTCTCAGCTCCGGCAGGATTGGTCAATACAGTAAAGAATGGCTCCGGAAATGTGGCATCATACAGAAACGACGATATAACAATAACAATATCCGATTTCAGCAGCTTGAATCTGAGTGATTACTATGATCCGTGGGAGGCTTCAGAATACGACAAAGAAGACTACCGGCATTTTTTTGATACAGTTGGCCATGAATTCCCATCACAGAACGGCAGACCGCTTATATGGTTCGAGAAAGATGCACTTAACGCTAAGATGTGTCTGCACCTGCGCTCAAAAGACCTGAAAGTATTCAGGGAACTGGCAAAAAATAAAGAAGAAGCATGGGAATTAGAGGACACATGGAAATTAAACGGCAAAGGCTTTACCGGCTATGCAGGTCATCTATTGGATAATTCTGATGCGTTTGCAGGTATGTGGTCTTACACGCTCATCCCCGATTACAACCCGTATCAAGACATCTACTTTATGATACAAAATACCGATGATACTACCGCAAAACAGATAGCAAGCTCTATCAGGCTGAAATGAGGAGATAACTATGAAAAAACAATATCTTGAAGCAGGAAAGATCGTAACCACTCACGGCATACGAGGTGAGGTAAAGATCATGCCCTATACCGATGTTCCGGAGCTGCTCTGCGAGTTCGACAGGCTGTTTATCGGCAAGGAGCATAGGGAAATAAATATTGAGCGCTCCCGTGTGTTCAAAAACACCGTCATTGCAAAGCTGGAGGGTATCGACACTCCGGAGGCTGCTGAAAAGCTCCGCAACAAGATACTCTATATGCACCGTGATGACCTTGAGCTGGATGATGATACCTACTTCATCCAGGACCTCATCGGCATGGAGGTAAGAGATGCCGATTCCGGTCAGGTATACGGCCGTCTTGACGACGTAATGCAGACCGGTGCAAATGATGTATACGTCATCAAGGGCGAGGATAAGGAGTATCTGGTGCCGGCTATAGCCGATGTCATTGTCTCCACTGACCTTGAAAATGACGTTATGACTATACGTCCCCTTGAAGGACTTTTTGACTAAAGAAGGAATATTTATGAGATCAAACATGATAATAAGCGCTGCCCTCGCACTGGGCATGGCATTTACATTCACAGGCTGCGGAAGCTCTGACAGCAGCAGCTCCACAGCATCTTCAGATACAGCTTCCTCCGGTGCAGCAAGCTTCACAACAGCAGAGCTTGCCGGAAAGATATCCATAGACGGAGTTCAGCTCAAGACACCTATGACCTTTGCAGACTTCGGCGAAGGATTCACTCTTGATTCCTACGTCCAGAGCGGTGACGACGGTTCTATGATAGATATTTTCAACAAGGACGGCATAGTGTGTACTTTAGGTTACAACTGCGGTAAGGAAGAGGTCAATGAAAACCGAAACATCGACTACATACTGTTCACTCCCAACGATTTCAACAGAGGAGTTGTTTCCATTGACGGATTCACTGCCAACGATGACGTTGAAAAGCTGGAAGAAAAGTTGGGAAAGCCCGAAAAAGACGGTATTTATTTTTATGAAGCTACTGACGGCGGAAAGCTGGAGGTAATTGATATTATGGGTAAAGTATCCTCCATAAACTTCTTCTTTGAGGCGCCGGAGAAAAAATAAACATAAAGGAAAAACACCATGAACATTGAGATAGCAACCCTGTTCCCGGAAATGTGCGAAGCCGTTCTCGGCGAAAGTATCGTAGGACGTGCCAGAAAGGCCGGAAAGATCAACGTGCACTGCCGGCAGATACGAGAATATACTCAGGATAAACACCGCAGAGTTGACGATACTCCCTACGGCGGCGGCATGGGTATGGTAATGCAGTGTCAGCCTATATATGACTGCTATAAGGCAGTATGTGACGATATGGGGGCTGTACCGCATACTATATATATGTCTCCGAAGGGAAAGATCCTCACTCAGCAGAGAGCTGTAGAGCTCTCTCAGATGGAGAACATCCTTATAATCTGCGGACACTACGAAGGCGTAGATCAGAGAGTTCTCGACAAAATAGTTGACGAGGAGATATCAATAGGAGACTATGTCCTTACCGGCGGAGAGCTTCCGGCTATGGTGCTTACCGACGCAGTTGCAAGAATGTGTCCGGGAGTGCTGTCCGATGAGGTCTGCTTCACCGACGAGAGCATTTACAGCGGTTTGCTGGAATATCCCCACTACACCCGCCCTGAAGTGTGGGAGGGAGAGGCTGTGCCGCCTGTTCTTCTCTCCGGACACCATAAAAATATCGAGACCTGGCGCCATGAACAGAGCCTTGCCCTGACCCGTGAACGCCGCCCCGATCTTTTCAGTGAATACGAAGAAAAAAATAAGTGAATTTTTAATGGTTGACCATTTATTGTTAAGTTCAAAAATGGTCAACCATTTATTGCGAATAGCCGATATAAAAGAAATATATATGTATATAAAATAACTATAAACAGGTTGTATAATAGCAAAACCTCTTTCCGTTTAGAAAAAATGAACATAATCTAACGTTGAATCTTAGATAACTTTACCAAAGGATTTTAAGATTTTTTGTAGTAATTATGAACAAGCAGGGTGAGAAAATCACTCTCCGATTTAATCTAAATGTAGAAATTAATGAATTCTCGGAAAATATGAAAAAAAATCCGTTGACTATGCGGATTTTTGAAGGTATAATTATATCAGCAAAGAAAAATTGCACCCACTTCTTCAGCTTATTGATATAGAAAGCTGAGACTACAGAGAATAGGAGAGTTGTATATGTTTGTCAGAGAAGTAATGGTTAAGAATCAGGTTGGACTTCACGCAAGACCTGCAACCTTCTTTATTCAGAAGGCTAATGAATTCAAGTCATCCATCTGGATCGAAAAAGAAGAGCGCAGAGTTAACGCAAAGAGCCTCCTCGGCATACTTTCACTTGGTATCGTCGGAGGAACAACCGTTAAGGTCATCGCTGACGGTGCTGATGAAAAGGCTGCTGTTGATGCTCTTATTGATCTCGTTGACAGCGGTTTCAGCGAGGAAAACAGATAAATATCACTTTAAGCACTGGGGCGTTACAGATGTAACGCCCATTTTGTTATATTCATCCTTCAAGGTATTCGGCCATTCTCTCGGCAAATATACCGTATCCCCTTGTCGGGTCTGCTATAAATACATGAGTCACCGCTCCGATCAGTTTTCCGTTCTGGATTATCGGGCTTCCGCTCATTCCCTGCACTATGCCTCCCGTCTTTTCAAGAAGACGGCTGTCTGTTATCCGGACTACCATATCCCGTGCAGAATCACTGCTCAGGTCCACCTTCTCTATCTCCACAGAATAGCGCTCCGGCCCTGAATCGGACACTGAAGCATATATCTCCGCCGGACCTGTCACCACATCCTGGCGGTAGCCCATAGTGAATTCCTCACAGCCGCCGGAAAGCCCGGAAAGCATCTCCGGAGATAATCTGCCGAATATACCGCAGCTGCTGTTACGGCAGAGAGTACCGCAGCTCTTTCCCTTTGTGAAAATGCCCTGCAGCTCTCCGGGAATACCTCTCTCACCCCTGCGGACACTGGTTATAGTCACAGGTACAGCCTCCCCGCTGGAAAGCGGTACAAGCTCCCCGGTATCAGGGTCACATATAGGATGTCCCAGACCTGCAAATTCACCGGTAGACCTGTTGATGAATGTCATTGTGCCTATGCCTGCCGCACTGTCACGGACCCACATCCCGCAGCGCCAGCAGTTGGAAGCCTCCGAAAAGACCGGCTTGAGTGAAGATGTGAATTCCCTGCCGTCACGGCTGACCGTCATCCTGACATCCCTTCCGCCGCTTTCAGAGATAACTTCCTGAAGTCCGCTGTTGGAAAGTACAGGCCGGCCGTCTGCAAGCTTTATTATATCGCCCACTTCTATACCGGCCTGCTCCGCAGGACATACCGCTGCTCCGGAGCTGTCTGTCACATCACCAAGCTCAGTGACCATAACTCCGTCCATAAGCAGCTTTATACCGAAGGCCTCTCCCCCTACAGCAAGCACCGGAGGCTCTGCTTCCCGGATGCTTACCGTCTTTACCGGTACTGCACCGAAAAGTGAAAAGGTCACCTTTTTCGTTTCAGGATATACAGAGCCGGCATCAGAAATATCCTCAGAGCAGCTCAGCTCCGGAAATTCCGCTATCCTTATCTCACAAGACGGAACAGCCGTCATGGATGAAGGCAGCTTTCCGGAATAATATCCTGCCGCTCCGAAGATCCCTGCTATACCGGCAGATAATACCGCTGCTGCGGCTTTTATCAACTTTCGTTTTATATGCATTTCTTTCCTTTCAGGAGCATTCTGCTCCGATATATATTATCCGCAGTCTGCGGAATGTTATTATAGAAAAAAAGTCCCTGACTAAAGTGTAATGTTTCCCACAGGAGAAATTTTCCAATGAAGAAAAAAATCAAAAGGCCGCTTCGCTCAAAGCAGAAGACCTATATGACTGTCATGAAAATAATACTCATAGTGCTGACGCTTATATATCCTGTATTTATGACAATGCTCACAGGCGCAGGTATTATCAGCAACCGTGCAAGCTACGGCAGCAGGATAACCTCATACGGAGCCTGCCTGATGCTCTCCGGAGCACTTATGACTGCCGGTGCGCTGCTGTGTATGTCACGGCGCAGCACTCAGAATCTTTTATCCGCACTGATATCCTCATCAGGATTTGCTCTGTGCATGACAGTGCTTATAAAGCTCATAAAACACGCCGAATCTGCCGGCTGGACAGGCATTGCAAAATATGAGGGAGTCCCTGTCAGCGATATGTACAGGACTCGTGTGGGTCCGGTCATCGCACCTTTCCTGCTGACTATCCTTATCTCTGCCATACAGTATTTCTCGTATGACTGCGGAGAAGAACGAAGGCTGCGTAAAAAAGCCCGCAAGGATAAGGAGAACGCTCCTGCGCCGTCTATACTGGATGACTGAGTTATCCGCACATACTGATACTGCCCGGAATAACAAAAAATATTCAGAAATCTCTTGACAAAATTATTTTCAGGTTATATAATAAACTTACATCAGAAAAAGCAATGATGGGAAATAAAACTCCTGCAAGGATCACAGAGAGCTGCCGGCCGGTGAAAGGCAGTATCATTGTATGAGCCATAACTCCTCCCTGAGCTTTCAACCCAACGAGGCACTTCTGGCTTCAAGTAGGCTTGAACGGGCTCTCCCGTTACAGAGATATGCGTTGATCCGACGCAGATGAGCGGGCGTTTTATTACGTCAAGAAGAGTGGTACCACGGAGTATAATTCGTAACTTCGTCTCTTCCATGCAATGCATGGAGGAGACTTTTTTGTTACCCTCCTGCAATGTCAGAACGGATCAGAATGGAGGTATTATCATGAAAAACACAGAAAAGTACACAAGACAATTCTTTGAAGCTCCAAAGACATCAATGAAATGGACAGAAAGATCCTACGTTGACAAGGCACCGGTATGGTGCAGTGTGGACCTGAGAGACGGGAATCAGGCTCTCATCACACCTATGAGTCTGGGAGAAAAGCTGGAATTCTTTAAAAAGCTGGTGGATATCGGCTTCAAGGAGATAGAGATCGGCTTCCCGGCAGCCTCGGAAACAGAATATGACTTCTGCCGCACTCTTATCGAAGAAGAACTTATTCCCGACGATGTCACCATACAGGTGCTCACACAAGCCCGTGAGCATATCATAGAAAAAACTTTTGAAGCACTGAAAGGCTGTAAAAGCGCTATCGTACATCTCTATAATTCCACTTCCGCCGCACAGCGTGAGCAGGTATTCAGAAAATCAAAGAGCGAGATAAAGGAACTGGCTGTATACGGAGCAGAGCTTTGCAGACAGTACCGGGAAAGATACGAGGGAAATTTCAGGTTTGAGTACTCCCCCGAGAGCTTTACCGGAACTGAGCCGGAATTTGCTCTGGAGGTCTGTAATGCTGTACTCGATGTCTGGAAGCCGTCACCGGATGACAAGGTCATAATAAACCTGCCGGTAACTGTTCAGCTCTCAATGCCTCACATCTATGCAAATCAGGTAGAGTATATGTGCGAGAACCTGAAATACCGTGAAAATGTGATCGTGTCTCTCCACCCCCACAATGACCGTGGCTGTGCTGTAGCTGATACCGAAATGGGACTCCTCGCCGGTGCAGACCGTGTTGAGGGAACTCTCTTCGGCAACGGCGAACGCACGGGAAATGTTGACATAATCACACTCGCTATGAATATGTACTCTCAGGGAGTTGACCCTGAACTGGATCTCAGCAATATCCCTGAGATAACTGAGCTCTATACCCGTGTCACCGGTATGTCAGTGAATGAGCGCCAGCCCTACTCCGGAAAGCTGGTATTTGCCGCATTCAGCGGCTCGCACCAGGATGCTATCGCAAAGGGCATGAAATGGCGTGAGGAAGGCCACGATCAGCACTGGACCGTCCCCTATCTCCCTCTGGATCCGGAGGATATCGGCAGAGAATACTCCGCAGATGTTATCCGTATCAACAGCCAGTCCGGCAAGGGCGGCATAGGATATATCCTTGAGACACGCTTCGGCTATAACCTGCCAAAGAAAATGCGTGAAAGCGTGGGATATCTGGTCAAGAGCATTTCAGACCGCAAGCATAAGGAACTCCTTCCGGACGAAGTGTACGACATTTTCAGAGAAAAATATGTGGATCTCACCTCTCCCCTCAACATCAATGAAGTCCACTATATCCAGCGCAACGGCATCGAAGCTACTGTCAGCCTCACCTATAATGGCCGTAACGCCTCTGCAACAGATACCGGAAATGGTCGTCTTGATGCCGTCAGCAACGCAATACGATCATATACAGGAATTGATTTCAGCATAAATACCTACACAGAACACGCTCTCGAAGAAGGCTCTGCTTCAAAGGCTGTCTCCTATGTTGAGATAATCGGCGCCGGAAAGAGCTTCTGGGGCACAGGTATCGATAACGATATCATAACCTCATCTATCAAAGCGCTTGTAAGTGCGGTAAACAATATGATATCCGCCTGAAATCATGCACAAATCCAAATGTGATAAGTCGTGTTTTTTCTCAATATATAACAAAAAACGGGTTCCTTATTGATTTTATCCCGATAAAGTGATACAATAAATATATATTATCAGTAAGGAGCGAGTATAATGAGATCGATGCACATTTATTCCGGTATCGTCATTATCATAGGCGCAGTCACAAACGTCTCTGACTGCAGTCTCGTTTCATTCTGCCCGAATGGCGCTCTTGCTTGATATATGTATTTCTATATCTGTCAGCAATGAAGCTTTACCTCCGGCGGAATGTCCGGAGGTTTTTTATTTGTCAGAGACGATATGATATTTCAAAACTTTTATAAAGGATAATGATACTATGTTAATTTCAGGAGCTAAAATCGTTGTTGAAACTCTAATAGAACAGGGCTGCAGCACCGTTTTCGGTTATCCCGGCGGTCAGGTCATAAATCTCTTCGATGAGCTTTATCTCTGCCGTGACCGTATCGACCATGTGCTCACCGCCCATGAGCAGGGTGCAGCTCATGCTGCTGACGGCTATGCAAGAGCCACCGGAAAAGTGGGTGTTGTGATCGCCACATCAGGCCCCGGTGCAACAAACCTTGTTACCGGTATCGCTACTGCATATCTCGATTCAGTGCCTCTGATCGCTATAACCGGAAATGTCCCCTGCGGACTGATCGGCCGTGACAGCTTTCAGGAGGTGGATATAGTCGGCATAACTATGCCCATTACCAAACACAATTTTATAGTCAAGGATATAAATGAACTTGCAGATACGCTCCGGACTGCTTTCAAGATCGCAAAATCAGGCCGTCCTGGTCCCGTTCTCGTGGATATACCAAAGGATGTACAGGTAGCAAAATGCGAATTCGAGCCAAAAACTCAGCCCGTTATCCCCTATCCTATCCCATTCGCTCCTGATGATAAGCTGGAGAAGGCCGCAGATATGATAAATGCCGCAGAAAGACCTTATATCTACTTCGGCGGCGGAATCATCTCAGGAAAAGCCTCTGAGGAGCTAATCACCCTCGCAGAGAAGATAGATGCTCCTATGGGATGCTCTCTCATGGGGCTGTCTGCTGTTCCCTGCGATCACCCGCTTTTCCTCGGTATGCAGGGTATGCACGGACACTATGCCTCCTCAGTTGCTGAGGATGAAGCAGACCTGGTAATAGCTCTCGGAGCAAGATTCAGCGACAGGGCTACAGGCAATAAAAACCGCTTCTCAAAGAATTTCAGGATCATACATATAGATATCGACGGAGCAGAGCTCCATAAGAATATTTCCGCAGACCTGGCCATAAAAGGCGATATAAAGGACTCTGTCTCACGGCTTACAGAGCTTGTCGGGGAGAAGAAAAGACCTCAGTGGGAGGAAAGGATCTCTCAGCTCAGGCAGGAGGAACTGCAGCGCACAGAAAACGCTCTCCGCAGCGGCAAAGCTGCACAGCAGCAGCTCCGCCCGTATGACATCGTAGATATCATCAGCGCCTATGCGGATGATGCTGTCATAGCAACAGATGTAGGTCAGCACCAGATGTGGACCGCTCAGAGATATCCCCTCAAAAAGCCAAGGACCTTCATCACCAGCGGTGGTCTGGGAACTATGGGCTTCGGAATGGGTGCAGCTATCGGCGCTTCCATAGCATCGGGAAAGAGAGCCGTTCTCTTCACCGGCGACGGCAGCTTCGGAATGGACCTCAATGAGCTCGCTACAGCCGTTTCAAGGAATATCCCCCTTGTGGTGGTGATTTTCAACAACAACTCACTGGGCATGGTGCGTCAGTGGCAGACTCTTTTCTTTGACGGGCATTACTCCAATACAGTGCTTGACCGCAGCACAGACTTTGTAAAGCTGGCCGAGGCCTTTGGTGCAAAGGGAGCAAGGGCTTCCTCAAAGGAGGAGCTTGAAAAGGCTGCCGCAGAAGCATTTGCCGGCAGCGGTCCCTTCGTCATCGACTGCACTGTGGACTGTGACGAATTCGTTCTGCCCATGCTTCCGCCCGGCGGTTCAATAGACGATATTATAACAGAAATCAAGTGAGGTGGACATAATGGATCAGTATGTTATCGGAGTTATAGTTTCCAATGTTTCCGGAGTCCTTTCAAGAGTATCCGGAATGTTTACCAGAAGAGGCTTCAATATCGACTGCCTCACTGTTGGCGAGACCGAATCCAGCGGCTTTTCCCGCATTACAGTCGCCTTCCACGGCGATGATGATATAAAGGAACGTATAGTTCAGCAGCTTCAGAAGCTCCACGATGTAAGAGAGGTGGAGGTCCTCAGCAGGACCGAGACCGTCGTCCGTGAGCTGCTCCTCATAAAGATAAGGAACAAGGCCGATTCAAGACAGGATATAATGACAGCTGTTGAGATATTCCGCTCAAAGATAGTCGATTATTCCCCCACTGCTCTTATCTGCGAACTCACGGGAGAGACATCAAAGATCGACGCATTTATCGAGCTCCTCAAGCCATACGGCATCATGGAGATGTGCCGCACAGGTATTGTTGCTATCGAAAGAGGAGACAACTGCCTTAAGACAGTAAAGTGATCTTCGTCTTAAACGTCTGCCAGGACGTCTAATATAATTAATTCATTCTGAAAAGGAGTAATTTATAATGGAAAATTCAGCAAAGGTATTCTACGAACAGGACTGCGATCTCTCCCTTCTCTATGGAAAGACCATTGCCATTATCGGATACGGAAGCCAGGGACACGCTCATGCTCTGAACGCAAAAGAATCTCTCGGAGACAAGGGCAAAGTCATTATCGGACTCTACGAGGGCTCAAGATCATGGCAGAAGGCTGTTGACCAGGGATTCGAGGTTTTCACCGCTGCTGAGGCTGCAAAGCAGGCTGATATCATAATGATACTCATCAATGATGAAAAGCAGGCTGAGCTTTATAAAAAGGACATCGAGCCCAACCTTGAATCAGGAAATATGCTCATGTTCGCTCACGGATTCAATATCCACTTCGGCTGCATCGTTCCTCCTGCTGATGTTGACGTTACAATGATCGCTCCAAAGGGTCCCGGACATACTGTAAGAAGTGAATATCAGGCAGGCAAGGGTGTCCCCTGCCTCGTTGCTGTTCATCAGGACGCTACAGGCAAGGCTAAGGAAATGGCTCTTGCTTACGGTCTTGCTATCGGCGGAGCTCGTGCAGGCGTACTTGAGACCACATTCAGAACTGAAACAGAAACAGACCTCTTCGGTGAGCAGGCTGTTCTCTGCGGCGGTGTTTGCGCTCTCATGCAGGCAGGCTTCGAAACTCTCGTTGAGGCCGGCTATGATCCCAGAAACGCATACTTCGAGTGCATCCACGAGATGAAGCTCATCGTTGACCTTATCTACCAGAGCGGCTTTGCAGGTATGAGATACTCTATCTCCAACACTGCTGAGTACGGCGACTACACCTCCGGCCCCAAGGTCATCACAGAGGATACAAAGAAGGCTATGAAGCAGATACTCAAGAACATCCAGGACGGCACCTTCGCAAAGGACTTCCTGCTGGATATGTCATCAGCCGGCGGCCAGGTACACTTCAAGGCTATGAGAAAGCTTGCTGCTGAACATCCTGCTGAGAAGGTGGGCGAGGAGATAAGAAAGCTCTATAGCTGGAGCGATGAGGACAAGCTCATCAATAACTGAGGATAAACAGGCATCTTTCCATGAAAGGACATATGAGCTTGTCGGCATCGTCACAGATAAGTACAGCGGCGATCTATGGAATGCATGGATAAGATATACTATCATTGCGATAATATCAGCGGAGCTTAAACAGAAGTTTCCGCAGATAATTGCTCAGAGCCCGGGGTAAGAATCATCGGTCCTGTAAGAGAAAAGGCGGGGCTGCTTTATGGCCTCCCTTTTCTTATAACAGGACTTATCTCCTGAAGATGATCCCGGGATCAGCGATCATTAAATAAATTTGAGGTAATCACTATGAGCGGAAATTTTTTCTGTGAGGGAGTTGAAAAAGCGTCCCAGCGCTCACTTTTCAATGCTCTCGGTTTTACTAAAGAGGAGATGGAGCGTCCCCTCGTAGGCATAGTTTCGTCCTACAACGAGATAGTGCCCGGACATATGAATATCGATAAGCTCGTTGAGGCTGTAAAGCTGGGTGTCGCCATGGGCGGAGGAACTCCTGTTGTATTCCCGGCGATAGCTGTCTGTGACGGTATTGCTATGGGACATACCGGTATGAAATACTCCCTTGTGACCCGTGACCTCATCGCTGATTCTACAGAATGTATGGCTCTTGCTCATCATTTTGACGCTCTTGTTATGATCCCCAACTGCGATAAGAACGTCCCAGGACTCCTTATGGCAGCTGCCCGTATTAATGTTCCCACTATTTTTGTAAGCGGAGGACCTATGCTCGCCGGACACGTCAAGGGCAAGAAGACAAGTCTTTCCTCAATGTTTGAGGCAGTAGGCGCTTATACTGCCGGAAAGATCTCCGCCGAAGACGTAGAGGAATTCGAGAACAAGACCTGCCCCACCTGCGGTTCATGCTCAGGTATGTACACTGCAAACTCCATGAACTGCCTCACAGAGGTGCTGGGAATGGGACTTAAGGGCAACGGCACTATCCCTGCGGTATACTCAGAGCGCCTGAAGCTGGCTAAAACAGCGGGTATGCAGGTAATGGAGCTCTACAGAAAGAACATCCGCCCCAGAGATATAATGACAGAAAAAGCCTTCTATAACGCTCTCACCGCCGACATGGCTCTCGGCTGCTCCACAAACAGTATGCTCCACCTGCCGGCTATCGCCAACGAGTGCGGTATATCTATAGATCTTGACATGGCAAATGAGATAAGTGCTAAAACTCCGAATCTCTGTCACCTTGCTCCCGCAGGACATACCTACATGGAGGATCTCAATGAAGCAGGAGGAGTTTACGCTGTGCTCAATGAGCTGAACAAAAAAGGTCTCATCAGCACCGACTGCATGACCTGTACCGGAAAGACAGTTGGTGAGAATATCCGGGGCTGTGTGAATCGTGACCCAGAGATAATCCGTCCCATTGATGATCCCTACAGCGAGACCGGCGGAATTGCCGTACTCAAGGGAAATCTTGCTCCTGACAGATGTGTTGTCAAGAGAAGTGAAGTAGCTCCCGAAATGCTGGTCCACCGTGGTCCTGCCCGTGTATTCGACAGCGAGGAAGAGGCTATCAAGGTCATCTACGAAGGCGGCATCAGAGCCGGAGACGTTGTAGTCATCCGCTATGAAGGCCCGGCAGGCGGTCCCGGAATGAGAGAGATGCTCTCACCTACCTCAGCTATACAGGGTGCGGGACTGGGCTCTACAGTTGCCCTCATCACTGACGGCAGATTCTCAGGCGCTACCCGTGGAGCTGCTATCGGCCACGTTTCCCCTGAGGCTGTCAACGGCGGTACTATCGCCTACGTCAAGGACGGCGATATGATATCTATCAACATCCCCGACTGCTCCATAACACTTGAAGTCTCAGACGAAGAGCTGGAGGAGCGCAGAAAGACTATGCCTATCAAGCGCAAAGAGAACATCACCGGCTACCTCAGACGCTACGCTCAGCAGGTTTCATCTGCTGACAAGGGTGCGATAATCAATAAATGATACCGGAGGAACAGACATATGAAAGTGCTGATAAGACAGGCTGTGCCGGAAGACGCTGCGTCTCTGCTGAAAATATATGCCTATTACATAAAGAATACTGCCGTAACATTTGAGTACGACGTTCCCTCTGAGGAGGAATTCCGTAACAGGATAAAGGAGACCCTCACCAGATACCCGTTCATAGTTGCCGAAACAGACGGAGTACCGGTGGGCTATGCCTACGCAGGCCCCTTCAAGGAGCGCAGAGCCTATGACTGGGCTGCTGAGCTGGCTGTATATGCAGATAAGAACTACCAGAACTGCGGTATAGGCAGTATGCTTTACAATGAACTGGAAAAAATACTCTCCAGAATGGGTATAACCAATCTTTATGCCTGCATAGCAGTACCCGAGGAAGAGGACGAATACCTCACCAGAAACAGCATAGGCTTCCACAGGCGCATGGGATATGAAAATGTGGGACAGTTCCACAAATGCGGCTACAAATTCGGCAGATGGTATGACATGGTATGGGCTGAAAAGATGATAGGGAATCATTTCAGCAATCAGCCCGAGGTCGTAAACTATAATGATATAAAAAATAAATAACCGGTCAGACTGGAATTACCAGGCCGCCTCCTGTTATTTCACTAAAAGGAATGATAATTATGGCAATGACTATGACCCAGAAGATACTTGCAGCTCATGCAGGACTTGAATCAGTTCAGTCAGGACAGCTTATCCTTGCTGACCTTGACCTTGTCCTCGGCAACGATATCACCTCACCGGTAGCTATCAAGGAGTTTGCAAAGCTCGGCAAGGACAGCGTGTTTGACAATAATAAGGTCACAATGGTAATGGACCACTTTGCTCCGAATAAGGATATAAAAGCCGCTGAACAGTGCCGTATGTGCCGTGACTTCTGCGGTGAGAAGAACATAACCCATTTCTATGACGTTGGCGAAATGGGCATCGAACACGCTCTTCTTCCGGAAAAAGGTCTTGTCACAGCCGGAAATTTAGTGATAGGAGCTGACTCCCACACCTGCACCTATGGTGCACTGGGAGCATTCTCCACAGGTGTCGGCTCTACGGATATGGCCTGCGGAATGGCTGTCGGCAAAGCCTGGTTCAAGGTGCCCTCTGCAATTAAATTCGTGCTGACCGGAAGGCTCCGGAAGTATGTTTCGGGCAAGGACGTTATCCTCCATATCATAGGAAAGATAGGCGTGGACGGAGCACTGTACAAGTCAATGGAATTCACCGGAGAGGGACTTTCCTCACTTTCTATGGACGACCGTCTCTGCATTGCGAATATGGCCATTGAGGCCGGTGCAAAGAACGGTATTTTTGAAGTGGACGATACGACCCTCAGCTACATCCGTGAACATGGCGGCGCAGAGCCTAAAGTTTACTCCGCCGACCCTGACGCTGAGTACGATGAGGTGATAAATATCGACCTCTCTGAGATAGAGCCTACTGTGGCCTTCCCTCACCTTCCCGGAAATGCAAGGACTTTCAGTGAGATAGGTGAAATAAGGATAGACCAGGTAGTCATAGGCTCCTGCACTAACGGCCGCATCGAGGACCTCCGCACTGCCGCTGAGATACTCAGAGGACGCAGGGCCGCAAAAAATGTCAGAGTGATCGTCATCCCGGCCACACAGCAGGTATACCTTGATGCTATGGAGGAAGGCCTGCTGAAGGTATTCATCGAGGCAGGAGCTGTTGTTTCAACTCCCACCTGCGGCCCATGTCTCGGAGGACATATGGGAATACTTGCCGCAGGAGAAAAAGCTGTCACCACCACCAACCGCAACTTCGTTGGACGTATGGGTCATGTTGAATCAGAAGTATATCTCGCAAGCCCTGCCACAGCGGCAGCAAGCGCTCTGACAGGCAGGATAACAAGTCCGTGGGAGGTAATGGAGAAATGAAATACACCGGAAATATCATCAAATACGGCGACAACATCGATACTGACGTTATCATCCCGGCAAGATATCTCAACACCAGTGACCACGCAGAGCTGGCATCTCACTGTATGGAGGATATCGACAAGACCTTTGTCAGCCGTGTACAGCAGGGAGACATTATCGCTGCCGGCTGGAATTTCGGCTGCGGCTCATCCCGTGAACACGCTCCCATAGCCATAAAGGCAAGCGGAGTTTCGCTGGTCATAGCCAAGAGCTTCGCCCGCATATTCTACCGCAACTCTATAAACATAGGACTGGCTATCGTGGAATGTCCTGAGGCCGCCGAGGCCATTGCCGAGGGAGATAAAGTGGAGGCAGACCTGGATAACGGTGTTATCCGTGACCTTACTACAGGCCGGGAGTTCAAAACCTCTCCCTTTCCTGAGTTTGTACAGAAAATAATAGAAAACGGCGGACTTATGGAGTCCATAGCCAGAGGCGTTATAAGGTAAAGAGGTACTTTTATGGAATTAAATATAGCCTTACTGAAAGGCGACGGCATAGGTCCTGAGATAGTGGACAGTGCCGTTGCAGTACTTGAAAAAACGGCAGCTAAGTTCGGACATAGATTCAGCTTCACACCTTACCTCATCGGCGGCTGTGCCATTGACGAGACCGGGATACCGCTCCCACAGGAGACCGTTGACGGCTGCCTTGCCAGCGACAGTGTTCTTCTCGGAGCAGTAGGAGGTCCCAAGTGGGATGACCAGCCCGGCAATAACCGCCCGGAAAAGGCACTTCTGGGCATACGCTCAGCACTGGGGCTCTTCACAAATCTCCGCCCCGCAAAGCTCTATCCGGCTCTGAGAGCTGCATCTCCCCTGAAGGACGAGATAGTGGGTAAGGGCTTCGACATCATGATAGTCCGTGAGCTTACAGGCGGTATTTACTTCGGAGACCGTGGATACCGTAACGGAAAATATGGACAGGAGGCCTAT
>ODAI010568527.1_pt1 | contig 17127 bp, 10 predicted proteins | sample 1539321 | NCBI WGS metagenome assembly ODAI01 (sample SAMN02144231, study PRJEB22623) | gut metagenome | biome: sheep rumen | host: Ovis aries | place: New Zealand | reverse complement strand
TGGTTCTTGGCACCCTCGGGCAGATTGCTCAGGAACTTGCCAATCTGCATAAAGCAGTCGCGACCATAGAAGTCGTCGCAGTTGATGACGCAGAAGGGCTCTTTGATGATGTCCTTACCCATCAGTACGGCATGGTTGGTGCCCCAGGGCTTCTGACGGCCCTCAGGAACCTGGAAGCCAGCGGGCAGGGCGTCGAGCGACTGGAAGCACAGTTCACACTGCACCTTGCCCTGATACTTTGAGAGAATTTGTGTACGGAACTGCTCCTCAAAATCCTTGCGGATAACCCACACGATCTTACCGAATCCGGCCTGGATGGCATCGTAGATACTGTAGTCCATGATGGTCTCGCCGTTGGGGCCCAGACCGTCGAGTTGTTTCAGACCGCCATAGCGGCTGCCCATGCCTGCTGCAAGCAGGAAAAGAGTTGGTTTCATAAGCTAATCTTTATTAGAGTTTAGAATAAATCTGGCTGCAAAAGTACAAAATAAATTTTGATTTCAGCAGGGTTTAACGCGCCTTAACATTAGAACGGATAGCCGATGGCGAAATGCAGTGTCTGTGCATCCTTGAAGCGGCTGATGTTGAAGTAGCCGGATTTGCCTGTGTCGTAGGGCGTATGAAGGGCGATACCCCAGTCGAGGCGGATAACGAGGAAGCCGAGGTCGTAGCGCAGGCCGACACCGGTGCCCAGGGCTATATCCTCGAAAAACCGAGACGGGCGGAATTTCATGTCGTCGAACCAGTCTTTTACGAGGAATGTGATGAACTCATCCTCTTCATCGACAGGTTCGGGCATCTCGTCGTCGAGTCCCCTCAGTCGCCAGATGTTGCCTGCATCCAGGAAGACGGCTCCCTTCAGCCTGCCGAAGAGTGGGGTGCGGTATTCGAGGTTGGCCACCAGTTTCATGTCGCCGTTGCGCAACAGGTAGGACATCTGGCGGGCATTCCTTATATCGCCGTACCGGTCGATGGAGAAACAGCCTGGTCCGACGTCGCGGATGGCGAAGGCGCGGATGCTGTTGGCACCGCCGACATAGAACTGCTCAGTCATCGGTGCCACGGTGCTGTTGCCGTAGGAGAACATCACGCCGGCATTGACATGTCCAACGAGACTGGACTGGGTGCCCAGCGGCCAGGTCTTGGTGAGGTCGGTCTCGATCCGCACGAACTGGGCGTAGGGATTCTTGAAGAGTTCCTTGTTCTGCTGGTCGAAGGGACGGCCGAAAAGGGCATCAACGGCTGATATGATATTGCCCGACTCCTCGACGGTGGTCTCCCAGCGGATGGGCTTCTGATACGTTGCCGGGCTGGTATAAGTATAGGTATAGCGCATCTTCGGGATGAAATAGTCGCCCATCGTGCGCTCCAGGTAGGGGTTCTTACTTAGGATGGTGTCGAACTTCGCGGTCTTGCTGTTCATGAACTGGTATTTCACCGTGAGAGGGGAAAACTCATGGCGACTGGTCTCTGTGCGCTGCCAGCGATAGGTCCACTCTCCGCCGACGATGTGCATCTTATAGTAATCCGGACGGCGGATGATATCGGCAGAGACTTTCGCGAGGGTGGAGGCAGCATAGTATCGGCGGCGCCTGATGCGCTGGCCGTGGCGGTTGCGGCGCACGTTCTGGGGATTGTAGAAGGGTATCAGCAGACGCGGGAACTCCAGCGAGACGTCGGCACCATATTGGTAGTTGCTGGCATCGGCCCCGCCGCTGCGTGAGAACTCGTAGGAGCCGTGCAGGTTGATGTCGAGTTTCTCACCGGCCCTGAAAGCGTTGCGCTTGGTGAAACCTACTTTTGCCTGCGGGCCGTAGCGTCCGCTGGTACGCCCGATCATGTTGCCTTCGATGTAGAAGTCGTATGGCTTGTCGAAGACACAGTTGAGCTGAAGGTCGAGGGTGTCGGTGCCGGGACGGGGCGTAAACTGGAAGTCGGTACTGCTGAACACACCGTTGGAGTTGATGAGGTTGGCCGACTCCTGATATTTCTCATAACTGTATTCCTGACGGGGACGCAGACGGAGGTCCTTGAGCACGACGCCTGGCCGGATGGGCGACTTCTTGCCATTGTAGTGGATGGTGAGATGGCGTCGCCGGATGGAGTCGGAGAGCTGTTCCCGGATGCTCTTGCGGAAATTGACATTGATGTTGCCGATATACCACTTGCGGGAGGCGTCCTCGGGCAGTCCGCTGGCCAACTGGAAGCGCAGCTGTGCCTTGCCGTCGATGGCGAAGGTGTCTGCCAGATAGGAGGCGTAGCTGTTATTGTAATAGTAGTAGCCGTTATTGCGCATGAGGTTGCTGACACGCGTTCGCTCGCCGTCGAGGTTGGCAATGCTGAAGGGGGCGCCCGGTTTGATGAGCCGTTCGGAAGCGGTGGAGTCGATGAGCGCCTGCATGGCGGTGGGGAAATTGATGTAGCTGACGGAGTCGAGGGCGTAGAGGGAGTCGAAAGTGACGGTGTAGCCGATCTTGCACTTCTTGGGATTCTTCTGCGGCACGGTCTCGTAGGTGACATAGCCCCTGAAGAACCCGTTGTTCTGCAATACGGACTGTGCTACCGAGGCGCGGAGTGCGGGATTGACCTTGCTCATCAGCACGGGGGGCTTGCCAAACGACTTGACCATCCATTTTGCAAAGGCAGACTCCTTGCCGGCGTACTTGTTATAGACCCAGAGATGCCACGACCAGGGGACAGTGTAGTAGCTGCTGCCGAAGAGGGCACCGTTGGGCTGTGTGGCGAGGGCGGCCTCCACCTCTTCCTTGGTGGCGGCCAGATGGTCGCTGAAGGTCTTGTCCTGCTGCTGGGGCTCTGCGGCGTAGGTAATCTTCGTGAGTCCCGTGAAGAGCTGGTCGTCTTCAGGGATGCCCTTCGTCATGGAGCAAGACACGAGCAGGGTTGCCAGGAGGATGTATAGGATATTACTTGCTTTCATCGTGGTTCGTTTTGAGGGAGTCTGTCTTGATCGTATCGCGCTGGGCTGGCCTCAGCTGCTGCATCGGGCGCTGCATGAGGGGCTGTTCCTTTTTCCAGAAGCGGAAGATGTCCCAGAAGTTGTCGAGCTTGCGCCGCCAGATGAAGCCACCGCCGTATTCGCTGGTGTAGCCGTCGAGCCAGTCGTAAACGTTCTGGCTATAGAAGAGCTTGATGTACTTCGTGGCATCCTGGTTGAGGCGGTATTCCATCGTGACGTTGTCGAAGAAGGACTGCTTTTGTCCTCCCATATCGTTCGCACCTGTTGACACCTTGCCGCCAATCTGTACTTTCAGGCGGTTGTCGAGGAATCGCTTGGCGAACTTGAAGGAGTAGTCGGTGTGCTCATTGCCTCTGGCATCAGTGCTGTTATCGACACCGACACTCAGGTCGAGTGTCTTCAGGGCAGAGCCGGCGATGCTGTTGATCTCGCTTTGCAGGAAGGAGCTGAGTGCGGAGTTCATTGAGAAGGTGCCCGTGCCGCCGCTGGCCAGATACATGCCTGTGGTAAGCATGCCGACGGCAAGCTTGCCTTGTTCCTCGACAGACATCGTTGCCAGTTCGCCGCTGATGGTGTTGTCCTCAGGTGCGTCGATGATGAACTGGAGTCCCATGTCGTTGAGGGTCTTGGTGATGATGACCCCACAGTTGAAGAGCACGGAGCGCCCTACGCCGTTGTCGCTATTGACTGCGGCTTTCACTTGTTCTGTGGCTGTGATGTTGAGCTTGGGGTTCATCGGGTCGCCAGTGAACTCGACGTAGCTGCCGTCCTTGATGGTAAAGGTCTTCAACGGGATGACGGGCAGTGAGTATTTCATCTCACCGTTGGAGAGGGTGTAGCGGCCAGTGAGGTTGATGCCCTCGGTATTGTACTTCAATCGGAGGTCGCCGCCGCCAAGCAGGTCGATGTAGTTTGTCTGATCGACATTGAGGTCGCAGACGATATGGGCGCCTCGTGAGATGTTGATGTTGAGATCGACATCGAGACCGCTGGGGGTAGGCCGTGCGACTACGGACTGGGTGGAGTCGTTGAAGTCGGTGAACTTCACCAGTTCGTTCAGGCGGTTGTCGGTAGAGAGCGGCGAGTCGAGCAGGATATAGGTCATATCCGTATTGCCGAGCACGTCGAGACGGCCTCGCATCTGCATCTCGTCCAATGGTCCCCGCAGACGGGCAAAGAAGTTGACGAAGGCCTTGCCGAAGGCGATGGACTTGGCCTCCTGCTTGCTGTTGATGAGCTGGAAGTTCCTGGCTCGCATGCGCATGTCGATGCCGACGTGCTCGGTATCGCTGAAGTCGATGTAGCCCATCATGATCAGCGGCTCGTCGTTATAGGCATAGAGTCCGAAGTTCTCCAGCAGCAGATGACTGCCCACGATGCGCACGGGGTCGTTGTCGAAACGCATTCTCACGCCATAGGGCACACTGACGAGATAGGCGGAATCGACATACACCTCACCGTTGACATCGGGGTGCAGCGTTGTGCCCTTGATCGTCAAGGTACCGTCGCCGAAGCCTTCAAGACCGATAATCTGATCGGGCACGAAGCCATTGGCCAGCGACAGCGGCATGTGCGTCATCGTGAAGGTCGCGTCGATGTTTCCCTCGTTCTGATAGGAGCCGTTCAGCAGTCCGAACTCTTCATCGTCGAGCATCAGACGTGCCTCTACCGCATGGGTGTCATTCTCCTTCATCATATAGACGAACTCAGTGCTGATATTGCCGATTGGGGAGTGCTCGTAGGTCATGTTCTGAACGGCCATGTCGGAGGCTACGGAGAAGTGCCCCTCCAGGTCTTGCACGATATGGTAGTCGCCGTTGAGCTTGCCGGTGATGTGTGGCAGATAAGGCAATACCGATGTCACCTCATTGAGGTCAATACGGTTGACGGAAACGGTAAGGTCTTGCAGCATCGTGGAGTCTTGTTCTTCGGTATAGACCTTCAAACCGGTCTTGTCGTCGGCAATGAGATCGACCTTTGCCTGGATGCGGTGGTTGCGTGCCAGGAAGATGAAATTGTCGGCGTTCAGGTTGAACTCCTTGTAGCCAATCGTCGGGCGTTCGGGCATCAGCTTGAAGCGCAGGCCGTTGGATTCCATCTCTGCGGTAGCACCGATACGTACGCCGAGTTTCTCCTTGGCGTCGTAATAGCGCAGGCCGGCAAGTGCTCCATGCTTGTGGAAATGTCCGTCGATGAGGGCATTGAACACAAACTGCGGGTTCTTCTTGTTATTGCGCACCTGTGCCTGATACGTCAGCCGGTCTCCTTTCTGTGTCAGGTTGAGGCGTATCGTGTCGATGCGGGTACTGTCATAGTTCAGGGAGTAGAGATGGCTGGCACCATTGATGCCACTCACAGGCGATGTCGTCATGTCGATCAGAAGTTCCTTGAAGTCGATGTTGTTGAACTTCAGTAGGTTGGCGACAGGATTCTCGCGCTTGCTCTCCACGTGCAGCTTCATCGTCGGCAGCAGGCGCTTCACTGCTTGCTGGTCGATGATATTCTGCTCGTACTGGGCCATCACGGAGTCGGAGAGGGTCGTGAACTGTCGCAGCAGGTGCTCATAGCCGCCGCTGGCATCGAGCTTGACGATGAAGTCGCCACTCTGGGCCCTGATGTAAGTGGTGTCTGGGTTAGTGTTTAACAGCAGTCCTACTTTGTCAGGGTGATAGGTCTTTTTTGAGTCTTGGATGTATAGGTCTGTCAGCAGTCCGCTTATCTTGTGCGTCTGTTTCATGTCGGAGGTGATTTTGATATCACCACAGACACCTATCTTGAGCGGCTTGCCAACGAGCCGCATCAGATAGAGGTCGGCTTTGGCAAGATCAGTGTTGACGGTGGCCTCAATCCGTTTGGGGTCGAGAAGGGCATCGATGTTAATGTTGCCGTCGAACAGGTTGTTGCCTCCGCTGACGGTCACCGCCCCTCGGCCCTCTTTCAGTGTGGCCTGTGCCGTGATGTCATCCAGGTTCCACTGTCCATAATGCAGTTGGGTGACCTTCGCGTCAGCCGTCAGGTAACTGCGCTTGGAGAGGAAATCGGTGCCGTATCCCTTCGCCGTGATGTCTCCGGAAACGGTGTAGATGGAGTCTTTGGGCAAGAAATGGTGAAGGTTGAGCTGGTTTACCTTGACGGTGGCATCGTAGCTCATATTGCTGATGGCAGGCTCGTCTTTCGCATTGAGCGGCACCGTGGCCGTTAGGTCCATCTTGATGTCACCCTTATCCTCGCGCAGAACCATCTGGGTTGCATAGTGCGGACCGTCGGCCTTCAGCCTTCCATCGAGTGCTATACCGTTGGGGATGCGATACTTCCCTGTCATCTTCGGATCGAAGAGGGCTGTGATGAAGTTCAGGTCCTGGGCTTGTCCGTTGAGCTTGATGTCTGCCTTCAGATGTCTCATGTCGGTAATGTTCTCAGCCGCACCGTCGGCAGCGAGGTGTAGGGCCGTCGGCAGTGAGATGTCCAGTCCTGTGAATGCCATCTTCCGCATATTGCCGTTGACAGAGCCCTTGACGGACAGCGGATGGTTGGGGTAGCGTTCGATGAATGCCTGAGGCAGGTTGCCTGTGAAGCGGATGAGGTCTTGTTTGCCAAGTTGTGCATTCAGACGGACTATCATCGTGCCTGGCTTCAGCGAGTCGGCGATGTTGAAATCAACATTGGCTTCCCCGAGGATGTTGGAGTCGGATGTCTGCAACTTCAGATTCGTCAGCTGCACGTTGTTGAAAGCCGAGTCGAGCCGGACGCCTGTGGAAAAGTCTGTAATCTCCAGACCGCTCTTGTCTTTCATTGCCACCTGGCGCACGAGGAGAGAGGTGCCCGATGGCGCGTAGCTGATAGAGTCGATGCCGAGCCGGAGGCCGCTGAGGGCAATATGATTGTAGTCGAGACCTTCAAGCGGGGGAGCTTTCCGGTTGTCGTATTTCAGTTGTCCGTCATACCAGTCCAGACTCTCGACCTTGTATGTGTTGCTGCTGAGGTTGACGTCGGCCTTGCGAGCTACGGCGCGCGCCATATAGGCCCCGACGTTGAGCGTGTCGCCCGGCAGGTGTAGGGTGACGTCTGTACGGATGATGTTGAGGCTGTCGGCATTGATGCGCCATCTTACTTTCGAGGTGGTCGTATCTGTGGCAGCCGTATCGCTGAGGGCAATGTCGAGTCGTGCATCGACGAGTCGGGCACCATTCACCTCGACTGTCTCTTCGTCGAGGTCGATACCTTTGGAAGTGAGCCACAGCTCGTTGAAATCACCCTTGATGCGCAGGTCGCTGATGAAGCCGTTCGTATTGAGTCTGGCCTGCGTCAGTGAGAGCTCGTCGATGATGACGCGCTGTCTGAGCAGGGGCAGCAGTCTGATATCTGCCACGAATTTCTTGATGTCGGCAATGGTGTCTTTTATCTGGGGCAGGGAATCGTTCTGCTTGATGATACGAAAACCGTTGATGCCCAGGTCGAGCGGGAACTCCAGACTGACGTGGTCGATGCTGATCTCCATGCCCGTCTTCTCGGAAGCGATGGCAGTTGCCTTCTGCACTGCCCAGTTCTGAACTGGTGGCAGGTAGAGTAGTGCGGTGAGTATGAAAAACAACAGAAAGGGTGTCAGCACCGCTATCCCTATCCATTTCGTCGCTTTCTTCATTGTCCTGTGTCTAGTATATATATGTCGGCCTTGAAGTTGGTGTCGTCCTCATAGTCGAGCCAGCCGCTGATCATACTCTCCGTCATGGGGTCGCATAGCGATGCCTGTTGCACCTGACTGATGAGGCCTTCGTCTTCCTCTGCGAGGATATAGAATGAAGTCTCCGCGTGATAGTGATTCCTGATGGCAATCTCGCCTGTCACGATATTGGGCAGTGTATAGACAAAGAGCGACGGGCTGGGGAAATAGTCGTCGGGATCCTTGATGGAATCGAGATAGTGGATGTCGGCATGGAGCGACGACGAGTGGTTGAACAGGATGACGGCCCTGTGCTCGTCTCCTGTGAAACGCTCCTTGCCCTCGCGCTTCAGCAAGAGTTCTGTGGCGATGAAGCCCAGTCGGCTGAGCATATCCATCTTATAGAACTTGGGGTAGTCGCCGACTTCGCGCTTATAAAATTCTGTCAGCATCTCCTTGCCTGACGTCTGACAGGACTGCGGGATGCCGTCGATTGTCACGCTGTCAGGCGTGATGCTTACCTGATGTGTCTTGGTGAGTATGGATTCCCTCATCTGGGCGTCGGGGTGGGGGCACTTCGTGGCAAGAAGGGCAGCGTTGCAACCACCGAAGCCTGAGATGAGTTTGATAAAGTTTTGTCTGTCGGTAGGCTGGCTTTCTGCCGATACCTGTATGGGGCCGGAAACACCGAGTTCCTCGAAGCCCCGTGTGCCGATGATGGTGTGATCGTCGATAGCATGCATCGTCAGGATGGTCTCCAAGATGCCTGCGGCTCCCAGTGTATGACCGTAATAGCCCTTATAGCTGTTTACGGGTCTGTCGGTAAGACCTGCGCGCTCGATGGCAACCGACTCCATCTGGTCCATGAAGAGCGTGGCCGTTCCGTGAGCATTTACCACCGCCAGTTCTTCGGCGTGTTCCCCCTTCATGACCGCCTCAAGGCAGCGCAAGGCTCCTTCGGCTTTGTTCGACGGGGTGCTGATGTGGAAGGCATCGTTCCTGACAGCGCCTTTGAGAATGGCCCATGATGGTGTCCCGGCCTGTGGGGATGATGCAAGAATCATCGTTGCCGCAGCTTCACCCAGGTTCATGCCCAGACGCTCAATGTCGTAGGGACGGCACTCACGGGCATCCATTGACTTGAACGACTGAAAGCCCGACACTACGAATCTGTTTAAGACGTCGGCACCGCAGACGATGGCGTAGTCATATAGTTTCTGCTCCAGGAGACGTTCTGCCAGGATGATGGCGGAAAGACCGGAAATACAGGCGTTGCAGACGACAATAGGCTGGGTCTTGATACCCAACGCGTCACAGATGTGTCGCGCACTCTCGCCCGGATGCAGAACGGCAGGACTGACGCCCTCCTCGCCCAACAGCTCTACATTGCCCTTTGTGGTGCTCAGGATAAAGACGACCTTGTCGCTTGAGACGTCTATGGGACAGTTGCCCAAGGCCTTCTTGACAGAAGTGTAAGCCAGTGATTCGAAACGGGTAAGCCCTGACTGCGACAACTGCCTGTTCTCCGAATCGCTGAAGACAGCTGCCGTAAACGGCTCGGGGATACGCCATTGGTCTTCATAGTAGGCCAATGCCGTCTGTCCTTCTGTCACAGCCTGGTAGTTATCCTCTGTGGTTCGCCCGATAGGCGATGTTATGTTGTCTGCAATCTTATATACCATGTTCTTTTGGGGCGTCTTCTCCAAAGGGAAAGCCCATAACGACTGCAAAAATAAACAAAATCGAACGAAAGGCAAAAGAATTTAGCAGAAAAAAACGGCGGTTATCATTTTTTACGATAGCTGTCGGCAATAAAGGGTGTGCATCGGCGGATTTCAATGGGAATCGTCTCAACCTTCAGGTCGTCGGCAGTCATCTGTAATTTTACGATACAGGCCTTCCTGTTAAGCAGCTTTTGCTGGTCGAAGATGAAGTTGCCGATGCTGTAGTAGATCTGCTTGCCCCTGAATGTCTCTATGGTCTGGAGCGTGTGGGTGTGGTGGCAGATGAGCACGTCGGCACCAGCGAGAATCAGCTGGTGGGCCTGATGTCGCTGGAGGGGTACGGGCTCAAGCATGTGTTCACCTCCCCAGTGGAGCGATACGACGATAACGGCGGTGGAGTCGGCCTTGCGCAAGCGGAATACGCGTTGCAGGAGTGAGTCCATCGGCTCCTGACTCACGCAGGGCTGGTCTGTCAAATAGGCATAATTCTCAAGTGCAAGGCGCAGGGAGGGGACGAACCACACCCGTCGTGGCTCTGAGGCCAGGAGCATGGGCTCCGTGGCTTCCTGCATATTGGCGCCGGCCCCTATGGGTATCATGCCCGCCTTGATGATGTTCCGGCGTGTGTCCATCAGTCCCTCGCGTCCTTGGTCGATGGAGTGGTTGTTGGCCAGGTTCAGGTGGGTGATGCCGTGCTGCTGCAATGTGTCGAGCCATTCGGGTTCCCCTCGGAAGATATAACGTTTGAAGACGGGAGCCTTGATCTTTGTGGCCGGACACTCAAGATTGCCCACGACGAGCTGGGCACTGCGGAACACGGAGTCGATACCGTCTGAGAACAGGCAATCGACCCCGTGATGCGCTATCACACGGCGCACCCCGCGATCCAACAGGATGTCGCCTGTGAAGACGATGTTCAGCGTATCAGCAGCAAGTGCCGGTACGCTGAACAACAAGCTAACAACCAGAGCTATAGAAGAACTCCTCATTCGGCTCCGGCTCTTTCTTCAGTGGCACGATGATACGTTTCATCCACTCAGGCACGCCCTTGCGTGGATTCTTCTTCAACTGCTCCTGCCACTCCTCATCCGTCAGACGAGGCTCGTCAATGGGTTGGATAAACTCGCGATAGCTCAGCACGGCACCGCGTGTCAGATACAGATAGCCGTCAATCTCCACCACGACGTAGATCTCATCAGCATTGCCCACAGCCTCAAAGAGAATGGACTTCTTGGGGTTGTTGAAGGCATTGGCGGTATAGACATCGGCTATGAGGGCTACCTTACGGTCGGCTCCCTGAACGTCATTCCATCCCATCAGGTCCTGGCTCGGTTCACGTACTAGGTCGAGGCTGATGTTCTCGAAAGTCGAGCCGATGATCTCTATCTGACCGTATTCCTCGTCTGTCAATGGCTTTCCGGCCAGTTCTTTCTCGCTCATTTGGAGCAGGAACTTGGCCTCCTCCCTGATACGCTCTGTTGCAGAACTGACTTTCTCGGTCAGCATATTGTGCTCCTTCAGCAGTTTCTCCGTATTGTCGAGCAACTCAATGGCCTTCTTCCAGAAACCGATGTTGGGCTCCACATAGCCTTTCACGGTGGGCTCGGGGGGACCGCCGCCTCCGCACTCGGCACCCATTGGCTGCTTGGCATAGAGGATGGCGTCGTGCTTCAGCTCTGCCCAGGAGGCAAGGGTGGCGTTCAGGTCTTTCTTCGTCCACTCGGGATTTAGCATGAAATAGGGCAGATGGTCCTTCTCAGGGGTGTTGAGCACCTTCAAGGCGTGCATCCACTGGGTGGCGATGGTCTCGTTCCAGTCGATCTGGCCCATGCGCTGCTTCATCTCCTTTAGGTTCTTGCCGAAGTCTTTCCATTCGGTCTGCTCTTCCATCAGGATCTGCTCGGCGGCAGAGACACCCATTGCAGCCATGAAGTCAAGTCCCTTCGGCGTGGCTCGCAGTGTGGGGTCATTGTCATAGTCCACCATCTGTTGCAGCACCTCGGCATCGGGCTGATAGCGCTGTGGCATCAGACAGATTTTGTTGTGGCTGGGGGTCTCGAACTTCGGACGGATGCGCGTCTGCTTGTTGCCGATGTCCTCAAGACGCTCCTTCAGCTGACTCATGGCCTGCTTGTCTTTGAGAAGGGTTTCCATCGGTTTGCCTGTCTTCTTCACTTCTGCGATCACCTGTGGGATGCTCAGATTGTCAGGCTTGCCCATCAGGTATGTGAGCAGACGGTCAAGTTTTTCGTATTTCGCCTGCAGCTCCGGCGCATTCATCATGGCATAGGCAATCACCACCGCAGCATTCACCTCGTTGTCGTGGTCCATGCCGAAAGGCGCGCTCTGCAGCCACATCATACCTCGGAAGTATTCCTTCAGCACCTCGTTGCGGGTGTAGTGGCCGCGGGGACGGAAAAGGCTATAGGCGAAATTCACCTCACGGTAGTCGGCCATGAATCTACTGGTGCTGTTCTCCGCCTTCATCACATGGCTCACTTCTTCGGCAATCACCTCGTCGTTATTCGCATCAAAGGTCGTTCCTCTGAAAAGGCAATCAGCAACGGTGAAGAACCGGATGCTGTGGGCGGCGGCACGTTCGAGGGCTGTGCCTTGCTCTGCCTGCTGGTGGATTCTCTTGACTGCCTGAAGCATGCCGGAGTTGTATTCTGTCATCAGCGCGTAGATCTGATACATCTCCAGTTCCTTCAGCATACTGTCGAAGTAGAGATGGTAGAGCTGCAGGAAGAGATCCGTCGTTACGAAGTTGGGGAATTCCTGATAGTCGTTCTCCTCATAGATATTGAACAGCTGGTCTTTCGTCGCGGGTACGATGGCAAAGCCGTCCTCTCCCAGCCGCTGTGCCAATAACGTGTCGAAGTCGGCGAGCTGACCGGGATTGGAGAGGTTTCGCATGTTCACGCGCAGTCCTGCAGGCACGTCGAAGTTCTGTTTCTTCAGCTCAGTCTCGCGGGCCTGCATGCGCTTGATGAACGCCTGATCCTGCTCGGAGAGTTTCATGTAGCCCGACTCCTGAATCACGCGGTAGTAGTATTTCTCCCAGTCCTCGTCTTCCTTCGACGGATACTTGTCCCAGGGAAGGTCGCTGTCGAGCTTCCACATCAGCGAGTCATACCATGTCGTACTGTTGTAGATGCCTCGGATGTAGGCATCCTTGAAGGGGAAACCGTACCTGGCGAAAGGGGCATTGCTCAGTACGCGCACATCGGCCAGCGAAAGACCGCTCACGTCCATGTCGTAGTCAATGCTGTCGATGAGCTTCTCCACGTCGATCTGCGACACGGGTACTGATACGACATTCTGTTTTTGGTTGCAGGCGCATATCAATGCTACCGTGCAAGCCAGCGTTAGTAACTTTTTCATTGGCTAAAGGTTTTTATTGCTGTCTGTTTATCTACACCTTTTATGATATAATGGTCGAATTTCATGCCGAAGCCGCTCCATCGGTAGTCTGATACGACGTAGAGCGAGTCGGTAGTCGATTCCAGTGCCCTGATCTTACCGTCGATGAAGCGGAAGTCCTCAAGGATGCCGCCCAACTTGGAACCAAGCCACATCGGACGGGCCTTGCCGTTCACCTGCTTGAAGATAAAGAGCCTTCTTGCCTTCTCGGGATAGAAGCGCGTGGATTTGATGACACCTACCATCGCGTCTTCTATGCCGTCACCGTTCACGTCGCCCGTCTGGAACTGATACACGGGATAGTCCAGCCGCCAGTCGTTCAGCCAGTAGAGACTGTCGTTTCCTTTCTTCAGCTTGAAGCCCTGAGCCTGACAGGCAGAGGCGGCCAGACAGGAAAAGAGAATAATGGCACAGGCGGTCTTATACATCTTGTCAATCGTTTTGAACCGTTTCGTCCGCAAAGATACAAAATTTTGTGATATCTGCAAAAGATTTTTCGTATAATCATTTGGCTCTATGGTAGTTTTTCTGTATCTTTGCCCCATCATGAACCGGAAACAAGTTCTCATAGGGATAAGTAGTGTACAGCATTTCCTGGTCGATGGCCTGTGCATCTGTTGTATGTATCTGCTGGCTCCAGCCTATACTTTGGCGGTGGCAGTGAGTGCTGTCATCATGTATAATGTCATAGCATTCATGTCGCAGCCGTTTACGGGGATGCTGGCCGACAAGATGCAGCACCGTCACTGGCTGCTTCTCTGTGCGGTTGTGCTATTGGCGTTGGCAGTAGCTTTCTCATCTCTGCTGAACGGTGTCCCTTGGGGCATATCGCTTGTGGCAGTCCTGCTGGGGATTGGCAACTCGTTCTTTCATGTCTGGGGCGGTAAACAGACCGTCGTGAAGGCAGGAAACGATATCCGTGCCTTGGGTGTCTTTGTATCGACAGGCGCCCTGGGACTTGCCGTCGGACTGGTCTTCTGTGGCTGGGCATTGTTGTATGTTTTCTTGCTTGCCATCGTCCTCCTGTCTGTGGCTTACGTGCGTTATGACGATTCAGAACGGCGGCATCGTGACGGGGTGGGGAAGATCGGGGCGTTCCCCGTTGTCCCTCAGCGTGCAAGGGAGTGGCTGCAGGGGCAGTCTCAACTCGCTCTGTGGGCTGTCGTCGTCCTGCTGATGCTGTTTGTCGCCTATCGTTCGTTTGCCGGCGAACTGTTCTCGAAGGGCCTTCCGAAGAGTCAGCTGCTGCTATTGGCGATAGGGGCTGCTTCGATGTTGGGGAAAATGGCTGGCGGGTGGATAGCCTGCTACGTTGGCATCTTCCGCACGTTGGCTTCCGTACTGGCTGGTGTGGCTCTGTGCTTCCTTTTTAGGGGCAACGACGTGACTGTGCTGTTGTTGGGTGTGTTCTTGATGAACTGTACGATGCCTGTAACCCTCTATCTGGCTAATGAGGTGCTGAAGCAGCGTGAGGGACTTGCCTTCGGTTTGTTGGCTGCTGCCTTGATACCGGGCTGGTGGTTTGCAGTCTATGGATAACAGAAAGGAGGGACTGTGATGATATCGAGACTCGCAACACCGCTTCTGGCAACCATCGTCATCGAACTTGCCGTACTGCTCTTTCTGCGCGAGCGGAGAAAGAAGGTCTTGCTGGGTTCGGTTGGATTGAATGTACTGACGAACGTACCGCTGAACCTCTATGATGCCTATGTCTGTTCCGGTTGGACGACGGTAGTCGTTGGTGAGATGCTGGTGGTGCTGGTAGAGACATTGGGGTACTGGTGGCTCATACGGAATATGCAGCAGGCTTTCGTCTATAGTCTGCTCTGCAATGCCATCAGCTTCTTGACAGGAGAACTGTTCCTTATACTATTTCTGTTTGGGGCGTGATCGCGCGCCACAGGGGATCATCCGGCAGTGGGGCCTCAACGGATATCTGCTGTTTCGACACTGGATGTGTGAACGTGACGCGTCGTGACATCAGTGAGATGCTGCCGTCAGGGTTGCTGCGCGGAGCACCGTATTTCAGGTCGCCCTTGATGGGACAGCCCATCGCTGCCAACTGACAGCGTATCTGATGGTGGCGGCCAGTCATCAGGTTGACTTCCAATAGGGTGTAGTTGTCAGAATGGCCGATGACCTTGTATCTCAGGATGGCCTTCTTGGCATTTGGCTTTTCCGACGAATAGGCATACGACTTGTTCTGCTTCTCGTTGCGCACGAGCCAGTGCTCGAGTGTATGCCACTCGCCATCATCATGATAGCTCCCACCTTTGACCTCCGACCGCTCACTTCTCCGAACGATGGCCCAGTAGGTCTTGTGAACCTCCCCCTCGGCAAACATCTTGTTCAGTCGTGTGAGTGCCTTGGAGGTACGGGCGAAGATGACAAGGCCGCTGACAGGACGGTCAAGTCGGTGCACCACACCAAGGAACACCTCACCAGGCTTCTGGTACTTCTCCTTGATGTACTGCTTTACAATATCAGAGAGGGGGCGATCGCCAGTCTTGTCGCCCTGCACGATCTCCCCACTCTGTTTATTGACGATGATAATATGGTTGTCCTCGTAAACGACCTCCATCTTTATACTTTTTTTAGTTTATAGTTTAGGGTTTATAGTTTATAGATGAATACCCTGCATGCCATCTGCCGGCAAATGTAATCAACCCTAAACTCTAAACAATAAACTATAAACAATAAACCATAAACTGTAAACTGTAAACTGTAAACCGTAAACCCAATTTACATATTCATGCCGCCATCGACCTGGATCACCTGGCCGCTGACGTAGCTCGACATGTCTGAAGCCAGGAATGTAGCCACGTTGGCAATATCTTCCACCTGTCCGCCACGACGCAGAGGAATCTTGTTGATCCACTCCTTGCGGATGTCGTCGGGAAGGGCCTGGGTCATAGCCGTGTCGATGAAGCCGGGGGCGATAGCGTTGGCGCGGATGCCCTTTGGACCCATCTCCTGACCGATACTCTTGGCAAGTGCGATAAGACCAGCCTTCGAGGCAGCGTAGTTAGCCTGACCGGCATTACCGTGTACACCAACGACCGAAGCCATGTTGATGATGCTACCGCCGCGCTGACGCATCATGACGGGCACACAGGCATGGATGAAGTTGAAGGCCGACTTCAGGTTGACCGCAATCACGGCGTCCCACTGCTGCTCTGTCATACGCAGCATCAGACCGTCCTTTGTAATACCGGCGTTGTTCACCAGGATATCGATGCTTCCAAACTCTTCCTTTACGGCCTTCACCACCTCTTCTGTCTGTGCGAAGTCGGCAGCGTTCGAGGCATAGCTCTTAGCCTTCACGCCCTTGGCAGCGATTTCCTTTTCCGTCTCCTCATTCACTTCGAGGTCGGTGAATGCGATGTTTGCGCCTTCCTCGGCGAACTTCAGTGCGATAGCTTTACCGATACCGCGTGCAGCACCTGTGATCAGGGCCGTCTTACCTTGTAATAATCCCATAATTCTTTTCTTTGTTTGATATTATTTGCGTTGAAATTTTCCTAATGCACCGTAAACGACCTTCGCCACCTGGGGCTTGGTGTCTTCCTCCTTCATGCCGTGCGCGATACGCCCGTATATATAAGGTACCTCAAGGCCCTTGATACAATAGTGGGTGATGTCGGCCACAAGGTCCACATTGTCTATGTCGAACTCGCCGTCCTCCTTGCCCTCGGTATAGACCTTGCGGAAGAGCTCTATCTCGGCGTCATCGAAATGCTTGCGCACTTTCTCCACCATCCAGATGTTTCGGAAGAACTCAGCGCGCAGGTTGCCGTTTCTCACCACCGTCTCTCGTATCATGCTCAGATGCGTGTAGATGAGTTCGATGATCTTGTCCTGCGGACGTATCTTACGAGCCGCTACTTCGTCGAGTTTGTCACTCAGGCGTTCCAGCTCGCCTTCGATCACGGCATAGTAGATTTCATCCTTCGATTTAAAATAGGTGTAGAGCGTACGGCGCCCTTTGCCCGACTGCATGGCAATGTCGTTCATCGTAGTGTTCTCCAGGCCGTTTTTTGCAAACAGCTGGCGTGCCACATCTACCAGTTTCTGTCTCGTTTTTGATATTGACATACTTATTTCCTCCTTGCTTGGATAAATTGCACACGGCAATTACAGTGTGCAAAAGTAGGACTTTTCTTTGAAATACGCAAGAAAAAGTCAGAAAAAAGTTCCGAAAAGTGCAAAATTATAAAAAAAATGCGCATTTGTTTGGTCAACTCAAAAAAAAGTCGTACCTTTGCACCCGCTTAAGAAAAATCGCGGAGTGGAGCAGTTGGTAGCTCGCCAGGCTCATAACCTGGAGGTCGCACGTTCGAATC
>ODAI013040409.1_pt1 | contig 17129 bp, 14 predicted proteins | sample 1539321 | NCBI WGS metagenome assembly ODAI01 (sample SAMN02144231, study PRJEB22623) | gut metagenome | biome: sheep rumen | host: Ovis aries | place: New Zealand | reverse complement strand
AGAAGGTTTGCCTGTTTTGGATTATGTGAATAAGTACCGTGACATTCAACTGGCGGGCATAAATAATTTTAATCTGTCTTTTGATTTTTATGGGCGGACACATACAAAATTACACGAAAAATTAATTCATGAATTGTTCGAACGGTTGGACTCTAAGGGGTTGGTCATAGAAAAACCGTCACAGCAACCGTATTCTGTAAATGAAAAGAAATTCTTGGCGGACCGTTATGTTATTGGGACTTGTCCGCGATGCGGTTATGAACGCGCATACGGAAACGAATGTGGTAAATGTTTTGCAACATTAAATCCAGATGAATTGATTAACCCACACAGTGCAACGGATCCAAATTCACCGGTTGAAATGCGCGAAACAAAACATTTGTATTTTAAATTAAGTGCTATGCAGGATAAATTACGCGAGTGGATTAATTCGCGTGTTGGTTGGTCTAAAACGGCAATTGCTATTGCAAACAAATGGCTGGACGAAGGATTGCGCGACAACCCAATTACTCGCGATTTAAAATGGGGAATTCCGGTTAATAAACCCGGTTTCGAAGACAAGGTTTTCTATGTTTGGTTTGATGCACCATGGGGTTATGTTTCTATATCCCAGGCGGCAACAGACGATTGGGCATCTTGGTGGAAAAATCCTGATTGTAAATACGTGGAATTTATGGGTAAGGATAATGTATCTTTTCATTCTGTATTTTTCCCAGCGCAAGAATTGGCGATGGACGATGGTTGGAAAACTGTTGATATGTTAAAGGGTTTAAACTTTTTGAATTTCAATGGTGCCAAGGTGTCAAAATCAACTGGTAATGGAATATTCTTGGACGAGGCCGTTAATATCGCACCAGCCGATGTTTGGCGTTATGCGTTGATTGCATCGGCACCCGAAACAGATGATACTGATTTTACTGTGCAAAGATTTGCGGAAATTGTTAATAAAGATTTGAACGGTATGTTGGGTAATTTCGTTTCCCGCGTATGCAAATTATCGGCGAAAAATTTTGGAACTCGTGTTCCTGGGGATATTAAATTTGATACAGATTTAGCAAATCGTATAAATGAAAAGTTGAACGAATTGACCAACGCGTTGGAATCTTGCGAATTTCGTGCGGCGATTATGGCTTTGCGCGGTCTGTTTGCAATTGGTAATGAATATATGACCGAAACGGCACCTTGGGCGTTGTTAAAACAGAGTTCAGAGTTCAAAGTTCAAAGTTCAGTTAAAGCAGATGAATTATTAAATCAAGCCAGAGATGTGTTGAATGAATGTTTTCAACTGATTGATTTATACGCACGCGTTGTGCAACCGTTTATGCCAGATACCGCGACAAAGATGCAAAATATTTTTGCAACAAAACATGATTTAACATGGCCAACATCTTTTGAACGCAGAATTGCCGATAACGAGGAATTTAATATTCCTGATAATTTATTCGAAAGAATTGACGATGACAAGGTTGCAGAAATTACCGAAAAATATTCAGCAAAACCAAAATCTGTTGTGCCAATCATCGCAAAAATTATTGATGTAAAACCACATACATCACGCGATGATTTACATATTTTGACGGTTGATACCGGAACTGATAAATTACAGGTCGTTTGTGGCGCACCAAATGTTCGTATTGGTTTAATTGGTGTATTTGCGCCGGTAGGGTGCATATTGCCCGGTCAAACCAAGCCTTTGGCGGCACGCAATGTCGGTGGCGTAAAATCAAACGGCATGATGTGCAGTGCGCGCGAATTAGAAACAGGCACAGAAGGTGATAAAATTATCGAATTGCCTGAAAATACCGTTATTGGTGGCGAATATAAATAAAAAACCAGAAAATCCGCCATTGACAACATGTATTATTTTGATAACATGTGTAAGCACGCTGTTAAAAATAGAGTTAAAAAAGGAGTATTAGCATTATGATTCAATTAATTACATACAGTCCATTAAATCACAGAAATAACAAGGCTGTTTATGTGCGTACATTTGAAGAAGTTGAAAAATCCATAAAAGAACAAATTGCAAATTTGACAGATATAGAAGTTTTAAATATGCAATTTACTATGGTTGAACCACAAAAATCTGCACCTTTTATTTTCGGTGTAAAACGCGGTAATGCAAAACAATCCGAACGCGATATTCTGGATTTGGCCAGTCATAACAAATATGCAAAATCTGTCACATGCACAGGTCGTGGAAATTATATGATTATCGAAAATTATCCTCGTTCTTTGAAAAGAAGTGATCATGCAAATATGCCTGTGGAACGCCAGACAACACTGACATTTGGTCAAACCAAACACCCAATTTATTCTATTGGGAATTTTGGAAAACCTGTGGTAAATCAAGGTGATGCGTTGCCTGCTGTTTTTGCACGTATGCAACAAGAACACGTGATTGGAAAATAGTTTTATATCGGGGAAATTTAATTTCCCCTTTTATTTAAAAAAATTTAGGAATCAAACATGCCAGATGTAAATTTTAAAATTGTTGGTATTTCAAACGATGGCAATAAATTTGTGTTGGATAATAATGTTCCCAGCAAAAATTTAATTAAATTTTTAAACAACAAAAAAAATGATATCGAAACCAAATTTAAACAAATTTCTGTTGAACGATTGAAAGACACTTTGAAAGTGACCAGAAATGTTAAGGGCGACTGGATTAGTGCATTTGCAGATGTTTTCAAATTATCCAGAAAATTCAAAAACACATATTCTTATTATGTCAGTTGTGAAATTTATAAAAAGAATCTTACCCCGGTATTTAGTATCGATTTTTCACAAGATACCGTATTAAATTCTGGTGATGCATTTACAGATTATGTTTTTGACAAAATGTTTGAATTGCAATCTGGTATGCGTGCCACAGTATTATATATTGTGCGTGTTCAATCAAACATTGAAAATCCAGATATTGAAACAGAAACAAAGATTTATTCACATGTGTTTTATCCTGAATCCTATGTAGTACCGGATTTGACAGGAACCAGTGTTAGATTGAGAGGAAATACCGATAAAAAAGAACGTTGCACACCTGTTCGGTTTAACAACAAAATCCATACAGGCATTAGTGGTAAAAAAATACGCTTTGGAAATATTCAAGAAGTCCAAAATGGTATTAACCAAGTTATAAACGAAATTGCAAAATATAATCGCGGTCGCAAACAAAAATCTAAATAAATATGGAAAATAAAATTAAATTAGTTTTAATGTCTTGTTGTGCGCCATGCAGCGCTGGCGCAATTAAACAGTTGGCGGACAAACAAATCCCGGACATTGATGATTTTATCGTTTTATTTTTCAATCCAAATATTTACCCAGATACCGAATATCAAAAAAGACTCGCCGAACAGATTAAATACTGCGAAAGTTTAGGGGTTAAATATGCGGTTGGTGATTATAACCATGATGCATGGTTAATGGCGGTGCGCGGTCTGGAAAACGAACCTGAACGCGGGGCGCGGTGCAGTAAATGTTTTGCGTATCGGTTTTGCTTTGCGCGTGAATTTGCAATTAAAAACGGATTTAATGCCATCGCGTCTGTGTTTGGTGTATCGCGTTTCAAAGACCAAAACCAAGTAGATGCAGCGGCAGAATCTGCATGTGGTGAGATAAAATATATTCCTGTTAAATGGAACGAAGATTTACGGATTCAAATAAATCGTGCAACTGATTTTTATCGTCAAAAATATTGCGGCTGTGAATTTTCCATGCGCAAGTAATAAAAATTTGATTTTTGCTATATTTTTTCTATAATTTGCGTATGTAAAACAAGGAATAAAATTATGTCGTCGATATTTGTTTTTCCAGGTCAAGGTGCGCAAATCGTTGGTATGGGTGCGGAACTCTATAAAACCAATGCCGCGGCACGCGCCGTTTTTGACGAGGTTGATGAGGCGTTGGGCGAAAATTTATCAAATATTATTTTCAATGGCCCCATGGAAGATTTGACATTAACACGCAATGTGCAACCGGCAATTATGGCGACATCTGTCGCAATGTATCGCGCATCTGGGTTGCCATTACCTGATTTTGTTGCTGGGCACAGTTTGGGCGAATACACTGCGCTAACGGTGGCGGGTGCGATATCGTTGGCGGATACAGCACGCCTGTTGCGCGCACGCGGGAACGCAATGCAGACTGCGGTGCCGGTTGGACGCGGTTTAACATCGGTTGTGTTGGGTTTAGATGCTGATATCGTTCGTGAAATTTGTGAATCAACCGATTGCGACATGGCAAATGATAATTGTCCAGGCCAGGTCGTAATTTCTGGATTAAAAGAATCAGTCGAGGCAGCAAGTGAAAAATTAAAAGATGCCGGCGCACGCAGGGTTATGCCTTTGGCTTTGTCGGCACCGGTACATTGTCGTGTTCAGGCACCTGCGGCTGATGAAATGCGCAAAGTTTTCGAAAATGTCAAAATTTCAACACCAAACGCAAAATGGATTTCAAACAAAACTGCAAATGTTATTTCAAACCCTGACGAAATCCGCGATGCGTTAATTTATCAAATGACCAATACTGTGCGGTGGCGCGAATCTGTGTTGGAAATGGTTAATTTGGGAATAAATTCCGCCACAGAAATAGGTCCAGGAAATGTCCTGTCTGGTTTAATTTCACGCACAACTGATAAAATAAATGTTCAAAAATTAGAGGTTTAATTTATGGCTGGTAAAAATATTTTTAATATTTCATTTCAAGAAATTGTGTCATCAGATGGATACAGCACCACAGATAAAATATATTCTGTTAATGTGGGCGATATGGTTGCTGGAAAACTGGTAGTACCAAATGACACCAAATTTGTTTTAAATATTTTGTTTGAAGATGATTTTAATAACCATTATCTTAAAACCAGAATTTTAAATGAAACTTTTAAAAAATTTCATCGTGATATTTTGTTTGTAAATAAACAAGGAAAAGAAAAATTATTTTCAAAACCAACAAATTCATCAAAAACACAACAAAAATCTCAGTGGAAACGATATTATGATTTTGTGAATAAATACATGGGAAAATATCGTGAATATAACGATAAAAATCAACCTTGTGTGGAATTGGTGTTAAAGAAAGTTATTAATCAAAAAGATGCAATTTTTGCAATCAAAGAATTTTTGAAAAAATATTCTGTGGTTAGATTGACTATCACACAACATTCAAAAAATCCTGTGGATTTTAAAAAGTCTTTGGGTGATAAAGATATCAAAGCCATGGTGTTATCAATATTGTTATCGAACCAAGAAACAACAGAAAAACATTTCAGCGATACAAAATATGTTGAAACAATGTCGCAAAACCCAGATTCAAAAATTGTTGAACAAGAATCTGCGGTACAAAACGATATACAAAAAATTCCAGAACATATTGACCCTGTTGTTTTATCAAAAACATTAACACTGACAATGAATCAAAAACAAACCATAGAATCTGCACGAGAACGCGCACAAATCATGGCAAATTTACAATATGTTTGTGTTAAACTGTTGGATAAAAACGGTAAATTTGTATGCAATATTTATCCACAAAGTGTTGATAAAATTCGTGCAGCAAGATTAAAACATTTATCCAGAGAATTGCAAAAACAATATTAAAACCATACGGAGAATACGACATGTTCGAATTAAAAGATAAAGTTGTTTTGATAACTGGGGCAACCGGTGGCATTGGTGGCGCAATCGCAAAACATATGAAAAACGCGGGTGCGACAGTTGTTGTATCTGGACGCAATGTGGCAAAATTAGAACAAGAATTTAATGACGAATATATTAAAATCCCTGCGGATTTGGCAACCGATGGTGCCGCAGTGGAATTGGTTATGGCAACAATTGAAAAATGCGGACGCATTGATGTATTGATTAACAATGCCGGTATTACCGCAGACACTTTGTTAATGCGTATGACCGATGAACAATTTGATAATGTTATAAATACTAATTTGCGTGCGGCATTCAAGACTTGTCGCGCGTGCATATTGCCAATGATGAAACAAAAATGGGGTCGTATTATAAATATGGCATCTATTGTTGGTGTGGTTGGCGGTGCCGGTCAGGCAAATTATGCGGCAAGTAAAGGCGGTTTAATTGCAATGACAAAATCAATCGCCGCAGAGGTCGCATCACGCGGAATTACCGCAAACGCAATCGCACCTGGATTTATCGAAACACCGATGACTGATGTTTTGAGTGACGAATTAAAGAAAAAATATCTGGAACAAATCCCGGCCGGTCGTTTTGGAAAACCAGATGATATTGCGGCCACATGTGTATTTTTGGCAAGTGACGAAGCATCATATATCAACGGCCAAACAATTCATGTAAATGGTGGTATGGGACGGTTTTAATTAAAGCGCAATTTGCAAAGTTCAAAGTGCAAATAATGTAGTGTGGCAGAGCCACACACAAAAATTGAACTTTGAACTCTGAACTTTGAAATTTAAAAAGGAACAAAGTGACTGATTATGATGTAATTGTTATTGGTGGGGGACATGCCGGGGTTGAGGCCGCAGGTGCTGCAGCGCGGCGCGGCGCAAAAACATTACTGATAACAATGCGTGACAGCGATATTGGCGCAATGTCATGCAATCCGTCGATTGGCGGCCCGGGCAAATCACAAATGGTTGCAGAAATTGCTGCATTTGGTGGTATTATGCCACATGCGGCGGACAATGCCGGAATTCATTTTAGAACACTAAACGCATCACATGGGGCGGCAACGCAGGCGCTCCGTGCGCAAATTGACCGCGATTTATATCATAAATCTGTTATGCGTATTTTAAAAAACACGAAAAATTTAACAATTTTATTTGATAAGGTCACATCATTAGATTTACAAAAAAAGACCGTAAATAATGCGTATAGCGCGCATGCGATTATTTTAACCACAGGAACTTTTTTAGGCGGACTGGTCACGCGCGGCGGCGAAAAAATTCCGTCAGGTAGATTGATGGACAATGGCGAATACCAAGAAAATGATTCCGGTATTTCATCTGTGTTGCGTGAAAATGGTTTTGATTTAATGCGATTAAAAACTGGAACACCTGCGCGCATATATCGCGCATCTATTGATTTTTCAGGTTTAGAAGAACAACCTGGTGATGCGCCGCATGATTGGTTTATGTTCGGCGATGAAAATAACAATTATAACGAAAAATGTTTTATTACACATACCACCGGTGAAACACATCAAATTATTCGCGACAATATAAAATTTGCCCCAATGTATAACGGTGATATTGTTGGGACGGGGCCACGTTATTGTCCCAGTTTGGAAGATAAAGTTATGCGTTTTCCAGAACATACATCGCATCATGTTTTTTTGGAACCCGAAGGTTTAAATAGTGATTTAATTTATCCTAATGGTATTTCAACTTCGTTTGGCGCCGATATCCAAGATAAATGGATTCGAACAATCCCAGGCCTGGAAACCGCACGCATTGCGCGGTATGGATATGCGATTGAATATGACGCGATTGATGCGCGAAAATTAAAAAACACATTGGAATCCAAAGATATTGCGGGACTTTTCTTTGCGGGTCAAATAAACGGAACATCTGGATACGAAGAGGCCGCCGCCCAAGGAATCGTCGCCGGTGCAAATGCCGCCGCATACGCATTGAATCTGGGATTTTTAGAATTAACACGCATAAATTCTATGATTGGTGTTTTGATTGATGACATCACAACATTGGGGGTTGATGAACCATACCGTATGTTTTCTTCACGCGCCGAATACAGATTATTATTGCGCGCAGATAATGCAATCAAACGGTTGGGAAAAACTGGTGTTGAATTGAATTTAATATCAAATGATGATTTTGAAAAATTATATAATTTACGCAAAAACGAAATTGATGAAAACGATAAAATGTATGCAGGGTATATCGCAAGAAATGAACGCGAAATAGAATCTGTGAAACGCGATATAAATTTGAAAATCCCAGCACACATGGATTATTCTGGGTTGCCGGGACTGACCAACGAATTGATTGAAAAATTAAATCGCACGCGACCTGAAAATATTGCGGCATTATCACGCATACCGGGCATGACCCCGGCGGGTGTAATGGTTGTATTACGAAAAATTAAATCAAATAAGTAAAAGGTGTATCATGAAGGAATCTGATAAAAAAAGAATTTATTACGATTTGCGCAATAATGATGTTCAGGTAAAAAAATCTGCGAATGAAACAAAATATAAATTTGGTCGTTATTTAGTTTGTGATTATTATGGTTATATAGATATTAGACAAACGAATAAACCTGATAACATTTATATTCGTGTATATGATGGTGAATGGGATGAATCAATTGGAAGAAACGATGCATATAATATATGTAGTGATGTATATTATAAAGCAAACGGCAAGCCATATAATGACCCATATAAAGATATGCCAACCGATGTTGAAATAAAGGATTTAACAAAATCATTTGGCAAAGAATTATTGAAAACCGCTGCTGATTTTTTACCAATCGATATGCCAAAGTATCAAGCATTACGAACAATTGTCAAATTAAAACAACAATTAAACCGACAATTAAAAGAGTATTACACAAAATAAAAGCGCTTGAAAATTGCGATTTTGTCGGGTATATTATACGCGCATACGCCGGAATAGCTCAGTTGGTAGAGCATCTCATTCGTAATGAGGGGGTCGCAGGTTCGAATCCTGTTTCCGGCACCACACTTCGCGTCTTTAACGCTATGTGTGGCAGGCCACCTAAACAGAAAGATTTGTTTTATATAAAAAAACCGGCATTTGCCGGCATTTTTTTAACTTCTTTGTTTGGTTTTATATTCATTTAATCTGGCATCGGCGCGCGATTTACACGCATGGTATGTCAAAAATGGTATTTGGGATAAATCGGTGATTTTTTCATTATAATCCTTGGCATATCTGTCCCAATATGTTGTTTTATCTATATCTTTTTGGGCAGAACAAAATGGTTTTTTTGCAGAAAATAAACATATAATTGGAACAGTCCAACACAGTATAAATGCCAATGATGTACCAGCCGCCGTTCCACCACAAATCAACGCACAATTTTTAATCTTTAATTTTTGTAATTCTCTATCTTTATTCATATCTAATTATCCAGTTTTACATAAAAATAGCATTTTTTTATTACATGTCAATTTTTTATAAAAAAAAACTGGAAAAAATCAAAAACATATACTAGTATTCTGGTTATGAACAAAAAACAAATAATTATTATTAAATAAACAGCACTGCGCTTTGGCGGTGGCTGGGGCGCGTAAGCGCTTTTTTTAATATACAGAAAAAGGTAAAAAAACAATGGCATACCCAAAAACAGAACCAAAAACAGACTTTTCAAAACTTGAACGTGAAATGATGGAGTTTTGGCGTCGTGATGATACTTTCCATAAATCGTTGAATAAAACAAAACAAGGACATCCATTTTCTTTCTATGATGGGCCACCGTTTGCCAATGGTTTGCCACACTGGGGGCATTTGGGGGTATCGGCGGTCAAAGATATGGTTTGCCGTTATCACACCATGCGTGGCGAATATGTTGAACGCGCATTGGGTTGGGATTGCCACGGGCTTCCAGCAGAGGCATCTGTTGAGAAAAAACAAGGTCGCACAGCCAAAGATATTGTGGCATTGGACGGTATTACACATTTTTGTGATTTATGCCGCCAGGATGTTATGACATATTCTAACGAGTGGTTAAAGTTTATTGAACGCGTCGGTCGTTGGGTTGATGGTGGCGACGAATTTGGATATCGCACCATGGACAGAAACTTTATGGAATCTGTGATGTGGGCAATGAAGGAATTGCATAAGAAAGGTTTGTTATACAAAGATTTCAAAGTTAATCCATACGATTGGAAATTGGGTACCGTATTATCAAACAGTGAAGCATCAAGCGAATATCAAGACGTCGTTGATGATACTGTGACCGTTTGGTTCGAATTAGAAAATGGCGACAGGGCGATTGCATGGACAACAACACCATGGACATTGCCGGCAAATTCTGCGTTGGCGGTGAATAATAATATGCGCTATGTTCGTATGAAACACGATGACGGCCATGTTTATGTTTTGGCAGAATCACGTCTTTCCGCATATGAAAAGATTTTTGCAAATTCCCAAAATTTAGGAACTGTTATGGGGGCCGAATTGGTTGGGTTACATTATAAACCTATATTCCCATACTATACAGATTTGGCAAAAGATGGACATGGACTTTACACTGTTATTTCTGGCGATTATGTCAGCGACAGCGACGGTACCGGTATTGTGCATATTGCACCGGCGTATGGTGAAGACGACTATATCGTTGCCAAGGCAATCGACCCACAATTTCCTGTGATTTTAAATGTTGATGATTATGGTAATTTTGATTCAACGGTACGAGATTGGGCGGGTGAAAATATTTTCGTTGCAAACCCAAAAATTATCGATTGGTTGCGCGAAAATGGTCGTTTGGTTCAAAAATCACAACATAAACACAGTTATCCATACGGCCCACGCAGTAAAGAAAAATTAATCTATCGTGCAACAGATGCTTGGTATGTTGATGTGCCAAAGATTCGCGACAGATTGGTTGAAATAACCAAAACACAAACAAAATGGACATCTGCGGGTAATCGTTTCTTGTCATGGATTGAAAATGCGCGTCCATGGGGTATTTCACGCAATCGTTTCTGGGGTGTGCCATTACCAATTTGGGAACGGGACGGCGAATACAAAATCTTTGGTTCGGTCGCAGAATTAGAAGAATTCTTTGGTGTAAAAATCGATGATTTGCACAGACCAACATTGGATAAATTGGAAAAAGACGGATGGAAAAGAATTCCAGATGTTTTGGATTGTTGGTTTGAATCGGGTTCTATGCCATTTGCATCTTTGCATTACCCGTTTGAAAACAAAGATGTATTTGAAAAAACTTTCCCGGCGGATTATATTATCGAAGGTCAAGACCAAACACGCGGTTGGTTCTATCATTTGATGATTATGGCGGTCGCGTTGTTTGATAAACCTGCGTTCCGCGTTGTATCGGCAAATGGTATGGTTGTAGATGAAAACAAACGCAAGTTTTCAAAATCTTTGCAAAACTTTGTAAATCCCGAAGAACAGTTAAACGCGTACGGTGCAGATGCAATTAGACTTTTCATATTGGGCAGTAATTTCTTGAAAGCAGAACCTGTGCCTGTGGATAAAGAAGGCAAAGTGTTTGTTGATTCAATTAAAACAATTTTGACGCCGTTGTGGAATGCGTACCATTTCTTTACATTGTATGCAAATGCAGGAAACGTGACCGCAGAATTAAAAACAACATCTCAAAATGTTTTGGATAAATATATTATTGCCGAATTAAACGAAGTTATTCGCATTACAACAAATTCTTTGGACGAATATAAACCAGATGTCGCAATCAAAGAATTTGTTCGTTTCTTGGACGTATTAAATAACTGGTACATTCGCCGCGGACGCGCACGTTTCTGGGACGAAGAAAAGGACGCATTTAATACCTTGTATTATGTATTGGTGAATTTTGCCAAGATTTTGGCACCTTTTGCGCCTTTTATCAGTGAATATATCTATAAGAATTTAACCGGGGCGGAATCTGTGCATTTGACAGATTGGCCAACAACGACGGATACAGACAATCAAATTGTCGATGATATGCGTCGCGTCCAATCAATTGTTTCTGTTGGAAAACAGTTGCGCGAACAATACAAATTGCCAAATCGTTTGCCATTGGCAGATATAACTATTGCTGGAGGAAACGCACAACAATATGCCGATATTATCCGCGATGAATTAAATGTAAAGTCTGTAAAATTCGTTGATGATATTGCAACGGTTGCTGATTCATTTGTGTATTTAATCACACCAAAGATTGGTGCGCGCCTGGGGGGTGCGTTGCGTGAAATTATCCCAATGGTAAAACAGGGTAATTACAAAATCGATGGCGATAAATTATTGGTTGGTAATTATACATTGAACAGCGACGAATTTGAAAATCGTTTGACTGTAAAACCTGGCATCACAGGTGCTGCATTGCCAGACAGTACCGCCGTCGTGGTATTAAACACAAATGTCACCCCGGATTTATTGGTCGAAGGTTTGGCAAACAATGTATTGCGTTTTATCCAAGATTCACGCAAAGCCGCAAATCTGGACGTGTCCGACAGAATAAAATTGGTGTATAGTGCCGATAACGATGTTGAAACAGCCATCAAAACACACCAAGATATGATTGTGCGTAATGCGTTGATTGTAGAATTGGTTGCGGGAAATGCATCACAATTTGAAACAGAAATCGACGGACATAAATTCGCAATTGATATTCAAAAGGCTTAATAAAAAATATGATTACACCGGATATTTATTTTGAAAATGTTCCACCAACATTGGATATGAATATCCGGTCTGAATTGTATTCGATAAATGAATTTACTTTTGCGGTTGCGGTAATACTGTCTGCCCAGGCAACAGATAAAAAAGTAAATGAGGTGACACCCGAATTATTTCGCGTTGCGCCAACACCAAATAAAATGTTGGAACTGGGGATTGATGGGTTAAAGCAACACATCAAAGTTATTTCTTTTTTTAATAACAAAGCAGCAAATATTATCAAACTGGCTGAAAAATTGGCAGACGGGCAGGGGACAGATTGGAAATTTCCAGAAAAATATCATAATCGCGATGAACTGATTAAATTGCCAGGCATCGGGCAAAAGACCGCAAATGTTATAACAAATGTTTTGTGGGGCGCACCCAATATCGGTGTGGATACGCATGTTTTCCGCAACGCACACCGATACGGTTGGGTTAGTGATGCCGACAATACACCGGAAAAAGTGGAAGAAAAATTGCGTAAAAAAATACCGGCAAAATATCATGATATTGTAAATCATGTCATGGTTTTGCATGGTCGATATACTTGCCGCGCATTGCGCCCAAAATGCGAATTATGCCCCGTTCAAAAATGGTGCGATGCACCTGACAAAAGTTCAAAGTGCAAAGTGCAAAGTTCAAATAATGAATAAAAACACCGGCAAATGCCGGTAGGATTATACCCACAAAATTTTGCAATTTTGCGGGGCCCAGAAAAACACCGGCAAATGCCGGTGTTTTTAACATTTTAATTTATGCTTTAAGCCCTTAATTTTGCGTGGCATTTGGTTTCAACCGCAGATATTACTTTGTTTTGTAATTCTGTCAATTCGGCATCACCCATATTTTCGGTTGGATAAATCGTGATTGTAAATGCCACAGATTTATTTCCGCCACCCATGTCGAACGAGTCAAATATTACCACATCACCAATACGACTATCTGCCGCACGCGCCGTTGCAACCAAACGTTCCGCCGCAAATTTTGATTCAACAACAAATGCAAAATCACGTGTAATTGGTTGAAATTCTGTGATTGGTGTTTTTGCATATTTTGGTGTTTTTGGTAATGCATTTATATCATCGATAATTGCAATAACCGTTGGGGACTTGATATGCAAAGCATGCGCAACCGTCGGGTGCAATTCGCCAAATTCAGCAATTTGTTTTTGACCCTGCATAATGCGACCATATTTATATGGGTGCGCCCATTTTGGTGCATCACTTTTTTCAACAGTATATTTTTGATTACCTATCAATTCCAATATATCGTTTTTGACATCAAACACATCAACATTGCGATTGCGGTGCATCCAATGTTTTGGCGATGTCGCCCCAGAACGCACAATGCAAACTTGCGTATGTTGGTTGCCAGGCATATCGCCATCAAAAACTGTGCCCAATTCAAATATCGCCATATCTGGAAAACCGCGTTTGATATTTTGCGATAACGCAATCAACTGATTCCCAAGCAGGCAATTACGCATACAATCAAAATCAACCGTTATTGGATTAGAAACTTTGATAACAGGTTTTGTGGTTAGCATAGATTCTATTTTCGAATTTCCAAAACCAAACGAAATATTTTCATTTAATCCCAAATTCGCCAAACGTTGTTTTAATATCAGGCATGATTTTTCCGTCATGCGTGTCGCACTTTCATTTACTGTTTCCACAACACCCGATAAACCAACCTTGTCATAACCATAAATACGGATTAAATCAGAAACTATGTTTTCTGGCGCCGTCATATCAACACGCGCGCTGCGTGGTGTGACGGTCCAAATACCACCTTTGCCTTCGCTGACATTAAATTGCAAAGATTCCAAAATTTCGCGTTGTGTTGCGGGCGCAATATTTATACCGGTTCTTTGCAGGCAAAATGCCGGATTATATGCGATTTTATTTGGTGTGACATAGTCCATACCTGCGGTCATGACATTTACCAATTTTCCACCACACGCGTCCATAATAATTTCTGTCGCCCCAGATAATGCAACCGCATTAACATTTGGGTCAATTCCGCGTTCATATCTGTACGATGCATCGGTGGATAAACCTAATCTTTTTGCAGTCTTACGAATACCAACCGGTTCAAAATATGCAGATTCCAAAATTATATTTGTTGTTTCATCGGTTGTCATCGCACGCGCACCACCAACAATCCCAGCCAATGCCAAAATACCTGACAGGTCGGCAATAACCAAATCTTTGTCAGTCAAAACATATTCATTGCCGAACAAATCACAGAATTTTTCACCGTTTTGTGCAGTACGAACTATGATAGAACCATTAACTTTATCTGCATCAAAACAATGTAAAGGTTGTCCCATGTCATAACATATATAATTTGTTGCATCAACACATGCATTTTTAGGATTTATACCCGCGGCAATCAATCGATTTGCAATCTTTGGTTTTGATGGCGCGTTTTTAATTCCATGAATTTCCGCCATACGATATGTTTGGCAACGGTCTGACATAATTTGCACGATTCTGTCACCAGGCATATCTTTTAAAATCTCTGGTGTTTTTGCAATATAATGCCCAGAGCCACATGCCGATAAATCCAGCGCAATTCCACGAACCGCCAAAAAATCTGGACGATTTGGTGTTATACCCGTATCAAAAATAGGGCTGGCATTAAACCCGGGAATCGCAGAACCAATTTTTGTATCGTCTGGCAATTCCATAATACCACTGTGGTCGGGGCCTAAACCCAATTCTTTTTCACTGCACATCATGCCGTCACTCAATACACCACGCAATTTGCCAGATTTAATTGTTTCGCCACCAATTATGCAACCTGGACGCGCCAACGCAGAAATTAACCCAACGCGAACATTTGGCGCACCACATACAACCTGGCGCGGTGTGTCTGTGCCATCATCGACCATCAACACATGTAAATGGTCACTGTTTTCATGTGGTTTAACCGATATAATGCGCGCCGCAATCGGTGGAACAGGGGCGATAAAATCTTCGACCTCTAAACCGGTGCGATTTAATGTTTCAGCAATTTGTTCAGGCGAATTTTCTGTATCTAAATATTCACGCAACCATTCATAAGACCATTTCATTTTTATTCCCCTATATTAAAAACCTGTATTTTTTAACCAACGTATATCACCATCATAGAATTTACGAATATCGTTTAATCCAAATTTTAACATCGCAATTCTGTCCCAACCAAAACCAAATGCAAAGCCTTGGTATTCATCAGGATTTATTCCACAATTACGCAATACATTTGGATGCACCATACCGGCACCGGCAATTTCCAGCCATTTATCACCGTTCCATTTAATATCTATTTCAATCGATGGTTCGGTAAATGGAAAGTAAGATGGGCGAATTCGCATTTCCAGTTTTCTTTCAAAATATTTTTCCAACATTGTTCGAATTGTCGCAACCAAATCGTCCATTGTTATATGTGCGTCAATTTTATCAACATATAAACCTTCGATTTGACCAAACATAGGACTGTGTGTTGCGTCCATTTCTTTGCGATATGTGCGACCAACACCAAACATTTTAATTGGCACGCCGTTTTCTTCCATTGCACGAATTTGAATCGCAGATGTTTGTGTGCGCAATACATTTCCATTATCTAAAAAGAACGAATCCTGCATATCGCGGGCCGGGTGGTATGACGGTGTATTTAACGCGGTAAAGTTATGCCAATCATCTTCGATTTCGGGTCCAACCCACATTGTGTATCCCAAAGATTCCAAAATTGTTCCAATTTGCGACAATGTTTCAGTCAATGGATGTAATGTGCCATGATTTTTATATTCAGTATCCAATGTGACATCGACATATTCAGTCTTTAATTTTTGATTTAACGCGGCTGTTTCCAGTTCTGTTTGGCGAATTTTAAATGCTTCGCGCAGTGCAGCATTTTCTTTGTTTAATTCCGCGCGGGCATCGGGTGCCATTTTAGACATTTCACGCAACCGCGCCGTCATTGTGCCGTTTTTACCAAATACCGATGTATATAACGATTGTAATTCTTCCAAAGAATCTGTATTTTTAATTTTTTCCTGCATAACTGATACCTTATAAATTTTTATTTATTTGTCTGTATATCGGCGACAATAAATAACAGCCGCCAAATACCTGACGGCTGTTATAATACAAAACAAATGACCCACCGCCAAGGATTATTTTGCGTCCCCGGCAATAAATCGTTTTGCAACATCAATCAATTTTGTGAAGTTTTCGTCACCCGCAAAAGCCATTTCAGCCAAAACCTTGCGGTCCAGGGCAACACCAGCCTTTTTCAAGCCATTCATAAATTGAGAGTATGTTAAACCATTATTACGCACAGCGGCGTTAATACGGACAATCCACAAACCACGAAATTCGCGTTTTTTAACACGTCTGTCGCGATATGCATACTGACCCGCCTTTTCAGACTTTTCACGTGCAGCACGATATGTCGAATGATGACGGCCCAAATAACCCTTGGCACGCGCCAAGATTTTATTGTGTTTTTGTTTAACTGTTGTTCCACGTTTTACTCTTGCCATGATTGCCCCCTATTTATTTCAAACCGTATGGCGCCAAGATTTTAGCCTGGCCCATCATGTTATCGTTCAAATACTGTGCCTTGGAACCCGCGTTATTCGCGCGTTTTGATTTGTGACGCAGTAATTTTTTGTGAGCATTTCTGGCAACACGGATTTTTCCAGTTGCAGTCATAGATGCACGTTTTTTCAAGTATGACTTGGTTTTTAATTTTGGCATTTTTT
>ODAI011884263.1_pt1 | contig 17129 bp, 17 predicted proteins | sample 1539321 | NCBI WGS metagenome assembly ODAI01 (sample SAMN02144231, study PRJEB22623) | gut metagenome | biome: sheep rumen | host: Ovis aries | place: New Zealand | reverse complement strand
TGGATTAAGCACAGGGATATCCCGATGCGTCCGGCGGCATTGACCAGTTGAAGTCCCGCTTAACTTGACTTCGCAGGGGGATTCACTTAATATCATTTAATGATGAATGTAATTCCGTTCTGTCTTCAGAATGATTCAATATTAAAGGAAGGATAACGATCCGGCCTCCGGCCGCACAGCATCGTTTACAAAGACAGAGATCATGATCGTATCGTGGATGACGACGAACCGCTGCAACCTGCACTGCAAACACTGCTATCAGAATGCCGGCTTCGAAAAAAATGAAGAATTAACGACACAGGAAGCAAAGATCCTGATCGACAGCATTGCCCGAGCAGGCTTTAAGATCATGATCTTCAGCGGGGGAGAGGCGCTGATGCGCCCCGATATCACCGGGCTTATCGCGCATGCATCCGCCCGCGGCCTCCGGCCCGTCGTCGGAACCAACGGCACCCTGCTCACGCCTGAGATGGTAAAAGAGCTGAAAGAGGCGGGCGCCATGGCCATGGGCATAAGCCTTGACAGCCTCGACCCAGCCAAACACAATGCCTTTCGCGGCGATCCTGACGCCTTTGATCTGACAGTGCAGGGAATGAAGAACTGCCGCGAACTCGGACTCCCCTTCCAGATCCATACCACTGTCATGGACTGGAACCGGGACGAGATCTGCGACATGATCGATTTTGCAGCGGGGATCGGCGCCGCTGCCGTCTATCTTTTCTTCCTGATCCCCGTGGGACGCGGCGAATTCATAAAGGAGTCCGCCCTGGAAGTACAGGCCTATGAAGAGTTGCTGCAGACCGTCATGAAAAAATCTGCCGGGGTGCCTGTCCTGATCAAACCGACCTGCGCTCCGCAGTTCATGCGCGTGGCAAAGCAGCTGGATGTGCCCGTGAGCCGCCGTTTTACGAGAGGCTGCCTCGCAGGGCTAAGCTACTGTATCGTAAGCCCGGTAGGGATCGTCCGTCCCTGCGCATATATGACCGAGGAAGCCGGAAGCATCCGGGAAATGCCGTTTGAGCGGATATGGAAAGAAAGCCCGCTGTTTGAGAAGCTGCGGACCCGGCAGTACGGCGGAGCCTGCGGAGGCTGCTCCTACCGGGATATCTGCGGCGGATGCAGGGCGAGAGCCGCCTACTATCACAATGGGGACTATATGGCGGAGGATACCTACTGCGCCTACGGACTGGGTCTTTAGAAAAACGCCGGTCCCCCTGCAAAGGTCTTTTCTTTTCGGACCGGGACAGAAGAAAACAACCAAAGGAGTATAATGGAATGATCAGTCTCACCAGGCTGCTGACCGGAGAAGTCTATGCCGGGGATGAATTCAGATATACAGACACCGCCCGCTGCCAGCAAAACGGCGTGGCGGAGGGAAAGGGCCCGGTCGTGGCCTGGAACTACACCCGCAGCTGCAACCTGCACTGCCGTCATTGCTATTCCCGTTCGGAAAACCGTTCCTATGAAAATGAACTGAATACGGAAGAAGCACTCAGCCTGATCGACGATCTGGCTGAGTTTCGTGTACCTGCCCTGCTGTTCAGCGGCGGTGAGCCTCTGAGCCGTCCCGACTTTGCGGTGCTCGCACGCCACGCGGCGGAATGCGGCATCCGCGTCACGATCTCCACCAACGGCACTCTGATCTCACCCGAAATGGCCCGGACCATCCGTGATATCGGCGTCAGCTACGTCGGGATCAGCCTCGACGGCACCAGGGAGACCAACGATCTGTTCCGAGGCATGAAGGGCGCCTATGAGAAGGCCCTCGAGGGCGTGCGGAACTGCCGGGCCGAAGGTCTGCGCGTGGGCTTCCGCTTCACCCTGACCCGCGGCAATGCAGCGGAGACCGACAGCATTCTGGACCTGATGGAAAAAGAAGAAGTCGACCGCATCTGCTTTTATCATCTTGTTTATTCGGGGCGCGGCAGCGCACTGATCAGGGAAGACCTGGATCATGAGGAGACCCGCGCGGTCCTGGACCGCATCATAGAGCGAACCCTGGACTTTCAGGCGCGGGGACTGAAAAAGGAAGTCCTCATGGTGGACAACCACGCGGACGGCGCCTATCTCTGTCTGAAATATAAAGACAGCGACCCGGCACGTGCGGCATCGATCTGCCGCCTGCTCATGCAGAACGGCGGCAACCGTTCCGGCATGGCATTTGCCAATATTGATTCGGAAGGAAATGTTCACCCCGACCAGTTTACACAGCAGCATACCCTGGGAAATGTCCGGAAGCGGAAGTTTTCCGATATCTGGACAGACCGTTCCCATCCACTGATGGACGGTCTGAAGGACCGCCGGGCACTGCTTCCGCAGGTGTGCCGGGACTGCAGCTGGCTGCCGCTATGCAACGGCAATTTCCGCTCGAGGGCCGAGGCCGTCAGCGGGGATTTCTGGGGCTTTGACCCCGCATGCTATCTGACGGAAGCGGAACGGATGCTTCAGCTGCCGATTCCGGAAGGGAAAAGGGAGTGTTGAGCGGCATGGAACAGACGGACATAAAACTGTTAACGCTCCTCCAGAAGGAGATCCCTCTTATCCCGGATCCCTACGCCGGGATCGCGTCAATGCTGGACGGCAGCATCTCCAGGCAGGAAGTCCTCAGCCGCGCCGCGCAGTGGAAAGAGAGCGGGATGATCCGCCGCATAAGCGGTTTTTTCGACCCGGGCAGGCTGGGATACCGGTCTGTGCTCTGCGCCATGACGGTAGCGGAGGAGCATCTGGAGGAAATGGCGGATCTTCTCGAAGGCTTTCCGGGGATCACGCACAACTATCTGCGTGACCATATGCTCAACATGTGGTTTACGCTCTGCTGCCGCGACGGTGCGGAAGAGGACCGCATCATCGGGAAGATCGAAGCTTCGGGCCGGACCGGACGGGTGCTCCGCTTCCGAAAAACGAGCCTGATCAAGCTTAGCACGATGTTTGTCCTCGGACAGGCGGAAGCCGGGACGGACAGCCCGGACAGCGGTGTGCCGGCATCCGGCAGACCCGCAGCGGGTACGGACTCTTCCGGCGGGGCCGCTCCAGTTCCGCTTACCGAGGAAGAGATCTCCCTTGTACGTGTACTGCAGGAAGACTTTCCGCTCTGTGAAAGGCCTTTTGCCCGGATCGGGGAGGCGTTGGGATGCGGTGAAGACCGGGTCCTGGAACTTGTCCGCGGGATGAAAGCCGCCGGCACCCTGCGCCGCATCTCGGCAGCGCTGAATCATACCGGCGCAGGCTATACGCATAATTCCATGATCGTATGGAATGTTCCCGGGGAACGCGCCGGGGAGGCGGCGGAATCGGCTGCCCGTTTCCGGGCCGTTTCCCACTGCTACCTCAGGGAGCCGCTCCCGGAGTTCGATTATAATCTTTACACCATGGTCCACGCGGCCGGGGAAGATCAGCTGCGGATCCTGACGGAGATGCTGGAAAAGGAGATCCGGCCTGTCAGCTTCTGCAGTCTTAAGACATTGCGCCAGTTTAAAAAGACCGGCATGAAATTCTTTGAAGAAAGGCATGAACAATGAAACACCTTAAAACAGCTGCCTTATTCACAGGCGTGATGCTCCTAGGTCTGATGACAGCCGGCTGCGGCAGATCCGCCGAGACCGCACCGGAAGCTGCAGCGCCGTCATTGCAGGAAACGGCTGCTCCCGCGGAAGACGTCACGGATCCCGCACCGGCGGAGGCACCTTCGGAGCTTCCTGAAAATGTTGTCGCGCTGTCCCGTTCCATCGGCGAGCTGTGGCTCCTTGCAGGCGGAAAGCTTACCGGCGTGACAGAAGATGCGATGGATCTGCCGGGCCTTGAAGAGAGCGCTGTCAGCATCGGCTTTCTGGCGCATCCCAGTTCGGAAGCGATCCTTGCCCTGAATCCGGGGATGATCCTGATGACCGAAGACATGCCGACGCACAAAAAGCTTGCGGAAGAAATGCGGGGGCTCGGCCTGACGGTCCGCACCGTAAACATCGACAGCTTCGGGGATTACGACGGCATCATGGCGGAACTGACCGGCATGACTGGCAGGAAGGATCTGTACGATCAGAATGTCACGGCTGTCAGGGAACACATCGGCAGCATCCTGGAAGAAGCCGCGCTGCAGCAGGCAGAAGCCGGCACCTATCTGTGCATGAGGGTCTCCCCGACCAAGAACCGCGTCATGAAGCAGGATTATTTTGCCTGCGAGATCATCAGTGATTTCGGCCTCGTCAACATTGCGGCAGACAGCTCGGCCCTGGATGAACTCAACCTGGAAGCCATCGCCGCTGCCGATCCGGACTGGATTTTCGTCATCCCCATGGGTGACGAGGAAGAAGCCATGGAAGTCTATCAGGAGGTCTTTACCTCCCAGGCCGTCTGGAAGGAACTCAGCGCGGCGGCCGCGGACAGGATCGTCGTCCTGCCCTCCTCTTATTTTATGTACAAGCCCAACGCAAAGTGGGACGAAGCGTACCGTTACATGTATGACATCCTTTATAAAGAATAAATGGTTTTATATCAGCCTGGCGCTTCTGCTGGCAGGCTCCGCAGTCTCGCTGTTCGGCGGGAACGCTTCCGTATCCGCGGAAACACTGCTGAAAGCCGCCATGCATCCGGAGGAGGCGCCGGCAGCAGCCGTGCTGATCCTGTACCGGATCCGGATACCGCGTCTCCTTGCAGGCATTGTCTGCGGGGCTGCGCTGGCAGTCTCGGGACTTCTGCTGCAGGAAGCGCTCCGCAACCCTCTGGCTTCGCCCGGGATCATGGGGATCCATAACGGCGCGGGGTTCTTTGCGTTGCTGTCCGCTCTCTTTTTCGGGCCGTTTTCCTTTGCCCGCAGCTGTATGGCTTTCCTGGGCGCCGTGTGTTCCATGGCCCTGGTCTGGGCCATCGGAAGCTTTGCGGGCAGCCGGAGATCCACGCTCCTGCTGGCCGGCGTTGCCGTTTCCTCCGTCATGAGCGCCTGCATCAACCTGCTGATCACGCTGCGTCCCGATTCCGTTGCCGACAAGGCTGCTTTTCAGCTGGGAAGCCTGCACTCGATCCAGCCGTCCACACTGCTGATGACGGCGATCCTGGTGCTGCCGGGCATTGCCGGCGCGCTTGGACTGAGCCGGGGCATTTCCCTTTTCGCATTGGGCGATGAAGCCGCCCACGGCCTCGGTCTTGCAGTGCGGCGCCACAGACTTCTGACGATCCTCTGTTCGACACTGCTCTCTGCGGCGGCGGTCAGCGCCTGCGGCCTGATCTCCTTTGTCGGACTGATCATACCCAACCTTATCCGGAAGCTTTCACGGGAGAGCACAGCCGAAAGGATCGTGCTCTGTATGGTCTTTGGGGCCGGGTTCCTGGTCTGCTGCGACCTTGCCGCGCGTTCCGTGGCTTACCCCTATGAGCTTCCCGTCGGCACGCTCCTCTCGCTGCTCGGCGCGCCGTTCTTTATTTTCCTGCTGGTCCGCAGAAGGAGGTGGGAGCATTGATCCTTCTGGAAAATGTCACTGCCGGTCATGCCGGCAGCCCGTATCTTCATGTTGACCGGCTGGAGCTTTTGCCCGGCAGGATCACGACGATCGCCGGCAAAAACGGAAGCGGCAAGTCGACGCTTCTGAAAACGGTCTGCGCCCTGCTCCCCTCGGCCGGACGGATCACCGTCGACGGAACGGATCTGAGGGCATATTCCCATCACGCCCGGGCAAGGAAGATCGCCTATCTTCCCCAGTCACTGCCGCCGGTACAGATGAAGGTCTCTTCCCTGGTCCTGCACGGGCGCTACTCCCGTACTTCGTTCTCGCGGCCCGGGGATGCCGGAGACAGGGAAGCGGTGCATCACGCCATGGAACGCATGGACCTTGCGCATCTTGCGGACAGGAGCGTCGAAACGCTCTCCGGCGGAGAAAGGACGCGGGCCTACCTTGCCATGGTGATCGCACAGGAAAGCGACTACCTGCTCCTGGATGAGCCGGCGTCGGACATGGATATCCCGCATCAGCAGCTGCTGTCGGACGATCTGCGGAAGCTTGCGGATGAAGGACGGGGGATCATTATCAGTTCTCATGATCTTCCCCTGAGTTTTACGGTCAGCGATACCGTCTGCCTTATGAAGAACGGGCATATCGGCGCTGCGGGGACACCGGAGGAGCTTGCGGGAAAGCCTGATCTTATGCGGGAGATCACCGGTGCCTGCCTGATCCCTTCAGGACAGGCGGAAAGCCTTTATAAATATCAGTTATCGAGGTGAGGTACATCATGAATGATACAGCGCTTATCCTGGTCGGCCACGGAGCCGCGGGAAGCCGGGATCCGAACTATGAACTGCTTCGGGAAGAAACCGCCCGGATGTATGAGAAAACATATCTCGTAATGATGCACGGAGGACCTTCCGCACGGGACGTGATCCCCGTTCTGAAGTCTGAAGGGATCCGGAACGCTTATATTTTCCCGCTCTTTATGTCGGCAGGCTTTCATTTCGAAAAAGACATCGCCTCTGAGGACAGCTTTCTGCGCAGGGCATTTTCTGATGCGGGAATCAGAACACAGCTCATCGGGGGCGGGATCCTGGAGGTCCCGGAAGTCCGGAAGGCCGTCGCGGACCATTGCCTGGGGCGGATCCGCAAGAACACGGGGCCGCGGGACGCGGAAAAGTGAAAAAATACACCAAAAACAACGATATGCTTACGATTGCGATTGATTAAAATGTTTCTCTTTGATACGATGAATGTACAAAATCTGAAACATAGTTAATAATTACGCATATATAAAGGAGGAGGTTGGTTGTGAAATTCACCTTTCACGGCGGCGTACACCCGGAGGGCCACAAGGACCTGAGCCGGGATGTACCGCTACGCTTATTTGACCCCAAAGGCGAGATGGTATACCCACTGTCCCAGCATATTGGCAAGCCGGCGCGGCCCATCGTAAAAAAGGGAGACAGCATACTGGTCGGACAGAGGATCGCTGAGGCGGACGGCTTTATTTCGGCCCATATCTACAGCTCCTGCTCAGGCACGGTCAAGGCAATAGAAAAACGCCGCACCCTGTTCGGACAGCTTCAGGAAAGCATCGTGATCGACAATGACGGACAGTTCACGCCAGCAGGAGATTTCACGACACGGAGGGATATTTCCGGCATCACCAACGAAGAGATACTGAAACGGATCAAGGATGCCGCCATCGTCGGCCTCGGAGGCGCAGGATTCCCGACCCACATCAAGCTGATGCCCACTGAGCCGGAGTCCATCCGCTTCTGTATTGCCAACGGAGCGGAGTGAGAACCGTACCTGACCTGCAATGACCAGCTGATGCGCATGTACCCGGACGAGATCGTCGAAGGCCTCGAGCTGGTCCTGCGGCTCTTCCCCAACGCGCAGGGCGTGATCGGCATCGAGGACAACAAGCCCGAGGCGATCGCCGCCATGACGAAGGCTGCAGAGGGCAAGGAGAAGATCAAGGTCCTGACGGTTAAGGCCAAATACCCACAGGGAAGCGAGCGAAGCCTCATCAAGGTCGTATCCGGCATCGATATTCCCGGAACCATGCTTCCCGCCGGCGTGGGCTGCATCATCAGCAATGTCGGGTCTCTCTATGCCATACAGCGTGCGGTATGCTATGAGGAACCCCTGTATTCGCACTGCCTGACCGTGAGCGGCGACGCGGTGCAGAACCCCGGCAATTTTATCGTGCGCGACGGTACTTCCTTCGCGGAGCTGCTGGAGGCTTCCGGCGGCCTGAAGGAAGGCGTCACATTGAAGAAAGCCCTGGCAGGCGGTCCCATGATGGGCATTGCCTTCGGCTCCCTGGACGTTCCTGTTCATAAGAGCACCAACGGCCTTACGCTTCTGACGGAAGATGCCGCGGAAAAAGCCGCCGAAAACATGACGGCATGTCTTCGCTGCGGCCGCTGCGCGACGGTATGTCCTGCCGGCCTTGTGCCCCAGCGCATGGCAGAGGCGATCATCTCAAAGGATTTCGATTACTTTGAAAATGAGCTCCACGGACTCGAGTGCTTCCAGTGCGGTTCCTGTACCTATATCTGTCCCGCGGGACGGCCCCTGATGCAGGAATTCAAACGGGCCAAGTCCGAGAGCATGATAGCCAAGCGCGCAAAAAAGGAAGGAGGTAAGTCATGAATCCAATGCTCAACATATCCTCCTCCCCGCATCTGAAGGATAAACAGACCACAAAATTTATCATGTATGCCGTGATCATTGCCCTGCTTCCGGCAACGGCCGCAGGCATCATGGTCAACGGCCTCAGGGCGCTGCTGATCGTTGCCGCCAGCGTGGCGGCAGCCGTTGTGACGGAGTTCCTTTTTGACAAGGCATGCCGCAGGCCGGACACCTGGAAGGACGGCAGCGCGGCCATCACCGGCCTGCTGCTGGCGCTTTCACTTTCGCCGGATGTCCCGTTGGCGCTTCCCGTGCTGGGCGCGGTCTTCGCTATCCTGGTCGTCAAATGCGCCTTCGGCGGACTCGGCAAGAACTTTATTAACCCGGCACTGGCGGGCCGCTGCTTCCTGCTGATCTCCTTCGGCAGGACGATGTCCACATTTACCGTGGACGGCGTCACCCCCGCCACCCCGCTTGCGGTTCTTCGTAGCGGTCATGCTGTCAATATCACGAAGATGTTCCTGGGAACCGGCGGCGGCGTCATCGGCGCCTCCATCCTGGCGCTGCTGGCAGGCGGCCTGTTCCTCTGGGCCATCGGTGTCATCAACGGGGAGATCAGTTTCTCCATTCTGATCGCATTTACCGCGGTCCTGGCTCTCTTCGGAGGACAGGGCTTTGACCCGAAGTTCCTTTTCGCGCATATCTGCGGCGGCGGCGTCATCATGGGTGCCTTTTTCATGGCGACCGATTACGTGACCTCCCCGGTAAGCCGGGCAGGACAGATCATCTATGGCTCGATCATCGGTATCCTGGGCGCCCTGTTCCGCATCAAAGGCGGCACAGCCGATTCCTTCAGCTATTCGATCATCATTTCGAACCTTTTTGTTCCGCTGATCGATATGTACACCGTACCGAAGCCCTTTGCATTTACCAAGCGGGCCATTGCCATCCGAGAAGGCGCTCCGATCCTTCCGTTCTGGAAGAGGATCCCGCGTCCCGTCGTCGTGCTGACGGTCATTTCCGCCATAGCCGGCATTGCCCTGAGCTCTGTCTATGTCATAACCAAGGATACGATAGACGAGCAGAAGAAGGCAGCCAGCGCGGCTTCTTACCTGATCGTCTGTCCCGGTGCCGAGACACTTGAGGCCGATGAGACCATGGATCAGGCGATCGAGGCGCTTAACGGCGAGGTCTACGGCACATCCTACGGACGCGTCCGCATCAACGAAGCCTATGTCGGCAAGGACGCCTCGGGCAATATTGCCGGATATGTCGTCAGCGTGACCAGTTCCGACGGTTTTGACGGAAATGTGAGCCTGGCGGTCGGCCTCGATCCCGAGGGCAGAATGAACGGCATCGCCTTTACCGAACTGAACGAGACTCCGGGTATGGGCATGCGCGTGGACGAACCGCTCTTCAAGGATCAGTTCAGCGGCAAGATGGTAGATAAGTTCGTAATGACCAAGTCCGGCGAAGCTTCTGCCGAAAACGAGGTCGATACGGTCTCCGGCGCTTCCACCACTTCCGGGGCAGTCGTCAATGCCGTTAACGCGGGACTGGATTTCTTCCACTCCACTGTGAAGGGAGGAAACTAAATGAACAAATACATGGAACGGCTGTATAACGGCCTTATCAAAGAAAACCCGACCATGATCCTGATGCTCGGCATGTGTCCGACACTGGCGGTTTCCACACGGGCCATGAACGGTATCGGCATGGGCATCTCCACCACAGCGGTCCTGATCGTTTCCAATGTGGTCATTTCCCTGCTCAGGAAGATCATTCCCGATGACGTCCGGCTTCCCTGCTACATCGTCATCGTCGCCTCCCTGGTCACGGTGACGGAGCTTCTGATCGAGGCGTATTTCCCCTCCGTTTATGAGGCGCTGGGCATCTACATCCCGCTGATCGTTGTCAACTGCATCATCCTCGGCCGTGCCGAGGCATACGCCAATAAACATGATCCGGTCCTCTCTCTGATGGACGGTATCGGCATGGGTCTCGGCTTCACCGTGGCGCTGACCCTTGCCGGCGCGCTTCGCGAGATGCTCGGCAACGGCAGCTTCTTCGGCGTGAACTTCCTTCCGGAAGGCGTTGAGCCCATCGGCCTCTTCGTCCAGCCGCCGGGAGCATTCCTGGTCATCGCGTTCTTCATCATCATCATGAACGCCATCGGCATCAGGACGCGTCAGAGACAGCTGGTCGAAAGCGACGGCTGTGACGGCTGCTGCGCAACCTGCTCGCTGGTCTGCACTAAGTCTGAGGAGGTGAAGAACAAATGAAGAGCCTGATCCTGATCATTATCAGCTGCGCCCTGATCAACAACGTTGTCCTGAACCAGTTCCTGGGCATCTGTTCGTTCCTGGGCGTTTCCAACCAGCTGAAGGCCTCCGCCTCCCTGGGCGGCGCGGTCATTTTTGTCATCACCATTGCCTCAGCGGTCGCAAGCCTTCTCTATGATTTCGTGCTGGCGCCGCTGGGCATGGACTTCATGAAGACCATCATTTTCATTCTGGTCATTGCCGCACTGGTGCAGATCGTGGAAATGTTCCTGAAGAAGACTTCCCCCGGCGTCTATACGGCACTGGGCATCTATCTTCCGCTGATCACCACCAACTGTGCGGTCCTGGGCGTCGCCCTTACCAACGTCCAGGATGGCTATAATTTCGTCCAGTGCGTGCTTTCCGGTTTCGGTACCGCGTTGGGATACACCCTCGCGATCGTACTGCTTGCCAGCATTCGTACCCGTGTCCATGAGGAGGACCTTCCCGCCCCGCTGCGCGGCGCACCCATCGTCCTGATCGCAGCGGCGCTGATGTCCATCGCCTTCATGGGATTCTCCAACCTGTCGCTGTAAAGGAGGGCTGTTATGATCATACTGATAACCACGCTGGTCATCGCGATCGTCAGCATCCTTGTCGGCGCGGGACTGGTATTTACATCCAAAAAGTTTTATGTCGAGGTTGACCCGCGCCAGACGCTGGTGCGCGAATGCCTCCCCGGCAACAACTGCGGCGCCTGCGGATATGCGGGATGTGACGCGCTTGCGGGAGAGATCGCGATGGGCAACGCGCCTGTCAACGCATGCCCGGTCGGCGGCAATCCTGTAGCGGCGAAGATCGCCGAAGTCATGGGAACGGAAGCAGGCGAGCCCGTGGACCGCAAGATCGCTTTTGTCCGCTGCAAGGGCAGCTGCGAGGTCACGCACAACCAGGGCAATTATGTCGGCCTGCACGACTGCCGCAGCGCGGCGCTTTCCGGCGTTAATGTCACTGACTGCGACTACGGATGCCTGGGCTTCGGAAGCTGCGAAAGCGTATGTCCCGAGCAGGCCATCAAGGTCGTCAACGGCGTCGCTGTAGTCAACCGTATGCGTTGTGTCGGCTGCGGACTCTGTGCGAAGACCTGCCCCAGAGGGCTGATCGAAATGATCCCCGAGAAAAAACGGGTCGCCGTTCAGTGCTCCAACAAAGACCGCGGACCCGATGTCAAGAAGGTCTGTTCAGCCGGCTGTATAGGCTGTACCCTCTGCGTACGCCAGTGTGAAAATGACGCGATCCATGTTGCGGACAATCTGGCGCATGTGGACTATGACGCCTGCATCCAATGCGGCAAGTGCGTGGAAAAATGTCCTGCGAAGGTCATCACGCCGCCCGCAGGGACTGGTGCGTGAAAAAGAACGTGTTTTGTGTTATAATCAAAGAACAGAATCATTTATATCCCATGCATCCTGAGCATCAGGCTGCCAGGAAAGGCGGATGATCTTAATGGAACGAAAAACGATTTATAAACTGGCCGGCGCAATTGCGGCGCTTGCCGTCATATCGGTGCCGGCTCTCGGGATGGCGGGCGGTAAGGACCTTATGTACCACCTGCAGAACCGCGGGGATCTCGGACCGCTCAACCGTTCGGACATTGCGTACCTGCAGGCCGAAGCGCCCGCACCCACGAGCATGGACGGAACGATCAATGCTTCTGACTGGGCTTCGACATATCCTTATATCGTAACGACCTGGCAGGACAACAATAAAAACAGTTATGTCACGGACTATCTTGAGCAGGATCCCTACCTGACCAATATTTACGAGGGCTACGGATTTGCCAAGGATTACGGAAGCGCCCGCGGTCACGAGTATACCCTGACAGACGTTGCGAAGACCCAGCGTCCGCATCCCATGGCAAACTGCCTGACCTGCAAGACTCCCAACTTTGCAAAGCTGGTCAATGATCAGGGCGTTGCCGTCTACAAGATGGATTTCAACGAAGTCCTCGGCATGATGGAGGAGAATATCAGCTGTTATTCCTGCCACGGCAATGAGCCGGGCAACGGTGGCATGCTGACCGTGACCCATTCCTATGTCCGCAAGGCGCTCGGCGACAGTATGTCTTCGATCGATCCGGCCAACCTGGCCTGCGGCCAGTGCCACATCGAGTACTACTTCACGCCGGAAGACAAAGAGACCATGATGCCTTACCACGACGTGGCAGGCATGTCCCCGGAAGCAATCCTGGCATACTATGACAGTTTCGATTTCGCGGACTGGACACAGGAAGCTACCGGTACAAAGATGCTCAAGGCACAGCATCCCGAGTTTGAGACTGTCCTGCAGGGCAAACATGCCGGACTGCTGAACTGCGCGGATTGTCATATGCCCATCGAGCAGGCGGAAGACGGTACCGTCTATCACAGCCATCTGCTCGTGAGCCCGCTCGAGAACGAGACCCTGCTTTCCACCTGTGTGAGCTGTCACGGCGACACAGACATGGTCAACATGGTCCACAGGATCCAGGACCGTGTCACTGCGCGTGAAACAGAAATAGGCAACAGGCTTTCCGAACTCAAGGACACCCTGGCAGCGGCCGTGGCATCCGGAAACTTCAGCGAAGAAGAACTGGATGCGGTCCGCAGGCTCCATCGCGAAGCACAGTGGTTCTTCGACTACGATTACGTGGAGAATTCCGAAGGTGCCCACAACTCCGAGCTGGCAATGTCCTGCCTCGACACCGCGGAGGCGAAGATCAACGAAGCAATGGCACTGCTCGGCAGGGAATGATCTCTTGAGAGAAACTCTTTGGGGAGTTACAGCAGTATTATGGAAACACTGAAAAAAGCATGGAGGCTTCTGGCCTCCATGCATTTTGCAATTTTTCTGCTTATACTTCTGGCTGCGGCCTGCTCGGCCGGCAGCCTGGTCACGCAGGGACAGACGTATATGTGGTACGCGCAGCGCTACTCTGAAAGGACGGCAGCGCTGATCATTGCGCTGCATCTGGACGACGCCTTCCACAGCTGGTGGTTCATTCTGATCACGGCGTTTCTGTGCCTGAACCTTCTGCTCTGCAATGTGTTAAGGGCGCCGCAGCTGATCCGGAGATCCCGCCGCTGGGGCGGGCCGCCGGTTCCGGATCCCGCGCCGTCTTATGACGCCTCCGCCGTCTGCGCTTCCGAAGAAGAAGCAAGAGGCCTGCTCGGCAGGCTCGGCATGCGCAATATCCGTGAAAGCGGCTCAGGAGAGAAGATCCTTTATGCCTGCAAAAACCGTGCGGGGCTCTGGGGCGCCTGGGTCTGCCACCTGGGCATCCTCTTCCTGATCGCGGGCTACAGCCTAGGTCAGATGAATATGCAGCAGTACACCGTATACGGAGTGCCCGGGGAGACACGGGAGATCGGCGACAGCGGGTATATGCTTCATATCGATGACTTCCGCACCGACTACAATGAAGACGGCTCGGTCCGGCAGTACGCCTCAGACATTACGGTATGGCCCGGAAGAGACCCTGAAAGCGCCGCTTCCGCCACTGTCAGCGTCAATGCGCCAGCCGGCCTTTTCGGGATGAAATACTATCAGAACTCGACCGGCTGGGCAGGCAGCATCCATATCCTGAAGGACGGCGCGCCGCTTATGGACGCGGTGATCTGCGCGGGAGATATGATCCGGGTCCCCGGCAAGGAGGATCTGGTCATTATCCTGAATGTTTTTTACCCTGATTATCAGGCTGTGCCGGGCAGCGCGCCCGTTACGCTTTCCAATGAGGTGCGCAATCCCGCCTGGCTCTATTCCGCATACTATCAGGAGCGCCTGCTCGGGATGAACGTCCTGATGGGCGATGAACCGCTGACCATAGACGAATATACGATCACCTTTACGGATCCTCGAAACTACACTCTGATCCAGGTAAAGCGGGATCCCTTCACCCTGCTCGCCCTGATCGGCGGGGTGATCGCCATGGCAGGCCTGCTGCTTGCGTTTTACGTCCAGCCGGCCAGGGCATGGGCTTCAGAGACCGGAGACGGCAGCTGGCAGGTCTTCGGGAACTGCCCGAAAGGAGGCGCGCTTTTCAGAAAACGATTTGCCGCCGCTGCAGAAAACAGACAGAATAAAAAAGGAGGCTGATTATGCTCCGGATCGAGAATACACTCTTTACGATCGTTATGCTGATATATTTCGCGGCAATGATCCTGTATTTCCTTTTCATTGCCGTGAAACGCGACCGGCTGGCGGAGATCGCCGTATGGCTGCAGGCCGCAGGGCTGATCCTGCACACAGCCGCGCTTATCTGCCGCGGGATCGGGGCGGGGCGGCTTCCGCTGACGAACCAGTACGAGTTCGCGACCTGTTTCGCATGGGGCCTGTGTCTTGTCAGCCTGCTTTTTGTGGTCCGTTTCCGCTTTCCGGTGCTCGGCGCCTTTGCCGCGCCGCTCATTTTCCTGGTGATCGGTTACGCAGCCATGCAGAGCAGGGAGGTGCATGAACTCATGCCTTCCTTAAGGAGCAACTGGCTGGGATTCCACGTCTCCACTGCGATCATCGCATACGGGTCCTTCGGAGTATCGTTCGTTCTGTCGGTCATTTTCCTCCTGCGCGACAAAATGAAGGCACAGGGCTTTATGGACCGGCATATCCCGGACCGTGAAATGCTGGACCTGATCAGCTACCGCAGCGTTTCCCTGGGTCTGCTGTTCCTGACCTTCACCATCCTGACAGGAGCCATCTGGGCGGAACGCGCCTGGGGCAGCTACTGGTCCTGGGATCCCAAGGAGACCTGGTCCCTCGTGACCTGGATCATCTACGCCGTCTATCTCCACCTCAGGATCCGCCGCAGCTGGGAAGGCCGCTCGGCAGCCGTTTTTGCGGCGATCGGCTTCATCTGTGTCCTGTTCACCTACATCGGCGTGAACACCTTCCTGCCCGGCATCCACAGCTACGTATAAGCTGCGGCATCTTCGGGTCAGACATAACAGATCTGTAAAGAGCGCACGATCTGCGGCCGTAATGACTGCGGACCTGTGCGCTCTTTCTTTTATCTGCAGGGAGATATCCTGCTTCAGTTCTTATGGGAAAAAACCGGATGGAAGCCGTAGATCCGGCCTGAAGCACAAAATCTGGCTTTTCTCATGCATGTTCCGTTATAACGACTGCTATAATGCCAGATCCAATGGACTGTTTACCACAGTATGTAAAGATATGGTTGCGCTTGCGGTTCGCATTTTGGAAGAAATCATTGAATAATGATTTAAAACCGGATCGGGTCGTCGGTGCTGATACGGAAGAGGTCCTGCGGCCTCGGGAAAAATGTAAACGGTAATGCATTTGCATGTGAACTGATATATAATAATGATTGTCAATGTGAATATCCCGGGGTCTGCGGCTTCCGGGATTTTTTACGGGATCATGAGTATACGGAGCATAATTATGAGGAAAATGACATCTTTCAGGGGTATCGTTCGGCCGGTGGTTCCTGTCCTGGGCGCTGTGCTGCTGGAGGCTGCAGTCAGCGGCTGCGGCGGAAAGCAGCAAGGAACAGCTTCGTAACCAAACGCGCGGAGGCAAAGCTTGATCAACTTGCGTCTATCTATAAGGACGCGGCGGGAGAGCGCTTTGACGGGATTGAAGTGAATACGCTTCAGCGTATGCTTAGATTTCACGGGTTTCATTATCTTGATTCCCTCCGGCTGGATTACAATTGGGAGAATCGCTTCGTTTCTGTGAATTATAATCTGGAGATGGTCGGCCATATGACAACATCGGACAGATCGCCGGCTCCCGGGGAATGCCTTTTCCGGATGATTCCTGACAAAAGCAATATGCAGTGGGTCTGCAGTACATGGTCTGCAGCTGATACCGGTCCCCGTGAGATGATCCTCAGAAATCTGGAGCATCATCTGATTCGGGAACGGATCCGTATGCTGGACATTGTCGGAATAGAAATATTCTGGTCTGAGGAAAATGGCGTCAGGATTTCCTGTGAGACTATGATCGGCATCACGACCTGGATTCTGATCCCCCCGGTCACCAGCTTTGTTGCTCCCACGCCCGAAGAGGCTGTCCGTTTTTATGAGCTTTTTGAATTACTGGGAGACGCATTTTACTCCGGTTTCTGAAATGAATGGATCCCGCGATGTGGATCACACATGTTTTCGGAAAGGAGCAGCCATGTCTGAATGGATCCTGCAGATGGAAGATCTTCTGGCAGGCATCGCACTGATCTGCACGATGCTCATGGAACTGTTTGGTGTCTGCGTACTGGTTTATACCGCGGTCAAATGCTTTCTGCGCTGGCTCAGAAAGGATGGCAGCTGCCGTCTGGAATTGGCGGAAGGCATAGCTCTGGCGCTGGAATTCAAAATGGGCGGCGAAGTGCTGCGTACGGTAGCAGTCCGTGAATGGTCGGAGTTGGGGATCCTCGGCGCTATCATTACTCTGCGCGGTCTGTTAACATTTCTGATTCATTGGGAAATCAAAAACGAACAAAAAGCGCTGGAAAAGCAGCATTTAGACAGGGACTGAATACCAATGTGCAAACACGAATGATTATTACAATGGGATCAAATTGTATAAGAAATCAAGAGTTCAAAGAGATCGCTTGAAAGATATGGAAAAAGGGGTTGGATCCACTGCGTCATCCTCCTTCCTGTCTCAATTTACAATTTAGTACAAATCAGTAGTACACTTTTTGTGTGGTTGCTGAAACGACCATCTGATGCGGATTTTGGGACTTCGTCTTTTTTCGATTCCCGTCACGCTCAGGATAAGAAGATAGCGGAAATGGCTT
>ODAI010672549.1_pt1 | contig 17131 bp, 17 predicted proteins | sample 1539321 | NCBI WGS metagenome assembly ODAI01 (sample SAMN02144231, study PRJEB22623) | gut metagenome | biome: sheep rumen | host: Ovis aries | place: New Zealand | reverse complement strand
GGCTTGTTTCTTGTCTATACATCGGTCAGAAATCAGTATAATACTGATTCTTCCTCGATGTAGAAGATCTCCAAGCCTCAAATTCCTTATATTCAAGCATTTGCGGCTTGTTTCTTGTCTATACATCGGTCAGAGATCAGTAAAAAAAAAGCTGCCCCTCGGGACAGCTTTTGATCGTAAGGTCGTTATCAGCTCATGCTCTCAAGCTGCTGGTCTACCTCATCTACCAGCATCACAACAACATCGGAGATAGTGTCTCTTGTTGTCGCCCAGTCTATGCCGTGGAATGCCGCACGGAGACCGATCTCGGCTCCGCCGTCGGTGGTGAGGGACGCCACGTCGGTGGAAACGCCGGTGGCAAGATCAACAACGGGATACTTGGAAGCAAGCTCGTTTATCTCCTTGTTGTGAGCCAGAAGCTCCTCTGACCAGCCTGCATCCTCCATCAACTTCTTGTCGCCTATGGCAACGGCTTCGTCATTGGTGTTCGCAAGACGTGTGCACTCTGCAAGAATGGCAACGCCTTCGGGGTTTGCGGCACCCTTGCAGATGACCCAGCCGTCAAGAGTAGCGGACTGATAGGGATCGGAGCCCTTGGGTGAGGGAACGGGTGCTATGCCCAGCTGCTCGGGGGGTATCTGGGATTCCCAGACCTCGGGAGCGCCTGTTACTCCCCATATGCCTATGAGGTAGAAAAGCTCCTTGCCCTCTCCCATAAACTGGGGGTTTACAGACCAGTCAAACTTGGCAAGATCCAGTACAAGACCCTTCTGGTTCAGTTCATACTGCCAGTTCATCGCCTTTTCTATGGTGGGGTCGTTCAGGTTTACCTTCAGCCTTCCGTTTTCGGAGGTAACAGAGGGAACGCCTGCGGAAAGGAGCAGCGCCTTTTCGTTGTACCAGCCGTCAAGACCGTAATACTCGTTATCCTCGTCTACGAAGTCCTCCAGCATCTGAGTGAAGGTGTCCCAGTTCCAGTTGCCCTCTTCATACAGCTCCCAGGGATCGTCAAAGCCGTGCTCCTCTATGGTCTGCTTGTTGTAGAGGACTACCTGTTCTGCGGATACGCTGTTTACCAGCTCGTAATGCTTGCCGTTGAAGTTGTATATCTCCATGGCAGGCTTTACATCCTTCCACAGCTCGGAATCAATGTCGATATATTCATCTACGGGCTGGAACATACCGCTTACTATTCCCTTGGGCAGAGCTGCGGTATCACAGGGGAAGAAGTCGATGCCCTCTCCGCCGAGAACATAGGTGGAAAGATCGGAATAGCGACCGTTCCATGTAGTGGCGTAGTATTTGACAGACCCGCCGTACTTTGTCCTGAAAAGGTTGAGGTTGATGGATTCGGATGTGCCGCTGGCGGTGTTGGGGTTGATGTCATAGTGGGCGAGCCACTTGACTTCCTTGTTTTCAAGCTCCACATCACGGAGCATCCTGTCTGCTACCTCGTCAAGGGTCTCCTGATCCTCCTCGGCAACTGTGGCGGTGTTGAGCTCTACTGTAACTGCCGTAGTCTCGGAAACGGTGGTCGCTCCGGTCTCGGCGGCAGAGTCTGAGCTGCTGCCTCCGCAGGCAGTAAGGGCGGTGCACACTGAAAGGGCACAAAGAGCCGCAGCTGTGCGCTTGATATGGTTCATAACATTTACCTCCGGTGTAATCTCATGGTGAAAGGCTTTTTCTCAACAGAAATTATAGCATAGACAACGGTTCTCTATCAATATAAAAATAAACAAAGAAAATGAATTTTATGTAAACATTTTTCGGAAGCATATTTTAAAACCTGAGCCTTTGTATAACATCGGAGGGCAGCATATTGGCTTCGCTTATGTCATCCGCCGCATTATCCGCAGCCTTTCCGAAAAGGTATGCCCCTGCTGCCGTACATTCACAGAGGCGGGTGCTCCCGGATGCGGCGCATATACCTGCGATAACGCCTGTAAGAGCATCCCCGCTGCCTCCCCTTGAAAGCCCCGGGTTTCCCGTATAGGAGGCATAAGCCCTTCCGTCGGGAGAGACTATGTAGGTAGGCGTTCCCTTTGCAAGCACTATGGCTCCCGAAGCCTTTGCAAGGCGTTCCGCACAGCCGGAACGGTCGGAAAGGACGGCTGTAAGGGGCAGCCCCAGAAGCCTTGCAAGCTCTGCGGGATGAGGGGTAAGTATAGCCTTTGCCCCTTTGAGTATATCGGTGCCGATGCGGGCAAGACAGTTCAGTCCGTCACCGTCGATGATGATAGGTATGTCAAGCTTTTTTGCCGTGTCCACTACCTCACGGGTGAGGATGCACAGATCCTCCGATACCGTCAGGCCGCATCCGAAGGCTATGACCGTGGAGCTTCGGGCAAAGTTCTCGATCTTTTCAGCCGATGCGGAGGAAATGGCTCCGTCATCTGAGGGGATAAGGTCTGCATAGGTGCATTCATACACGGAGGATGCCACACGGTCGCAGACCCTTGGGGTAGAGGCAAGGGAGACTATACCAGCTCCGCTGCGCAGTGCCGCACTTACAGCGAGGGCTACGGCTCCGCTGTATCTTGCGCTTCCTCCCACTATCAGCAGCTTTCCGAAATTCCCCTTGTGGGAGGTCTCCCGCCTTTCGGGGATGACTGTCCGCAGGAGTTTTTCATCGCAGAGAACGGGGATGCCGCCCACACTTTCAAAATCCCTCTCGGTCATGCCTATGTCCCTGATCACGATCTCGGAGCAGAGGTTCTTTCCGGGCCAGAGGGTCATGCCTGTTTTCACGGTGCCGAAGGTAACGGTGATGTCGGGTATCATCACTCCCCTTGCGGCTTCTCCCGTGTCCGCATTTATTCCTGAGGGGATGTCTGCCGCCGCTTTGAAGGCACTGCTGCGGGAAAGAGCTGCAAAGGCAAGAGATATCTGCTCCGGGAGCTCTCCCCTGAATCCCGTTCCGAAAACGGCATCGACTATGATATCATAATCCTGTGAATAGTCAAGCTCCCCCACTCCTATCATCCTTATGTTTTCGGAAGCCAGAGCTGTGAACTGTCGGTCTGCATTTCCTGTGGGAGCAGCGTTTATCATCAGGACTACGGTAACATCCGCACCCAGCTTTTTAAGGTATCTGGCGCATACAAAGCCGTCACCGCCGTTGTTCCCCTTGCCGCAGAGGATGAGCGCTTTTTTTCCGTCTACCTCCGTGCGGCGTGCTGTCTCCTCAGCAAGAGCACGCCCCGCATTCTCCATAAGGGTCAGCATGGAGCTTCTGGCGGAGGCTATCTCCTCCGCAGACCTCATTTGCTGAGCAGTACAAATATACATTATAAACTCCCCTTTCCCGTTTTTCTTAATTATACAACTTTTCGTCTTTGTCTGTCAAGATAAAACCTTTGCGCTTCGACAGATCGATGTATACGGCAGAGAGGTCGGAGGGTACACTTGTTTAAATGTTTTGTGCAAATGCTATAATAAATTATAGCTGCGTTTGTGTAAATTACGACATTTCTACAAAATCTTCCAATTCCCTTGACAAAGGAAGTAATATATGATAATATATTTAAGTCGCTTGAAACAAAAGCGGCAGACAATATCGCGGAGTGGAGCAGTTCGGTAGCTCGTCGGGCTCATAACCCGAAGGTCGTAGGTTCAAATCCTGCCTCCGCAACCAGTAAGACCCTTGGTTTTTCCAAGGGTCTTTTTATGTGTTCTGATAAGTGGAGCAGCTTGTACAAATGAGAACAGGCTGCTTTTTTCTGCGGTCACTGGTAATACCCCTATTCCAGAACAAATCTTATCAGCGGCCGGATGTTCTCCCTGTCCGAAAAATCAACGGGTGTATCGTAGGCATCGAGCATCCCCTGCTCATCCTCGGTGCGCTCCTTTTTGCTCTGTAAACGCAGTTTCAGCATTTGCATAAGCACCTTGTCCGCTGCGGTCAGTTTGTCATAGTCGAAGCCTCCCCGCAGATAAAAACAGCCTATGTACACCTGCTGCTCAGGTGTCAGCACCCTGTCCCAGAAAACCTTCATCTCATGCTCCCTGCCGGGATTTGAGCCTACTGCAAACAAGGCTATCTTTTTTCCCGACAGTTTGTCGAGATTTTTTGTGATGAGCTTGCCGCCGTTAAAACCGCCTGCGTACATCCCGCCGCCGTAGATGATAGTATCATATCCCAGAATATCGGAAAGCTCAGGGTCTTCTTTGATATCGCAGCCAAGCTCATCAGCTATCCACTGTGCATATTTTTTTGTGTAGCCTGATTTTGATCTGTAAGCAACTATTGTTTTCATGGTATTCTCTCCTTGTTATCCATCGTTTTATTTATGTTCATAAAGTCTGTCACACAGCTTTGCAGGTGCGGAGCAATAGACGGTAGTTCCATCCTCTGTCAGGCAGTAAACAGCTTATATACAAAGCGGATATACTGCCCGTCTTTTTTGGCGCAAAGGTGCTGATCCATATTTTCAAGATCGTACATTATGTCCATCTTGATAGGTAGTATACTGCCAATATAGGTAGTATACTACATAAACTTAACATTGTCAAGAGTTTTTATAAAAAAACAGCCACATTCTCCGATCACGGAGGATATGGCTGTTCATCTTGTCAGTTGTATGATCCCACGACAGCTCTTGCTGTTATATCAGCGGTCAAAGGGTCTGTTGAAAGAGCCTATCTCAATAAGGTTCCCTTCCGGGTCTGCAATATAGCAGGTGCGCTGCCCCCATGGCTCGGTGGTCGGCTCCAAAACAGGAGCAGCACCCCTGCTGACCGCATCATTGAACGCAAGATCGACTTCATCAAAAGTGTCCACATACAATGCTATCTCGGAATGACCGTTCAATCCCTTGATATACTCATATTTACGGCCGGTCATGTTCTCGAAATCCTTTCTGCCGTAAAGCAGGAACAGGGTGCCGTCCTTCACAAGATACACATTGGAAGTATCCTCTGCCTCTTTGATCTCAAAGCCGAGGACATCTCTGTAAAAGCGTATCATTTTACCCATATCATTCACAAAAAGACCGAATCCGTCAAGCTTCATAAATCTGCTCCTTTCATTTTATCGGGTGTCTGATAACTGTTTTCAGCCTGTCGGGGGACACTTTTCTTGCGTCCGAAAGATATATCTCATGGTGACGGCGGCTGTCGGAAATATCAAGGGAATATCCCTGAGCTGTCATGTATTCGTGCATAAGGGCGACTGTTTCGGGTTCATTGTCATAGCTGCCGATGTGCATACACTGCACGCACAAGCCCTCGTTACAGGTGAGAAACTCGACTTTGGAAAAGTCGGTCTTCTTCTTGCGTGCCGCTTCCTCTTTCGCACGGTCAAAGTCTGTTTTTGTCACAAGATCAGGCAGACGGATAAGCGACACCCATTTGAAAGCTTCCTTATGAGAATAGTCGATATCCTGCACCCCGTCCTGCCACCAGAAGCCTTCAAGAGGCGGTACCACATAATCAAAGCAGCCCCCTGTCAGATGACCGCCTTTCCCGTTCATCCTGATAGTGTAGGCTAATCCGTAGAGCAGCCCGACAGCCTGCTTGTACTCACCGCCTTCGGTGTTCGGATCACCCTCGCCCCGCAGGGCTATATAGTTCATCTGCGGAACATTGACTATGGTAGGTTTTTTCGGAGGCATATAGTATTCCCTGTATTCTTTCTTGAAGTCGAAGGGCATTATTGTCTCTCCTTTCTGAAGGTGTTATCCGAGAAGTCCCATGTTTCTGTGTACGGGACATCATTTTCGTATATCCATGATCTTATGACAGTCGGTGTTATTTCCAGCACACATTCCTCCGGGAGCATTGACCACCTTTTTACAGCATCCGGATAGGACTTTTCCATAGCAGGTATGAATCCGGGGACATCATAGGGTCTGCCGAGGATACTGCATCTGCCCTCTATGGAGTATTTCCCGAAGCAAAGTGCGGCATTGGGGTTTCGGGCTATCTGCCTGCATTTCAGATAATCCCTGTTGGTCTGGCAATAGAATTTCCCTCCGTACACCACAACGCTCATACTGCGTGAGGTCACTTTGTTGTCTGCGCAGGTGGAGAGCACCATTACCGCACCGCTGCCCATATCCTTCCACAGTCTTTCATATATGTTCATTTGACCCTCTTTTCTTTGGCTCGGGAAGCTGGTCATACATTGCCGTAATAAGCCGATACAGAAATTCTCTGTCGTCGGTATTATCCACAAGGAGCATTTCCTTTGCACCTTCATAGGGTATTTCAGGTCCTGCATACGGCATAAGCTCTCTTGCAGCCTTCACAGGCTTTACCAGAAAGCGGTTATCATAGATGCCGCCGAAGATCTTTCTGCGGAAGTACAGGATGTATTCTCCCATCATGGGACGGTATGAGATATCATCAAGCAGGGAAAGCTGTTCAAGGATAAAGTCAAGATAATCCTTTGTCGATGCCATGTTATTCCTCCTGTTTCCCGCAGTATGCCACCGCATCAGCCTGAAACAGCAGACCGTTCTCACCGCCTGAATGGGCAAATTCTGTCTGTATAGACTTGCGGACGGGATATTTTCCGTTAAACCGCTTTTTGATGACTCTTTCCATTATGGGGATGTTCCACACATCTCTGAACAGACAGTCCATCTGCACCACATTTTCAAGGGTAAGACCAAACAGAGCGAGCCGCCTCTCCATTTCGTCAAAAGCCCCGTTTATCTGCTCCTCCGCCGTGCCGCCCACATTGCCCGCACAGTAATTCAGAAAGCAAAAGTCCCCTGCCCTGATGATCCCCGAATGTGCCCATTCTTCATTGACATCTTTTCTTATGATACCGTTCATGAGCGCCTCCTTATCTTATACCGATGTATATATGTATCTCGCAGTTTTCCGGGTCTGCGTTCCGGTATTCCTCAAAGTCGAAAACATAGGTGCGGTCAAGAGGCATTTCCCACAGCTGCTGCCAGAATCCTTTTACAGCCGTGACCATATCGCCGACCACTGTAAATCTGGCATACTTTCCTGCCGGTAGCGTGCGGACTTCAAATCCTTCGGGTGCATCTCCCGTGACCGCACACCCTGTCATGAATGTATAGTCGCCCCTCTCGTCGCTTTCATAGTCGGTGTAAATGCCCAGGGCACTGCCGCTTATCTTATCGGGGATGGCAGAATACCCTCCCTCGGCGAAAAAGCGCTGCCACAGTCCGCTTATGACATTTTCCATATCAGGCGATGAATTGTTTGTCCTTGCAGCAAGACCCGCTATCTTTGCTTCCTTTAATTCTACGATCTCATAGTGCATATGAATACCTCCTCAAGTGATATGCACATTTTACCGCAATAAAGGTGACAGCTGTGTGTCATATTTCATATCTGGCGTATATGTTTTTTACGAGAGCTGCAAATCCATTTCGGTATTCCTCGGGTGAGACTATCTCCGCACCGTCTCCGAATGACAGGATATACCTGTAAAAGCCGGGTGCATCCTCCCATGTAAGAGTAAGCAGAATATCTCCGTTCTCATCAAAGCTTAGCATATCGGTGCCAAATTCATCTATGAGCCGCCATTTGAGGGATATGTCAAATCTGACCGTCGCCTTTATCTCTCCCCTTGTATGCCGCAGTTTGTCACAGGTGTATTCCGGGACGTCCCTTTCTTCGCATTTTTCATCCGACTGTTTGAGCTCCGTCATTCGTGTGAGCTTGAACATACGGTAGTCCTGCCTTTCGGTGCAGTAGCCCCACACATACCATGAGGACCACTGAAACACCAGATGATAAGGCTCTATACGGCGTTTGCTCTCTCCGCCCGGTGAAAAATAGCGGAATGTGATGATATGCTGATGCTCAATAGCCCCTTTTATCAGCTCTATCTTATCCGAGACCGCCGATCTGTCCCACCGTGACAGGTCGATGATGATATGGCTGTCTGCATTTACGGAAGCCGTGTCGGCGGCAGAGAGCTTTTCCATAAGCCGGCGGTAGCGGTTAGTGCCGCTGACACTGTCAAGGCTGCGGAGCCCGGACAGTATCGCCTGCATATCACCGGAAGAGAGGAGGGTGCTGTCGATCTTGTAGCCCTCCATTACTGAAATGCCCCCGCCCTGTCCCTGCTCGGATACTATGGGTATGCCCGCCATGTTCAGTGTCTCCACATCCCGCAGTATAGTCCGCCGTGACACCTCGAACTTCTCCGCCAGCTCCTGTGACGTGACCTTCTCCTTTTGCAGAAGTATGGAGAGTATACCTATGAGCCTGTCTATTTTCATTCTCTGCGCCTGCTTTCTGTATGGTGCTTGATACATTATAGCACAGACAGCACCCTTAGTCAATCGGTACTGCCGTTTCTGAAAGAAAAAGTGCGTTACCGTGAATAACGCACTTTGATGGGATAGTATATCCTGCTCAGTTTTTGTCTTTCTCTTTTTCAGAAAATAATGATCCAGATGGTCCTGCTGACTATATGTGTCACTATATGAGCTATCATCGCATATTGTATGCCGTATTTGCGGTACAGCCGCCCGTACACGATGCCGAAGGAACCGTTCATCAGAAAGCATCTGAACACTACTAAGGGTGTGAGCTGTCCGAAGGTTGTTATCGTTGCGGGCAGGTGCCCTGCGGCAAATAACAAGGATGCAATGACATTTGAGACAATGAGTATTCTTTCAGGAACGGTGTCCTCTTTTTTGCAGAACAGTTTCCGGCCGATGAGTGACAGCAGGCTCATAAGGAAAAGCCGCAGCATAACTTCCTCGATGACACCGCCGTAAAGTACAGAGGCGATCCAGACGTGGGCATCAAAGGAGCCTGATGCTTTGTAGACATCTTCAAGCCGGGGTAAGAAATGTATAAAGACAAAAGCATCCGTACTCAGGACAAAGCCGCAGACGGCTCCTGCGGTCATGGTGATGACCGTTTCCTTTCCTGAGAGCCCGAATAGGCGGAGCAGACCTATCTTACCGGAAATGATATACCCGAAAAAGCCGCAGATGACTGCAATGATGACAGACTGCAGCACTGAGACAAGCATGATTATCTCCAAGCTCCCTGCCTGCTGCACGGCAGCTTCAAGGGTCTTTTCATCCATATCTGCAAGAGATATTTTTGTTGCTGACCAACTGCCTAAAGCTGCGATCGGTAAAAGGCATAATGTGAACAGCAGCGGTTTTTTGAGTTTTGTCATTTTTTCCTCCTACGAAACAGGTGCGCAGAAAAGCATATGCGCAGCGGGATCATTATAATAATTATCAAAATGTATTATAATATCAAAAATGATAATTGTCAATAACTTCATAGAAAGTTTACGATTCGGGGATATGCTGTCATCTGAACTATGTTCTGAGGAGGAGATATTTGTTTATATTGCACAAATATTTATTTTAAATGAATATTGACATTAAAAATTATTTTTAGTATGATATATTCTCACAAGAACAATGTGTTATGAGAAAGGAAGGATCATCATGGATCACACAGTGGACAATATCACAGGTATTACTGTTATCAGGGACGGGAACACTGTTTTTGAGCAGTACGCCGACGGTGTGACAAGGGAGGACAAATGGAACGTGATGTCTGTCACGAAAAGCGTTTGCGCTCTTCTCTGTCTCATCGCAATGGACAGGGGCTTTATTGAAAGTGCGGATGCGAGGGTCATGGACTTCTTTCCGGAGGCGGTCCTGAACAGAGGAGAAAAGACGGCTTATGATGTAAGGCTTGATCACCTGCTTACAATGACCGCCCCCTACAAGTTCCGCAGTGAACCCTGGACAAGGATCTGTACTTCCGACGACTGGACCTTATCCGCTCTGAGGTTTCTCGGAGGAAAGAAGGGCATCAGCGGGGATTTCAGATATACTACCCTCGGCATACAGATACTGACGGGTATCATAGAAAGGGCTTCTGGCATGAGCTGCATCGATCTTGCCAACAAATATCTGTTTGAGCCTTTGTCCATAGAACCCCGCAGGCTGCACGGCGGATCCGATAAGGACGACCAGAGAGATTACACCCTGAATAAGCTGCCCCATCCGGCAGAATGGTACAATGACCCTGTTGGCAGTGTTACGGCGGGCTGGGGGTTGTGCTTATCATCGGAGGAAATGGCAAAGATAGGTCAGCTGGTCCTGGACAGGGGCTTGTATAACGGGAAAAGGGTCATCTCGGAGGAAAGGATAGACGAAATGACCTCACCTCATATAAAGAAGACGGGTGAAATGTTCGGCAACATGGCATACGGTTACCTGTGGTGGCTCCCCCGGGGGGACAGGCCTGTTTTTGCGGCTGTGGGCGACGGCGGGAATGTGATATACGCCGATGGTGAAAAAAATGTCACCGTCGGTGTGACGGCGACATTCAAACCCCGTATTTTTGACAGGCTGGAGTATATAGAGAAGGTAATAATACCGAAAGCTGTTACCTGAAGGATATGACCTTTTCGTAGTCGTAGCCCCTGTCGGGTGTGAAGCTCCTTTCGGCGAGCTCGAAGTATACGACCCCGTTTTTTCTGACCGTGAACGTGATCTCTGCCTTCCCGTTTTCAGGCTTCACAACTGCCGTATCCACAGCGGGAAAGGCAGCCGATCTTATTGCCGAGATCGCATCCTGTTTCGGATATGCGGGTTCCCCCAGATCGTGCCATACTTTCAGCGGGTTGCAGGTCTTTTCGTCAACAGTATTTGTCAACAGTGAGTATTCCCCGCAGGGCACACCAAGCTCCGTTCCGATCACTATATCTTCACTGTCGGTATTCCACATCACTCCTGCATATCCCTTTTCTGTCCTGCAGATCACGGCATTTTTCCCCTTGTACACACAGGATACGGTCTTGTCCTTCAGCTTTTTGTAGAAGGCAAAAGTCCACAGTGTAGGCTTGGGTATATTGTTTGCGGCGCAAAGACCGAAGCCGCCGTGGAAAAGCGAAAAAGGCACTCCCACTTCTTCAAATACATCTCCGAATGTCCAGTAGGAATAGCTTTCATTCATGTCCCCAAGCCTTGAAAGCTGCTCTGCGATGTAGGCTGCATTCAGGTTTGTATCATGTATGACCCCTCTCGGAGTGTAGGAGGTGGAAAACTCCGTAATGTGTATGGGCTTTCCCCTGTATCTGTCAAAGCTGTCGATGATGTCCCTTGTGCACTGCAGATTGCTCATTCTTTCATCGGGATCCTGGAGCTTTGAATAGTCATAATGACCGATCCTCTCAGGAAACTCAACAGTGTAGTGATGACGGGTGATGATATCAGGCTCCAGATCGTTTTCAAGGCAAAAGTCGAGGAATGCCTTTATCCAGACCGCATCCTTTACGCCGCATATGGCAGGCCCACCTACCATGAACCTGCTGTCATATGCCTTTATGGCACAAAAGGTCTCCTTGAAAAGGCGGAAATATGCCTCCATATCCGCATCTTTCCAGAATCCGGGAAGATTGGGCTCGTTCCACACTTCTATGGGCCAGGTGACGACTTCCTCCCCGTAGCGCTCCTTCAGGTGCGCCAGAAGTGCGATGACCATATCCGTCCATTTACCGTGATCCTTCGGAGGTGTCACATTACCCTTCCAGTAGAAGATAGTCTGTTCTCCGGTCGCCATTTTTTCGGGCATGAAACCAAGTTCAAGATAGGGCCTTATGCCGAGGCGTATGTAGCTGTCGATTATCCTGTCGATGTAGGTGTAGTTGTATTCGGTCTTTACTTCGCCGTTTTCCTCATATTCCTGGTATATAGCCACATCGTCCGTAAAAAGACCGTGACCCCTGATGAATTTGAAGCCTATCTCCCTTTGTACGAATTCAAGCTCTTTCAGGTACTCTTCCGTGAGCGCAAGACCAAGTCTGCCTGTGCCCACGCAAAAATCAACATTATTGTTGAAGCGTATGCTTTCGTTTCCCTTTACCGATATATCCAAGATCTTCACCTTTACCTTTCACCCATGAAGTGCAGCGTGCTGCTGTCAATGTCCTTTACTGTCCCTGCACCCGTAAAGCTCATTATGAACCTGAGTTCCTTTCCTACTCCGGTCAAAAAGTCTGTAACTCCCTTGATGCCCCCGCTTTCAAGGGGTGCCATCATAGACCTGCCCACACAGGCGCCGTCTGCACCAAGGGCAAGAGCTTTGTAAACATCGGCGCCGCTTGAGATGCCGCAGTCCACAAGGATCTTTACATCCCGCCCTTCAAGGGCTTTTTTTATTTTCGGAAGGATCATCATGGGAGGTACGGCGAAGGGCATCCTGCCGTGGTGGTGACTGACCATTATACATTTTACGCCAATGTCCGCACACTTGATCGCATCAGAGACACTGAGAACACCTTTTACAAAGAAGGGCAGCTTTGTACTGCTGACATAGGATGCCAGCATATCCTCCGTCTGGGCAGCCATTTCTTCTCCCACACATATGTCGTAGCCGTTTTCACCGAAAATATGGTCTATGTCCATTCCTATACCGAATGCACCCGCATCCTCCGCATAGCGCATCTGATCCCGCACCTTTGCGTTATCCGCATAGGGCTTTACTATCCTGACCGTCTTTGCGCCTGTTTCTGCGATCCTTTGAAACATATCGTTCTCGGTCATACCGATGAAATTCAGTATACCGAGCTTTCCGGCTGCTGCGGAATACTCTTCAAGACCCGTCATCTCTCTGCCGTGAAGTTTGCCGATGTGTGAAAATGCAGGTGTCATGACCGGCATTGAGAATGTTGTGCCAAACAGCTTTACCGATGTATCTGCTGCAACGGAGCCGATGAGCCTTTCTTCTATAAGTATGCTGTCCATGTACCTTTCGTTTATCTTATTGGCATCGGATGATCTTGTATAGTCCATTGAGTTCCTCCTTCAGGTAGCTAAAGTATGTGATGTATTCTTCATCTGAATCAAGGTGCTCCAGTATCACAGGCATTTCACAGTCTGCTTTGTCAAGAGCTTCCGCATAGTGTCTGAGGGGGAATTCTCCCATGCCCGGCGCACATTCTTCAAGCTGCAGAGTGAACTCCTCTTTCAGATGGACATCCTTTATGTGACAGCTCCTTATCCTGTCTCCGAGCAGGGATACGCACCTGTCTGTGAATTTTTCGGGGGAAAAATACCTGTCTGCCGAATTTATCATGTTGATGATGTCAAGGTGGACTGCAAAACGCTCCCTGTTAACCGCCTCTATCAGCTTCAGATATTCTTCCGGACCCGTGGGAATCATCCACGGCATAGGCTCCAGAGTGAAATAGGTGTTCGTTATCTCAGCCCTGTCTATTATCTCACGGACAGTTTTTACGGTAAGCTCAAAGACCTCCTCCGAAAAATTGTCCCTGTATCCTCCGTCCCACCGCTTTCCTCTCGACCCTGCCACATTGACTGCGCAGCGTGCTCCGAGGCTGTCTGCCAGCTTTAGCTGACCTACTGAGTGATCTATGTTCCTTTTCCTTTCGTCGGGATCGGAGGAAAGGGTATTGCGCCATATGCCCACTTCCGCTATCATAAGCCCCTTTTCGTCTGCCGCCTTTTTGTACGCTTTTATCTTTTCCTCACTGTCATTGCAGGAAAGAGGAAAAACCACGGCAGTGCAGCCAAGATCTGTCTGCTTTTCTGCCCATTCCTCAGGTGAAGAGTGGGAAAGAGGTGAAGAAATACCAAGTCTCATGCTATCGCTCCTTTGTGCTGTCGGGATAATGAAGTCTGTGAAGTTGTTTGGATGATATAGCTCTGCTTTCATAAAAGCAGCTGCAAGGGTGATATCAAGTGTTATACTGATTTCTGACCGATGTATAGACAAGAAACAAGCCGCAAATGCTTGGATATAAGGGATCTGAGGCTTGGAGATCGTCTATACATCGAGGAAGGATTTGTATTAGTTGCCGTTTGCAGGCATGGAACATCGCTGCCTTGATTATAGCATTTTTGTATGGATTTGTCTATATCTTACAAAAAATCAGCAAAAAACGAAAGATTATTGTTTTGTAAAGCAAAAATAGTTTGGGTTTTGCTCTTGACAGACCGAAAAATATAGTGTATACTGTGTTTAATTAAACGTGTTTAATTATGAGGTGGACTATGAAAAGAGATGCAGACAAAACAAGGCAAGCACTTATAGACGCAGCCGAAAGACTGATGACCCATTGTGACGACCCCTCACTTGTCACAGCCCGTGCCATCACCAAAGAGGCAAATGTGAACCTTGCCATGATAAATTATTTCTTCGGTTCCAGAGAGGGACTTATCTTTGAGGTCTTTTCAAAGCTGCAGAGGGAGGCTGCCGAAAAGGATCCGGGTTTTTCAAAGATCCTTGAAGGCGGCATACCGCCAAAGGAAAAGCTGAAGGAGCTACACTTCCGCTCCATGAAGCTGATGCTTGAAAAATATTCCTACTGCAAAGCACTTACGAAATATATACTCATAAACCGCAGTATAAACGGGGAAAGAGGAAGTGTCCGCTTTATTGAGGAGCATTTTAAGGGTAAAAAAACAGAGGGAGAATGTCGGCTCATAGCTTTTGAGCTTTCAAGCCTGCATGAGCTGGCAGTTCTGAGAAAGGACGAGCTCCGTGACATTTGCGGGATAGACCTTAGTGATGACAGTATTCTGAAAAGGTATATAAATGAAAATGTGGATCGTTTTCTGGGGGATTAGCTATGTATATTTACTCTCTTAAAGATGCGGCAAAGGCGGGAAAAGATGCAGGGGGAAAGGCAGAAAGTCTGGGCAGGATGATAAATATGCACCTGCCTGTCCCCGCAGGCTTTGTTATCACATCAAATGCTTTTGAAAAGGGCGGCATAAAAAAGGGGGCGCTTGCGGAACTCAACGCCCTTGTCAAAAAGCTGGATCCTTCGGTCACATATGCTGTCCGTTCCTCTGCGGCTGCTGAGGACGGAAAGGACAATTCCTTTGCCGGAGCCTATGACACGGTGACAGATGTGAAGACCTGCGATATCCTTGATGCCGTTCTTCGGGTGGTGCGTTCCGCTGATAATGAAAGGGCAGCGGTCTATGCCTCTGAAAGGAATACGGAGCGTGGAAGGACTGCGGTGGTCATACAGGAATTTATCAGGGCGGAGATGGCAGGTGTGCTGTTCACGGCTGATCCCGTGACCGCCAACAGGGGCGTCATGAAGGGCAGCTTTGTGTACGGAGACGGTGAGGGTCTGGTCTCAGGTGAGAGGATGGACGGTGGATTCACCATAGATGCCCTGACTGCCGCCTTCACCGGCAGTGAGGAAATGGAGCCCTACACCGGAAAGCTGCTCAAATACGCTTTGAAGCTCTCCTCAGATATGCCTGTGGATATAGAATTCTGCATAGCCCGCAAAAAGCTGTACCTGCTCCAGTGCAGACCCATCACCACTCTCTTTAAAAACGACCTTGACAGCTTTGACATAAACGATTCCCTGGAGGGTGAGCTTCTGCTCTCAAAGACCAATGTGGGCGAGATATTCCTGCGCCCCGTTTCCCCTGTTACCTATTCAATGCTCAGAAACATCTGTGAGACCATAGGTATCCCACTTATATCAAATATCTGCGGACAGCTCTATCTGAACATAAGCGGTGTGTGCTCGATGATAATGTCGCTGGGTGTGAGCAAGAAAAAAGCCTTTTCCCTTATCAAGGAGATCGCCGGGGGCATACCTGACGGTCTTGACATCCCCGTATACAGATTTGACAAAAGGATAATAGGCAGATCTGTGATGAATGTAATAAAAAGCAGCTTTACCTCCAAAAAGGTAAAGGAGTACAGCAGCAGGAACATAAAGGGTCACATAACCGAAAAAAGCTTTGAGATAATTGAAATGATACACGCCGCAAAAAGCAGGAAACAGCTTTCGGAGCTCTGGGAAAACAGGTGCGTCCCCTTTATGAACGGCACACTGTCCGTTATCATGACGGGGCTTTCGGTAAAGCCGCTGTTTACCACAAGAGAGAAGCTCGAAAAGATATGCGGCTCCGATCTTACTGACAGGCTCCTTTCGGACTGCTCCGAAAACGGCCGTATAGAAAGCCTTGGCCCTCTTCTTGCCATAGAGGATGTAGCAGAGGGGCGCATGAGCAGGGAGGAATACGTCAGGCGCTACGGTCACAGACACGCCAATGAGATGGAGCTTGCTCTCCCCTATCCCTATGAGGACCCTGCTTTTCCGGAAAATGCGATAGAAGAATACAGGAGCTCGTCCATTGACCCGAAGGAAATGAAATCCGCACAGGAGAAAAGGCACAGAGCGGCTTTGAAGGAATTTGACAGCAGGTATCCTGCTCATTCTGCGGAAATGAGGAAGCTGCTGAAAAAGTATTCGGAAGCAGTTTACGGAAGAGAGCTTATCAGGAGCGATGCGCTGCGCTTTTTCTGTATGATAAGGGAATACCTTAAAAAGGCCGGAGAGCTGACAGGTCTCGGAGAAGATATCTTCATGCTCTATATAGACGAAGTGTCGGAGCTCCTAAAGGGCGATGAAAGCTGCCTTTCCTTTGTGGAAAAGCGCAGAGGAACATATGAAAAACAGTGCTCCTATCCCAACTTCCCCAACACCGTCATCGGCAGGTTCACCGTGGATGAGTGGACGGCAAGCGGAAGACCCGGCGGATATTACCGTTTCGGAGAGAGCGGAGGCAGCGAAAGCACCGATGTCATCTGCGGCATTGCAGGTGCGGTGGGTCAGTGTGAGGGGGTCGCAAGGGTACTCGGCAGCATAGATGAGGCGGAGACCATAGAACAGGGAGAGATACTGGTCGTGCCTGCCGCAAACATCGGCTGGGTAAAGGTGTTCCCCAGAATATCCGGGCTGGTGACTGACATCGGCGCTCCCCTTTCCCATGCGGTCATAGTGGCAAGAGAACTGGGCATACCCGCTGTGGTGAGCTGTCAGAGCGCAGCCTCACAGCTTGAGAGCGGAGACAGGATAAGGATCGACGGGACACAGGGAAAGGTATATATACTTGAAAGAAAAGCAGGTACATACGCAGGAGGTAACAGTGTCCTCTCAGCCATATAAACTAATACTGATTTATAGACAAGAAACAAGCCGCAAATGCTTGAATATAAGGTAATTGCGGCTTGGAGATCGTATATACATCGAGGAAGAATCAGTATAATTGCCCCCGGTCTGCCCGGGCGCATGATCGCTGTATGGGAATGTCTGATGTTATTTTACCAGTGATATCTCCTGGTTTTTGTAGGCTGCACTGTGAGGATCCTTCCCCTTTGCTTC
>ODAI014275395.1_pt1 | contig 17136 bp, 20 predicted proteins | sample 1539321 | NCBI WGS metagenome assembly ODAI01 (sample SAMN02144231, study PRJEB22623) | gut metagenome | biome: sheep rumen | host: Ovis aries | place: New Zealand | reverse complement strand
TTGCTGGCGCAAGTCAAGGAATTTCTGTGCAAGATGACGGAACAATCTGCAAGCAAGCGCTGTGCGTCTATTTGTGCGGTATTGCCTTTAGATATTCCCTGAAAAAAGAGAAGGTCTGAATATACCTATATAATATTTTATTATATCACATATACGCTGCTTTGTCACGAAAAAACGAGCAAAAATAAATTGTCAAATCTAACAAATTTTTACATAATATTTTTCTATTATTTAAAGATTATAACCAATACATACCATATTATGGTAAGAGCAAGCCAGAATAAAAAACATTGTTTATCGAATACAATTTATCGTTTTTCGATATTTTTCTATTGACAAACAAGATAAACCGTGTTATAATCAATTCATCGGATAATACAGGCGATGCCTGCACAATAATTGCCTCAAAACGGAGAATTATACTATGAATATCAAATGGACAAACAAAAATTCGCTTCTTCTTTCACGCGCTATTACATGGGCAATATTCCTGCTTGCCTGCTCGATCCTTTTCCTTATACCTATTATTACCGAGTGGTATGATGCAGTGTCAGGAAAGCCGCCGATAAGAACGGTTCTCACAGTCTGCCTGTACATAAGCGATATCTTTGCGATACTTGCGGTGTGGGAACTTAGCCTCCTTCTGCGGAATATCTCAAAGCAGGAACTTTTCACCGTTCGCAATACCAGATGCGTTCGGGTCATATCGTGGTGCTGCTTCGTAGTGGCTGTGGTATGCTGTGTGCTGTCGTTCTGGAGAATACTTGCACTGATGATAGCTGTTGTCGCTGCATTCGTCGGACTTATACTGCGTGTAGTAAAGAATATGCTTGCCGCAGCAACAGAGCTCCGTGAAGAGAACGACTACACTATATGAAGGAGGCGTGAAAATGCCGATAATCGTAAACCTCGATGTGATGATGGCAAAACGCAAGATCTCCGCCGGCGACCTTGCCGAACGCATTGATATAACACCTGCGAATCTCTCGATACTGAAAAACAACAAAGCAAAAGCAGTACGTTTTTCTACTCTTGAAGCTATATGCCGCGAACTCGACTGTCAGCCGGGAGATATTCTTGAGTTCACAAAGGACGAAAAGTAATGAAAGAGACTGTTTCCAACCTGAGGTTTGGCATGGGACTTACTGCTCTGTTCCTTCTTATTACAGAACTTATCATAGGAATAAAAGCAACAGGCTGGATAAGAAGCTACCTCGGCGATATACTTGTCGTTATGCTGATATATTCGACAGTCAGAACGATAACTCCGGTGAAGCCTGACTACTGCCGGATGTGCGGATTTCTTCCGACTCTTGTTCTGCTGTTTGCGATAATCGTCGAGGGACTGCAATTTTTTAACATTGCCGACCTTCTCGGCATACGGAATGAAATTCTCCGTACCGTCATCGGAACTTCATTTTCTGCTTTCGATATTTTCTGTTATATTATAGGAATAATTCCCTGTTACATTGCAGAGATATATCTGAAAAGAAATGTTCCCTCAAAGGAGTAATAAACCGTGATACTTATAATTTCCTGTTTCATTGTGCCGACCGTTCTGACAACTATAAATGTGCTGAATCTGTTCTTTAAAAAAAAGATAATCCCGCGAGCCACAGTTCCGCTGACTCTTATCATAGGCGGTGCAATGTACATATTCCTATACGGTATCACGTTCGATACCGCAGGAGACTGGTACGAGAGAATATACGATAATCAGTATCATTACAGCATTTCATTTCACTATATTCCGTCTGTCGGTATCCCGTTGGTACTTGCATTTGCTGCTATAATGATAATAACATATATACCGGCTGAAAAAATACCTCCGCTGATATCCGCAATACTGACGGCACTCATAATCATCGGAAATATAGTACAGATCGTATTTGCTTTTCAGATTAGCAGGAACGTCAGAGATCTCACCTTGATGCTTTATGTTTTCCACATAAATATAGTGCTTGTCTCAATTCCGGCAATACACAAGCAGATAACCGAACAGACACGGCTTATCGGCAGACGTAAGGAGAAACTGACTAAGCCATGGCAGATAAAAGCCTATTCACTGCTTGAAAAAACTACAAATATGCGATTGTTTATGTTCGGAATGGTATTCATAGCAGCGGCAGCGATCGAGATACTCCTGATATTATTCGGGCAGGGCACGGACGGTGCGATAAAGGCATTTACAGATACCGCAGACTGGACATTCTCACAGCAGCTCCCTCCCCCGCCGATGGAGTACGAAGGTCACTACCTCTGCACCGTTGCGGCAGCCGGACACAGAAAGGTCGTAAAACCCCTGAGATACGGAAACCGGCTTGGAGCGGTAATAATCGTAAACAGACAGCTCTGCATCGCAAACGCTTTTGAAGATCTTATTCACGAACGGACACCGAAATTTCACAGAAAAGTGCGTCACTTCTACGATACTCACGGTTATCCGCTTTCAAAGATAATAACAACTCCCCTCCGTGCTGATATAGTATATATACTTATGAAGCCGCTGGAGTGGGTGTTTCTCACAGTTCTGTATGCTTTTGATACTGACCCCGAGAAAAGGATATCAGAACAATACAGGTCAACAAATGAAATACGAAAAAAGGACTGATATAAAATGAAAAGTATTATCAGAATGATCTCACTGATATTTATTATGTGTACGTGTTTGTTTTCAGGAAGCTGCTCAGTTATGCGTGACGAACTGTTCGGAACAACATGTGAGGGAGGCTATGATATAGTAAACAAGCTCGGAGAGACATATAATATCGAATTTAACGAATCATACTGGCGTCATCATATATATGTCAATATCTGCAAAGACGGCAACAAGATAGCTTCTTTCCGCACAGACGAATATGAAGAACTTCCCGACCGTATGCTATACCTTTTTTCCGACAAATACAAGTATGAATACTACTATGTTGCAAGCAGCCGGATCATAGATACTGACAGATATAATGGCGAATATATCGTGATCTATAATCCGTACGACAGAGAATGCGTGGTGCGAAGCATCGAAGAATTGTATCAGCTTCCGGATCACTGCATCAGGACAACGATCATAAGTAATATGAACGAGGACGACGCAGGAATAAAATTCTCAGACGCAGGATACAGTTCTGACAGATTTATGAAATTATTCCGGATCGGAGACAATATATGAAAATAAAGAAAATATCAGCATTTATAATTATTGCAGCATATGCACTGCTTTCCGGCTGCGGAAGGATAAATTATCCCGGACTTCCCGATAACCCAGAAGCCTTTGAAATGGGAACTTTCACGGATAATGAGCACGATGACGCGATGTTCGGTTCGATAGTATTCAACGGAAGAACATATATAAGTTACGGAACGGTAAGATCTGCCTTAAAGCAGGAATATCTCTCGGAATGCGTCGGCTATATCATACAGGACGAAAACAGCTATTCACCTGCCGATCCAGATAACAAAGCCGTGAGAATATACACGCTTGCCGGAGATACGGAAAATAACTTTCTGCTTGAACATTATAACGGCTTTATGAGCACTCCGGCTGATTTTATGCGGGCAGTTGATACCAAAGGAAAAGATATAGAAATACCGGAATATATAGAATCACTCGGATATGGATTCTGGGAAACGGGAAAGTGAGATAATAATTCTGAATGCAGGAAAGGCACAGAAAGATATCAAGAAAAATATAAAATAGGAGTACAAACAATGATAACAAAAATTTGTTTCGTTTGCCACGGGAATATCTGCCGTTCACCAATGGCGGAATTTATGTTCAAGGATATTCTGCGTCAGAAAGGACTTGATGACACCTATCTTGTTGAGTCAAGGGCAACAAGCACCGAGGAGATCGGAAATCCGGTGCATTACGGGACAGTCATGAAGCTTGCGCAGTACGGGATCGTTCCCGATGGAAAGACTGCCGTCCAGCTGAAACGATCGGATATTGAAAAATATGATCTTATAATAGGAATGGACGACGCGAATATCAGAAATATTATTCGCATTGTCGGAGCGGACAAAGAACATAAAGTCAGAAAGCTGCTGTCTTTTTCCGGAAGCGAAAGGAGCATTGCAGACCCGTGGTACACGAATGATTTCGATGAGACTTATGATGATATAAAAGAAGGACTTGACGGATTATGCAGATATCTCGGGATATAAGGGGACTTCATAAAAGTAAAGGGCTCTCGGTTTCCCGAAAGCCCTTTATTTAACCGCTGCGCCGCACATGGAATATAAAACCCGCATAAAGCAGGGTGGGTAAGATCGCTCGTCAGGTTCACGCTCCCTTCGTCCGCAGGGCGGGAGGTCTGCAATCCGCTGCCGTAGAGAAATCCCTTTTGTAATGTGTTGGATCATATTATCCATGCTTGACCGAACGCAGCAGTAAATTTATTATGCGAAAAAATGTATGAATTATTCTTCGTCGAGATCACTTTCAAGACGTTTTAAAAATTCATCTCCGAGTCTGACATACAGATCATCGTCATCAACAGTCTTCAAAGTGCAGTTATCTTCATCGTCGGGATCATCAGTCACTTCAAGAAGCGTGAACTCTGCGACCTCATCGTCAGCTTCCTGCTCATCTTCATCAAACGGAAGTATGGCAATATAGGTCTTCCCCTCAAATATCATTGAATCAATTACTTCATAAGTCTCACCTTCAAGATCTATGAGAGTAATATCACTATCTTCACCGATATCATCGGACTGCTGACCTTCATTTTCATTTGCTGAAAAGAACTTCTCGGCTTCTTCGTCACTGTTGAATCTTGGGATCATATTCTCCCTCCGTATCTGTCACATCAATTTCACTACGGAATATTATACTATAAACATCTCAAAATGTCAATAGTTTTTTGTGCATTTTTAATTCTGCAAAACACGGTTCTTACAATTTATACTAACTACAGTTGAAAATATTATACAAATTGACTAAGAAAAAGGTATTGACTTTTGGCTTGAAATGTGTTATATTATATTCAAGGAAAGATAAAACAATAAAAACAGCAGATAGCTTACAGGATCGTTAATGAACGATGGTTATCTTTCCCCAAGGTCTTCAGAAGGATAGCATTTAATCCGACTACCTTACCTTTAATCTATACAGTTCGATCAAAGCATCTCTGAAATGCATTGCAGACCGTTATATATGCAGTGTAAATCCGACCGGAAAGGAAGCGAGTCCCATGGAAATAGAGATTTCACAATTTAATATTTCGATGCCTGAGCTTGACTCGCCGGTCACAGAGTAATTTGAGTCGATGCTTCTTCCGCAGCCGGTTATGAGACGGTCAGAATTTGTTGAATGCGGAATGTAGATCACCAGTAAGGCGCTTTAGCTATAAACTTTATTTCGGCGGCAGACGGTATCGAAAACACTTAACCAACTGTATAGAGTCTGTCAACTGTAGCAGTTGAATCTACGCCGAATGGCTTGATATAAATTTAATAAAAATTGGAGCGGAGTGGTTAACATGAAGAGTTCCACGCATTTCAAAATAACATGAAAGGTAATAACTCCAATGTGCTGTTAAATGTTTAAAAATTGAATAACACAGTGGGCTGCACCAGAAATGCAGCCCATTTTGATTAGAATTGCTGCCCTTCCCCGAAAACAAGAAGGAGTTAATTATGAACGATACTGAAAAAATCGGATCACTTCAGAAAATGATAGATTCCACAGAAAATATATGCGTATTTACCGGCGCGGGAATAAGCTGTCCGTCCGGAATACCTGATTTCCGTTCAGCAAACGGACTGTACAACGAGAAGACTAACGGAAACTACTCACCTGAGCAGATAATCTCACACAGTTTCTTTGTCGGGAAAACAGAGATGTTCTATGAGTTTTACAAGAGCAAGATGATGTATCTTGAAGCAAAACCGAATGATGCACATATTTATTTTGCCGATCTCGAAAAAGCCGGAAAGAAAGTAAGCGTTGTTACGCAGAACATAGACGGCTTGCATCAGGCAGCCGGCAGCACAGATGTTATCGAGCTGCACGGAAGTATCCACAGAAATTACTGTATGAGCTGCGGAAAGTCCTATGACGCTGCTTATGTGAAAAATGCTGAAGGAGTTCCGAAGTGCAGCTGCGGCGGTATCATAAAGCCCGATGTTGTACTGTACGAAGAGCCCCTTGACGAAAACGCTACCATGAGAGCGATCGAAAAGATCGCAAGCGCAGAAACTATGATAATCATAGGTACTTCACTCGTCGTTTATCCCGCTGCATCTTATGTGCGTTATTTCCGTGGGAAAAATCTTGTCCTTCTCAACATGAGCTCAACACCCTATGACAACAGCGCCGATCTTGCTATCTATGATGATGTGGTCAATGTCGTTCATAAGCTGAGACACTCCTGAGATGATAGGTTCAGAAGAAAAAAACCGTATTTCCCCCTGTTCTCCTGCACCACATAATAATTTCTGCCCGCTCAGACAAATGAACGGGCAGTGTTCTTATTTTGTGTGTTTTTCGATAAATGAGAAAACTTTGTTCCAATAAGCTTTTGGGGCATCAACGACAGCTCTCGTATGCTCTGCGCCGTCAACGATAAGCAGCTCTTTGTCCTTTCTCGGACAGGAATCATAGAGTTTCTTATGCATAAAGTAAGGAACAAATGTATCTCCGCTTCCGTGTATGAAACATATCGGTACCTTTGCACGGCTCACTGCTTTTACACAGTCGGCGTCTTTAAGAAAGCTCCAGCCTTTCATTATTCTTGTTATGATATCTGTTATCCATAAGAACGGGTATGCCGGCAGATGAAGTGTGTGCCACATATTGTATTCAAACTCTTCTCTTGCCGATGTGTAACCGCAGTCCTCTACGATGCAGCGCACTTCTTCCGGCAGGTCTTCTGAAGCAGTGAGCATTGCGGTAGCTGCTCCCATAGATACTCCGAGAATAATTATGTCTGAAGCCGATCTTTCCTTTATCAGCATTTTAGTCCAGTCGATGATATCATCTTTTTCAAAATGACCCATTGTAGTTTCTTTATCACCGCTGAGTCCGTATCCTCTCAGATCCGGAATGAAAACGCTGTATCCTTCTTCAATAAATTTTCTGGCATACAGCGACATACTTTTCCACTCTGCTCCGTATCCGTGCACAAGTACTGCCCATTTATCAGAATTGTTGTCGATCAGAGCGCCGTGAAGCCAGAATCCGTCTCTCGACCGTATGTACATATCTCTGTAACCTGAATTCTCAGCCCACTCGATATCATCTTCGCTCGGATAATAGCCGAACATATTTCTGCCTGTCCGCAGATACAATTTATACAGAAGCGCTGAAAATGCCGCCATGACAGCGGCTATACCGGCAATAACGGCAATAAGTTTCTTCATCTGCTTCCCTACCCTTCAAAAAGATCTGATGACTATACCGCACAAAGATAGTGTGTCCGGTTGTGCGGTATTGTCTTTAGGGTACCTCTAAAAACCGCTTTGAAAAGAGAAAATGTGGCAGCCGTGTCGAAGACGAGGAAAGGCTCCGAAGGCTTGCTGGCGCAAGGTGAGGAGACTTGACGAAATATTCGACGCGGATGACCGTTTTCTCTCAAATGGGTTTTTAGAGGTTCCCTTTACATCATTACTATATCATTTTATTCGGATTTTGTCAAGTTATGCAAGTAAGACTTTCCGACTGTCAGATAAGCTTCCACAGCCGCGCTTTGTGCGGTGATGCCTTTTATTCCTTTCCTTTAAGTGCATCGTCTATGGCATTTGCGGCGATCTTTCCTGCACCCATTGCAGAAATAACGGTCGCTGCACCTGTCACGGCATCTCCTCCGGCAAATACCTTATCGCGTGAGGTAAGTCCGTGCTCGTCAATTATTATTCCGCCGCGCTTGTTGACTTCAAGTCCTTTGGTGGTATCTTTAAGCAGCGGATTAGGTGAAGTACCTATAGCAATTATCACCGAATCCACATCAAGCTCATAATCGCTGCCGGGGATTTCATGCGGTCTGCGTCTTCCGTTCTCGTCTGGTTCACCGAGTTCCATTTTAACGCACTTGATCGCACGTACAAATCCGTTTTTCGGATCTCTCGGATCGTTTTCATTCTTATATCCGAGCACCTCAGTCGGGTTGCACAGAAGGTGAAATTCTATCCCCTCCTCCATAGCATGTTCGACTTCTTCTTTTCTTGCAGGCATCTCCTCCAGAGAACGGCGGTAGATGATGTACACCTTTTCTGAGCCAAGCCGCAGAGCAGTTCTCGCTGCGTCCATTGCAACATTTCCGCCGCCAACCACAGCGACTTTTCCGCCCTTCATGATCGGAGTGTACGAATCATCAAGATATGCTTTCATAAGATTTGAACGGGTAAGAAACTCATTTGCAGAATATACTCCGCACAGTGACTCTCCGGGAATATTCATGAAATTCGGAAGTCCGGCTCCCGACCCGATAAATACAGCTTCAAATCCCCGCTCAAAAAGCTCGTCAACAGTCAGCGTCCTGCCTATGACAACATCTGTCATTATCTCTACTCCGAGTTGTTTCAGCGTTTCGACTTCTGCGCCGACAATACTTTTCGGAAGTCTGAATTCAGGTATTCCGTAAACAAGAACTCCGCCTGCTGTGTGCAGTGCTTCAAAAATCGTCACTGCATAACCGAGCCTTGCCAGATCTCCTGCACAGGTAAGTCCCGACGGTCCCGAACCTATAATTGCAACTTTATGTCCGTTCGGTACGGGCTTTTCGGGAGCTGTCTTCTTGTTGTTCCTGTGCCAGTCTGCTGTGAAACGTTCAAGTCTGCCGATGCCGACCGGTTCAAGATTCAGCTTTGTTGCAAGCGTACATTCATGTTCGCACTGCGACTCCTGAGGACATACTCTTCCGCATACAGCCGGAAGAGACGATGTCTTTGAGATAACCTCATAGGCACCCTCGATATCCTTCTGTTTCAGATGTGCTATAAATTCGGGAATATCAATATTTACCGGACATCCGCTTACGCAGGGCTTGTTCTTGCACCCGAGACAGCGCACAGCTTCGGCTTCGGCAAGCTCCATAGTATATCCGAGTGCTACTTCATCAAAATTATGCGCACGTATCTCCGGCTTCTGCGTCGGCATCTCATGCTTTTTCGGTTCTCTTCCTGCCATTACGCATTACCCCCGTTTCCGTCCATTTTAAGAAGATTGCAAGTCTCTTCTCTTGCACGTTTTTCAAATGCGGCATACATTCTGCCTCTTGACATAGCTTCATCAAAATCGATCTCATGTCCGTCAAATTCAGGACCGTCAACACAGGCAAATTTTGTTTTACCTCCGACGGTCAGACGGCAGCAGCCGCACATTCCGGTACCGTCTATCATTATCGGGTTCATACTTGCTATCGTTTTTATTCCGTACTGTTTTGTGAGCGCACAGACAAATTTCATCATTATAAGCGGTCCGATCGTTATAACTTCGTCATATTGTTCACCGCTCTCGATGAGCTTTTTCAGAGCATCGGTCACAAGTCCCTTCTCTCCCCACGATCCGTCGTCGCTCATTGCGAAAAATTCAGTTGAGTGTCTGCGGAACTCATCTTCGAGAATAACAAGATCCTTTGAGCGGAATCCGGCAATCGCATGGACTTCTGTTCCCTGCTCAAAGAGCTTTTTTGTGACCGGATAAGCTATCGCGCAGCCGACACCGCCGCCGACTACTGCGGCTTTCTTTATTCCCTCTGTATGAGTTGCACGTCCTAGAGGACCTGCAAAATTCGCTACACTGTCTCCTTCGCTGAGAGAATTGAGTCTCATTGTTGCGGCGCCGACTATCTGGAATATTACGGTCACGCTTCCCTTTTCTCTGTCAAAATCCGCTACAGTAAGCGGAATACGCTCAGCATCGCTGTGTGAGCGTATGATGATAAACTGTCCCGGTTCTGCCTTTCCGGCAATAAGCGGAGCTTCAATCTCCATAAGTGTAACTGTGGGATTCAGTTCTTTTTTTGTCAGTATTCTGTTCAATGTCATTACCTCTGTTTACATACAAGTATAGCCGCCGTCAACAGGCAGTGCAACTCCCGTGACATACGATGAAGCAGGTGAAGAAAGGAATACCGCTGCGGTATCGAGCTCGCCTTCATTTCCGTATCTTTCAAGCGGTATCATGGTCTTTGCGTTCTGCTGGAAAAATTCACTGTCAAGAGTATCCTTTGTGAGAGGAGTGTAGAAATATCCGGGGCATATCACGTTTACGGTTATCCCGTATTTTCCCCATTCGGCAGCAAGTCCTCTTGTCATATTGATAACTCCGCCCTTTGCCGCATGATACGGTGAGCACGGAGCTACCTTGTTCCCTACAAGTCCGTACATTGAAGCTATATTGATTATTCTTCCGAATTTTGCGGGTATCATCGCTTTTTTTGCGACTGCACGCGCCATTCTGAAAGAGCCGAACAGGTCGATGTCAAGCTCATTGTAGAACTGCTCGTCCGAGATATATTCCGCAGGAGCGACAGCGCCGGTGCCTGCATTGTTTATGAGGATATCAATGCGTCCGAAGTTCTTCATTACGGTATCAACGGCTGCTTCAACATCATCTGTTATCGTGATGTCGCACTTTACGCCTATTGCCTTTACACCGTATGTCTTTTCGATTTCCGACGCTACCTCGTCAACAAGATTCTTGCGTCTCGCAAGTGCAACTATGTCGGCACCGTTTGCGGCAAGCGCCTTTGCCATCTGCACTCCGAGACCGGTCGAACACCCGGTTACTATCGCGGTACGTCCGCTAAGATCAAAGATTGTGCTCATTTTTACCTCCATATTTTTTGGCTGAAAATACAATAATTATTATACCACAGACATTCGTGTCTGTAAAGTATATGATTAACTATTTTATGAGATCTATTTCCCACAGATCAGATATCTTCACCTGTCTGCCGTCTGAAAGATACATGGTATTCCCGAATCTGTCAAGTCTGCGGAAGACTCCGGTGATTTTTTCATATCTGCCGCCGTCTTTACGCTCGTCCGGAATAAATACCACTGCACTTATGACCGTATCATTACCGCTGTTTTCAAGTTCTGAAAGTCTTGCATCAAGCATCTCTCTTCTGTCGTCATCAGGCTGCTCTCTCCGGTCAGTCAGCCTTGCGGCTTCATTAACCGAGCTGTCATATCCGGTAAGTGCAGCAAAAGGTGAGAACTGAGCTGCCCTGTCGGTCATGGACATAGGCGCGTGGCTTTCGGAAACATGATGAGGCAGACCGATTATCTGTTCATACTTTTCTTCATAATTACCCATATAGATAAAGTCCCTCTATGCGTTATGTCCGCCTATCTGACGATTACGGTCTTTTCCGGTGGCACCTTCTTCAAGATCCATTCCTTTCAGCACAGAATTTTTTCCGAATTTTTTCTTGATCCCGATAACTGCACGCTGAACATTCTTCTCCCGTTCAAGCTGAATATCTTCTTTTGTCCTGACCGGAGCAGCAGGTTCTTCGGTCACTTCATCAAAAAGGCTGATCTGACCGAGCTTCGGTTCTTTTTTCGGAGCTTCCCTCCCGATACTGTCCTCAGGCACAACATGATTTGCAACAACATACATTCTGCGTACAGAGAGATTTTTGTCGGTTATTTCATCGAACAGCTCCGATACGGCTTCTGTTATAAGTCTTGATGACGATGTATATTTTTTCAGATTTGCGGACCCGTGAGCCGGTTTAGGAAGGCTGCGTCCGTAGCGGTCAGACTTTAATTCGCCCTTGAATTTTTCAGAATTTAAAGCGTCATAGCCCACAGTTATCCATACCTGATCCGTAACGAGCCGCTTATCCACCAGCTCTAAAGACAGCATATCCGCCATTTCACGTATTACAAGCCGCGCTTTGTCATGAGGGTACGGTTCATGCAGCACCTGCCCCATGCTTATGCTGTTGTTTTCGGGTCTGTAGGACTTTATATCGCTTATCCGGCATGGTTCGTATCCCCACGCATGATCTATCAGCAGTTCTGCATTGACTCCGAACGTTTTGTATAACAGTTCTTCGTCCTTTACAGAACAGTATGCAACATCGCCCATAGTAATCAGTCCGATATTCTCAAGTCTTGCGGCATATCCTTTACCGACACGCCAGAAATCGGTTATCGGCGTATGGTTCCAGAGCTTGCGGCGGTAACTCATCTCATCAAGCTCGGCGATACGCACACCGTCCCTGTCAGGCGGGATATGCTTTGCCACAATATCCATAGCGACCTTTGCAAGATACATATTCGTACCGATACCGGCTGTTGCCGTAATGTGAGTTTCTTCAAGAACTTCACTTATTAGCTTTCTCGCAAGCTCATGCGGTGTCAGCTTATATGTTTTCAGATAAGATGTTGCATCTATGAAAACCTCGTCTATGGAATACACATGGATATCCTCCGGAGAGATATATCTGAGATAGATCCTGTATATATCCGTGCTTATCTTCATATAATGAGCCATCTGAGGCTTTGCGACAAGATAGCCGAGCTGAAGCGAAGGATCTTTTTCAAGCTCAGGAGCGGAGTACGATGTTCCTGAGAACATACCGCCGTGAAGATTTCTGCGGCGTTCTTTGTTTATTTCTTTGACACGCTGTACTACTTCAAAGAGTCTTGCTCTTCCGCTGATGCCATAAGCTTTGAGAGACGGAGATACAGCAAGGCATATCGTTTTCTCAGTTCTGCTCTTGTCTGCAACAACAAGATTTGTGGTAAGCGGATCAAGACCGAGTGCCGCACATTCGACCGAGGCATAGAACGATTTCAGGTCTATCGCGATATATGAACGTTCTTCTGTCATTCCTTCGCCTCCGTTATTTTGGCAGCACCGGATACATTCTGTCCCGTACAGCCTTTATTCTGCGAATCATTATACCGATTTATTCACAACTTATCCGATAGCGAGCCAGTCTTTTCTGTCAAGAATGTAATTATATATAGTCACAGGTCCGGGTTTTATTTCAGAAAGAGGTCTGTCGACTACGCTTGAAAGCCTGAATCCTGCTTTCTGAATAACGCGGTTGCTGCCGATATTTTCTTTTACAGCGCACACAGAGACAGATCCGAACCCGTCATTGAACAGTTCATTCAGCATTGCCTTCAACGCTTCGGTCATATACCCGTTACCCCAGAATCTTTTTCCTGAGCAATAGCCTATTATCGGCACTCCGTCCACAATATTCACGACATCTATCATTCCCATAAGCTCACGGTCGGACTTACGCTCGATGACGTATCTGTAACAATCAGCGTTTTTATAGTCCTCGATCCATCTTTCAACTACCCGACGTGTAACATCGACACTTTCATGCGCGTACCATGTCATGTACTTCGGAACATCGGGGTCACTTGCCCAGTTATCGTATATCTTCTGTGTATCATCACGTGTGAGAGCACGCAGTATAAGTCTTTCTGTCTCCAATGTTCTCATACAGTACCTCCGATGCCTGTTAATACATTGATTATATCACAATTTTGGCAGAAATGCAATAATTTGCCTCCCATACTTGAAAAATTGTCCCGGATATGTTATAATATACGGAAATGAAACCATAAACGGTATTGCCTGAACTATTCCGGAGGAAGTACATAACTATGAACAAGATCTCACACCTGATAGACCTTAACGATTTCACGACCGCTCAGTGGAACTCGATCATATCCCTCGCTCACGAAATAATGAGCGCACCTATGGTATATGCCGGAGCCTGCCGCGGAAAAATAATGGGAACGCTCTTTTACGAGCCTTCAACAAGAACACAGATGAGCTTTCAGACAGCTATGCTGCGTCTCGGCGGCGGGATAATCGGATTCGACAATCCCTCAACTTCTTCTGTCGCAAAGGGTGAGAACCTGAAAGATACGACAAAAATAGTCAGCGGATATTCAGACATACTTGTCATGCGTCACCCACTGGAGGGTGCTTCAAAGGCAGCTTCGCTCACTGCGGACTGCCCTGTGATAAACGCAGGTGACGGCGGTCATCTTCACCCAACCCAGACGCTTACCGATCTGCTTACACTGCGTGAGGAAAAAGGCAGGCTCAACAACCTGACGGTCGGATTCTGCGGAGATCTTAAAAACGGAAGGACTGTTCATTCACTGCTGAAAGCGCTCTCCTGCTTTGAGGGAAATAAGTTTATACTCGTCTCTACAGAAGAACTGAGAGTTCCCACATATATAAAGGATTATATTTCCGCCAGCGGAAAGCAGTATGAGGAATATCACACTCTTGAGGAAGTAATGCCGAAACTCGATGTTCTCTATATGACAAGGATCCAGCGTGAGCGTTTCGGCTCGCCCGAAGAATACGAAAAGCAGAAGAATGTTTACTGTCTCGACAAGCGCAAGATGCAGCTCGCAAGCGATGATCTGATCGTACTGCACCCGCTGCCGAGAGTTGACGAGATCGCGGTGGAGGTCGATGATGACCCGAGAGCTATGTATTTCAAGCAGGCAAACTACGGAATGTATGTCAGAATGGCACTTATACTCTCAATACTGGATTACGGTCTTGAATCAAGACCTATGCTCACCGGAACTATAATGAACGATGTATGCTGCACAAATCCCAAGTGTATAACACACACCGAGAAATATCTGCCGCACAGTTTCAGAAGGTCCGGCGATGTTCTTGAGTGTGAATACTGCGATGAAAGAATCCTTATATGAGTTTTCCGGACATCTATTATTACGATCACTCAGGTGATACTCGTTCTCTGAAAGAGCTTGCTCCGCTGCTCGGAGAAAACAGAGCCGGATACTGCGGAAGAATGAAAAACGTAAATGCCGCACTCAACTCCGCCTATGCGTTCCTGCTGCTGAGATATGCTCTTAAAAAGAAATACGGGATATCCGCCGTACCCGAATTTAACTATAATGAATACGGGAAGCCTTTTCTTAAAGACTTCCCCGATATTTATTTCAGTATGAGCCACTGTGCCGGACGTGTGGTATGTGCAGTCTCCGACAGCCCGGTAGGGGTCGATATACAGGATCATCGCAAACTCAATATGCGAACAGCCGAAAAATTTCTTACAGATAACGAGCTTGCCGCCGTCTCGGTGATCACCGACACAACTGCGCTTGAAAATGAGTTGTGCAGACTGTGGTGCATAAAGGAAAGCTACGGAAAAATGACCGGCAAAGGCTTCGTAGAAGGATTCCGCTCATTTGAAGCCGACAGTCTCATCAACACAGGAAATGCTTTTGTTACCATAAAAGATGACTGCTTTATAAGTCTATGTGTAAAGGAAAAATGAAAATGTCTGATAATATATGTGTGATATTCGGCGCAGGAAATGAATTTCCTACAAATATTGTTTTACCTCCGGACATATTTATTATTGCAGCCGACGGCGGATTCAGAAAACTTACCGAACTCGGGATAACACCGCATTTTACAGTAGGCGACCTTGACTCGCTCGGAGAAAAGCCGGATTCTGAAAATTTCAGACTGCTTCCTCATATTAAAGATACCACCGATACTTTTGAGGCGGTACAGGCAGGTATCGGACACGGCTGCACTGAGTTCCGCATTTACGGGGGGACAGGCGGAAGACCGGACCATACTCTCGCAAATATACAGCTTGCCGCAATGCTGTCACATAAGGGCATGAAGGCATATATATACGGCAGAAATTATATACTGACCTGCATTACCGACGGAAAACTGGAGCTTCCCGCAAAGGACATCGGTTTTGTCTCGGTATTCGCTCATTCGGACGTCTGCAAAGGCGTAACGATAAAGGGACTGATGTACGAGCTTGATAATGCAGAACTGAGAAATGATTTTGCACTCGGCGTAAGCAATGAATTTATAGGGAAAGATGCAGAAATATCCGTAAAAACCGGAACACTCTGCATTTATTATGAGATCTGAAGGAGGGGCAATGAAAAAACAGGTAAAAGTCGGAAACCTGACTCTCGGCGACGGAAACATCTACATACAGTCGATGCTGAACGTTCGTGCCGATGATATAGAAAACAGTGTAAAACAGGCGGTACAGCTTGAAAAGGCAGGCTGTCAGATAATACGAGCCGCCGTTCCGAAGCTTGAGAACGCCGCGCTTATCCCTGCGCTGAAAGAAGCGGTGGATATCCCTGTCGTGGCAGACATTCATTTTGACTACAGAATAGCCCTAAAATGCGCAGAAATGGGGGTTGACAAGATAAGAATAAATCCCGGAAATATCGGTGACAGCGATAAAATAAAAGCTGTTGCAGATGCCTGCCGCAGCAGAAATATCCCCATTCGCATAGGAGTAAATTCAGGTTCGCTGGAAAAGAAAGTTCTTGAAAAGTACGGCAGGCCTGTTCCGGAAGCATTTGTGGAAAGTGCGCTGGAGAATGTCCGTATGCTGAATATGTTCGATTTTGACGATATAGTAATATCAATAAAATCATCAGATGTGAAAACAACGATAGCCGCGTACAGGCTTCTCAGCAGACAGACAGACTACCCGCTGCATCTCGGTGTCACCGAGACAGGTACTGCACGCATGGGGACAATAAAATCCGCTATAGGTATCGGTTCGCTGCTCTGTGACGGTATCGGTGACACGATCCGTGTTTCTCTGACCGCCGACCCGACAGAGGAAATATATGCAGCAAAGGATATCCTCAAAGCCTGCGGTATAGGCGGAGGTGTGAACATAGTAGCCTGCCCAACCTGCGGAAGAACACAGATAGATCTTATCTCGCTTGCGGGCAGGGTCGAGAAAGCTGTGAGCGGGATAAACAAGAATATAAAGATCGCAGTTATGGGCTGTGTAGTGAACGGTCCCGGAGAAGCGAAGGAAGCAGATCTCGGCATAACCGGAGGAAACGGCAAGGCTGTGATATTCAAAAAGGGAGAGATACTCAGAACAGTGCCGGAAGAAGAAGTGCTCGATGCGCTTCTTGAAGAGATAGATAAACTCCCTTAAGGGTACCTCTGAAAACCGCTTTGAAAAGAGAAAATGTGGCAGCCGTGTCGAAGCCGAGGAAAGGCTCCGAAGGCTTGCTGGTCTGTCGGTCTTCTGTCGGTCATCCCTCTCTGGCTTCGCAGCCTCCCCCAGCGGGGGCGACACCCTCTGTCTCGTAAGCTCGACACCTACGCGCAGCCGCGGGGCGCACGCACGGTGAGGAGACGTGACGCAGTACTCGCTG
>ODAI012053337.1_pt1 | contig 17137 bp, 13 predicted proteins | sample 1539321 | NCBI WGS metagenome assembly ODAI01 (sample SAMN02144231, study PRJEB22623) | gut metagenome | biome: sheep rumen | host: Ovis aries | place: New Zealand | reverse complement strand
TTTAAATCAGTTAGGAGTGAGGAGTTAGGAGTGAGGAGTTAATAGTTTGCGCTTCGCGCAATAACAATTTTCAACTCCTAACTCCTCATTCCTCACTCCTCACTTGGTGATTTAAAGTGTTTTTTAAATGATTGAATCATTACGAAACGGAAATCGCCAACTTTCCAAAACGTGAGAGGGGCAAAGCATGAAATCAAAAACATGGCTGGTCCGGTGCAGGGTGACGGGGCTGAACGGGGAAAGGCTGCTGAACGCGGCGCAGAAGCAGGGCATTCCTTTGGAAAAGGTGAAGCGGGAGCAGGACAGATCCCTCACTGTGACCCTGGCCCCTGCCGCCTATGAAGCGTTCAGCGCCCTGGCCCGGAAAAAGGGCTATCAGGTGTCTGCCCCCGAACCGTTGGGCGGATTCAGAGCGATAAGGCGCCTTCTCCGGCGCTGGGGAGGGGTGGCCGGGGCGCTGCTGAGCGCCGGGCTGCTGGTCTGGTCCCTGGGCTATGTGTGGGCGGTGCGGGTAGAAAACGCCGGGCCTTACGCTGGAGAGGTGCGCTCCTTTCTGGAAGAAAACGGTATCCGACCCGGCGTGAGAAAATCCGCCGTGCGCCTTTCCGATTTGCGGGACAGGCTGGAATGGCGGCTGCCCAAGGTGCAGTGGGTGCGGGCGGAATGGGCGGGAGTGACGCTGCGGGTGCGCCTGGAGCCGGGCACGCCCGCCCCGGAGCTTCCGGACGGCGCGCCGGGAGACGTGGTCGCCGCCCAGCCGGGCATGATTTACCGGATCACCGCCTTCGCTGGCACGGCCAAAGTGAAGGCAGGGGATTTTGTGCAGGCGGGCCAGGTGCTGATCCGGGGCCAGGAGAGAGGCGAAAACGGCGCGCTGATCCCGGTGCGGGCCCGGGGAGAGGTGATCGCCCGGGGGTGGATCAGCCGGTCGGTGCGCCTGCCGCTGACGGAATTTGTTACCGTGCCCACGGGCCGGGAAACCAGCCGCCGGGTGATTGAAACGCCGTTTTTTTCCTGGAGCCGGGAGGCGCCTCCCGCTTACCTGACCAGCGACGTAAGCCGGGATATCCTGCCTGTCGGCGGCGTGTGGGCCCCGGTGCGCCTGATCCGGGAAACCTGCGCGGAGGCGGCCCTGGAGCGGAGGGAGCGCGACCAAAACACGGTCAAAGAGGAAGGAAAAAAAGCGGCTGTTTTTGCCCTGGAGCAGGCCCTGGCGGGCAAGGAAACTGTTGACAAATGGATTAATTTTAGTATGATAGAAGGGGATACTATGACGGTAACGGCCACCGCCGAAATCCGCCGGGACATCGGAGCGTTTCAGGAGCAGCGATAAAAGGATCATGGAGCCCCTCCACGGGATAAAATAGCATTAACTAATAACTCCTAACTCCTCACTCCTAACTCCTCACTCCTCACTTCCCCGTATCCCCCCACACGACAAAAAGGAGATGCGCAGTTTCTTGCAGTTGACGCTGGAAAACATGGAATCTTATCTGTCGCTCTTTGGCATGAACGACAGGAACATGGCCGCCCTGGAACAGGAATTGAACGTATCCGCCGCCCTGCGGGGGCAGGAATTGTCCCTGCAGGGGGACGCGGAAAACGTGGCCCTGGCGGAGCGGGTGATTCAAAAGCTGCTGGCCATGCTTCATAAGGGCGAAATCGTGGATGCCTCCCGCATCCGCTACGCCGTGGCCCTGGCCCGGGAAGGGCGGCTGGAGGAAATCGAGGAAATCCTGAGCGACGTGGTGGCCATCACCCACCGGGGCCGCCGCATCCAATGCAAAACCCTGGGCCAGCGGGAATACGTGGCCGCGGTGCGCAATGGAGAACTGACCATCGCCGTGGGCCCCGCAGGCACCGGCAAAACCTACCTGGCCATGGCCATGGCGGTGGTGGCGCTGAAAAACAAAGAGGTGGAGCGCATCGTGCTCACCCGGCCCGCCGTGGAAGCGGGGGAGAGGCTGGGCTTCCTGCCCGGCGATATGACCCAGAAGGTGGACCCGTACCTGCGGCCCCTGTACGACGCGCTCTATGAGATCATGGGCGTGGAAAGCTATCAGCGGCTGGTGGAGCGGGGCACCTTGGAGGTGGCCCCCCTGGCCTTCATGCGGGGCCGCACCCTGGCCGACGCTTTTATCATTCTGGACGAAGCACAGAACACCACCACCGAACAGATGAAAATGTTTTTGACCCGTCTGGGCGCTTCCTCCCGCTGCATTGTGACGGGAGACATTTCCCAGATCGACCTGCCCCGGGGCCGCAAAAGCGGCCTGGTGGAGGCCATGGAGGTGCTCAAAGGCGTGGAAGGCGTCAGCATTGTGGAATTGACCGCCCGGGACGTGGTGCGCCATGAATTGGTGCAGAAGATCGTGCGGGCCTATGAGGCCTATGAAGCGAAGGAGGCATCGGACCCATGACCCAGAAGGCGAAAGGCCCCAAGCGGTTTTCCCTCCGGGAATACCTGCGCTCCGCCCAGGCGGCCCAAACGCTGATCTGTGTGCTGGGCGCGGCGCTGATCATAGCGCTGTTTGAGGTGGCCATTGTGCCCATGCGGTATAACCTGCAGGTGGGCATGGTGCCTACCTCCACCATCTCCGCCACCAAGGACGTGGTGGACGAGCTGAGCACCGAGCAGCGCCGCAAGGAAGCTGCCGCCCAGGTGACCCCCACTTACCGCTATCAGGAGGGCGTCACCGAACAGGTGATGGCGGACTTTGACAGCATCTTTTCCCAGCTTCGGGCGGTGCGCCAGTACGCCGGGCTGCTCAGCGAGCAAAGCAAGAACATGAGCATGGTCTACACCCGGGAGGAATTGCAGTACGCCCACGACCTGGTGACGCTTTTGACCCTGACGGATTACCAGCTCACCAGCCTAATGCGCTGCTCCCAGGAGGAATTGGAGGAAGCCTATACCCTGCTCTACGCCGCGCTGCAAAGCACCATGCAGGGCCATGTGACCCAGGGGCAGGAATCCACCGCGGTATACAATATTCGCCAGATCGTGAATTACCGCATTTCCATTCCCCTGGGGCAGAACGTGGTGCCCGCGGTGCTTAACGCCTGCATCCAGGCCAATATGCTCATTGACCAGGAGGCCACCGACGCCGCCAAGGAAGCGGCCCGGGAGGCCGTGGAGCCGGTGATTTACAAGCAGGGCCAGAATATCGTGGTGCGGGGTCAGGGCAGGATCACCGCCAATCAATTGGCCATGCTGTCCACCCTGGGCCTGCTCAGCGACAGCGGCGTGGATTTGACCATTTACCTGGGCGCGGCGCTGCTGGTGGCGTTGGTGATGGGCATTATGATTTATCTTTTGCGCCATCTGCCGGACAACGGCCTGTTTGACGACAACAGAAAGCTCCTGCTTTTGTTCGTGGTGCTGATCATCACCCTGAGCGTCAGCCTGGTGGCCCGTCTGGCCAACGCCTATATGTCGCCGGTGGTGCTGGGCGCGCTGCTGATCACCACCCTGCTGGGGATGCGCTCCGGCGTGATCTGCAACGCCGCGCTGACCATTCTGGTGGCGGCCCTGGCCGCGGGCGGCAGCGAGGAATACGCGGAAAAAATGGCGGTCATGCTGGTGGCCGGGCTCCTGTCCGGCACGGCGGCCGCCCTGCTCATGCACCATAAGAGCAGCAGGCTGTGGGTGCTCATCAGCGGCGCGGCGGCGGGCCTGGTGGATTTTGTGTCCGTGCTGGCCCTGGGCTTGATGACCAACAACGAGCTTTCCGGCTCCCTGACTCAGGCGGCCTGGCTGGTGGGCGGCGCGCTGATCGGCACGCTGCTGTGCATCGGCCTCCAGCCCCTGCTGGAAATGATTTTCAATCTGCCCACCCCCATGAAGCTGATGGAATTGAGCAACCCCAACCAGCCCCTTTTGCGGCGGCTGCTGCTGGAGGCCCCCGGCACCTATCACCATTCCACCATCGTGTCCAGCCTGGCGGAGGCCGCCGCCGAAGCCATCGGGGCCAATCCCCTGCTGGCCCGGGTGGGGGGGTATTACCACGATATCGGAAAATTGAAGCGGCCCAGCTACTTTACGGAAAATCAAATGGGCGGCGTCAACGCCCACGACCATGTGGACCCCTTCGTGTCCGCCGCCATCATCACCTCCCATACCCGGGACGGCGTGGCCCTGGCCAAAGCCTACCGGCTGCCGGAGGAAGTGCAGCAGATCATCGCCCAGCACCACGGCAACACTCCCGTGATGTTTTTCTATCATAAAGCCCTCCAGCAGGCCAACGGCAATCCCGTGGATATCAACACCTTCCGCTACGACGGCAAGCCCCCCACCACCAAGGAAGCCGCCATCGTGATGCTGTGCGACACCATCGAGGCCGCCGTGCGCACCATGAAAAACCCCACCACCGAGGGCATCGAGGAATTTATCGTCAAGCTGGTGCGGGGCAAATTGGAGGACGGCCAGCTCAGCGACAGCCCCCTCACATTGCGGGACATCGAGCGCATCTGCGCCGCCGCCACCCAGGTGCTGGTGGGCGTGTTCCACGAGCGCATCGAATATCCGGACATGGACGAAATCAAGCTCCAGCGGCAGGCGGAAAAGACCACCGCTGAAATTTTGCAGGAAAATGACGCGCCGGAGGAGCTGGCCCCCAAGGCCGCGCCCCTGGTGGCCCCGGTGGGCCCGGTGAAGCTGGTGACGGTGGAGCCCATCCCCGCGGCCAAGCCCGTGCCCGTCACCGAGCTGGTGACCATCGAGCCCCTGCCCACCAAGGAAATGGAAAAGGAGCTCAAGGCAAAAGAGGAGGCTGAAAAGCGGGCGGCGGAGGAAGAAGCCAAAGAATACCGGGGCGTTTTGCCTCCGGAAAAGGAAGAGGACGAGCCATGACAGGCTATCTGGATATGACCTGGGACGCGCCCATCAGCAAAGAAACGGAGGCGCGTTTTCAGGCGCTTTTGGAAAAAACCGCCCTTGCCTGCCTGACGGCGGAGGGGATCGAGATTCCCGCCTACGCCCAGGTGCGGGTGACGGGGGACGAAGAAATACAGGAAATCAACCGGGAGTACCGGGGCATCGACCGGGCCACTGACGTGCTTTCCTTCCCCTCCACGGACTGCCGCCCCGGCCGGACCCTGGGCCAGTGCCCCAAGAAGCTGATGCGGGAGCGGGATGAAACGGGCCGCTGTTTCCTGGGGGACATCATCATCTCCCTGCCCCATGCCCGGGCCCAGGCCCGGGAATACGGCCATCCCCTGGAGCGGGAAATGTGCTATCTCACCGCCCACGCCCTGTTTCACCTGATGGGCTACGATCATATGAACGACGCCGACAAAGAAAGGATGCGCGCCATGGAAGAAAAGGCTTTGAACCGGGCCGGGATCGGCCGGGTAACGGACGACGAGCTGGTGGCTTTCGCCAAGGAAGCCATGCAGTTTTCCTATTCTCCCTATTCCCATTACAAAGTAGGCGCTGCGCTGCTGACCAAGAGCGGCAAGGTATTCAAGGGCTGCAACATCGAAAACGCCTCCTATGGCGCCACCAACTGCGCCGAGCGCACGGCCCTGTTCAAGGCCGTCAGCGAAGGGGAGCGGGAGTTTGCCGCCATCGCCATCGCCGCCGAAAAATCCGCGCCCTGGCCCTGCGGCCTGTGCCGCCAGGCGCTGAACGAGTTTGCCCCGGACCTGAGGGTGATCGTCGCCTGGGGCGACAATCGGGATGAAGCCACCCTGCCGGAGCTTTTGCCCCACGGCTTTGGCCCCGCCTCCGGCACGCTGGATTATTTGGGGAAGGAATAAAAAGTGTTTTTCCTTTCCATGTGCATTTTCTATTTCATTGATACAGAGGAGATACCATGCCTGAAAACAATACTTTCCATTCCGGCTTCGCCACCATCGTGGGCCGGCCCAACGTGGGCAAATCCACGCTGCTGAATACCCTGGTGGGCGAGAAGGTCGCCATTGTATCCAGCCGCCCCCAGACCACCCGCAACCGGGTGATGGGGGTCATGGGCGGGGACAGCTGCCAGATCGTGTTTGTGGATACGCCCGGCATTCACCGCCCCCGCACCAAGCTGGGGGAATTCATGGTGCAGTCCATTGAGGAAGCCATGGAGGGCATCGACGCCCTGCTGGTGCTGGTGGACGTGACCGCCATCGGCCCCCACGACCGCAGCATCGTGGAGGAAATGAGCCACAAAAAGGTATACAAGCTGCTGGTGCTCAACAAGATCGACCTGGTGGAGCCCAAGAATCTGCTCACCATCATCGACTCCTTTAAGGACGCCCATTACGACGGTATCCTGCCCGTCAGCGCCAAATCCGGCGACGGGGTGGAGGCGCTGAAAGCCGACCTTGCGGCCCACCTGCCTATCGGCCCCAAATACTTCCCCGACGATATGCTCACCGACCAGCCCGAGCGGGACATCTGCGCCGAGCTGATTCGGGAAAAAGCTCTGCGGGATTTGCGGGACGAAGTGCCCCACGGCATCGGCGTGGAAATGATGGCCATGAAAAAGCTGAACGACCATTTCATGGAAATCGACGCCACCCTCTATTGCGAGCGCGCTTCCCACAAGGGCATCATCATCGGCAAAAACGGGGCCATGCTCAAGAAAATCGGGGCCGAGGCCCGGGCCGATATTGAAGCCCTGCTGGGGATGCATGTGAATTTGCAATTGTGGGTGAAGGTGCGCCCCGGCTGGCGCGATTCCGCCGAGGACCTGAAAACCCTGGGCTATGTGCAGAACCGGTAACAGGATAGCCCGGGATCACAGACTGGGCAGCAAAAGCATGGAAACAAAAGGAGAGGAAGCACATGGATCATGCCGGACACCGGGAACGGCTCCGCCAGCGGTATCAGGCGGGCGGGCTGTCCGCCTTCGCGGATCATGAGATCCTGGAGCTGCTTCTCACCTTTGCCATTCCCCGGGTGAATACCAACGATACCGCCCACCTGCTGATCGACCGCTTCGGCTCCCTGAACGGTGTGCTGGAAGCCACCCAGGAGGAATTGGAGCAGGTGCAGGGCATCGGCAGGCAGGCCTCCACCCTGCTGTCCATGATGCTGCCGCTGATGCGCAAATATGAGCGCGGGCGGCTCATGCCCCGGGCCCGGCTGGAAAGCTACGCGGATATTGCGGAATACTGCAAAACCCTTTTTCTCGGCAAGGGCCAGGAGGAGTTTTACCTGATTTCCCTGGACGCGGAAATGAAGCTGCTGGCCGTGAAATGCCTGGGCCAGGGCACGCCCACCGAAGTGCCCGTGCTGCCCCAGGCCGTGCTGCGGGAAGCCCTGCGCAGCAACGCCGTAGGCGCGGTGCTCGCCCACAACCATCCCAGCGGCCGGGCGGAGCCCTCCCAGGAGGATGTGACCCTGACCCAAACCCTGCAGCAGCTATTGCAAAGCGCGGGGATTCGCCTGTACGACCATGTGATCGTATCCGGCGGGGAAGCCTACAGCTTCTTTTCCCATCGCTGGATCGGCATGCCGGAGGAAACCGCCCCGGAAGAGGAGGAGGCCCAGCACCTGGCCGCGGAACGGCCCGGCCGGGTGCTGCCCCCCAGAATGAACAAAGCCCCCGCCCGGAACAGAACCAATAAAAAATAAAGTATCTGTTCAGTCGCAATCATTTGAAGTACACTTTAAGTAACTATTTTCTGGGGGAAACCATTCTTTGGAGCCCAAAGAATGGTTTCCCCCAGACCCCCATCCAAGAAAAGCTGTTCGATAAAATCATAAAAAGGAATCTACTAAGTTGGCTTCCGCTGTTGCGATAAGAAACGAAAATATGCTTGTTCATTATGCTTCTGGCCCGGCGTCCTTTGGACGCCATCCCGGATGCAAAGCATCCGGGGAAAGCCAGGGAATAATCCGAAGGGGAAAGTTTACTTTCCACTCGGATTTTCCCGGGCTTTCTGGGGCCAGAAGCCCTCTAACTTTTCGTAACCCCAACGCATCAGGCGGAGATTGTCGGTTTATCCCAGTTGCGATTGTTCGCCATATGCGGGTCCAGGGTCCTCAGGACCCTGGTTCAGGTCTGGGGCGAATAGCCCCAGCGTTCCCCTTTAGTAACTTAAAGCGTTCTTGATACGACTGAACAATTACAAAATAAAACCATGAAAAAGAAATCATCTGTTTGGAGAACGCTGATGCGATTGATCCTTTTCCTGGCCCTGCTGGGCGTGCTTTTGTTGGCCGCCGCCCTGGGGGCCCTGTGCCTGGCGGAAGGCAATCCCCCTGCTGTGACGGCGGAAAGCCAGGCCGTGATCGTGCTGGGCTGCCAGGTGTATCCCTCGGGTGAGCTGAGCCATCAATTGGAGCTGCGGCTCCAGGCTGCTCTGGACACTTACCTGGCCTATCCCCGGCTCATCATTGCCTGCGGCGGCCAGGGCCAGGACGAGCCCGCCCCCGAGGGCAGGCTCATGCGGGAGTGGCTCATCCGCCAGGGGGTGCCCCCGGAGGACGTGATCGCGGAATGCGAATCCCAGAACACCCGCCAGAACCTGCAATTCGCAAAGGCCCTGCTGCCGGAGAATGTGCGGCGGGGGACCATCATCACCAGCGATTATCATCTTCCCCGGGCCATGGCTTTGGCCGGGGATCTGGGCCTGACCGCCGATGGCATCGGCAGCCCCTGCCTGCCCGAATACTGGGTGAAAAACCACGGCAGGGAAGTGCTGGCCTGGGGAAAATATCTGCTGCAAAAGATCACGGGGCAGTGATCGCAGCATGGTGTCATCCCAGGGCTGAAAAAGAGGCAGTGTAAGTTCCAAGTTCTAAGTTCCAAGTTCTAAGCTGAAACGTTTTCCCTCATGGGACCGCTGTTTGCGTCTGACAAAATCAGCTTAGAACTGATAACTTGGAACTTGGAACTCTTTTAGCAATAATTTTTCCAAAGCGGTTGTTTTTTTCCCCGCTTTGTTATATAATCCTTGTGTTTACAGGCAATGCACGGGACCATGCCGCCAAATGCAGAGAGCGCGCAAGCGGTGAAATGCGCGCACGGCAGGCAAGCCCGCCCGTGGGCCAGCGGCCAATCCCCGCCGGGGCGCTCCCGTTACAGGGCGATGAAAGCCGGGCGCTTTTTCTAAAGCGTCAAGCAAGGTGGTACCGCGAAGCAAGCCTTCGTCCCTGCAAAGGAACGGAGGGTTTATTTTTTGGAGGAGGGAATCCATTCATGGCAAAGGAAAAGAAACAGGAATTCGTACAGCACATTACTCCCCGGGACGAGAACTTCTCCCAGTGGTATACCGACGTGGTCACCCAGACCGACCTGATGGACTACACCCCCGTGCGGGGCTGCATGGCCTTAAAGCCCTACGGCAACCGCATCTGGGAGCTGATCCATGAGCAGCTGGACCAGATGTTCAAGGACACCGGCCACGAAAACGTGTCCATGCCCATGCTGATTCCCGAATCCCTGCTGCTGAAAGAAGCCGACCACGTGGAGGGCTTCGCCCCCGAAGTGGCCTGGGTCACCCAGGGCGGCACGGAAAAGCTCCAGGAGCGCCTGGCTGTGCGCCCCACCAGCGAAACCATTTTCTGCACCATGTTCTCCAAGTGGGTGCAATCCTACCGGGATCTGCCCCTCAAATACAACCAGTGGTGCTCCGTGATGCGCTGGGAAAAGACCACCCGCCCCTTCCTGCGCACCGCTGAATTCTGGTGGCAGGAGGGCCACACCGTGCACGCCACCGCCGAGGAAGCGGAAGAAGAAACCCAGATGATGCTGAACGTGTACAAGACCTTCTGCGAAAAGAACCTGGCTATTCCCGTGTTCGCGGGCCAAAAGAGCGATAAGGAAAAGTTCGCCGGGGCCCGGGCCACCTATTCCGTGGAAGCCATGATGCAGGACGGCAAGGCCCTCCAGGCCGGCACCAGCCACAATTTTGGCACCAACTTCGCCGTGCCCTTCAACATCCAGTATCTGAGCAAGGACAGCAAGCTGGAATACTGCCATGAAACCAGCTGGGGCGTTTCCACCCGCTTGATCGGCGCCATCATCATGACCCACGGCGACGAGCGGGGGCTCAAGCTGCCTCCTATGATCGCGCCCTTCCAGGCCGTCATTCTGCCCATCGCGGCCCACAAGGGCGGCGTGATGGAAAAGTGCGAGGAAGCCTTCAACGCCCTCAAGGCCGCGGGCATCCGGGTCAAGCTGGACGACCGGGACAACGTGTCCCCCGGCTGGAAGTTCAACGAATGGGAGCTCAAGGGCGTGCCCGTCCGGGTGGAGATCGGGCCCAAGGACATTGAAAACGGCGTGGCCACCGTGATGCGCCGGGATACCTTTGAAAAGACCACCGTGAGCCTGGACAGCCTGGCGGATGAAATCAAAAAGCTGCTGAACGATATTCAGGAAAATATGTACAAAATCGCCGATGAATTCCGCCTGGCCCATACCAAGGACGTGCACTCCTACGATGAGCTGAAAGCCCAGGTGGAGGGCGGCTATGCCCGGGCCATGTGGTGCGGCGACCGGGCCTGCGAGGACAAGATCAAGGAAGAAACCAACGCCACCTCCCGCAATATGCCCTTCGACCAGACCCCCTTCGGCGATACCTGCGTCTGCTGCGGCAGGAAGGCCAACAAGGTCATGTACTTCGCAAAAGCGTACTAATGCTACGCAGCGAAAAGGAGGAGCGTTCGTTCGCTCCTCCCCTTTTTTCTTGCTCTTTCACGCTGTCAAACCCGCTGTGATGAATACTGGAAAAGGAAGCAGGCGCGGGCAGATTGCACTTTTTATGTATCAAAATCCTCGGAACCTTGACGGAATCCGCTGGATTTTTTTATAATGAAACGAACGTATCTGTTCAGCCGCAGTGATTTGCGGAGGGCTTTCAAGTTTGATCAGTTCCAAGTGCATAGCCAAATAGCCATCCGACAGCGGCGTGCCGAATTGCGTTGAACTATATCAGCTTGGAGCTTGGAAATGTTATCAACTTCAAGCGATCTCGAAGGGCTGAACAGTTACTCCATATATTCAATACTGACCCAATGGCTGGGGAGGATATGCATGAACGCCAAGTTTCTTTCCTATTTGATCAAACGGCTGCTGATGGCGCTGCTGACGATTTTCCTGGTGATTGCCATTACGTTCTTTGTGATGCACGCCATTCCGGCCAGCCCGTTCAGCTCGGAAAAGGCCAAGAGCGACGCGGTCATCGCCGCGCTGGAGGCCAAATATGGCTTTGACAAGCCGGTGCCGATACAGTTTTTGAATTACCTGTGGAGCATCCTGCATGGGGATTTCGGCCTGTCCACCGGCTGGGTGGGCAATACGGTGATCGATCTGATCATCGGCGGCTTTTCCTATTCCGCCCGCATCGGCTTTACGGCGGGCATCATTGCCATCGTGCTGGGGGTGATCTTCGGCTCGGTGGCCGCCCTGCAGCGGGGAAAGGCCCTGGATAAGATCATTCAGATCGTGACCACGGCGCTGGTGTCCATGCCCTCCTTCGTGATGGCTACGCTGCTGCTGCTGGTGTTCGCCCTGCAGCTGGGGTGGCTTCCCTCCATGGGCAATCAGGAGGGGGGCCTGGTGCTGCCTATCATCTCCTTAAGCCTGTATCCCATGGCCTATGTGACCCGCCTGCAGCGCTCCTCCATGCTGGACGTCCTGGGCCAGGATTATATCCGCACCGCCCGGGCCAAGGGCGTCAGCGATTGGAAGGTGATTTTCAAGCACGCCCTAAAAAACACCCTGACCCCCGTGATTACCTACGCCGGGCCCATGATGGCCTATATCCTCACCGGCTCCATGGTGGTGGAAAACATTTTCTCCGTGCCCGGCCTGGGCAGGCTGTTTACCAACAGCATGCTGCGCACCGACTATATGATGATCATGGGCGTGACGATTTTCCTGGCCACCATGATCATCCTGATGAACTTTATCAGCGATATTCTTTATAAGGTGGTCGATCCCCGGATCGACCTGACCTGACCGGAAGCAGACAGGGGAAGAAAAATGTCGGAAGAAAACAAGAAGCTCAAAAAGAATCCGTTCAGCCTGCAGGTGGACCCGGCCCTGTTTGAAGCGGCCAGCGACGAGGAAAAGGCCCAGCAGGTGACCATGCGGGAATCTGTTTCCTTTATGCGGGATGCCATGCGCCGCCTGCGGAAAAACCACATCGCCATGATTTCGCTGTGCGTGATCCTTTTGATCGCGCTGATTGCGTTCGTGGTGCCCACCTTCTATCCGTATACCTATACCAAGCAGGATGTGTCCGCCCAGAACCTGGCGCCCTTCCAGTACAGCGCCAAGGAGCAGGCCAAAATTGCCCGGGGGCAGAGCGTGTTTCCCCATATCATGGGCACCGACGCCCTGGGCCGGGATTACGCCATCCGCGTGATTTACGGCACCCGCATTTCTCTGCTGGTGGGCATTTTCTCCGCCTTGATCGTCATCGTGATCGGCATCCTGTATGGCTCCATTTCCGGCTATTTCGGCGGGAAAGTGGATATGATCATGATGCGCATTGTGGATATTATTTATTCTTTGCCGGATGTGCTGATCGTGATTCTTTTGTCCGTGGCCATCAAGGATTGGGTGTCCGCCTCCAAGAGCACTTTGATCGCCAGGCTGGGGGCGGGCATGGTGTCCATCTTCATTGTGTTTGGCCTGCTGTATTGGGTGTCCATGGCCCGGCAGGTGCGGGGGCAGATCCTGTCCATCAAGGAGCAGGAATACGTGCTGGCCTCCAAGGCCATCGGCGCGTCCCCGGCCCGGATCATCCGCAAGCATATGATTCCCAACTGCGTGTCGGTGATCATCATCATTGCCGCCATGCAGATCCCCAGCGCGATTTTTACGGAGAGCTTTCTGAGCTTCCTGGGCCTGGGGGTGTCCATTCCCATGCCGTCCCTGGGGTCGCTGGCCTCCGACGCCCGCACGGGCCTGAGGTCCTATCCCTATCAGCTGATCTTCCCGGCCCTGTCCATTTTTCTGATCGTGCTGTCCTTTAATCTGCTGGGCAGCGGCTTGCGGGACGCGTTCGACCCCAAGCTGCGGGCGTAAGGAGGAGATACAGATGAGCATGCTGGAAGTGAGAGATCTGCATACCTCCTTCTTCACCCCCTCCGGGGAGGTAAAGGCGGTGAACGGCCTGTCCTTCTCCCTGGACAAGGGCAAGGTGCTGGGCATCGTGGGGGAGAGCGGCTCCGGAAAATCCGTCACGGCTTATTCCATTTTGCAGATATTGACCAATCCCGGCCGCATCGTGTCCGGCTCCATCAAGCTCCACGGGGAGGAACTGGTGGGAAAAAGCAACGATGAAATGCGCAAGATCCGGGGCAACAAAATCAGCATCATTTTTCAGGACCCCATGACCTCCCTGAACCCCACCTTCACCATCGGCAATCAGCTGGAGGAAGCGATTCTGCTGCATACCAGCCGCAATAAAAAGCAGGCCGAGGAGCGGGCGGTGGAGATGCTGCGGCTGGTGGGCATTTCCGAGCCTGAAAAGCGCATCCACCAGTACGCCTATGAATTGTCCGGCGGCATGCGGCAGCGGGTGATGATCGCCATGGCCCTGGCCTGCGAGCCGGATATCCTGATTGCCGACGAGCCCACCACCGCCCTGGACGTGACCATTCAGGCCCAGATTCTGGAATTGATGCTGGCGCTGCAAAAGGAAATGGGCATGTCCATTATCATGATCACCCACGACATGGGCGTGATCGCCCAAATCTGCGACGAGGTGATCGTGATGTACGCTGGGGGCGTGTGCGAACGGGGCACCGCCGACGCCATCTTCTATCATCCCATGCATGAATACACCCGGGGCCTGATGCGCTCCATTCCCCAAATGAACGATGACGAAAAGACCCGCCTGGTGCCCATCGCGGGCACGCCCATCGATCTGCTGCATATGCCCTCGGGCTGCCCCTTCGCGCCCCGGTGCGACCGGGCCATGAAAATCTGCCTGAAGGAAAAGCCCAGGGAATACTGGGTGGGCCGGGATCATCTGTCGGCCTGCTGGATGAACGTGAAAAACAACGCCTGCTACGAGGAACGCCCCGCGGAAGGCACGATGGAGGTGGAAGACCCATGAGCGAAACAGCGTCCCCTTTCACCCCCAATCCGGAATATCTGGTGCAGGTGAACCATTTAAAGCAGTATTTTCCCATTTCCACCGGTTTTCTCAAAACCACCATGCTCAAGGCCGTGGACGACGTATCCTTCGATATCCGCCGGGGCGAAACCCTGGGCCTGGTGGGGGAAAGCGGCTGCGGCAAAACCACCGTGGGCCGCTCCATGCTGCAATTGTACAAGCCCACCGCCGGGGAAATCTGGTTTGACGGAAAAAAGATCGACAGCAAGGAATCCCTGCGGGAATTCCGCCGCCGGGCGCAGATGGTGTTCCAGGACCCGTATTCTTCCCTGAACCCCCGGATGACGGTGGCCGATATCGTGGCGGAGCCCATCGACGTGCATAAGCTGTGCGCCGGGAAAAAGGAGCGGGAGGAGCGCGTCCGGCACCTGATGAAGCTGGTGGGGCTCAACACGGAGCACGCCACCCGCTACGCTCATGAGTTTTCCGGCGGCCAGCGCCAGCGCATCGGCATTGCCCGAGCCCTGGCCTCCAAGCCTGAGTTCATCGTGTGCGACGAGCCGGTGTCCGCCCTGGACGTGTCCATCCAGGCCCAGGTCATCAATATGCTGGAGGATCTGCAGCGCCAGCTGGGCCTGACCTATCTGTTCATCGCCCATGACATCAGCGTGGTGAAGCACATTTCCAACCGCATCGCGGTGATGTACTTGGGCCACATGATGGAGCTGGCCTCCGCCAACGAGCTGACCCGTCATCCCCTGCATCCCTACACCATTTCCCTCATGAGCGCCGTGCCCGTTCCCGATCCCCAGGAGAGCCGCAAACAAAAGCGCATCGTGCTGGAGGGGGATGTGCCCAGCCCCTTGAAAACTCCCTCCGGATGCCCCTTCCGCACCCGCTGCTCCCGCGCCACCAAGGCCTGCGCCGAAAGCTGCCCCGCCATGCGGGAGGCCGCGCCGGGCCATTTCGTGGCCTGCCATAACGTGTAATCCGGTTGCGATCAAGTGTTTCCCGCCTCCAAGGCGTGAACAAATATTTATTTTTCCAAAGGAGGAAACCCCATGAAGAAGATCGTTGCTCTTCTCCTGTCCCTGGTGATGGTATTGAGCCTTTGCTCCTTCGCGTCCGCGGAAGGCGGCAAGGTGATGAACCTGTTCCTGGGCGGCGGCACGCCCCTGTCCATGGACCCGGCGCTGAACAGCGCGTCCGCCGGCTCCAACATCATCCGCTCCGCTTTTGCCGGCCTGATGGGCTATCAGCTGGATGAAAACGGCGAGCCCGTGATGAAGCCCGAGCTGGCCGAATCCTATGAGCTGTCCGCGGACGGCCTGACCTATTCCTTCGTGCTGCGGGAAGGCCTCAAGTGGTCCGACGGCACCGACGCCACCGCTTCCCAGATCAAGGCTTCCTGGGAACGCGCCGCTTCCGCCGAGCTGGGCGCTGACTACGGCTTCCTGTATGACGTGATCAGCCGCAATGACGATGGCACCCTGGCCATTGACGTGGACGACGCGGCCCGCACCTTCGTGGTGCATCTGCCCCAGCCCTGCGCCTATTTCCTGGATCTGTGCTGCTTTGTGCCCTTCTATCCCGTTCGCGTGGACATCGCGGACAACGAGGGCATCTGGGCCATCAACCCCGAAACCTATATCGGCCTGGGCGCGTTCAAAATGACCAAATACGCCGTGGACGACGTGATCAGCTTTGAACGGAATCCCTACTACTGGAACGCCGACGCCGTGAAGCTGGACGGCATCAACTTCTATCTGTCCGAAGACAACACCGCTATCCTGACTGCCTACGAAAACGACACCGTGCAGTACATCCAGTCCATCTCTTCCTCCGAGTATGACCGGCTGAACGCCACCTATCCCGGAGAACTGGAATTCTATCCCACCCAGGGCACCTGGTATATCCTGTTCAACGTCTATAAGGATCTGAGCCCCGAAGCCAAGCAGCTCACCGTGCAGGAGCAGAGCAAGGCCCGCTTCGCCCTGGGCCAGCTGGTGAACCGCTACGAAGTGGTGACCTACGTGACCAAGGGCGGCGAAAAGGCCGCTACCGGCTTCTATCCCGTGGGCCTGGCCGACGGCCTGACCAGTGACGTGCGCTCCTCTGAATACTACGGCCCCTGGTACACCGGCACCAATGAATTCTCCGATGTGAACCCCGATCTGACCGTGGATCAGGTGGAAGCCCTGCAGACCCTGATGGATCTGGGCTATCCCTACACCGGCAGCATCGAAGGCGGCGACCTCTATTTCACCGACTTCCCCTCCATCGAATTCGCCTTCAACAACAGCGGCAACAACGCCCTGATCATCCAGTACGTGCAGGAAACCTGGAACCAGTTCGGCATCCAGGGCGTGGTGAACCAGGAAGCCTGGGCCACCCTGCAGACCAAGCTGAAGGCCGGCGACGCGGAAGCCGCCCGCATGGGCTGGGTATCCGACTTTAATGACGTGGTCAACTTCCTGGAGATCTTCATCTCCGCTTCCGGCAACAACTATCCCCGCCTGGGCCGCTCCATCGGCGATTACACCCGCAACTCTGCCGTGACCGCCGACGCCGGTGTGGGCGCTTATTGGGGCCCCGACGGCAACCAGACCTGGGCCGAAGCCTATGACGCCCTGGTGGACGCCGTGAAGGCCGCTACCGATCCCGTGGAACGCGCCAAGCTGGCTGCTGAAGCTGAAAAAGTGCTGATGGCCACCGGCGGCGTGAACCCCATCTACTTCTACACCACGCCCCAGATGATGAAGCCCATCGTGCACGATGTGATCCGTCTGGCGGGCGGCGATGTGATCTGGACCTACGCTTACCTGGACTGATCCATCCAGCCTCTATGATCATCCAATAAAAGCAAACCTGCCTGGGGGAACCGTTCTTTGGCATTCAAAGGGCGGTTCCCCCAGCGTTTTTATCTGGGGCACGGCGGGGCGATTCATAGACACTTTAAGCGAATAGACAATAGGCAATAGGCATTAGGCAATAGAAAGAGAGCTCAGAGTGAAGAGTTCAGATATTTTTGCCGTTCCAAGTCTGGATGCGTTGTTTGTGTCCTTCTATATTCTCTGTACTCTGAAACCTGCACACTGCACTCTTTCTACTATTGCCTATT
>ODAI010558853.1_pt1 | contig 17138 bp, 13 predicted proteins | sample 1539321 | NCBI WGS metagenome assembly ODAI01 (sample SAMN02144231, study PRJEB22623) | gut metagenome | biome: sheep rumen | host: Ovis aries | place: New Zealand | reverse complement strand
TCGTCATAGTAAGGATATAGATATAGTCGTAGTAGGATCAGGTATCTCTTTGGCTGAGGCGGTGGCACATCGTTTGGGCAAAAGAACTCATTTGTCCGTCTTTAAAACTTATGGGACGGCTCAGGTAAAGCATGACGATATAGAGTTGGAGTTTGTTGGTGCTCGTCGCGAAAGTTATTATCGTGAAAGTCGCAATCCGATTGTTGAGGATGGTACATTGGAAGATGACCAGAATCGTCGTGATTTTACTATCAATGCCATGGCAATATGTTTAAATGAGGACCGATACGGTGTCTTGTTAGATCCATTTAATGGCATTGATGATATGGAAGAAGGTCTTATTCGAACACCTTTAGATCCCGATATTACCTTTTCCGACGATCCATTACGGATGATGAGAGCTATCCGATTTGCTACACAGTTGAATTTTCATATACATCCTGATACATTTTCTGCAATTGGCCGCAATCGTGAACGTATAAACATTATCACGAAAGAGCGTATCGTGGACGAACTTAATAAAATTATGCTCTCTAATAAACCGTCTATTGGATGGCTCTTGTTGGATGAGAGCGGATTGCTTCCACTTATTTTCCCGGAGTTAGCAGCCCTCAAAGGCGTTGAAACAATTGAGGGGAGAGGACATAAAGACGTCTTTTATCATTCCTTACAGGTGGTGGACAATGTTGTATCATTGCAAAAGGAAAAATTCGGAGAAACAGAGAACATTGGACAAAATAGCAAAGCATTATGGCTTCGTTGGGCAGCATTATTACACGATATAGGCAAACCGCGTTCCAAGGCATGGAATCCAAAAACAGGCTGGACTTTCCGCAATCACAATTATATTGGCGCAAAGATGATTCCCCGTATCTTTAAAAATATGAAGTTCCCTCAAAACGAGAAAATGGATTATGTGATTAAAATGGTGGATTTACATATGCGCCCCATTAATCTGATAGAGGATATAGTTACCGATTCTGCCGTTCGTCGGTTGTTGTTTGAAGCCGGTGACGATATAGATGACCTCATGCTCCTTTGTGACGCAGATATAACATCCCGTAATGCGCAAAGAGTAGCTTGTTACCATGCCAATTATGAGTCGGTACGCAAAAAAATGGTGGAATTAGAGGAAAAAGACCGTATCCGTAATTTTCAACCTCCGGTGCGTGGAGAAGAAATTATGCAATTGCTTCATTTAGAACCGTGTTCTACGGTAGGAGAATTAAAAAACGCCATCAAAGAGGCTATCCTTGACGGCGTGATTAAGAATGATTATAATGAGGCAATCGCGTATCTCTACAAACTTGCCAAAGAACAATCACTTATATAAGAATCGCTTGATAGAGCGTTTGGGAGTCTTCTCAAATTCTTTTTCTACTAATTCGATTTCTGCTACTTGTGAATAATTCGGCAGCATTTTATTGAGTGTAATAAGGTTATTCTTCATTAGTTGTTTGAGAGCTTGTTGATCTTTAATTTCTTCGGGGAATACGAGTGCAACGAGCCTTCCTTTGCGGTCTACGACGACACTTTCCACAACGCCTTCCAAGGAGTTGAGTTTATCCTCAATCTCTTCCGGATAAATATTTTGCCCGCTTGCGCCGAGAATCATATTCTTACAACGACCGCGCAGATAAACATTGCCCCTGCTGTCAATAACACCCATGTCACCTGTACGAAGCCATCCGTCTTCCGTAAAGGCGTCATCGGTAGCTTGAAGATTCTTGTAGTAACCGCGCATGATGTTCTCGCCGCGCACTTGAAGTTCACCCTCTACTTTTTGCGGGTCAGGAGAATCTACACGTATTTCAAGACGATCAATAGCTTTTCCACATGAGCGGAATGCATATTTAGACCAATGCTCGTAGCATACAAGAGGAGCGCACTCTGTCATACCATAACCTACCGTATAAGGGAATTTGATTTGGCGTAAGCAGCGCTCTACCTCTTCGTTAAGTGCCGCACCTCCAATAATGAGAATTTCCAGTTTGCCGCCGAATGCCTGCATAAGTTGGTTATACACCTTCTTGCGGATAGCAATATTGATCAGCGGAGTATACCAAAGTGCTTTGACTAATGGCTTATTGATAGCAGGGAAAATTTGCTTCTTGAAAATTTTCTCTACCAACAAAGGAACTGTCAAAATCATGTATGGATGAACATCTTTAAAGGCTTGCATCAAAAGTGACGGGGTCAAACTCTTCACTATGAAATAAACGTGTGTACCACCTGCTAATTGATACAAAAACTCAAACATCAAACCGAACATGTGCGCCATAGGCAGCATTGAAACAATCGATTTAGATGGATCGTTAGGAATACGATCTTGTCCAAATACAACATTTGAACTCAAGTTACGGTGGGTAACCATTACGCCTTTGGGATTACCGGTTGAACCGGAGGTGTAGTTGATTAAGGCCAGGTCGTCAAAATTGTCTTTCGGGAAACTTACATTCTCTTTGCTGTAGCCATTAGGATATTTCTTGGCAAAAGCATTATCAACATCCTCTATCGTAACTTTCTGATTGGTTTGCATAATGCTGAAATCTGCTAATGCAATAAAGGAATCAACCGTCTTCATCTCCTTTAAATCGACACGTCCGCGCACCCAAGGACCTACAAACAACGCCTTTGAATCCGAGTGCTCTACCAAATTATAGATGCTTTCGGTAGTGTAGTCAGGTAATAAACTGACAGCTACTAAGCGGCGTGCGGCAATTGCTAAATAGACTATTCCCCAGTTACTGCAGTTACGTCCGCAGATTGCTACCTTATCGCCGGGGTGCAGACCGAGTTTATCAAAAAGAATGCCCAACCATTCTACTTTTTCGGCCAGTTGACCGTAGGTGTAATTAATTGTTCCTCCGTAATCTGATACGGCTACTGAGTTCCAGTTCTCGTTGATAGTTTTCTCTAAATAATCAAAATAATGTCTCATACCTTAAATATAGTATTATATATGTTATGTCAAATTGACGTGCAAAATTACTTTTTTTCCTTATGCGCTCCAAAAAAAAGGTATTTTGATACCCTTTTTGGGACAAAAAAACATTTTATGGGGTAAAACTTGTTATTTTGGGGTGAAAATAATTGCATATCTCAAAAAAAAGCAGTACTTTTGCAGTTGTTTTTAGAATGGTTTCATATGGCAGTACTTAGTTCAATACCTCAGCAGTCACAATATGATGATAGCAATATTATTACGTTGACAGGTTTGGAGCATATCCGACTCCGTCCTGGAATGTATATAGGTAAACTTGGAGACGGTAGCCATGCGGATGATGGTATCTACGTTCTAATAAAAGAGACGATAGATAACTCGATTGATGAATTCCGCATGAAGGAAGGTAAAGTTATTGACGTGACCGTAGAAGGACGCACTGTTACCGTTCGTGACTATGGACGTGGTATTCCTTTGGGGAAAATGGTTGACGCTGTCTCTGTTATCAACACCGGTGGTAAATATGATAATAAGGCTTTTAAGAAATCTGTGGGCTTGAATGGTGTTGGTACCAAGGCTGTGAATGCTCTTTCTTCCGATTTCGTGGTACAGTCTTTCCGTGACGATAGTACCAGGCGTGCTGTCTTCCATCAAGGAGAGTTAGTTGAGGATTCCGGTATTATTTCTATTCAAGAATGGATGACCAAAACTGGAGAGAAAACAGAACCTAAGCGTGGAACGTGTATTGAGTTTACGCCTGATACAGATAAGAAATTGTTTGACAACTACCAATTCCGTGATGAGTATATCGAAACTATGTTGCGTAATTATTCCTATCTTAATACGGGACTTACGCTCAATTATAATGGTCGAAAGTTCGTCTCTAAAAATGGTTTGTTTGACTTGCTTACAGAAAGGATGACAGCTGATCCGTTGTATCCGATTATTCATATAACTGGTGAGGATATTGAGATTGCGCTCACCCATACCAACCAACCCGGTGATGAGTACTATTCGTTCGTTAATGGGCAATATACAATCCAAGGTGGTACACATCAAACCGCTTTCCGTGAGGCTATTGGACGTACAATAAAAGAATTCTTCAATAAAAATCAGGAGTTAGCCGATATCCGTAATGGTGTCGTAGGAGCAATTGCTATTAATGTGGAAGAACCGGTTTTCGAGAGTCAAACGAAGGTCAAACTTGGTTCGAAAGATATGGCCCCGAATGGAGAGATTAGTATTAATAAGTTCGTAAATGATTTCGTTAAGCAGCAATTGGATAACTACCTGCATAAAGTGCCTGATGTAACGGAGATCATGTTGCAAAAGATACAGGATTCCGAGAAAGAACGCAAGGCCATCGCAGGGGTAACTAAAGCTGCGCGGGAACGTGCTAAGAAGAACCTCCTGAATAATCCCAAGTTGCGCGATTGCCAGATTCACTATAATGATCCTAAACCGGTTAAGTCAGCTAAAGATGCGGATGATGACTTGAGACAGGATAGTGCTATATTCATTACAGAGGGACTTTCCGCCTCCGGCTCTATTACAAAAAGCCGTGATGTCCGTACCCAAGCAGTCTTTTCGCTTCGCGGTAAACCTTTAAACAGTTATGGTTTGAGTAAGTCGGTTGTCTACGAGAATGAGGAGTTTAACTGTTTGCAGTCGGCATTGAATATTGAAGATGGTTTGGATGAATTGCGGTATAATAAAGTCATTATCGCTACGGATGCTGATGTCGACGGCATGCATATTCGTCTGCTTATGTTGACATTCTTCCTGCAGTTCTTTCCTGACCTCGTTAAAAAGGGGCATGTCTATATCCTTCAAACGCCATTGTTCCGTGTTAAGAATAGACAAGAGACACGTTATTGTTACTCTGAAGAAGAACGCCTGGCTGCTCTTAAAGCGGTAAAAAATCCTGAGATTACACGATTCAAAGGTCTGGGGGAGATTAGCCCGGAAGAGTTCAAGGGTTTCATCGGTCAAGGGATTCGCTTAGACCAGGTAACTTTGCGGAAGGAAGATGCAGTGAATGATTTGCTGGCCTATTATATGGGTAAGAATACGACCGAGCGTCAGAACTTCATTATTGACAACCTCGTGATAGAAGAGGATAAAGTGGAGGACGATTTATAATGATAGAGCTCATAATATTTATTGTTTTTTTTGTCGCAGTACTTATTTCTCTTGAGTTATATGCTCGTAAAAAGACTTGTGAAGGAGGCGAAAATGTTTCTTCGTCGGTATCGTCTGTTGATGAAGAGTGTTGTGGTCAGCACTTGGTATGTGAGCGAGAAACGTTATTACAGACAAACGCTGAGGTAGAGTATTACGATGATGAGGAGTTAGACAAATTGTCCGGCATGACTCCGGATAATTATTCAAATGAGCAATATCAAGCGATTCGTGACGTGTTTGACTCTCTACAAGAGAAGGATGTTCCAGGATGGTGCCGTTCTATACAATTGCGAAACATTCAGTTACCTCCCGATATCCGTGAAGAGGCATTGCTTATCGTACGTGAGCGACGCCAAAATAAATAGACGGCCGCAACCGTTATCACACAACTTATAATCCCTAACCATAATGTTTCTCCTGTACCGAAGCTCTCAACGGTATCGGGGTTAAGCCCGTTGTTGTATATAATCCAGTAAGCGATGACAGTAACGGCATTGTTGGTGAAATGCATGAGGATAGGTATCCATAATGAACCTGTCCAAGCCACCATATAGCCAAATAATGCCCCCAATAGCATGCGGGGTACAAATCCAAAGAATTGGAAATGGATTGCACTAAATACAATGGCGATGCCCCAAATGGAGATATGTTGCCGCTTGGTTAGTTTAGTGCCTCCTATAGACTCAACTCCGGCTGCAAGACGTTGAAGTACACCACGGAATGTTAGTTCCTCCGCCATTGCCGGCAAAAGTGCCATGAGGCCGATATTAATGAGTAACATTTCAATCCCTTTTCCACGTAAGAATCGTTCAGTGAGTGCCATTGCGGCCTCTTCTTGTTGGCGCATCAACTCTTCCAAAGGCTTCAGCACTTCAGGAAGTGACATGCGGCTGTTCCAATCGGCTATAAGATTGATGGCAGGTAAAGCGATTAGCATAATAAACATAGCTGCAATCCAAAAAGACCATTGCGGAATGCGGTCTAATTGCAGCCATGATACAGGTTGGGGGCTATATAGATATGCAACAAGAAATGGTGGTATAAAGAACGTTGCGCAAGTCTGTATAAACTGAAACCACTTGAGAGATGGCGTAGATTGATGATCTATAGGTAAAATGGTCCATAGAGCCATCACAAACAGAGTGAGAAATATCATGATGCCAAACCAAAGTAGTGCCTTAAGCCAATCACTTGTATATGCTAAGTGCCCTTTTGTCATTATGGAAGAGTCTTAATTTATCTTCTTAAGGAATCGTGCGATATAGTCCTGCCAGTTTTCCCAAGTATGTCCTCCTGGACTTTCGTAGTAGGTATATTCTATATGATTAGAATCAAGCCATTGGCGGTAGTCTTGTAACTGCTTATACAGAAAGTCTTCGCGTCCTATTCCTATCCAATAAATAGTATTCTCAGCTGCCATTTGTATAACTTCCTCTTGCCAATGGTCATAGGGCTCCGCACTAAATGGCGGAAGAATTACAGCGGAGAAAAGACCTATATATTGAAATTGTCCGTGTAAGTAATGGGATATATGCATTGTGTGAAAACCGCCCATAGATAGTCCTGCTATAGCTCTGTGAGCTGGCTGGCGACTAATATGATATCGCTGCTCTGCCTCTTGCATGAAGGAAGAAAAATGACTCTCCCAATAACCTGACATCTCATATTTTTTCTCTTGCTCATCGGTTAAATCCTGCCAGCGGACGGGACGCGCTTCTGGGGGCACGCTGCCTAAAAAGTTATCCGGCATAATGACTACCATTTCTTTGACTTGTTGCAGATGCAGTAGAGAGTCCATGATTTCCACTAACCGTCCTTGAGTAGTCCAATCATCCTCTGAACCATACATGCCGTGTTGCAGGTAAAGCACAGGAAAGGGTGCTTCGTTTGTTCGCCGGCTGTAGTTATATGGCACATAAACGCAACACGGAACACCACATATGGTATCACGCTGGGTGGTTCCAACCGGAGTCTGCTGTACTTGGCTGCTGCAGTTGGTAAGAGCGCATAGAACCAATAAAGTAATGATAATATTTCTCATCATAGATTGTTTAGTCTGTTGTTGCAATAAGGCGGCGTTTGCTATGTAAACCGTCTTTGAATCTCGTCATCTGACAGAATGGTAACGATGGTCTTACCGTTGATTGTGCGTCTGTAGTTCGACAGTTCAAATAGTTGTTGCAGCAGTTTTTGTGCTTCCTCGTCGGTTAACTTCTTTCCATAAGGTATAGCTGTATCCTGAGCCAAAGAAAGAGCAATCTGTTTGCGCCATTCATCCTTGGCATTACTGCCTGTTTCGCGTATGAAATGCAGCATATTATGCAAAGCTGTCAGACAGTTTTTATTCTCAAGCGTTGCAGGGATCCCGCTGATGGAATAAGCGTTTTGACTGAACTGTTCCAAATCAAATCCCACAAAGCGCAAATCCTCTGCTATTGTGCTAAGTAACACCATCTCATCGGGAGTCAAATCCAATACTTCAGGAAAGAGTAGTTGCTGCGAAACACCCTTCTCTGTCGTTATTTGCGCTATATATTGATTATATAGAACGTGCGCGTGCGCGCGATGTTGATTCACTATCATCAGTCCAAGGCGTGATGGAAGAATGAGATATTTGCCCTGATACTGATATGGAATGATTTCCGCTAATGAATAATCAAATAACACGGAGTCTTCATGCTCTACAGCTTGCCGGATATTTGAGTTGTTATCAGCCGGATTGTATATCTGCTCCCAGCCTTTAACGTTTTGTTTCGTATTGCGCGAAAAGGGGTTATAATTAGGATCGAATACAACGTGTGGTGTCGTGAACCCCGCCGTTTGGTGAGATTCCTTCCCTTGCGGGACCGGCATCTCAATTTCTCCCTCGCGGTTAAAGTCGAGGGAGGGCGTGATATTAAACTTACCCAGTGACTCTCGAACGGCTGCCAAGAGAATTTGGAAAATCATTTGTTCGTCTTGGAACTTGATTTCTGTTTTCGTCGGATGGATATTAACATCTATCAATTCGGGATTAACGTCAAAATAAATGTAGTATGACGGGTTCAGTTCTCCGGGAAGCATGCCGGCGTATGCCGTCATAATCGCTTTATGGAAGTAGGGATGGCGCATGTATCGTCCATTGACGAAGAAATACTGTTGCGCATTTTTGTTCGCTGTTTCAGGCTTCCCAACGAATCCGTGGATAGAAATAATCTCGGTATCAGTCCTAACGTCCACAAACTGGGAGGTATATGTTTTGTTTCCTTTGCCGAAGACGGCCTCAATGCGTTGCTTCTCTGTACCGATTGGCAGTTCCATTAGTATCTCGTCGTTGCTCACGAAGGTGAATTGTACTTTGGGATAAACAAGTACAATGTGATAGAACTCATTGAGCAGGTTACGCAGTTCTGTTTGATCGGTCTTTAGGAATTTGCGTCTTACAGGTACGTTAAAAAATAGATTTTTGACTTTGATATTTGTTCCTACTGGACATTGGCATGGTTCTTGGCTTTCAATATGGCTGCCTGCTATGGTCAATAACGTGCCTACTTCGTCTTCCGCTCTACGGGTTTGCACTTCTACCTGGGCAACAGCGCATATACTGGCGAGAGCTTCACCTCTAAAACCCATTGTGCGAAGTGCAAAGAGGTCTTGCGCTGAAGCAATCTTACTCGTTGCATGCCGCTCGAACGCCATGCGTACATCCGTTTCGCTCATGCCAGAACCGTTATCTATAACTTGAAGGGATGTTCTGCCTGCATCACGGACAATCACTTGGATATTGGTAGCACCGGCATCCAAGCTGTTCTCTACTAACTCTTTGAGACAGGAGGCGGGACGTTGTATGACTTCACCTGCCGCTATCTGGTTAGCTACGCTATCGGGTAAGAGATGGATGATGTCCATAGTTATCGTAGGAAAAAGTATAGTGCAAGAGCGAGCAGAAGAAGCGCTATCCAAAAACCGAGTCGTGATTTATTACGGGCTTGTTGGGTAGAGCGGTTCTTCTCATGCTCCTCACGGAACGAACCACGATGAAGACGCGCAAGTTTATCCTTGCGCGCCTCTTTCTTTTCATCGTAGTAAATGGGGCGATAGTCCCACTCACGTGGTTTATTTAATTTTGGAAATAAAACTGACAAAATAGTTCGTATTAGGTCTCTTATTTCACAATAGCAGCAAATTGCTCATCCTCGGCAAACTTTGCGAACTCAATGTCGTTAGCAGCTTTTGCCTTCATATTAGCATCGCGTTCGATAGCTACCGGCAGGTTGGCGTAAACGGCATCACGGTCGTTGGTGCGAGCACCTACAACTGCGAGAAGGTAAGCGGTTGTTGCGTTCGGCTCCTTAACAGCGTTAAGTGTTTGAAGAGCACCTGCATAATCCTCGTCAAGGATTTGTTGGATAGCAGCATTGTTGGTAGCGCTGTTTCCATAAGCTTCTTTTGCAGCTTTGTAGTCGCCTTTCATGGTGTAGTATGTACCTTGAGCAGCTTTGAGGTCACCCTTCGTTCCGGCTGCTTTACCAAGATACTCTTCTGCTTTTGCAAGGTCGTTATCAGCCATTGCTGCAAGTGCTGCATTATAGTTTACATCAGGATCGTTAGGCTCCAACTCGAGGGCTTTGGTGTAATTACGGCGAGCTTCTTCAATGTTACCTTGCTCGAAGTAAATCATACCCATGTTGTTGTATGCACGATAGTCGCCAAAGGTGTCGGCTGCTTTTTGGTAAATAGCCAGTTTCTCTTCTTGTGACTCTACGAGAGTAGCGGCATAAAGCATTTCTTCTACATTCAGTTGGCATGAATCGCTCTTGAGCTCAGCCAAAATCTCCTCGTCTGAACGACCGATAAGGTCACGGGTCAGAATGAGACGGCTGCGACGCAGTTGCGGCAGAATGTCATCTGCAATGGTCTTATATACGTTGCTCAGGTTCTTGATTTGAGTCTCGCGTTCTTCCGGATCGTTGTACATCTTGAGAACGTTGAGGACAACCTCTTTATCTTGAATATTGGAGTTCTCCATAGCTGCTTGGAAGCCTTCCCAGTCCTCTGCGGTGGTGTTAGCCTCAATCTCAGCGTTAACTTTATCTTTCTTCATTTGTCTCTCGAGGAACTTCTGAGCGTTAGCTTGACGATTGTCAGCCAGTTTGGTGTTGAGATCCATGCCTCCGTCCGGGCTTGCATAACCGCTAACTTCGAGTTTGTTGATTGCTTTCTTCTCGTCGTTATTGGCGTCTTTGATTGCAGCCTGAAGGTCTTTTACTTGTTTGCTGCCGGTCTCGGAACTTCTCAGTTCTGCTTGTTGAATCATGAACTTGATGTCAGCCTCAAGCGTATCTTGAATGATACGTTGGAATTTGTCGGTAGTAACTACTGTTTCGTTATCCTCTGCGGAAGCCAGTTTAGCGGTAGCAACGAGACCATCAGCAATTTTTACCTCTGGAACCTCAACTTCTTTTTTGCCGTTTTTAGCAGTAAAGCGCAGATACAATTCGCTCTTTGCCATAGCTGGATCATAGTCAAAACTGCAAGATTGGGTGTATTTGCCACCTTCTTTGTAGCTAACTACAGTTCCATTCTCTTTAACTTTCTCTCCTACATAGGTAACAGGCTCTCCAACAAGTTCTTTTCCGTCAAATTTCAGAACTGGAGTAACTGTAAGAACACCTTTCTTAGCGAATTTCTTCACTGGGAAAGTTCCGGTAATGTCCGCATTCACTTTGTCGCCTACGACTGCGAGCGGGCTCGGGTTCACTGTGATTTGTTCCGGTTGTGGCACAGTGCCGCAAGATGTCAACATTGCCATTGCAATGACAGACACAAGAAATAGATTTTTCTTCATGATTAGTAATTATTTTTATTTAAAAAGGGATATTCACACCTTTCAGCGTGCAAAATTATAAAAAAAAATGTATTCGTGCAACTTTCTCGTCATTTTTTTTGTATTTTCGTATTTTTTTTGTACCTTTGCAGGCGAAAAATGACAAAAATATGAAAAAAACGACACTTTTTATCGTCATTCTTATTCTCTTTGCTTCCTGTGGACCTCATAAACCGACGGTGGATCAGTTGCGCGAACAAAAGCGTATCCAAGACAGTATAAATATGGTACAGCAAGAGCAGTCAATGGCTTATGCTGACTCCCTGTTGCAACTGCAATTGCCTCTTGCAGATTCTCTGCTCAGACATTTTCACTATGTGAAGAATGAGAAATACGAAGACCACGGCCATTACATATGCCGCGACTTGGAAACGGGCGGACTGGGGCAGCGTATTTTCCTGCAGGCGTATGTCACAGACGATTATAAAACGGTGGTCCGCAGTTTCTATTACGGCTCGCGCAAATTGGAACATGAAACAATCGAATTGGCTGCTGACAGCGTAACAAACACGTTTCACGGGGAAGGGCATGTCTTCGATGCGGAAGGTAATCACGAGATAGCTACGCTAAATAACGAGCAGTCTGTCAATCTGCTGAAGTTCATTGCTGCATACGCGCATGTTCCAATCAAAGTAACTATCTCCGGGAAAGCGCATTATACATATTATATTAAGGAAAAAGACAAAGCGGCTTTAGTGGAGACTTTGCGCTTGCAGACTGTCATGGCGGACATAAAAAAACTTGAGGCGCAGCACCGACAGGCTTCTCTTCAGGCAGAAAAATACAAAAAAAGAATGGAAAAGTAAGAAAATACTTGCACAATTAGAAAAAAAGCAGTACCTTTGTGCGCTAAATGTGTGAGAAACCTATTCGGAATTATGAAAACACTTGATAAAATAGTTGCAGAGCGCTTGGTGGCGCTCAAAGCAATTAAGTTACAGCCGATTAGTCCCTTTAAGTGGGGAAATGGCTGGAACTCGCCTATTTATTGCGATGACCGTCGCAGCCTGTCCTATCCCAAGGAACGCGATTTTATTAAGTTGGAGTTGTCACGTATTGTGGTAGAGCAGTTCCCCGAGGCGGACGTGATTGCGGGGGTCGCAACGAATGCTATCGCCCATGGAGTCTTGGTGGCGCATCAACTCAGCTTGCCCTTTATTTACGTGCATCCGGAACCGAAAGACCACGGACTTGAAAACCAGATCGAGGGGGACTTGCGACCGAAACAGAAAGTCATCATTATCGAGAACCAGGTCGCTATCGGAGATAGTGTGGTTAAGGTCACGGAAGCGCTGCGCAGTAACGGGTGTCAGGTCTTAGGCGTGGTTACTATCTTTGATTATGAATTGGAAATAGGCCGTCAGGCGTTGCGCGAAGCGGGTGTCACACTGGTGCCGCTAACCTCCTTCTCAACCGTCCTTGAGACCGCCAAACACATGCATTATATTACCAAACAGGATGTCGATATGCTGAACGAGTGGCATGCTGATCCTGCTAACTGGAAAAAACAAGATGTCAGAGCAAAAATACGAAAGTAAAATACAATCTATCCCCGCGCCCGTGGACAAGGTGTTCCCTGTGCTAAGCAACATGAAAAACCTGGAGCGCGTACGTGACTTGATTCCGGCTGATAAAGTGCAGGAACTGGATATCACAACTGACTGCGTACGCTTTAAGGTCGATGGCCTGGCGCAGAAAATAACCATCAAAATAGTGGATAAAATTGATAATGATACCATTAAGTTCGGACTGGATAACATGCCGATGGAGGCTAATTTCTGGATCCAACTGAAGCAAGTGTCACCTGTGGATACACGCGTCAAACTTACGGTCAAAGCGGATATACCCGCCTTTTTCCGTATGATGATTGAAAGTAAATTACAAAAAGGCATCGACGATGCCGCTATAATGCTAACCCAATTCCCCTATAATCAATGGTCATGAAAAAACCACGCATTCACCGTGAAGGTAGAAATATCATCATCGGATTAGTACTCATCTTGTTTGCAATTAACATCCCTGTGTACTATTTCTGGTCGCACTGGGTATTTGCCCTTACGCTTTTTCTGACGGCTATGTTGCTCGTCTTTGTAACTTATTTCTTCCGCAATCCGATTCGTGTCTTGGAAGTGGATGACCCCAACTTCCTCATCGCGCCGGCGGACGGAAGGGTCGTCGTTATTGAACCGACAACAGAGAACGAGTATTTCCACGAGCAGAAACTGCAAGTCAGTATATTCATGTCACCCTTTAACGTACATGCCAACTGGTATCCTATTGAGGGAAATATACTGGTCAGCGAGCATCAGAAAGGGCGGCATAAAGGAGCCTGGCTGCCGAAGTCTTCCACTGAGAATGAGCGATCTCTCGTCGTTATCGAAACGCCTTCCAAGGTCCAAATCGCTGTCAGACAGATTGCAGGAGCCATGGCGAGACGTATCGTTACATATGCCAAACCCGGTAATAAATCGCAGCGCAATCATCACCTCGGATTTATCAAATTAGGCTCACGAGTGGATATGTACCTCCCACTGGATACCGAAATGTTTGTCGAGGTCGGCGACCATGTACGTGGAAACGAGACTATACTCGGCAGATTGGCGGATGTGGACGAGAAACCTAAACGAAAAACGGCAAAAAAAGATAAAGTTTAACCTTAAAATATTACTACTATGGACAAATTCCAAGAACTATTTGCACAGTATCCGTGCCCCTTTACCGACGAACAAGTTAAGGCTGGCGTCGACAACATCCTCAAAAACCACTTCGCAGAGAACAATAATGTCGAAGTGTGGAAAGAGTGCCTGCATCAGATTGACCTCACTACCCTCAGTGCAGACGATACTATCGCTAAAGTCGAAGGGATGGCTAAGGCTGTCAACGAACTGGACAAAAACTATCCCGGTGTACCGAACGTAGCTGCTATCTGCGTCTATCCCGCTATGGTCGAGTATGTGCGCAAGGCCCTCAAAGACCCAAAGTTCAATATCGCATGCGTAACAGGAGTCTTCCCTTCTTCACAGAGCTTCCTGGAGGTCAAAGTGGCAGAAACTGCCCTCGCTCTCAGAGCAGGTGCTACGGAAATCGATATCGTTCTCTCTGTAGGTAAATTCCTTGAGGGACGTCTACAAGAGTGCTTCGACGAGATTGCCGAACTCAAAGCCGTGTGTGGAGAACACCACCTCAAAGTGATTCTTGAAACGGGTATGCTCAAAACCGCAGAGAACATCTGGAAAGCTTCTATACTTGCTATCGCTGCAGGGGCTGACTTCATCAAGACATCTACCGGTAAGATTGCCGTTAATGCAACACCCGAGGCTACTTATGTCATGTGCCATGCTATCAAGGCTTGGAAAGAGAAAACAGGCGCTAAGATATGCTACAAACCTGCCGGAGGAGTTAGTACTACCGAAGAAGCCGTACAGCACTTCACGCTCGTTAAAGAAATACTCGGAGAGGACTGGCTTAACAACGAATCCTTCCGCTTCGGCGCAAGCCGTCTTGCCAACAACCTCCTCTCAAGCATCGTTGGCAAAGAAGTAAAATACTTCTAATCAACCACGTAATGAAGAAAAGAAGTAAAATACTTCTAATCAACCACCTAAAGAAGAGGAGTTCTTAATTCAACCACGTAAAGAAGAGGAGTTCTTAATTCAACCACGTAATGAAGAGGAGTTCTTAATACGAACTGCCAATTCTTCGGAAATGGAATTACTAAACTGGCGGCACACGTCTTGTGCAAAAAGCTGACCGGTACCTATAAGCCCTGTCCAATCTTCAACGGATAGGGCTTGTAGTTTCCCGTTACTCGTTGGATATTCGTTAGATATTCGTTGGATATTCAGCTTCCGTAAAGCATAGATAAAACCGGCATTGAAATTATCTCCTGCACCGATTGTGCTCACGGTCTCTATGGAACGGACTGGAAAACTCAACTCAAGAGAAGGAGTGTATAAACGAATCTCACGACCGCCATTCGTACATATAAAATATGGGCAAAACGATTGAATATGTTCGCGGTAAATAGTAGAAACATCATCTATGCCATATAGGTTCATAAAGTCCTCCAAAGAACCGCGAACAAGACTGGACATACGCATGTTTTCCTCAATAGTCGGTAGAATATCTGGTATCTCATGTATATGGGAAGCGCGGAAGTTCAAATCGTAGTACAGAAAAGCACCTGCAAGGCGGGATTGTTCCAACATACGCTTGACGTACGGACGAATAGCCGGATTGATTGCAAAGAATGAACCGAATAGCACAAAATCGTCCCCCGTAACATCTAAATCGGGACTCTCTACGCGTACGTGCGCATAGTCCTTATAAAAGGTGTAGTGGGCGTCGTTGTGCTCATCTAAAAAGGCTAACGAGATATGCGATTTGGTGTGCGCATGGCGATAGACATAGCGACTGTTTACACCGTTCGACGTCAGATAGCTATAAATCATATCTGCTACATGGTCGTCACCCGCTTCTGTCACCATACTGCATGGCACACCTACTCGCCCCAGCGATACCAATGCATTGAATGTTGAACCGCCGGGAACGCCACGCTGAGGCTGATTATCCTTGAAGATAATGTCGTAAACCGTTTCACCGATTCCAAATACCTGTCCTTTTTCCATTTCCCTTTAAACTATCATCCTTTAAGCTTTCACCGCGCAAAAGTACTACAAATTTGTGAAATGTACAAGATTTACAGCAAAAAAATAGTCTAAAACTGCTTAAATATATCCCAAACGTGGCACAATTGCCACCGAGTTTAAATTACAGCGAAAGGATACAACTTTTTTATTCGTTTTTGTACCACATGGGGAGTAAATAATTATTTTAACTCGTAAACATGACAAAACGCAAAATATTTTATGAATAATGCAAAATAATCTTGCTTATATCAAAAAAAAATAGTAATTTTGCAGCGGATTTTGAAATAATCTGTTTACAGAACATATAATAACCATTTAAAACTCTGTTAGTATGAAGAAAATCTTTACTCTTTTGTGTGCTGCGATAGTCGCAGTAACGATAAATGCCGCAACCTATAACGGCAACTGCGGAGCCAATGCAAAATGGTCTTTGGATACGTCAACAGGTGTCCTGACTGTCTCCGGCTCGGGAGCTATGTACGACAAAGCTGCACCTTCTGAATGGGACTGGTATCAGTACAGAGGTGATGTCAAAACAATCATGTTTGCCTCCGGCAGCTCTATCACATATGTCGGAGCTTATGCATTCGGTCAGTTCGCAAATGTGAGTTCTATAGACCTTCCTAATACGGTGAGCTCTATCGGAAAATATGCTTTCTCCGGTTCAGGCGTTAAAAATGTTACCCTTCCTATTTCCGTGACAGCTATAGGCGAGTCGGCTTTCAACGGATGTTCTTCTCTGTACGCTGTACGGATACCTTCTTCCGTAAAGACCATCGGGGATGGAGCTTTTAACTTCTGCTATAAGTTAGAATCAGTCTATAATTTTGCTACTACCCCTCAAACGCTGACGGATGATATTTTCTATGATGTGAATACGGAGAATTATAAAGTGTTTGTGCCGGAACAATCTCTATCAGCATACAGTAGCGCAGCGTATTGGAAAGATGCTCCGCTTGAAGCCATGCCTACATGCGGAGATGACCTTACTTGGGTATTCTTGGAGGGAACTGGTGTTCTTGTTATAGATGGTATAGGCGAGATGTATGACTATAAAAAAGTTAGCAATATTCCGTGGTACGACATTCGCAAGGATATTAAACAAGTGTCATTGCCGGACGGCTTGACAAGTATTGGAGATTGTGCTTTCTTTTATTGCACTAATTTAACCTCAGTAGCAATTCCCGAGAGTGTTACTTCAATCAAGGAGCAAGCTTTCTATCACTGCGAAGCATTGACCTCTATAACCATTCCGGAGAGTGTCACAAGTATTGGAGAGGGTGCTTTCGTAGTCTGCAAAGCATTAACCTCTATTACGATTCCCAAGAGTGTTACGTCAATTGGTTACACTACTTTCTTCTCATGTACTTCGCTAACGGCTATTGATGTAGATGCCGCTAATCCGAATTATAGTTCGGTGGACGGGGTGCTCTTCAATAAGGATAAGACGAACTTAATCCAATATCCTCTCGGCAATCCAAGAACGAGTTATACC